>BNJT01000505.1_pt1 | contig 104959 bp, 104 predicted proteins | sample 8540491 | NCBI WGS metagenome assembly BNJT01 (sample SAMD00202455, study PRJDB9452) | human saliva metagenome | host: Homo sapiens
AATATTGTACTAACAAAAAATAATCCCCCGAGACTTAATGCTTGGGGGATTTTTCTATAGGAGGGCTAGTTTAGTTCTCTTTTTTGTTTTTAAGTAAGAAACCGAGACCGAGAAGGGCAAGGAGGCTAATTCCTGCAAACAGGAGTTTGTGATCGTTTTTGGTTCCTGTATTTGGAAGTTCAGCTTGTTTAGCTAGGGGTGCAGGTGTATTATCCTTGCTAGAGTTTTCTACTGATTCGTTTTGAACCGCCTCTTTTACAGATGATGCTTGTGCTTCTTGTGCTGGTTGTTCAGCTTGTGAATCAGTTGTGGCTTGGTTAGGTTTATCTTCTGCATCAGCTACTTTTTCATCTGGTTTAGTAGAATCAGGTTTAGCTTGTGGATCTGGATTTTGATGTTCAGGTTTGTTTGATCGGTTTGGAATATCGCTTGTACTGTGCTCTTGACCTTGTTCTTGTCTAGAATTCGGAAGGTCAGATTTTGGTTTATCTTCCATAGCTGGGGCAACGATGGCACCACGGCTTTGAGAGATTCGAAGAACAGTAGCTGTAAGGGCATTTAATTTCAAGCCTTTTTCAGTCCATTCAAGTCCTTTCGGGTTGGCAATTCCAACTGGTCCCTGCTTGGTTCTCATCTGCCAAAACTTCAGCGTTTCTGAGATATGCAAAGGCAGTTCCCAAATTAAATTCACGAGCTTTTTCATCCGCATTGACAAAGACTGCGTAGATATCTCCGTTTGGAGCAGTAATTTGGTAGCCAATCACTACATCCTCTTTGCCACGCCATTTTGACCTGGGACAGTGATGAGGTGGACACGGTCTTTGATATCTTGGAGGCTCTTAAGTCGGAAGGCATCTGTAGATTGACGAAGGGCAATCAACCCTTTCATATAGTCACGGCTCTTGACATTTTCAGGATAGGCTTTTCCATCTGTGGCCTTAGTCCAGTCAAACTTGTTGACAGCATCACTAGAGTCATAAGAGTCATGGATGAAGTAAGGATAGTCAAATGGATTGCCATCTTTATCACGCAACAAGTGAGATTTATTTGGTTGTTTGTCCTCTGCTACTGGAGTCTTGTAGGCTGGGTCACGGAATTGTTTGGTACGTCCATATTCCTGACCAGAGTGGATAAATGGAGTCCCTTGAGCAGTCAAGACCATGAGATTTCCAAGTCTCAAACGACGATGAATCTCAGCGTAGTTCTCAGCCTTGCTTGGGTCTTTTTTGATAGATTGGGCGATGATGTCAAAGAGGGTCAAGTTATCATGGGCTGCGATGTATTGAATCACATCTCCAGGGCTGTCTGCTTCAAAGTTGGTTGGTTGTGCAATCAGATTTTTGAAGATAGTGTTGATATCACGTTTGCCACCTGTGATAAAAGCAGGTTGACCTTCATTTGGATAACCAGATTTGAGGTTGTTACGGATGTCATCTGAGAAGACAGCGACAGTATCGGTATGTTTCATCCAATCTTGGTCAGCAGCTTTAGTAGGCATATTTTCATCACCAGCATAGGTTCTCCAACCTTCACCTAGCATGATGAGGTTTGGATTGAGGGCGCGTGCAGCCTTGTACGCTTCTTCGATAGAAGCGGCATCATGGTCTCCCATCATATCGAAACGGAATCCATCAACTTTGTAGGTATCAACTAGATATTTGATAGAATCAACTAGGAGGCGTTTGGTCATATAGTGAGTTGTCCCCAAACGTCCACCACCAAAGCTAGTTCGAGGTGTTCCATCAGCATCCATAAAGTGGTAGTAGTTTGGCTCTAGGTCTTCAAAGATATCGACTTTGGCTGTATGGTTATACACTACGTCCAGGATGGCTCCCATGCCACGTTTGTGGATTTCGTTGATGAGGTTTTTGAATTCTGCGATTCGTTTTTCTGGATTCTTAGGATCGCTTGAGTACATACCAGTCAATGAGAAGTAGTTTTGAGGGTCATATCCCCAGTTGTAGTTGCTGTTGCTTGAAGCATAGTCAGATAAGCGTTCGTGGTTCTTCAACTCATTGACAAAGTAGTAAGACAAGACTGGAAGGAGCTGGATGTGGGTTACACCCAAGTTTTTGAGATAGTCTAGTTTTTCGATAAAGGCTTCAAAGGTACCAAATGGCTTAGTCAAATCTTTTGCGATGGCAGGATCTGAAGTGAAGTCACGCACATGAGCTTCATAGATGACAGCATCTTCGCGCGATTTGAAGTTGCGAATCTTACCATAAGTCAAGTCTTGAGGTCCTAGTTTAGCTGGATTTACAAAGGCGGCTTTAGCCACTTTATGGGAAGCGTCTGTTTTTGCAAGATCGCTGTTCCAAGCAGCGAGAGATTTAGCGTAAGGATCAAGTGCAAGAACAGTTTTCCCTTGACGCTCGATTTGGTATTGATAATAGTAGCCAGTGAAATCTGTGATGCCTAGTTTGTTTGTGCTATCTAGAGTTTGTTTCCAAGTTCCTCTTTCCCCTTTTTCAAGAGCGACAGTTCCAACCACTTTTTCAGGGTCATTCTTGTCGTAGACAACGACAGAAACCTTATCAGCACTTGGTGACCAGAGAGTTAAATCAACCTGTTTTCCTTCTTCTTTGAGTTCAGCTCCAAGTTTACCATCATAGCTGTAAGTCTCATCTTTCAGGCGCCAGCTTGTTTTGGTAGTGAATTTGTCAGAGTTGTAGCTAACGGTATAAGGATGTTTTGTGTCAGAGAAATCTCCGCTGTAGGTCACTTTCTTACCAGCTTCATCGATTGTAACATCAGTGATAGTTACTTTGTTTCCTAGATGATTAGTGATGTTGGAGTGTTTGAGGATATCTTCTTTTTTAGCACCGACAAGTGTTGAAAAACTACTTTCAATGCTAGAAGTTCCTACGTGTTGAGCTCCTGTCATGCGGATATCGTGCACATAGTAGGGGTTGGTGTAGATGGTTTCGTCATCATCTTTTAGGAAAATTTGGCTATGATTTTTCAAATCTGTGAACTTATAATCTTCTTTACGGATTTTCACATCGTCTCCTTGTTTTGCTTTCGTCTAGTAATAAAAATCCAAGATCTTTAGCTGCATCTTTGAGTGGAATATCGATATAGCGACCATATTTGCCTGTAGCCGTAAAGTCTGTTCCGTTAGGCCATTGACCACTACTTGGATTTTTCACATCTCCCCAGTACCAGAGAGATTTCTTGTCATAGTTGCCATCTGTGCGGTAGTAGTTGACACGAACAGTCCCTGCAGGTTGTGGTTCGTAAGAGAAAACCTTGTAATCTTGGTCCAACCAAGCCTCGTTCATCTTTGGTGCCAGTTTTTCTGCAGATTTATCACCAGTTAGATTTTTCCCAGCTGTATTATTGATGAGGAAGCTAATTTTCTTGGCTTGTTCTCCCTTTAATTTGACATCTAGGTAGTAGCCGTAGTCATCTTTTTTGGCATCCTTTAAAGGACAAGGCTCCGTTTGGCCAGTTTTCAGAAGGTTTTTCAACATCGTCCCAAGTCCATAGTCCTTGAGCATCCTTGTTTTCTTCAGGAAGTTTTTTGACGTGGATACGGAAGTAGTTGTCTTCGATTGGCTCTTCTGCCTTAGTTTCAGTCGTTACTGGACTCGTAGAAGTAGTTGGCTCACTTGAACGATCTTGCCCGGTTTGTGGTGCTGAGTCAGCTGGGCTTGCAGCAGGAGTGGTTGTCTCTGTTGCAGGTTTTTCTTCTGTTTTCTCTAGGGAAGCGTTTGCATTTTTAGGTGAAGAAATATCACTTTCGTTCTTACCAGCTTTGACTGCTGTATCAGTAAGAGGTTGGGTAAGGGCAGTAGTAGTTTCACTATTACTTGCGTTAGTGGTTGTAGTATTTTCGTTGGCTGAGATAGTTGGTGTAGCCATGGCAAGCAGAACAAGGCTTGCTCCGATAAGGACAGAACCAGTTCCATTCTTGAGGGAACGGATGCTGTAAACCATTTTTTTCTCAGTGTGAGATGGTGTTTTTCTCATAATCATTCTCCTATAAATGAATTTCTTTATCAGTATAGCATGTAGTAAAATAATATGCAAGCGTTTTCTTGAAATTAAAATAAAAGAAAAATCGCAACAGATTTTGTTACGATTTGGTCAGTCTTTCTTTATGAATTTGAGAAGCCAGAAGGTGGAGATGGTGGAATAATTCTGACGTAGAGAAGTTACGACTGTAGATAAGTGGTTTCGGAGAGTTGGTGACAGGAAAGGTAGTGATAACAATATCGTGTGGGATTTGATTGAGAATTGAGAAAGAAATCGTAGATTCTTCCCAAGAATCAAAGAGATAGAGATTATTGCCGTAGTGAGCAAGGGTGTCGATAAGGTTTTGTGCGTGATGACTATCCAGATGACTAATGACCAAAACACGGATTTTTGGGAAGTTTTTGAAGTAATTGGACTAAAATTCGTTGCCCTTGGATAGAAAAGGTGTAGATAAGTTCTTGTAATTTAATGGGGTGATTTTCCAGTCCCATTTCAGTCAGATAAGATTGGAATTTGTGTTGACTTACTTCAAATAGTTTTGGGAATTCTGCTTGATAATTGCTTAAAATCTGAGATTTCTGTCTGTCGAGAGACTGGTTACTGAGTAAGTGGAAGAAATCAGATTGGGCAGTGTAGTGGAGGAGCCAAATCAATTCCTCGCGATTTTCAATCTGTAGGTGAAATTCTTTAGCCAGTTCTTCTAAAATTTGGCTCAATAAACGGTAGGATTTTTGGATATGATTAATGTCTCCTAACGCTCCACTACTAGGATTAGTTACGATTTGAGAAGACTTTATTGGGGTTAAAAATAGTTGTTCCAGTGTTTTCTTTGTAGGTTCAAAATGGAGTTTTTTAGCCAGCTTTTTGATGTCTTGTTCAAACTGCGGAATTTGCATGAGGGAGCTGTAGTGACTGGTTAAAAGAGGAGTAGGATTTTCAATCAAATGACTCTTACTAAACCGCTCTAGATTGATAGCTAGAGTATATTTGATTTGCCGTAAGCTACTGAGGTTGGGGGAAACTTGTTGGGCGTCCAAAAATAGCTGAATCAAGTGTGTGAGTGATTCTTCAGAAATCGAAGGGAAGGGCCAATCAAGAAAGTCGTAACTTTGGCTAAAGTAGTCTAGATAAAAGGCACGAATGTCCTCTTCTGTTCCATCCATGACTAAAGGGGAAGGTTGGATGCTGATGCCATAGTGTGGTGGAAGCTTCGTATTTAGATGCTGGATGATTTCTTGATCTCGTTCGTAACTCATCACAAGTTCTTGACACATTTGGTCAAGTGAGTCTTCCCTCCTTTGAAAAAAACAGACGGTTCAAAAAAGAGTAAGTTTCAGACTGTTTAAAAAGATCGCAATCCTGGGATCCAAGGTATTTTTGAAAGTCAAACTGCAATTGAATGACTTCTTTTTGTTGATTGTATCAGGAGGTTTGGGAAATAATTGCTCAAGCTTAAAAACGTGTTCTTGCAATTCTTCTATTGAAAAAAATTCAGCTTTCTCAGCCAAGACTGGAAGTTCTATCCAATCATGGTGTTTGGTTAATTCTTCCAGTAAGAATAGCAAATCTTGTTCAGTCTTAGAAAGCAAGATATTCATCACAACCCTCCCTATATATTTATACATATATATTAAAAGAAAAACCAAGTAAAGTCAAGAAAAATAGACTAGGATAAATATAGTACAACCGTAATTTACCATATTTTTCTTGGACTATTAAACTGAAAATGAAATTTGCAAAGTGATCATTGAATTTAATTTTTCATAGGAAAAGATTTTGTCAAAAATTCGTTAATCCCCTTGAAAAATCTAGCTAAATAGGGTATAATACGAGTAATCATTTGTCGTAGGTTTTGTCTGAAATATTGTCCAGACAAGGCTCACAGCAGTTAAATCTTCTGAAAAAGTCAGATTTAGCTGCTCTTTTTGTGCTTTTTTTCAGGATTTTTAGTACTTGTAACAAAGACTTAAAGATTCTGAAAATTTGTCAAGAGGACACGGTGATAGGGGTTTTACAACCATATGACGATTAGAAAAGCCTGATTGACAAGGCTTGGAACTTATTTACAAAGGAGAATCATCTTGGCAGGACATGACGTTCAATACGGGAAACATCGTACCCGTCGTAGTTTTTCAAGAATCAAAGAAGTTCTTGACTTACCAAATTTGATTGAAATTCAAACTGACTCATTCAAAGCTTTCCTAGACCATGGTCTGAAGGAAGTGTTTGAAGATGTATTGCCAATTTCAAACTTCACAGACACAATGGAGTTGGAATTTGTTGGATATGAAATCAAGGAACCAAAATACACGCTAGAAGAAGCTCGTATCCACGATGCTAGCTACTCAGCACCAATTTTTGTAACCTTCCGCTTGATCAATAAAGAAACAGGCGAAATCAAGACCCAAGAAGTTTTCTTTGGTGACTTCCCAATCATGACTGAAATGGGTACTTTCATCATCAATGGTGGTGAACGTATCATCGTATCTCAGTTGGTCCGCTCACCAGGTGTTTACTTTAACGATAAAGTTGATAAAAACGGTAAAGTTGGATACGGTTCAACTGTTATCCCTAACCGTGGAGCTTGGTTGGAGCTTGAAAGCGACTCAAAAGATATTGCCTATACTCGTATCGACCGTACTCGTAAGATTCCATTTACAACCTTGGTTCGTGCGCTTGGTTTCTCAGGTGATGATGAAATCTTTGATATCTTTGGTGACAGCGAATTGGTTCGTAACACTGTTGAAAAAGATATCCACAAGAACCCAATGGACTCTCGTACAGACGAAGCTTTGAAAGAAATTTACGAACGTCTTCGTCCAGGTGAGCCTAAGACTGCTGAAAGCTCACGTAGCTTGCTTGTAGCTCGTTTCTTTGACCCACGTCGCTATGATTTGGCAGCAGTTGGTCGTTACAAGATCAATAAAAAACTCAATGTTAAAACACGCTTGCTCAACCAAACCATTGCAGAGCCATTGGTAGACCCTGAAACAGGAGAAATCTTGGTAGAAGCTGGTACAATCATGACTCGTAGCGTGATTGAAAGTATTGAAAGCTATTTGGATGGAGATTTGAACAAGATTGTCTACATTCCAAATGATGCTGCGGTTGTGACTGAGCCAGTTGTTCTTCAAAAATTCAAGGTTGTTGCACCAACGGATCCAGACCGTGTTGTAACCATCATTGGTAATGCTAATCCAGATGACAAGGTTCGTATCGTCACTCCTGCAGATATCCTTGCTGAGATGAGCTACTTCCTCAACTTGGCTGAAGGACTTGGTCGTGTAGATGACATCGACCACCTTGGAAACCGTCGTATTCGTGCGGTTGGTGAATTGCTTGCCAACCAAGTACGTCTTGGACTTTCTCGTATGGAACGTAATGTCCGTGAACGTATGTCTGTTCAAGACAACGAAGTCTTGACACCACAACAAATTATCAATATCCGTCCTGTAACAGCTGCGGTGAAAGAATTCTTTGGTTCATCACAGTTGTCACAGTTCATGGACCAACACAACCCACTTTCTGAGTTGTCTCACAAACGCCGTTTGTCAGCCTTAGGACCTGGTGGTTTGACACGTGACCGTGCTGGATATGAAGTACGTGACGTGCACTACACTCACTATGGTCGTATGTGTCCAATCGAGACACCTGAAGGACCTAACATCGGTTTGATTAATAACTTGTCATCTTACGGACACTTGAACAAATATGGTTTTGTTCAAACACCATACCGTAAGGTTGACCGCGAAACAGGTGTTGTCACGAACGAAATCGTTTGGTTGACAGCCGATGAAGAAGATGAATTTACTGTAGCACAGGCTAATTCTCGTCTGAATGAAGATGGAACATTTGCTGAAAAAGTTGTCATGGGACGTCACCAAGGGGTCAACCAAGAGTATCCAGCTAATGTTGTTGACTACATGGACGTATCACCAAAACAGGTAGTTGCCGTTGCGACAGCATGTATTCCTTTCTTGGAAAACGATGACTCCAACCGTGCCCTCATGGGAGCCAACATGCAACGTCAGGCTGTGCCGTTGATTAATCCAAAAGCACCTTACGTTGGTACTGGTATGGAATATCAGGCGGCCCACGATTCAGGAGCTGCTGTGATTGCTCAGTATGACGGTAAAGTTACTTATGCAGATGCGGACAAGGTAGAAGTTCGTCGTGAAGATGGCTCATTGGACGTTTACCACATCCAAAAATTCCGTCGTTCAAACTCAGGTACTGCTTACAACCAACGCACTCTCGTAAAAGTTGGCGATGTTGTTGAAAAAGGCGATTTCATCGCTGACGGCCCTTCTATGGAAAATGGGGAAATGGCACTTGGACAAAACCCAATCGTTGCCTACATGACTTGGGAAGGTTACAACTTCGAGGATGCTGTTATCATGAGCGAACGCTTGGTGAAAGACGATGTCTATACATCTGTCCACCTTGAAGAATACGAATCAGAAACGCGCGATACAAAGCTTGGGCCTGAAGAAATCACTCGTGAAATTCCAAACGTTGGGGAAGATGCCCTTAAAGACCTTGACGAAAAGGGTATTATCCGTATCGGTGCTGAGGTTAAAGAAGGCGACATCCTTGTAGGTAAAGTAACACCTAAGGGTGAGAAAGACCTTTCAGCTGAAGAACGTCTCTTGCACGCTATCTTCGGAGATAAATCTCGTGAAGTGCGTGATACTTCTCTTCGTGTACCACACGGTGCCGATGGTGTCGTTCGTGATGTTAAAATCTTTACCCGTGCAAATGGAGATGAGTTGCAATCAGGTGTTAATATGCTGGTTCGTGTCTACATCGCTCAAAAACGTAAGATCAAGGTCGGAGATAAGATGGCCGGACGTCACGGAAATAAAGGGGTTGTCTCTCGTATCGTTCCTGTAGAAGATATGCCTTACCTTCCAGACGGAACTCCAGTCGATATCATGTTGAATCCACTTGGGGTGCCATCACGTATGAATATCGGTCAGGTTATGGAGCTCCACCTTGGTATGGCGGCTCGTACTCTTGGTATCCACATCGCAACACCAGTCTTTGACGGAGCAAGTTCTGAAGATCTTTGGTCAACCGTTAAGGAAGCAGGTATGGACAGCGATGCCAAGACAATCCTTTACGATGGACGTACTGGGGAACCGTTTGATAACCGTGTGTCAGTTGGTGTCATGTACATGATCAAACTCCACCACATGGTTGACGATAAATTGCACGCGCGTTCAGTCGGACCATACTCAACCGTTACTCAACAACCACTCGGAGGTAAAGCTCAGTTTGGTGGACAACGTTTCGGTGAGATGGAGGTTTGGGCTCTTGAAGCCTACGGTGCGTCAAATGTCCTTCAAGAAATCTTGACTTACAAGTCTGACGATATTAACGGACGTTTGAAAGCTTATGAAGCTATTACAAAAGGAAAACCAATTCCAAAACCAGGTGTTCCAGAATCCTTCCGAGTTCTTGTAAAAGAATTGCAATCACTTGGTCTTGACATGCGTGTCCTAGACGAAGATGACCAAGAAGTGGAACTTCGCGACTTGGATGAAGGAATGGACGAAGATGTCATCCACGTAGATGACCTTGAAAAAGCCCGCGAAAAAGCAGCTCAAGAGGCTAAAGCAGCCTTTGAAGCTGAAGAAGCTGAGAAAGCAGCAAAAGCGGAAGCAACAGAAGAAGCTGCTGAGTAAGAAAAAGCAGTTCACTTAGAATAGAAAGGGAAGAAATAGTGGTTGATGTAAATCGTTTTAAAAGTATGCAAATCACCCTAGCTTCTCCAAGCAAAGTCCGTTCATGGTCTTATGGAGAAGTCAAAAAACCTGAAACAATCAATTACCGTACCTTGAAACCAGAACGTGAAGGACTCTTTGATGAAGTTATCTTTGGTCCTACAAAAGACTGGGAATGTGCTTGTGGTAAATACAAACGCATTCGTTATAGAGGGATTGTTTGTGACCGCTGTGGGGTTGAAGTAACGCGTACGAAAGTTCGCCGTGAGCGTATGGGACATATCGAATTGAAAGCTCCTGTATCTCACATCTGGTACTTCAAGGGGATTCCAAGCCGTATGGGCTTGACCCTTGATATGAGCCCTCGTGCCCTCGAGGAAGTTATCTACTTTGCGGCTTATGTGGTGATTGATCCGAAGGATACACCGCTTGAGCACAAGTCTATCATGACAGAGCGCGAATACCGTGAGCGCTTGCGTGAGTATGGTTATGGCTCATTCGTTGCCAAAATGGGTGCCGAAGCCATCCAAGACCTTTTGAAACAAGTAGATCTTGAAAAAGAAATTGCTGAACTCAAAGAAGAGTTGAAAACAGCAACTGGACAAAAACGTGTCAAAGCCATCCGTCGTTTGGATGTTTTGGATGCCTTTTACAAGTCTGGAAACAAACCTGAATGGATGATTCTCAACATCCTTCCAGTTATTCCACCAGATCTTCGTCCAATGTTGCAGTTGGATGGTGGCCGTTTTGCCTCATCTGACTTGAACGACCTTTACCGCCGTGTTATCAACCGTAACAACCGTTTGGCTCGCTTGCTTGAGTTGAATGCACCAGGTATCATCGTTCAAAATGAGAAGCGTATGCTTCAAGAAGCGGTTGACGCTTTGATTGACAATGGTCGTCGTGGTCGTCCAATCACAGGACCAGGTAGCCGTCCACTGAAATCATTGAGCCACATGCTTAAAGGTAAACAAGGACGCTTCCGTCAAAACTTGCTTGGTAAACGTGTTGACTTCTCAGGACGTTCAGTTATCGCCGTTGGTCCAACTCTTAAGATGTACCAATGTGGTGTGCCACGTGAAATGGCAATCGAGCTCTTTAAACCATTCGTTATGCGTGAAATCGTTGCGCGTGATATTGTGCAAAATGTCAAAGCAGCTAAACGCTTGGTGGAACGTGGAGATGAGCGTATCTGGGATATCCTTGAAGAAGTGATCAAAGAACACCCAGTACTTCTCAACCGCGCACCGACCCTTCACCGTTTGGGTATCCAAGCCTTCGAGCCAGTCTTGATTGATGGTAAGGCCCTTCGCTTGCACCCACTTGTCTGTGAAGCCTACAATGCCGACTTTGACGGGGACCAAATGGCCATCCACGTACCGCTTTCAGAAGAAGCCCAAGCAGAAGCTCGTATCTTGATGCTCGCTGCTGAGCATATCTTGAACCCGAAAGATGGTAAACCAGTTGTTACTCCATCTCAGGACATGGTTTTGGGTAACTACTACTTGACTATGGAAGAAGCTGGTCGCGAAGGTGAAGGAATGGTCTTCAAAGACCGTGACGAAGCGGTTATGGCTTACCGTAATGGTTATGTTCACCTTCACTCACGTGTTGGTATCGCAACAGACAGCCTTAACAAACCATGGACAGAAGAGCAAAAACACAAGGTCTTGCTTACAACAGTTGGTAAAATCCTCTTCAACGACATCATGCCAGAGGGTCTACCATACTTGCAAGAACCAAACAATGCCAACTTGACAGAAGGCGTTCCAGCTAAATACTTCTTGCCACTTGGTGGAAATATCAAGGAAGCAATCAGCAAACTTGAACTCAATCCTCCATTCAAGAAGAAAAACCTTGGAAATATCATCGCTGAAATCTTCAAACGTTTCCGTACGACAGAAACTTCTGCTCTACTTGACCGTATGAAGAACCTCGGTTACCACCACTCAACTCTTGCAGGATTGACAGTGGGTATTGCCGATATCCCAGTCGTTGATGACAAGGCTGAAATCATTGAAGAATCACATAAACGTGTAGAACAAATCACAAAACAATTCCGTCGTGGTATGATTACAGACGACGAGCGTTACAATGCCGTTACAGCTGAATGGCGTGCTGCTCGTGAAAAACTTGAGAAACGTTTGATTGCCAACCAAGATCCTAAGAACCCAATCGTTATGATGATGGACTCTGGAGCCCGTGGTAACATCTCAAACTTCTCACAGCTTGCCGGTATGCGTGGTCTGATGGCGGCTCCAAACGGACGTATCATGGAATTGCCAATCCTTTCAAACTTCCGCGAAGGTTTGTCAGTACTCGAAATGTTCTTCTCAACTCACGGTGCCCGTAAAGGTATGACCGATACGGCCCTTAAGACAGCCGACTCAGGTTACTTGACTCGTCGTTTGGTTGACGTTGCCCAAGACGTTATCATCCGTGAGGACGACTGTGGAACAGACCGTGGTCTCTTGATCCGTTCTATCGCAGAAGGAAAAGAGATGATCGAGTCTCTCGAAGAACGTCTCAATGGTCGTTACACTAAGAAAACTGTTAAACATCCAGAAACTGGTGCAGTTATCATTGGTCCAAATGAGTTGATTACAGAAGACAAGGCGCGTGAAATTGTTAATGCTGGTGTGGAAGAAGTGACTATCCGCTCCGTATTTACATGTAACACTCGTCATGGTGTCTGCCGTCACTGTTATGGTATCAACTTGGCGACTGGTGATGCGGTTGAAGTTGGTGAAGCAGTTGGTACAATCGCTGCCCAATCTATTGGGGAACCTGGTACACAGCTTACAATGCGTACCTTCCATACGGGTGGTGTTGCCTCAAATACCGATATCACTCAGGGTCTTCCTCGTGTCCAAGAAATCTTTGAAGCCCGCAATCCTAAAGGGGAAGCGGTTATCACAGAGGTTAAAGGACAAGTTACCGCTATCGAAGAAGATGCTTCAACTCGTACTAAGAAAGTCTTTGTTAAGGGTGAAACTGGCGAAGGTGAATATGTCGTTCCATTTACTGCTCGTATGCGTGTCGAAGTTGGGGACCAAGTAGCGCGTGGTGCTGCTCTTACAGAAGGTTCTATCCAACCAAAACGTCTCCTTGCAGTCCGTGATGTCTTGTCAGTTGAAACTTACCTTCTCGGTGAAGTACAAAAAGTTTACCGTAGCCAAGGGGTAGAAATCGGTGACAAACACATCGAGGTAATGGTTCGTCAAATGATCCGTAAAGTCCGTGTCATGGATCCAGGTGACACAGATCTTCTTATGGGGACTCTCATGGATATCAATGACTTTACAGATGCCAATAAAGATGTCCTTATCGCAGGTGGAGTTCCAGCGACAGGTCGCCCAGTTCTTATGGGAATTACCAAAGCCTCACTTGAAACCAACAGTTTCTTGTCAGCGGCTTCCTTCCAGGAAACAACTCGTGTCCTTACTGACGCAGCTATCCGCGGTAAAAAAGACCATCTCCTTGGACTTAAAGAAAATGTTATCATCGGTAAGATCATCCCAGCAGGTACTGGTATGGCTCGTTACCGTAACCTTGAACCACATGCTATCAACGAAGAAGAATACCTTAATCCTCCAGTAGAGGAAGAAGGAAATGAAGAAACAACAGAAGTAGTTGTGGATACTGCCGTTGAAACTGTGGAAGAAACAGTAGAATAAAAGAGATGAGAGAGCCTTAGGGTTCTCTTTCTCTTTTCTGAAAACTTTCTCCATTTTTCCATGAAATGTGGTAAAATAATACTCAATGAAAATCAAAGAGCAAACTAGGAAACTAGCCGCAGGTTGCTCAAAGTACTGCTTTGAGGTTGTAGATAAGACTGACGAAGTCAGCTCAAAACACTGTTTTGAGGTTGTGGATAAGACTGACGAAGTCAGTAACCTATACCTACGGCAAGGCGACGTTGACGTGGTTTGAAGAGATTTTCGAAGAGTATAAAAGAAAGAAGCTGACAAAGGAGACGGGTATGGAACAAACATTTTTTATCATTAAACCAGATGGTGTAAAAAGAGGGCTAGTGGGTGAAGTGTTGAAACGCATCGAACAACGTGGATTTACAATCGAAAAATTGGAGTTGCGTTCAAAGGTTTCAGAAGAGTTGATTGACCAGCACTATCAGGACTTGGTTGGTCAAAGTTTTTACCCACCGATTCGTGAATTTATGACTTCAGGCCCAGTTCTTGTGGGTATCATTTCTGGTCCCAAAGTAATCGAAACTTGGCGGACTATGATGGGTGCAACTCGTCCAGAAGAAGCTTTACCAGGAACTATTCGAGGTGATTTTGCAAAAGCGGCTGGAGAAAATGAGGTTATCCAAAATGTTGTACATGGTTCAGATTCAGAAGAGTCAGCTAAGCGAGAAATTGCTCTTTGGTTTGAAGAAAAATAGTAAAAGTTTGATGTAAGGGTTACTTGCATCAAACTTTTTTACATTAGAGTAGAAAACTGACAGTTGAGAAATATTCTAGCAATGGTAAGAATTTCTAGCATATAATAAGTGCAAGTAGGGAGGAAGAATGATGGAAAAAATGAAAAAGCAAATCCGTATTTTGTTATTGCTGACTGTTTTTGGACTTTGTGGCTGTTCTTGTTTAAGTTTATCGACTTGGACCTTGATGTTAAATCACAACTGTTTCTATTATTTAGTTGGCATGTTGCTCCTTGCGAGTATTGGGGCAGGACTAAACTACTATAGAGGGCAACAAAATCAATATTATTCAGTTTTTAGAGCAGATAAGAAACAACTCTTGTATACTCTGTTACTCTTAGTAAACATTTTAGGTTTAGCTTTAATTGTCATAGAACATCTCCTTGAAGGAAATGCATCCGTGGAAGAGTTTGTGGAAGTATTTCTACCGAGTTTCTTTTTCTTATTCGGTGTTGACTTGTTAGTCTTTCTGCCGATTCAGAAGTATGTATATGGGTTGAAAAAGATTTTGGGTAAAAAGGGAATCTGTTTTATCAGTGGATTAGCTATTTTAATCGTTCTCAAAATCCTTGGTCAATATTATCCATGACATTTTATATTGCCTTGGGAATGTTTTTTCTAGGATTGTTGGTGCCAAAAGTTATTCGCTGGGAAGTTTCATTTTATAGCCACTTGATGAGAGATATACTATTAGTTGTCTTTTTGCTGTTCCTATTTTAAAATCAGAATAAGGGCTAGTTCAAGTCTTATAATTCATACTATGGAATTCACAGATAATATCTCGACAAAGAATAACTTTTTGGTATAATAGAAATATGTACACAAAAAATGAAGAAGAGTTACAATCCTTAGGGGAGCGTTTGGGTCATCTATTAGAAAAGAATGATGTTTTAATTTTAACTGGAGAACTGGGCGCAGGTAAAACGACCTTTACAAAAGGCCTTGCTAAGGGATTACAGATTTCTCAGATGATTAAGAGTCCAACCTACACTATCGTAAGAGAGTATGAAGGTCGTCTTCCCCTTTACCATTTAGATGTTTATCGTATTGAGGGGGATGCTGATTCTATCGACTTGGATGAGTTTCTCTTTGGTGGTGGAGTGACTGTTATTGAGTGGGGCCATCTTTTAGGTGATGCCTTGCCAGATACTTATTTAGAATTGGAAATTCTAAAAGAAGGAGACAGTCGCAGATTACATTTCCAAGCAAAGGGTTTGCGTGCAGAAGAACTCTTAGAGGAGCTTCAACATGGAGTATGAATTGCTCATTAGGGAAGCAGAAGCTGAAGATGCAGCTGAATTAGTAGCCTTTTTAAATCGTGTGAGTTTGGAGACAGATTTTACCAGTCTGGATGGGGAAGGTATTCTATTGACAGATACTGAGATGGAGTTGTTTTTGGATAAACAGGCTCACTCAGAAAATCAAATCACTTTACTTGCCTTACTGAATGATGAAATTGCTGGTCTTGTAAACATCACAGCTGATCAACGTAAGAGAGTTCGTCATATTGGAGACCTCTTTATTGTGATTGGTAAGAAATATTGGAATAATGGGCTGGGAAGTTTCTTGCTTGAAGAAGTCGTAGAATGGGCGCAGGCTAGTGGCATTCTTCGTAGGCTTCAATTAACTGTTCAAACTCGTAATCAAGCTGCAGTTCATCTATATCAAAAGCATGGTTTTGTAATTGAAGGTCGCCAAGAGCGCGGTGTGTACATAGAAGAAGGGGATTTTATTGATGTTTACCTGATGGGTAGACTGATAGATTAGTAGAAATATGGTTAAAAAAATTATTGGAATGGTGCTAGCTTTTCTAGCTGTGACAGTTTTGGGTGTGGGTGTCTTTGCTTATACCATTTATCAGCAAGGCACACAAACTTTATCAAAAACATATAAAAAGATTGGGGAAGAAACCAAGGTTATTGAAGCAACTGAACCCATGACTATTCTGTTGATGGGAGTTGATACTGGGAATGTGGAACGTACGGATCAGTGGGCTGGAAATAGTGACAGTATGATTTTGCTGACTGTCAATCCTCACACAAAGAAAACCATGATGTTGAGTTTGGAACGTGATATCCTGACTAAAATTCAACATAAAGATGGTAGTATTGAAGAAGCGAAGCTAAATGCTGCCTATGCTGGTGGTGGAGCAGAACTTGCTATAGAAACAATTCAAAAGATGATGAATATCCACATTGATCGCTATATTATGGTTAACATGCAAGGCTTGCAACAATTAGTCGATGCAGTAGGTGGAATTACCGTCAATAACACGCTAGGTTTCCCGATTTCTATCAGTGATCAAGAAGAATTTAACACCATTTCTATCGGCGTTGGAGAACAGACAATAAATGGAGAAGAAGCGCTTGTTTATTCACGCATGCGTTATCAAGATCCAGAAGGGGACTACGGACGTCAGAAGCGTCAGCGTGAAGTCATTCAAAAAGTTGTTGAAAAAGTTCTTAGTTTGAATAGTGTCAGTCACTATCAGTCTATCTTAAAAGCCCTAAGTACTAATATGCAGACTAATATTGATTTATCTGCAAAAAGTATTCCAAGCTTGTTGGGCTACAAAGATTCATTTAAAACCATTGAATCACAACAGCTAAAGGGTGAGGGAGAGATGTTGCAAGGCATTTCTTATCAGATTGTTTCGAGAGAGCATATGTTGGAAGTGCAGAATATATTGCGACGTTCTTTGGGACAAGAAGAAGTCACTCAGCTTGAAACAAATGTTGTCTTATTTGAAGATTTGTTTGGACGAGCTGCCTGTTGGTGACAGAAGATAATTAATCTTTCTTGATATAAATAAAAAAAATTAATCGTGGGAAATTTCCTGCGATTTTTTCAAAAAAATACGAATAGATAGGTAGGAGGAAACATGAAAGCAGAAATCATTGCTGTTGGAACAGAGATTTTGACAGGACAGATTGTCAATACTAATGCTCAGTTTTTGTCGGAAAAACTAGCAGAGATTGGAGTAGACGTATATTTTCAGACGGCTGTAGGAGACAATGAAGCTCGTCTCTTATCCCTTTGCTTGAGATTGCCAGTCAACGTAGTAGTCTGGTGATTTTGACAGGTGGTTTGGGGACCGACTGAGGACGATTTGACCAAACAAACTCTAGCTAAATTTTTAGGGAAAGAATTAGTCTTTGATCCTCAGGCTCAGGAGAAGTTGGATGTCTTTTTTGCCCAGAGACCAGACTATGCCCGAACACCGAATAACGAAAGACAAGCTCAACTTGTAGAAGGAGCGACTCCACTGCCCAACGAAACAGGACTGGCTGTGGGGGGGATGTTGGAAGTCGAAGGAGTGACCTACGTCGTCCTTCCAGGTCCACCAAGTGAATTGAAACCCATGGTCTTAAACCAACTTCTACCCAAGTTGATGACAGGGAGCAAGCTGTATTCCCGAGTTCTTCGTTTCTTTTGGAATTGGCGAAAGTCAGCTGGTTACGATTTTGGCTGATTTGATTGACAATCAAACAGATCCGACCTTAGCACCTTATGCCAAGACAGGAGAGGTAACTCTGCGTCTGTCAACAAAAGCTAGCAGTCAAGAAGAGGCGAATCAAGCGCTGGATATCTTAGGAAAACCAAATCTTGGATTATCAGACCTTTGAAGGCCTTTCTTTACGAGAACTTTGCTATGGTTATGGGGAAGAAACTAGTTTGGCCAGCATTGTGGTAGAAGAACTGAAAAAGCAAGGGAAAAACCATCACGGCTGCAGAGAGCTTTGACGGCAGGGTCCTTTTCCAAGCTACTGTAGCGGATTTTTCAGGTGCTTCAAGTATATTTAAGGGTGGTTTTGTAACCTATAGCTTGGAGGAAAAATCAAAGATGTTGGATATTCCTGTCAAGGATTTGGAAGAACATGGTGTGGTGTCTGAATTTACAGCCCAGAAGATGGCTGAGCAGGCACGAATCAAGACCCAGTCTGATTTGGCCTTAGTTTGACTGGAGTGGCAGGACCAGATAGCCTAGAAGGGCACCCAGCTGGGACAGTCTTCATAGGCTTGGCTCAAGAGCATGGAACTGAAGTCATCAAGGTCAATATTGGAGGCAGAAGTCGAGCAGATGTACGTCACATTGCGGTTATGCATGCCTTTAACCTAGTTCGCAAGGCTTTATTAAGTGACTAACTTTTGATATAATAGTAGATAGGTCTGAGGACCATTAGAATGTAGGAGAATAGAATGGCGAAAAAACCAAAAAAATTAGATGAAATTTCAAAAAAATTCGGGGCTGAACGTGAAAAAGCCTTGAATGACGCTCTTAAACTGATTGAGAAAGACTTTGGTAAAGGATCAATCATGCGTTTGGGTGAACGTGCCGAGCAAAAGGTGCAAGTGATGAGCTCAGGTTCCTTGGCGCTTGACATTGCCCTTGGTTCAGGTGGTTATCCTAAGGGACGTATCATCGAAATCTATGGGCCAGAGTCATCTGGTAAGACGACGGTTGCCCTTCATGCAGTTGCACAAGCGCAAAAAGAAGGTGGTATTGCAGCCTTTATCGATGCGGAACATGCCCTCGATCCAGCTTATGCTGCGGCCCTTGGTGTCAACATTGACGAATTGCTCTTGTCTCAACCAGACTCAGGAGAGCAAGGTCTTGAGATTGCAGGAAAATTGATTGACTCAGGTGCTGTAGATCTTGTCGTAGTCGACTCAGTTGCTGCCCTTGTCCCTCGTGCGGAAATTGATGGAGATATCGGCGATAGCCACGTTGGTTTGCAGGCTCGTATGATGAGCCAGGCTATGCGTAAACTTGGTGCTTCTATCAATAAAACCAAAACAATTGCCATCTTTATCAACCAATTGCGTGAAAAAGTTGGGGTTATGTTTGGAAATCCAGAAACAACTCCTGGTGGACGTGCTCTGAAATTCTACGCTTCAGTCCGCTTGGATGTTCGTGGTAATACACAAATTAAGGGAACTGGTGACCAAAAAGAAACCAATGTCGGTAAAGAAACTAAGATTAAGGTTGTAAAAAATAAGGTAGCTCCACCATTTAAGGAAGCCGTAGTTGAAATTATGTACGGAGAAGGAATTTCTAAGACTGGTGAACTCTTGAAGATTGCAAGTGACTTGGATATTATCAAAAAAGCAGGAGCTTGGTATTCTTACAAGGATGAAAAAATCGGGCAAGGTTCTGAAAATGCTAAGAAATACTTGGCAGATAATCCAGAAATCTTTGATGAAATTGATCATCAAGTCCGTGTTCAATTTGGTTTGATTGATGGAGAAGAAGCTTCTGTAGAAGGTGTTGAAACCAAAAAAGATGAAGCAGTTCAAGCAGATTCTGTGAATGAAGAAGTAACTCTTGACCTAGGCGACGAACTTGAAATCGAAATTGAAGAATAAGCTGTTAAAGTAGTGGAGGAAATCCACTGCTTTTTCGATTCTTTGTTCAAGTATTTCAGATTGCCTATAGTTTGCTGTTTCTTGTCGCTCCTCTAGAAAGCTGATATAATAGCCTTATGAATAAAAAACGAACAGTGGACCTGATTCATGGCCCGATTCTTCCCTCGCTCTTAAGCTTCGCCTTTCCAATCCTGTTGTCCAATATTTTTCAACAACTCTATAACACTGCTGATGTCTTGATTGTTGGGCGTTTTCTTGGTCAAGAATCCTTGGCGGCAGTAGGGAGCGACGACAGCAATATTTTGACCTGATTGTAGGTTTTACTCTTGGTGTTGGCAATGGGATGGGTATTGTTATTGCCCGTTATTATGGGGCTCGAAATTTCACTAAAATCAAGGAAGCAGTAGCAGCCACCTGGATTTTAGGTACTCTTTTGAGTGTTGTAGTGATGTTGCTGGGCTTTTTTGGTTTGTATCCACTCTTGCAATACCTAGATACCCCTGCAGAAATTCTTCCCCAGTCCTATCAATATATTTCTATGATTGTGACCTGTGTCGGTGTCAGCTTTTGCCTATAATCTCTTTTGCAGGTTTGTTGCGATCTATTGGTGACAGTCTAGCAGCTCTGGGCTTTCTGATTTTCTCTGCCTTGGTTAATGTGGTTCTGGATCTCTATTTTATTACACAACTGCAGTTAGGGGTTCAATCGGCAGGACTTGCGACTATTATTTCGCAGGGGCTGTCAGCTGCACTTTGTTTCTACTATATCCGAAAGAATGTACCTGAGCTACTCCCTCAACTTAAACATTTTAAGTGGAATAAGGTTTTATATGCAGACCTTCTAGAGCAAGGTTTGGCTATGGGTTTGATGAGTTCCATTGTGTCTATCGGTAGTGTGATTTTACAGTCTTCTGTTAATACATTTGGTGCAGTGATTATCAGTGCTCAGACGGCAGCTCGCCGCATTATGGCTTTCGCCCTTCTTCCTATGACCGCTATTTCTGCCTCAATGACGACCTTTGCTTCTCAGAATCTAGGAGCTAAGCGACCAGACCGCATTGTTCAAGGCCTTCGAATCGGCAGTCGTTTAAGCATGTCCTGGGCAGTTTTGGTTTGTATCTTCCTCTTTTTTGCCAGTCCAGCCTTGGTTTCCTTCTTGGCTAGTTCGACGGAGACTTACTTGGTCGAAAATGGTAGTCTGTACTTGCAAATCAGCTCAGCCTTTTATCCCATTTTGAGCCTCTTGTTGATTTATCGCAATTGCTTGCAGGGTTTGGGGCAAAAAGTCCTTCCTCTGGTATCTAGCTTTATCGAACTAATCGGGAAAATCGCTTTTGTGGTCTTGATTATTCCTTGGGCAGGCTATAAGGGAGTTATCCTTTGTGAACCCCTAATCTGGGTTGCCATGACTATCCAACTGTATTTCTCACTGTTTCGTCACCCCTTGATCAAAGAAGGCAAGGAAATCTTGGCAACCAAAGTGCTATCCTAGTTGGATTTACTGAATAAAATCCATTTCCTCTAGTGAAAATCGGAAAAACTTGTGTTATAATAAGAAAGATTAAAATGTGAAAAAAGGAGATTCCTAATGGGACGTAAATGGGCCAATATCGTAGCCAAGAAAACGGCTAAAGATGGAGCTAACTCTAAAGTATATGCAAAATTTGGTGTAGAAATCTATGTAGCAGCTAAAAAAGGTGATCCAGACCCAGAATCAAACACTGCTTTGAAATTCGTTATCGACCGAGCTAAACAAGCCCAAGTGCCAAAACACGTTATCGATAAGGCTTTGGACAAGGCTAAAGGAAACACAGACGAAACCTTTACAGAAGGACGTTACGAAGGTTTTGGACCAAATGGTTCTATGTTGATCGTGGATACTTTGACTTCAAACGTTAACCGTACAGCGGCTAATGTCCGTGCTGCCTTTTGGTAAAAAAATGGCGGAAACATGGGTGCTTCAGGTTCGGTTTCATACCTCTTCGATAACAAGGGTGTTATTGTATTTGCAGGTGAAGAGGCGGACGCAGTCTTTGAGCAATTGCTAGAAGCAGATGTGGATGTGGATGATGTAGAAGCAGAAGAAGGTACAATCACTGTTTATACAGCGCCAACTGACCTTCATAAGGCTATCGTTGCCCTTCGTGAGTCAGGTGTCGAAGAATTCCAAGTGACTGAATTGGAAATGATTCCTCAGTCAGAAGTAGAATTGTCAGGGGATGACCTTGAAACCTTTGAAAAACTTTACAGCGTTCTTGAAGACGACGAAGACGTACAAAAGATTTATACGAACGTAGATGGATTCTAATTTAACCTAGAAAACATGATCCTAAGTGAGAAACTCACTTGGGAGTTTTTTTATCTACAAATAAGTTCTCATGGAAACTTTTTTCTTGACATCTTTTCTGAAAATGGTAAAATAGTTCTCATTGAAACTTATTTAGTTCCTAGGAGAACTAAATGTGATAGTTAGAAAGGAGTTAGTATGGATAAACCGATGTTAGTCTTTAAGCGTTTTGGTCACCAGATTCATTTGATGGTACAAAAGGAAGCCAAACATTGTGGCATTGAATTTATGGGTGGACCCCAAGGTCAGGTGTTGCGTTTTTTGGATAGCCGTGGGGAAAACCAAGACTTGGTCTTGATTAAAGATATTGAGAAGGAACTCAATATTAGCAAGTCTGTTGCTAGTAACTTGGTCAAGCGTATGGTGCAAAACGGTTTGGTGGAATTGGAGGTGAGTCCTAGCGATAAGCGGGCAAAGTTTGTTCGTCTGACAGACAAATCGCGTTCTCAAATGCAAGAGATTAAGGCCTTTTTTAAACGCATAGACAAGCAGTTGTTGGCAGGCGTAGATAAAGATGAATTACTGATTTTTGAGAAAGTCCTGGCTCAACTACAGGAAAATATCAAGAGAATAGGAGGAGATAATGAAGAAATTAGCAAAACGAATTAGTGGAAAAAGAATGGGGGAATGATTTTACTAGCCATTCTCTTTACCTGCTTTTCGGTTTATCTAGAGTTGGAAGTGCCGACCTATATCTCTAAAATCACGGATTTGCTGGGAACTCAGGGAACCAATTTAGATGAGTTGTGGCAGCCAGCAGGTATGATGGTGGGAATGTCCTTTCTTGCCTTCTTGTCCGCAGTTGCAGTTGGATTTTTTGCGTCCAGAGTGGCTGCTTCTTATACTAGTAGGTTGAGAAGTGATATTTTTAACCGAGTTTTGGATTACTCGCAGACAGAGATTAAGAAATTCTCTATTCCTAGTCTCTTAACTCGTACCACCAATGATATTACCCAGGTTCAGATGTTGATTACCATGGGCCTGCAAGTGGTTACGCGTGGTCCGATTATGGCTATCTGGGCTATCGGGAAGATTTTAGGTCATTCAGAATACTGGCTCTGGGCCGTACTTGTGGCAGTGATTGTCAATGTTTTGATGACAACCGTTTTGATGACGTTAGCCTTTCCAAAACAGTCCTTGATTCAGGGGCTGACAGATAAACTGAACAGTATCACTCGTGAAAGTTTAACAGGTATTCGTGTTGTTCGTGCTTACAATGCAGAAGATTACCAAAATGACAAATTTGCAGCAGCAAATGATGAATTGACACGCTTGAATTTGTTTGTCAATCGTCTCATGGCTATTTTGAATCCTATCATGATGGGAATTTCAAGTGGTTTGAGTGTGGCGATTTACTGGATTGGAGCCTATGTAATCAACGATGCTGCTCCATCAGCGCGTCTGCCTCTCTTTAGTGACATGGTTGTTTTCATGTCTTATGCCATGCAGGTTGTCATGGGCTTCCTTCTCATGGGAGCACTCTTCATCGTTCTTCCCCGAACCATGGTTTCTGCTAAGCGGATCAATCAGGTTTTAGATTTGCATTCTTCTATCCAAAATCCTGTTCACGTGCAGCTGGCTGATGAAAACCTCAAAGGTCAGGTCGAATTTAAGGATGTGACCTTCCGCTATGCGGCAAATTCGGAGGCGGTTATCGAGCATGTCAGCTTTAAAGCAGAAGCTGGCCAAACAGTTGCCTTTATCGGCTCAACGGGTTCTGGTAAATCAACTCTGGTCAATCTGATTCCACGTTTCTACGATGTATCAGCAGGAGAAATTCTGGTGGACGGTGTCAATGTTCAAGACTATGACTTGAATGATTTGCGCAATAAGGTTGGTTATATTCCTCAAAAAGCGGTTCTCTTTTCAGGTGATGTCAAGGGCAATCTAGACTTTGGACAGAGTCAAGAAACACCACTTAGTGAGCAGGATATGTGGCAGGCCCTTGGAATTGGCCCAGTCTAAGAACTTTATCGAAGACAAGGAAGCGGGCTTAGAGTCAGAAGTGGCCCAAGGAGGAACCAACTTCTCAGGTGGTCAAAGACAGCGTCTGGCAATTGCGCGTGCCTTGGCTCGGAAACCAGAAATCCTCATCTTCGATGATTCCTTCTCAGCCCTGGATTACAAGACAGACCGAGTTCTACGCCAAGAGTTAGCTGAAAAAACCAAGTCTATGACCAAGCTCATTGTTGCACAGCGCATCTCAACGATTATGGATGCAGATTTGATTTTGGTCTTGGATCAAGGTAAAGTCGTGGGACAAGGCACCCACAAGGAACTTCTAGCTAATAACGAAGTTTACCAAGAAATTGCCTATTCACAACTATCGAAGGAGGAATTGGAACATGGAAAATAAGAAAATGTCTCTCTGGGAACAGAGTAAACCCTATCTTGCAGGCCTCCAGTTTGCCCTTCTGATTGCCTTTCTAGCAACAATCGTATCCAATATCATTACTGTTTATGGTCCAACCCGAATCAAGGAAATGACCAATATCATTGCCAGTGGTCTAGAAACAAGTGTGGATGTCGCGGCGGTTGCAGCCATTGGTAGTTTTTTAGCCGTCATCTATGTGATTGGACTCCTATCAAATTATTTGCAGGCCTTTCTGTTTACAACAGCCATTCAACGTTTTTCAGAGCGTTTGAGAAGAGCCATTGCAGAGAAAATTAATCGCCTACCATTGAGATATTTTGATGGACACTCTCAAGGGGATACCTTGTCTCGTGTAACCAATGACGTTGACACTGCAGCCCAGTCCCTCAATCAAAGTCTAGGAACAGTTCTCTCATCTAGTTTACTGGTTTTAGCAGTCTTGGTAACCATGTTTGGCATGAACTGGATTTTAGCCTTGGTGACGGTTGTTTCAACCCTTATCGGTTTTGCTTTCGTGTCTGTCTTTATGGGCAAATCCCAGGGCTTCTTTAAGAGTCAGCAACAGGATTTGGCAGCTGTAAATGGTTATGTGGAAGAAATGTACTCTGGTCATAATGTGGTGACCAGCTACAATGCTATCGAGAGCACGAAAGAAGAGTTTGCGAAATTAAACCATCGTCTGTATGACAGTATCTGGAAATCTCAGTTTATTTCAGGGATTATGATGCCGATTATGGTGTTTATTGGGAACTTTAGCTATGCCTTAGTGATTATCGTTGGTGCAGCCTTAGCTCTGAATGGGCAGATTAGTATCGGGATTATCGTTGCCTTTATGGCCTACGTTCGTATCTTTTCTCAGCCTCTTTCACAAATTGCCCAAGGGATTACTAGTCTTCAGCAGGCTAGTGCAGCCATGGGACGTGTCTTCGAATTCTTAGGTGAAGAGGAAATGGAAGATGAATCTCATAAAGAAAGACAATTGAGCGATATGAAAGGTCAAGTAGTCTTTGATCGAGTCTCCTTTGGTTACACACCAGAGCGAACCATCATTAATGACTTTTCTGCGACTGCTCATGCAGGTCAAAAGGTTGCCATTGTCGGACCGACCGGAGCTGGTAAGACAACCATTGTCAATCTTTTGATGAAGTTTTATGAGATTGATAAGGGAAGCATCAGTATCGATGGTGTCGATACCAAGGAGATGAAGCGTTCGGAAGTACACGATGCCTTTTCAATGGTCTTGCAGGACACCTGGCTCTTTGAAGGCACTATCCGAGACAATCTTATCTATAACCAAAAGGATATTAGTGATGAGCGTGTGATTGAAGCCAGCAAGGCTGTGGGGATTCACCACTTTATCATGACGCTGCCAGATGGTTATGATACTGTCTTGGATGATACAGTAACCTTGTCTGTCGGACAAAAACAACTCTTGACCATCGCTCGTGCTTTGCTGAAAGATGCGCCACTCTTGATTTTGGATGAGGCGACCTCTTCGGTTGATACCCGTACTGAGGAATTGATCCAGAAAGCCATGGACCGACTGATGGAGGGAAGAACTTCCTTTGTCATCGCCCACCGCTTGTCTACTATCCGAAATGCTGATTTGATTCTTGTCATGAAAGATGGCAATATCATCGAACAAGGAAATCATGATGAGTTGATGGTACAAGGAGGCTTCTACGCTGACCTTTATAACAGTCAATTTACAGAAGATGAAGCAGAAGAATAAACCCAAAGAAGGCTTGACGGCCTTCTTTTTCTGCACTATACTAGAAGACAAGTGCTTCCCTGCAAGCAAAATTTGAGTAAGTGGTGAGAAAATATATGAAAAATTATCAAGAATGGTATGACCACATGGTTGCTAACATTAAAAATAAACCCTTTCTTCTGAGCTTGTTAAGATCTTTCAATCGGTTTATAACAGTAGTTATGCCTATAATTTATCTAACCTTGTTAGCCACTACCTATTTCCAAGAAGGACTTGGTAAACAGGTCTTGATCTATGTGTGTATCCCTGCGTCAGGCTTTGTGATTTTGTCCTTTCTTCGTAAGAAAATCAATGCCCCTCGGCCTTATGAGGAATGGGATATTAAACCCTTGCTTGACAGAGATAGTCCTGGTCAGTCAATGCCCAGTCGTCATGTCTTTTCAGCAACCATTATCTCCATGGCTTGCTTTCATGCTAGTTTATCTCTAGGGGTTATTTTGTTGGTCTTGTCAGCCCTCCTCGGTCTCGTGAGAGTCTCAGGTGGCGTGCATTATCCCAAGGATGTAGTAGTTGGTTATATTTTTGCTCTTGTGTGGGGTGTGATTTTCTTTCTATTTTGACCTGTAAGTTAGGTTGGTCCTACAACCACTTACTGGTCTAAAGTAACCACTTGCTTTTTTGCTCTTGTTTTCTTATTTTACCTTTGATATAGTAGAGTCAGAAAGGAGATGGAATGAAGTTACGAATCGAAATTGACAGCAATTTAGAAGAAACTGAAATTGTCATCAAGGCAGCAACCTTGACAGATGAGATTGCGGATTTACAGCGGATCTTACAAGAGTCCAAGTCTCCTAGGTTGATTTTTACAAGGGGACGGGTGAGTATTATCTGGACTTGTTGGAAATCCTCTTCTTTGAAACAGAGGGGAACAAGATTTATGCCCATACCCAGAAAGATGCCTACGAAGTTCGGCTCAAACTCTATGAGTTAGAGTCTATCCTTCCTCGTTATTTTAGTCGGGTATCCAAGTCGACTATTGCTAATATTAGGCAAGTCTATTCGGTGGACAAGTCCTTTTCAGGAACGGGCACCATTTCCTTTTATCAGACCCATAAGGAGGTTCATGTCTCACGACATTACCAATCCCTCCTAAAAGAAAATCTAAGAAACATGAGGTAAGAACATGAAAAAGAAAGCATTTGGTATTGTGTTGCTTATTTTGGCGGCATGGATTCTGTTTCAGGGACATTATGGTGTCCCATCCTTGGAGACTAAGTATTCTCCCTTCATCTTTATTGCTTTTCTCCTTTATAAGGCGGTAGAATCTTTTCTTAGGCATCATTGGACAACAGCTACTTTTTTAGCATTAATAGCGTTAAATATAGTGAATCTTTTTTATAATTGGATTCAGCTATCTCCTGTTTCACTTATTTTGGCTAGTATTTTGATTGTAATGGGTGTCAGCGCACTCACTCATTCTAACAGAACTTGGAATGGGAAAAAATGGTGGTATGATGGTGAAAAAACCATTTTTATAGACAAGGAAGTCGCTTTTGGGACTGGGACTTTCTACAAGCAAAACCAAGAATTGGTAGAAGACCAAGTAGAAGTTGGTTTTGGCAATGCCAAGATATATTATGATAATGCAGAGATTTTAGGAGATACCGCAACCCTGAAAGTGGAAGTTGGTTTTGGCAATGCAGTTATCTATGTTCCCCAACATTGGAGAGTTGATTTGAAGGTGGAAACTTTCTGTGGTGTAGCCAAGGCAGATACTTCTCTAGCTCCAACCAGTAAAACCTTGATTATCCGTGGAGATGTGGCTTTTGGGAAGTTGGGAATTGTCTACGTTAAATAAAAAAATCTTCCAATTCCCTTGCAAAAATGAAGAAAGTGTGATAACATAGTACGGTATGTGGTGCTAGCACATCCGCTATATTAGATCTAATAGGAGGAAAACACAATGGCTAAAGTATGTTACTTTACAGGTCGTAAGACTGTATCAGGAAACAACCGTTCACACGCGATGAACCAAACAAAACGTGCCGTAAAACCAAACCTTCAAAAAGTTACTGTTCTTATCGATGGTAAACCTAAAAAAGTTTGGGCTTCAGCTCGTGCTTTGAAATCAGGTAAAGTTGAACGCGTTTAATAATAAAAGTAAAGGAGACCTTAGGGTCTTTTTTCTTTTACTGTAGGTATAAAATCATTTGAAAAATAGAGTAAATATCCGCTGATACAGTATTCTGCTTTTACACTTGGGCTGAAATATGATAAAATAGAGTATCAACTAGTTGAGGTAAAAAAAGGATGACTGTAAAAAAATTAATACAAAAAGATGGTCAAATCGAACTAACAGATGAAGTGATTGCAACCGTCGTAGGTGGAGCAACAACTGAGATTTTTTTGGTGTGGTCGGTATGGCTAGTAAAAAAATGCCCTCAAAGATAATTTCCAAGCCCTTCTAGGTAAGGAAAATTATTCCAAAGGTGTCGTCGTAAAGGCGGCCGAAGATGGCAGTATTGCAGTTGATGTATATACCGTGTTGAGCTACGGAACAAAGATTAGCGAAGTGTCAAAAAACATTCAAGAGCGTGTTCGTTTTAGTTTGGAAAACCAACTTGGAATTACTGCTCAGACTGTAAATGTCTACATTCAAAATATCAAAGTTGTAGGAGAATAACCGTGTCAAAAATTACTACTAGCTTATTTCAAGAAATGGTGCAGGCTGCATCAACTCGCTTGAATAAGCAAGCTGAATATGTCAATTCATTAAACGTCTTTCCAGTTCCAGATGGAGATACTGGAACAAATATGGGAATGACCATTGAAAATGGTGCCAAAGAAGTTGCAGACAAAGCCAGCTTCTACAGTTGGAGAGGTAGCGAGCATTCTTGCTAAAGGTCTTTTGATGGGTGCGCGTGGGAACTCAGGAGTTATTACGTCTCAGCTTTTCCGTGGATTTTCACAAGCCATCAAGGATAAAGACGAGTTAACAGGTCAAGACTTGGCCCTTGCCTTCCAATCAGGTGTGGAAGTTGCCTATAAGGCAGTGATGAAACCAGTTGAAGGAACGATTTTGACAGTTTCTCGTGGTGCTGCTATCGGTGCTAAGAAAAAAGCTGAGCAAACAGATGACGCTGTTGAAGTCATGCGCGCAGCCTTGGAAGGTGCTAAAACAGCTCTAGCTAAAACGCCAGACATGCTTCCAGTATTGAAAGAAGTTGGCGTTGTGGACTCAGGTGGTCAAGGACTGGTCTTCATCTACGAAGGTTTCCTTTCTGCCCTTACTGGCGAATATATTGCATCTGAGGATTTTGTAGCGACTCCGGCCAACATGAGTGAAATGATCAATGCAGAGCATCACAAGTCTGTAGCTGGTCATGTAGCGACTGAGGACATCACCTTTGGTTACTGTACTGAAATCATGGTAGCTCTTAAGCAAGGTCCAACCTATGCCAAAGATTTTGACTACGACGAATTCCGTAACTACTTGAATGAACTTGGAGATTCTCTCCTCGTTGTTAATGATGATGAAATCGTCAAAGTCCATGTCCATACAGAAGATCCAGGACTTGTTATGCAAGAAGGTCTCAAATATGGTAGCTTGGTCAAGGTAAAAGTTGACAATATGCGTAACCAACACGAAGCACAGGTTGAGAAAGAAGCTGCCCAAGTTAGCAAACCAGCTGAAGAAAAAGAGTATGCTTTGATTGCTGTGGTGGCTGGTAAAGGTCTAGCAGATATCTTCCGTTCTCAAGGTGTGGATTATGTTATCGAAGGCGGTCAAACCATGAACCCTTCAACAGAAGACTTTATCAAGGCTGTTGAACAGGTCAACGCTCGTAACATCATCTTCCTGCCAAACAACAAGAATATCTTCATGGCAGCTCAATCTGCAGCAGAAGTTTTGGAACAACCAGCAGTAGTGGTAGAAGCTCGTACTCTTCCTCAAGGTTTGACAAGTCTTCTTGCCTTTGATCCAAGCAAGTCCATCGAAGAAAACCAAGAGCGTATGACTGCTGCTCTTAGCGATGTCGTTAGCGGAAGCGTCACAACAGCTGTGCGTGATACAACCATTGATGGCTTAGAAATCCATGAAAATGATAATCTTGGTATGGTCGATGGGAAAATTCTCGTGTCAAACCCTGACATGCACCAAACCTTGACTGAAACATTGAAACATATGTTGGATGAAGATAGTGAAATCGTAACCTTCTATGTCGGTGAAGACGGAAGCGAAGAACTTGCCAATGAAATTGCCCAAGAAATCGCAGAAGAATTCGAAGACGTTGAAGTCGAGATTCACCAAGGTCAACAACCTGTTTACCCATACCTATTTAGTGTGGAATAAGATTAATGAAGGACTGAGAGATCAGTTCTTTTTTCTTATGTGACTATTAGTCCATCTCGCTCCGTTAGGTGCGAGTCGAAGGCTATACCAAAAAACTTCGAACGCGATACAATAAAGGTGTTCAAGCCAATTGTAAAGTGAAAGGAGAAAAATACAGCAAAAAAGGCTCATAGTTTATCTCATACAAAGTGGCACTGTTCTATCATATTGTGTTCACCCCTAATTATAGACAAAAAGTTATCTATAATTAATATCGAAGTAGTTTAGGCGAGATATTTCATTGATTGTGTAATTATAAAGGAGTTGAAATTATCGAAGGACACTTGATGCCAAACCATGTACACATGTTAGTAAGTATTCCACCAAGGATAAGTGTTTCGAGTTTCATGGGTTATTTAAAAGGAAAAAGTGCACTCATGATGTTTGACAAACACGCCAATCTCAAGTACAAGTTTGGGAATCGGCATTTCTGGTGGAAGGTTATTATGTGAGTACGGTTGGACTCAATGAAGCCACAATTAAGAAATATATTCAAGATTAAAGAAATTATCCAGTGGATGATTTCTTCACGAGTATGAAAATTTGAGAACGAGTAAAGCATGATATAGCACTAGATAAATTGAGTGTAAAAGAATATGAGGGTCCCTTTAGGGATAGTGGTAAGTAATACCAAAGCCTTTTTGAGAGGCAAGTGACGAGTCAAGAGCAATAAGTCTTGAACAAAGTGAAAGCCAGCGTCTTTAGCGCTGGCTGGTAATTGGGGCTTATAGCCCTGAGACAAACCACCCGTTTGATGGGTGGTCATGATTTGCTTGATGTTATAAGTTGATTTTTGCATAATAACATATGCTTTTTATTTGAAAATTAAAGATTTCCGTTTTATAATAATATTACAATATGAAATTAAGTTAATTTTGGAGGTGAAAATGAAACGTTATTTTAACTATAAATCTATTTCAAGATTTTCAATTAGAAAGTTAAGTGTCGGAACATGTTCGGTATTGTTAGGGACCTTTATGGTCATGGCTGCTTCTCCAGTACAAGCGGATGAAGCTCAAGTCAACAATAAGGAACTGCAAATGCAGGCTGGGATTCAAGAGAAGAAACAGAGTGTAGAGTATGGACAGGAAGTACCTTCTGAGCCTCAAAAAGAGATGAAAAAGGATGAGGCAGTTAAGGCCTTGAAGGATAAAGCTGGGTCGTCCAAAACAGAAGCATCTGAATCAGTCGCTCAGGGTCAAACAGTTTCACAAGTTGATAATACGAAGGAAGAAAGTAAGCCTTCATTAGATAAGGAAAAAGAGCAATATCTAGAACCAACTCAAACTGAGCAGAAAAGCAAAGAAGAAACGAGTTCTAATGGGAAAACTCCTTCTAGACGCAAGAGGTCATTAGATGAAGTCGATGCAGTATTTAAAGCTCATTCGCCAATCAAAAATATCCATGCTGTAGATAGTGTTCGTGAATCCTTGACATTTAGTATTACTGGCCATGAAGCAGACTATTCTGGTGGGTATATTAAAATTCATTTCCAAAATGGTAAAGCGATTGAATTGGACCCTTCTCCAGTCGGAGGTGTAAAGTTCAGCCAAGAAAAGAATAATGGGGATTTGGATTTGAAGATAGAACCTACTAATCTTAGAGGTGGAGTAAACTATAACTTCGTCTATACTTTTAAGATAGATCCTTTGACGCAGAACTGGGGAGGTGCTGTCCAAGCCATTGGGCCGGACCATAAAGTGACCGCCACTGCTAAGCTCTATGACAAAAATGGCAATGTCCTCAAAGATCTTGGAAGCATTGAACACACGTGGAAAGTCTTAGAAAACGGTGTAGGGGTTCTGACACCAATGTCTAACAATCAGGTCATTGGCTACGATCGAAATAACGATGGTATTGTTGACGAAGATTCATCTGTCGTATCCTACTATCTATTTAATGGTGCGAAAGATCCTAAGAATAATACTGCAAGAAATGATTACTTCAACTATGGGAATGGTGTCTTTGATGGTCGTATGATCAATGGTATGGGAATTAATGATGTCGGTGGGCATATTATTGATCCTGTCACATCTTATACCTATAATATAGAGTTAAAAGAAGGCTATGAGCTGACAGATGAAGCCAAAGCTCTGGGATGGACTGCCGATGCGACGGGTTACCATCTGACTATTAATAGAGCAAATAATCCGCTTCAAGATATTAATAATAATAAAAATAAGCTCATTCCAATTTCTTTCAAGTTAAAGAATGCCAAAGTAGCAGATATTAATGGAAAAGCACAAAACCTAACTGTGACGGGTATCTATACAAAAGCAGATGGGACTAGCTATCAAAATACGGTCGTTCTTCCTTATACTCTCCTTGTTCAAAAAACAGACCAAGACCAGCCAGAGTCTTCTCTCTTTGAATTTAGACACTATAATCAGTCCGACTCGGAGATGATTCGTTCTTATGGTGAAACAGAATACCGTTCTTATGTTCGACTTTCATCAGTTGCTCAGGCTGAAAAAGATTATCCTATCAATGACTACACTGTCACTCATAAAATACAGGATTCACGAGAGTCTTATCGAGAAGTCAATGCGATTGAGGATCGTTATTGGAATGAATTTTTCTCCTCACCGGATGCATCCGTAGAAGTATACAATAAAGCTACAGGTGAGTTGTTAGGGACTTTTAATAGTAGCACTCGTAGTCTACGATTGACGGAAGAGCAAGATGTGAAGGAACTGGAGTACAAGTTTAAAAATATCAAGATGAGGAAGTCCTCAACCAATGATACTTCGGCATTTTTTTTCCAGACAAAAACACGTTTTAATAATTGGGAAAGTCTCTATAAAGATTCGACGATTAGTAAGTTGGATTCTAGAACGGATTCCACTTTTAACAATACTCGTAACACGGTTTCCTTCTCTCAAACGGCTTCAGCCGAATTGACGCGTGTTATCCAGCAAATTTCGATGATTGGACGACGTCGAACAGATGTCTTCAATCATCACACAGGTGCTTCTGGTTTTAAAGAAGATTTTGTCACAAGGACTGCGGGTAAAGAAACTCCTACTCAGAACTTCGCAAACTTGACGGGAGTTTACCATTTAGCCTATTTGGCTGATCCTCAATTAAACTTTAGTGGAAGCCCTAATTTTAAGGTCTATTATAATTATAAAGATACTGGGAAAACTCTCTACTATGCTCAAGTAAAGGGAACTCCAGACTCAACTATGCCCCCAACTCTTTTGAAATTAGAAAACAAGACGATTCCAAATGGGACCTATACCTATAAAGCAATTGCTTTCTGGGATGAAGAACTTCCAGATGTTCAAGCCCAAAATGGTTATGATCTAGGTGAATTGGATGGTATTACAGTCACTTCGAAAAATTCGACATCTCATGACTTCAATGTGGTAGTACAGGCTTCAGAAGCGAGCGGTGTCTACTCTGAAGTGAAAAGGGCTACAGATCAACACTTTGCCTATAATACCCAAGAACATTATCCAAATGATGAGATTGATTTTAGAGTAACCTATAAAAACGTAGCTAAACAGCCTGTTTCAGATGTATATGTCTTATCTTCTTTGCCGCTGAAAGGTGATAAACAGCTGGAATCAAGGAATCGTGGATCAGAGTTCACCGTTCGTTTGACAAAAGCTCTGACAGCTCCTGAAGGCTGGGAGGTTCAGTATAGCCGCACTGCAGGTGCTGCTGCAGAAATTAATGCTTCACAATGGTTGACAGCAGAGCAGGTATCGGATTGGTCGGAGATTCGTGCAGTTCGTTGGCATTCGATTGCCCCAGTTGCTTCTGGAAGTACGGTTCAGTTTAATATTGGTGGGGCAGTTATCGAGCAAAATCCAGCCCCAGGTGCGAGAGCTTATCTTTCTTCGGCCATGGCAAATGGCAGTTCCAAGTATACAGAGTCCAATAATGTTTCTATCCAAATGACCACCAAACTGTCAACTGCAAGCTTTACTTTTGTGGATATAAACAATCTGTCTAAGGAAGTGCAACTAGGACAGGTAGACACAGTTGTAGGCAAACCAAACGGATCAATTTCTTATGACCCTGCTCGTCGAATTAAGGAATTAGAAGATGCGGGCTATGAACTGATCAGTAATGATTTTACAGATCATGTGTTTGGTGATTTGACTAGTCCAAAACAATTTAAGTTTCAGTTTAGACATAAGGTTATAGAAACAATTGAAACTGTCCGTGGAACTCGCGTAATTAATTATAAGTATTACAGAAAGCAAAAAATCCTGATTTAGCGCTCCTGCCTCCCAGACATGTAGAATCCCATTCGTTTACCCGAACGAAGAGAATCGATCAGGTTTTGGCAAAAATGAAACCAAATGATACGACAGCAGGTGTGACTTACTCAGCCTGGTCTGCAGACCAAACTTGGTCTCAGGTGATTTCGCCTGAAATTCCTGGCTATTATGCAGGGGAAGATATTGACGCAAATACAATGTCGGGAGATAGGGCTCTTGATCAATATTGGCTTAGTGCGATAAATCAGAGCGATGAAGATTTGGTAAGAGAATTCTCTTGGGATAGGTTGGTGTATTATGTTCCACTTCCAGTTGTCCCTTCAGCAAGCGCAGCGAAATCCAAGGGAATTCAAGGGCAGAAGCAGCTAGCAACGATTCGGTTTGATGAGGATAGAGCAAGCGAGAGCGAGGTTCACTTTACAAAAGGGACAACAACCATTAATGGAGCAAAGAAATCCGTTGAACTAGTCCAAAGTAGTGTCTTTCTTTATGATGAGAATGGGCAGAAGGTAACTTCGCTAACCATTGCTAATCAGGGAACTTACGAATTAGATCTTGTAAATAAGACAATCGTCTTTACTCCATTAAAAACATTCTATGGTCCAGCAACTCCAGTTCAAGTTGGAGTGGTGGATAAAAATGGAGAGTCGGCTGTAACAACTTATGCTCCAGTTGTTGAGAAAGTCACTCCAACCAGCACTAACGCAACCAGCACAGGTCCTCAAGGCCTTCCTCAAACCGGCACTCCAACGTTTGCAGGTGGTGATCCACTGGTTCCAATCGATGAAACAGTTGAGCCAACCTTCGCAGATGGAAGCAAGAAAAAAGTGATTCCAAGCCAAGGAACCTACACCATTGCGCCAGACGGTACAGTGACCTTCACGCCAGACAAGCAGTTTGTTGGTACTCTAGATCCAGTTACAGTGAAACGTGTGGATAAGAACGGAACTCCAGTTACTGCAACTTATACCCCAACAGTGACCAAGGTCACTCCAACCAGCACTAACGCAACCAGCACAGGCCCTCAAGGCCTTCCTCAAACCGGCACTCCAACGTTTGCAGGTGGTAATCCACTGGTTCCAATCGATGAAACAGTTGAGCCAACCTTCGAAGATGGAAGTAAGGAAAAAGTGGTTCCAGGTCAAGGAACTTACACGATTGCGCCAGACGGTACAGTGACCTTCACTCCAGACAAGCAGTTTGTCGGAAAACCAGAGTCAGTTACAGTGAAACGTGTAGATAAGAATGGTACAGAAGTCACTGCGACTTATAGTCCAGAATTTACGAAAGTAACACCAACTGGTTCAGGTGATAAGACAGAGGGTCTGCAAGGTCAGGTCCAAGAAGGCAAAGTGACCTTCACCCCCGGTCATGACTCAGTTCCATTCCCAGCTGGTTCGACTCCACTATTTGACAATGGTACAGCTGTGAAGGAAGTGCCAAATGTTGGTAAGTTCGAAGTGAACGCAGACGGCAAAGTGACCTTCACCCCAGATAAACAGTTCAAGGGTGAAACACCAGAGCTTGAATTGACTCGTGTGGATGCCAACGGCACTCCAGTTACAGTCAAGTACCAAGCAGTGGTGAAAGAAGTAGTTCCAACCAGCACTAACGCAACCAGCACAGGTCCTCAAGGTGTCCCACAAACAGGTAACCCAACCTTCCAAGGTGGTAATCCACTGGTTCCAATCGATGAAACAGTTGAGCCAACTTTCGAAGATGGAAGCAAAGAGAAGTCTATTCCAGGTCAAGGAACCTACACCATTGCGCCAGACGGTACAGTGACCTTCACGCCAGACAAGCAGTTTGTTGGTACTCTAGATCCAGTTACAGTGAAACGTGTGGATAAGAACGGAACTCCAGTTACTGCGACTTATAGTCCAGAATTTACGAAAGTAACACCAACTGGTTCAGGTGATAAGACAGAGGGTCTGCAAGGTCAGGTCCAAGAAGGCAAAGTGACCTTCACCCCCGGTCATGACTCAGTTCCATTCCCAGCTGGTTCGACTCCACTATTTGACAATGGTACAGCTGTGAAGGAAGTGCCAAATGTTGGCAAGTTCGAAGTGGACGCAGACGGCAAAGTGACCTTCACCCCAGATAAACAGTTCAAGGGTGAAACACCAGAACTTGAGTTGACTCGTGTGGATGCTAACGGGACTCCTGTTACAGTCAAGTACCAAGCAGTGGTGAAAGAAGTAGTTCCAACCAGCACTAACGCAACCAGCACAGGTCCTCAAGGTGTCCCACAATCCGGTACCCCAACATTTGAAGGTGGTAATCCACTGGTTCCAATCGATGAAACAGTTGAGCCAACTTTCGAAGATGGAAGCAAGGAAAAAGTGATTCCAGGCCAAGGAACCTATACGATTGCGCCAGATGGAACTGTAACCTTCACGCCAGACAAGCAGTTTGTCGAAAAACCAGAGTCAGTTACAGTGAAACGTGTAGATAAGAATGGTACAGAAGTCACTGCGACTTATAGTCCAGAATTTACGAAAGTAACACCAACTGGTTCAGGTGATAAGACAGAGGGTCTGCAAGGTCGGGTTCAAGAAGGCAAAGTGACCTTCACCCCCGGTCATGACTCAGTTCCATTCCCAGCTGGTTCGACTCCACTATTTGACAATGGTACAGCTGTGAAGGAAGTGCCAAATGTTGGTAAGTTCGAAGTGGACGCAGACGGTAAGGTAACCTTCACTCCGGATAAACAGTTCAAGGGTGAAGCACCAGAACTTGAGTTGACTCGTGTGGATGCTAACGGGACTCCTGTTACAGTCAAGTACCAAGCAGTGGTGAAAGAAGTAGTTCCAACCAGCACTAACGCAACCAGCACAGGTCCTCAAGGCCTTCCTCAAACCGGCACTCCAACGTTTGCAGGTGGTAATCCACTGGTTCCAATCGATGAAACAGTTGAACCAACCTTCGCAGATGGAAGCAAGAAAAAAGTGATTCCAGGCCAAGGAACTTACACCATTGCGTCAGACGGAACTGTGACCTTCACGCCAGACAAGCAGTTTGTCGGAAAACCAGAGTCAGTTACAGTGAAACGTGTAGATAAGAATGGTACAGAAGTCACTGCGACTTATAGTCCAGAATTTACGAAAGTAACACCAACTGGTTCAGGTGATAAGACAGAGGGTCTGCAAGGTCAGGTCCAAGAAGGCAAAGTGACCTTCACCCCCGGTCATGACTCAGTTCCATTCCCAGCTGGTTCGACTCCACTATTTGACAATGGTACAGCTGTGAAGGAAGTGCCAAATGTTGGTAAGTTCGAAGTGAACGCAGACGGCAAAGTGACCTTCACCCCAGATAAACAGTTCAAGGGTGAAACACCAGAGCTTGAATTGACTCGTGTGGATGCCAACGGCACTCCAGTTACAGTCAAGTACCAAGCAGTGGTGAAAGAAGTAGTTCCAACCAGCACTAACGCAACCAGCACAGGTCCTCAAGATGTCCCACAAACAGGTAACCCAACCTTCCAAGGTGGTAATCCACTGGTTCCAATCGATGAAACAGTTGAGCCAACTTTCGAAGATGGAAGCAAAGAGAAGTCTATTCCAGGTCAAGGAACCTACACCATTGCGCCAGACGGTACAGTGACCTTCACGCCAGACAAGCAGTTTGTTGGTACTCTAGATCCAGTTACAGTGAAACGTGTGGATAAGAACGGAACTCCAGTTACTGCAACTTATACCCCAACAGTGACCAAGGTCACTCCAACCAGCACTAACGCAACCAGCACAGGCCCTCAAGGCCTTCCTCAAACCGGCACTCCAACGTTTGCAGGTGGTAATCCACTGGTTCCAATCGATGAAACAGTTGAGCCAACCTTCGAAGATGGAAGTAAGGAAAAAGTGGTTCCAGGTCAAGGAACTTACACGATTGCGCCAGACGGTACAGTGACCTTCACTCCAGACAAGCAGTTTGTCGGAAAACCAGAGTCAGTTACAGTGAAACGCGTGGATAAGAATGGAACTTCAGTCACTGCGACTTACAGTCCAGAGTTTACGAAAGTAACACCAACAGGTTCAGGTGATAAGACAGAGGGTCTGCAAGGTCAGGTCCAAGAAGGCAAAGTGACCTTCACTCCAGGCCATGACTCAGTTCCATTCCCAGCTGATTCGACTCCACTATTTGACAATGGTACAGCTGTGAAGGAAGTGCCAAATGTTGGTAAGTTCGAAGTGAACGCAGACGGCAAAGTGACCTTCACCCCAGATAAACAGTTCAAGGGTGAAGCACCAGAACTTGAGTTGACTCGTGTGGATGCTAACGGGACTCCAGTTACAGTCAAGTACCAAGCAGTGGTGAAAGAAGTAGTTCCAACCAGCACTAACGCAACCAGCACAGGTCCTCAAGGCCTTCCTCAAACCGGCACTCCAACGTTTGCAGGTGGTAATCCACTGGTTCCAATCGATGAAACAGTTGAACCAACCTTCGCAGATGGAAGCAAGAAAAAAGTGATTCCAAGCCAAGGAACTTACACCATTGCGTCAGACGGAACTGTGATCTTCACGCCAGACAAGCAGTTTGTCGGAAAACCAGAGTCAGTTACAGTGAAACGTGTAGATAAGAATGGTACAGAAGTCACTGCGACTTATAGTCCAGAATTTACGAAAGTAACACCAACTGGTTCAGGTGATAAGACAGAGGGTCTGCAAGGTCAGGTCCAAGAAGGCAAAGTGACCTTCACCCCCGGTCATGACTCAGTTCCATTCCCAGCTGGTTCGACTCCACTATTTGACAATGGTACAGCTGTGAAGGAAGTGCCAAATGTTGGTAAGTTCGAAGTGAACGCAGACGGCAAAGTGACCTTCACCCCAGATAAACAGTTCAAGGGTGAAACACCAGAGCTTGAATTGACTCGTGTGGATGCCAACGGCACTCCAGTTACAGTCAAGTACCAAGCGGTAGTGAAAGAAGTCACTCCTAGAGGAACTAACGCAACCAGCACAGGTCCTCAAGGCCTTCCTCAAACTGGTACCCCAACCTTCCAAGGTGGTGATCCACTGGTTCCAATCGATGAAACAGTTGAGCCAACCTTCGCAGATGGAAGCAAAGAGAAGTCTATTCCAGGTCAAGGAACCTACACCATTGCGTCAGACGGAACTGTAACCTTCACTCCAGACAAGCAGTATGTCGGTAAACCAGATCCAGTCACAGTGAAACGTGTGGATAAGAACGGCACTCCAGTTACTGCAACTTATACCCCAACAGTGACCAAGGTCACTCCAACCAGCACTAACGCAACCAGCACAGGCCCTCAAGGTGTCCCACAATCCGGCACCCCAACCTTCCAAGGTGGTAATCCACTGGTTCCAATCGATGAAACAGTTGAGCCAACCTTCGAAGATGGAAGCAAAGAGAAGAACATTCCAGGTCAAGGAACTTACACCATTGCGCCAGATGGAACTGTAACCTTCACGCCAGACAAGCAGTTTGTAGGGCAACCTGATCCAATCACCGTGAAACGCGTAGATAAGAACGGCACTCCAGTTACTGCAACTTACAGTCCAGAGTTTACGAAAGTAACACCAACTGGTACTGGTGATAAGACAGAGGGTCTGCAAGGTCAGGTCCAAGAAGGCAAAGTGACCTTCACCCCAGGTCATGACTCAGTTCCATTCCCAGCTGATTCGACTCCACTGTTTGATAATGGGACAGCGGTGAAGAAAGTGCCAAATGTTGGTAAGTTCGAAGTGGACGCGGACGGTAAGGTAACCTTCACTCCGGACAAGCAGTTCAAGGGTGAAACACCAGAGCTTGAATTGATTCGTGTAGATGCCAACGGCACCCCAGTTACAGTTAAGTACCAAGCAGTAGTGAAAGAAGTCACTCCTAGAGGAACTAACGCAACCAGCACAGGCCCTCAAGGTGTCCCACAGACAGGCACTCCAACGTTTGAAGGTGGCGATCCACTGGTTCCAATTGATGAAACCGTTGATCCAACTTTCGAAGATGGAAGCAAAGAGAAATCTATTCCAGGCCAAGGAACCTACACGATTGCGCCAGATAGAACTGTAACCTTCACGCCAGACAAGCAGTTTGTCGGAAAACCAGATCCAGTTACGGTTAAACGCGTAGATAAGAACGGCACTCCAGTGACTGTGACTTACAGTCCAGAATTTACGAAAGTAACACCGACTGGTAAAGATACTTCTTCAGTTAACATTAAGGGGCTTGTTCAAACCGGAAGGCCAACGTTTGAAGGTGGCGATCCACTGGTTCCAATCGATGAAACAGTTGAGCCAACTTTCGAAGATGGAAGCAAGGAAAAAGTGATTCCAGGCGAGGGAACTTATGCAATCTCACCAGATGGCACCGTCACCTTCACGCCAGAGGCTGCTTTTGTTGGAAAAGGAGCCGGCGTAACCATTGTCCGTAAGGATAAGAACGGAACCCCAGTTACTGTGACCTATCGTCCAACAGTTGTAGATCCATCTACTGGTCGTGATACGACTTCTATAGGAGCAAAAGGCCAACCACAAGTGGCAACACCAACGTTTGAAGGCCATATCGATTTGACTGTACCACCGATGTTTGAGGATGGTAGTACGACCACGGTTGTTCCAGGTGAAGGAAGCTACACAATTGATAAAGATGGTAAGATTACCTTTACTCCAGAACCAGACTTTGTTGGTACAGCTAAAGGATTAGTTGTGAAACGTTCGGATATGTATGGAAATGTAGTTACTGCTCACTACACACCAACTGTCCTTGGACAAACACAAGTGAGTGATGCTACATCAGAAGGCCTTAAAGGTCAAACTCAGACTGGTAAACCAAACTTTACAGGTGATGTCGATCTGACAGTTCCGCCAACCTTTGAAGATGGAACAACTGAAAAAGTCGTTCCAGGCGAAGGAACCTATGTAATCTCACCAGATGGCACCGTCACCTTTACCCCTGAGGCAGACTTTGTAGGGCAAGCCCAAGGTGTGAAAGTGATCCGTAAAGATCGTAATGGAAATATCATTTCAGGATTCTATACTCCAACAGTAGTAGAACTTCCAGAGCAAGTCAAGCCGTCTGATAAAAAGGAACTTTCAGTACCTGAATCCAAGCAAGATCAATTGATCTCAAATACCTCTGTAGAAAAAAATCAACTTCCAAATACAGGAAGTCAAGAAGATGGTTTGAAATCTAGGAATTTTGACAGCCCTAGCAGGTGCTATGACACTTGGATTGCTAGGTAAAAAGAAACGAAACGATGAATCAGACTAATCATTTTTAAGAACCGAGAAATCGGTTCTTTTTTATGACATTTGTCATATTTCCTAGTGACAGAAGCATCTAGCTCCGCTAACTTCAAAAGACTATAATTGAAGTATGAAATGGAGGAAGAAGAAATGAAAAATAAAATGATTGTCGCAATGAGTTTATTAGCAGCAGGAGTGATGACCTATCTCATGTTTTCAGGATTGGACGAGGGTTTCTACCATTTTCCTTGGGAGCTCTTTGCTGGCTTTGGAATGATGTCTTGGCTTGTCAGAGAAGGTTTGAAATTGGTCAGAGATGTGAAAAAGGAGTTTGAGGAATGAAAAAAGCAATCATCTATTTCTTTATCGGCCTGTCACTCTTGGTGTGGTTAGTAGAAATGTTTACAGGTTGGTTCGACCAAACCTTGTTTCGCCAATTCATTCGTGGTGCTTGGGGTTTGGGGTTTATGATTTTCGTCGTTTTCCCTATGGGAATGAAGTGGTTGAAAGGAGAATCTCATGACTGTGATTAAAGTTGAGAAATTGAGTAAGAAAATAAAAGACAAGGAGATCTTGCGGAACATCTCCTTTGAAATCAACGATGGTGAATGTGTCGCCTTGATTGGGCCCAACGGAGCTGGAAAAACAACCTTGATTGATTGCCTCTTGGGAGACAAGTTCATGAGCTCAGGTCAGATAGCCATTCAAGGGTTTGTACCAACAGATCCTCGATTAAAGCAGCTTATTTCTGTCTTACCCCAAGAAAATGCAGTTGTCCAAAGCTTGAAAGTGAAAGAACTTCTATCATTTTTTAAGTCACTTTATCCCGACAGCCTTTCATACAAAGAAATTGATGACTTGCTGAGATTCTCAGACAAGCAGAAAAATCAGCTAGCGGGCAAGTTGTCTGGTGGGCAAAAACGCTTGTTCTCTTTCGTGTTGGCTTTAATAGGTAGTCCGAAAATTCTATTCTTAGACGAGCCAACTGCTGCCATGGATACCTCGACACGTCAGCATTTTTGGGAAATTGTTAATCGATTAAAGAAAAATGGTGTCACCATTGTCTATTCTTCTCACTATATCGAAGAGGTGGAGCATACGGCTGACCGCATTTTGGTTCTCCACAAGGGAGAATTGATTCGCGATACGACGCCTTATGCTATGCGTGGTGAAGAACAAGAAAAACACTTTACGGTACCTCTAACTTATCAGGAAGTTATCAGCACTTTGAACCAGGTTCAAGAGATTGAAATCAAGCAAAATGCTCTTTCTTTCACAACCAAAGAAGCCAGCCAGGTATGGAAAGTCATGCAAGAACAGGGCTGTACGATCGAAGAAATTGAAGTTCGCAATCGAACTCTCTTAGACAGTATCTTCGAAACGACTCAAGACTAAAGGAGATTGACGATGAAAAATATGACAAGTCTCATGAAAGTGGAAATCATTCTGATGAAACGGCAAGCAGTCTACTACTTACTGTCCATCGGACTTCCAAGTGTGTTTTACCTTATATTTTCTGGTATGATGTCAGGGTCAGATATTCCAGAAATTGCTCTTCAAGCCTATCTTTTTGCCATGACGCTCTTTAGTATCATGTCAAGCGCCTTTTTCAGTATCCCTAGCACACTCGAGTCTGATAAGACAAACAACTGGCAAAAATTGATTCAACATTCTCCGGTATCTATGGTAGAATATTATGTATCAAAACTGTTCAGTACTCTGCTGACTTTCTTGTTATCAATTATAGTTGTCTTTTCGGTTGGTCATTTTGTCCGTGGAGTGACTCTTCCTTGGCTTGACTGGTTGGTGATTGGAGTTATGTTGCTGGTCGGAAGTGTGGTCTTTATCAGCATGGGTGTCTTGGTGAGCTTGCTTCCTAGTGCTCAATTGATGACGGTTATTGGAAATATTGCCTACATTGCTTTGGCTGTCCTAGGTGGACTCTGGTTCCCTTTGAGTTCCTTCCCAGAATGGCTCCAATCCATTGGAAAACTGACTCCAACCTATCAACTGATGCAGGTTGTCTCTACTTATTTGGAGTATCACGAATTTAATATTCTTGCTGCCTTGGTTGTACTAGGTTATACAGTTTTCTTTGGTGTCTTGGTAATCCAACTTAAAAAACGGATCGAGGTAAAATAAATCTATGATGGAAAAATTAAAAAACACTCATTATATGTTTCATATTTCAACAGTGTTTATCATCTTTCCTATAGCGGGTGTCATCGTTGGAGAGTACCCGCTTTTAACCTTGTTATGGACTCTACTATTTGTCCTAGCTTTCTATTCGGTTTTAGTCAGTCAGAATCGCACTGTGCAGTGGTTGGCTTGGTGGATCATGTTCGCCTACATTTTTTACAGTTCCGTCTGGCTGAATGCGAGCTTTGCTTGGTTTATATTTTATTTATCCAATCTCCTTATTTACCAACTGGATGAGATATCTTTTCACTCTTGGCGTTTTGTCAGTTTTATTGTCTTGCAACCCTTGATTTTAACTGGAATCTACATGGTTGATCAAGTTAGTCCCTGGCAACTGCTCTTTTTCTTGGTGACTTTTGTCTTTTCTGATGCCTTGACTTTTGGTCTCTATCGAATTCGGATGACAGAAGAATTAAAAGAAGAAAAGAGAAAGCAAAATGCCAAGCTTAATCTTTTCTTGGCTGAAAATGAACGCAGTCGTATCGGTCAGGATCTCCATGACAGCCTAGGCCATACCTTTGCCATGTTGAGTGTGAAGACAGATCTTGCCCTCCAGCTTCTTCAAATGCAGGCCTATCCTCAAGTGGAAAAAGAGTTAAAAGAAATTCATCAGATCAGTAAAGAATCCATGAATGAAGTTCGTACAATTATCGAAAATCTTAAAACCAGAACCCTTGCTTCCGAATTTGCGACTGTTAAAAAAATGCTGGAAATTGCAGGAATTGAAACGGAAATCAATCACCAACTAGATACGGCTAGCCTAACTCAGGAATTAGAATCAACGGCCTCCATGATTTTGCTTGAATTGGTGACCAACATCATCAAACATGCCAAAGCATCGAAAGCTTACTTGAAATTAGAACGGACAGAGAAAGAACTCATTTTAACAGTCAGAGATGATGGATGTGGCTTTGCTTCTCTAAAAGGAGATGAACTCCATACCGTTCGAGACCGTGTCCTTCCTTTTTCAGGAGAAGTAAAGGTGATCTGTCAGAAACATCCGACTGAAGTGCAGGTTCGGCTACCTTATAAGGAGAGAAACTAAGATGAAACTACTTGTTGCAGAAGATCAAAGTATGTTGCGAGATGCTATGTGCCAGTTGCTTACCTTTCAACCAGATGTAGAGTCTGTCCTACAAGCCAAGGATGGCCAAGAAGCAATCCAACTTTTAGAAAAAGAGTCTGTGGATATCGCCATTCTTGACGTAGAAATGCCTGTTAAGACCGGCCTCGAAGTCTTGGAGTGGATACGAGCAGAAAAGCCCAAAATAAAGGTGGTTGTGGTGACGACCTTCAAACGTCCCGGATATTTTGAACGTGCGGTCAAGGCTGGAGTGGATGCTTATGTCTTGAAAGAAAGAAGCATTGCAGACCTCATGCAAACCTTGCACACTGTTCTCAAAGGACGCAAGGAATATTCGCCTGAATTGATGGAAGTGGTGATGACGCACCCCAATCCGTTAACAGAGCAAGAAATCGCTGTTTTAAAGGGAATCGCTCAAGGTTTGTCTAATCAAGAAATCGCGGATCAGCTTTATCTATCAAATGGAACCGTCCGAAACTATGTCACCAATATTCTTTCGAAACTAGATGCTGGTAATCGAACAGAGGCAGCCAACATTGCAAAAGAATCTGGTTGGCTTTGATAAGAAGGGTTAAAAAATTCCGAAATGACAACTTGAATCAAAGAAAAACCATACTAGAAAGGAGGAGGGGAATAGCCTCCTTTTCTGGTTTAGAAAAGCGAAAAGAGTTTGTTTTGAAGATTTAAAAGATCAGAATAAAAACGAAAAAAATATTGACAAGGAAAGAAAAAATGTGTTACAATAATAGACGGTACTTTTTACTTTTGGTCTCTCAAGAGTGTACAGGGACGTGCTGACAAATGTTGCAAAAGTACACACAGATGGTAGCTGTCACCAAGTGTATCATCACCAAAAATAAAAAAACACAGGAGAATGTAGATGCCTACAATTAACCAATTGGTTCGCAAACCGCGTAAATCAAAGTAGAAAAATCTAAATCACCAGCTTTGAACGTTGGTTACAACAGTCATAAAAAAGTTCAAACAAACGTTTCTTCACCACAAAAACGTGGTGTTGCAACTCGTGTTGGAACAATGACACCTAAAAAACCTAACTCAGCCCTTCGTAAATTCGCTCGTGTACGTTTGAGCAACCTTATCGAAGTTACTGCCTACATCCCAGGTATCGGACACAACTTGCAAGAACACAGCGTGGTTCTTCTTCGTGGTGGACGTGTAAAAGACCTTCCAGGGGTACGTTACCATATCGTCCGTGGTGCACTTGATACTGCAGGTGTTAACGATCGTAAACAAGGCCGTTCTAAATACGGTACTAAACGTCCAAAAGCATAAGGAAAGGGGATAAAGAGAAATGAGTCGTAAAAATAGAGCTCCAAAACGTGACGTATTGCCAGATCCGCTTTACAATTCACAACTAGTTACTCGTCTTATCAACCGCGTTATGCTTGATGGTAAACGTGGTACAGCTGCTTCAATCGTTTACGGTGCTTTTGAGCAAATCAAAGAAGCTACTGGTAACGATGCACTTGAAGTATTTGAAACAGCTATGGAAAACATCATGCCTGTACTTGAAGTACGTGCACGTCGTGTTGGTGGTTCTAACTACCAAGTCCCAGTTGAAGTTCGTCCAGAACGTCGTACAACACTTGGACTTCGTTGGTTGGTAACAATCGCTCGTCTTCGTGGTGAACACACAATGCAAGACCGTCTTGCAAAAGAAATCTTGGATGCTGCTAACAACACTGGTGCAGCTGTTAAGAAACGTGAAGACACTCACCGTATGGCTGAAGCTAACCGTGCATTCGCACACTTCCGTTGGTAAGATTAAGATACTAGGGGCGTTAAAAAAGCAACTGAAAATTAGGAAGCTTGACGAAGAATCAGCGATTCTAGGAAAGCTTATCTATTTTCCGAGCTTTTAGCCCGAGTTCAATTAAACTTGTAAATCTACAAGTCGAAACCAACAATAGCATGAAAACATTGAGAACGGGTAGGTCCTGCCTATCCGTTTTTATTAAAATCATGTTATAATAGAATAGAAATCAAAAATAAATAGGAGAAACAAACCTCATGGCACGCGAATTTTCACTTGAAAAAACTCGTAATATCGGTATCATGGCTCACGTCGATGCTGGTAAAACAACAACTACTGAGCGTATTCTTTACTACACTGGTAAAATCCACAAAATCGGTGAAACTCACGAAGGTGCGTCACAAATGGACTGGATGGAGCAAGAGCAAGAGCGTGGTATCACTATCACATCTGCTGCGACAACAGCTCAATGGAACAACCACCGCGTAAACATCATCGACACACCAGGACACGTGGACTTCACAATCGAAGTACAACGTTCTCTTCGTGTATTGGATGGTGCGGTTACCGTTCTTGACTCACAATCAGGTGTTGAGCTCAAACTGAAACAGTTTGGCGTCAAGCAACTGAGTATGGAGTTCCACGTATCGTATTTGCCAACAAAATGGACAAAATCGGTGCTGACTTCCTTTACTCTGTAAGCACACTTCACGATCGTCTTCAAGCAAATGCACACCCAATCCAATTGCCAATCGGTTCTGAAGATGACTTCCGTGGTATCATCGACTTGATCAAGATGAAAGCTGAAATCTATACTAACGACCTTGGTACAGATATCCTTGAAGAAGACATCCCAGCTGAATACCTTGACCAAGCTCAAGAATACCGTGAAAAATTGATCGAAGCAGTTGCTGAAACTGACGAAGAATTGATGATGAAATACCTCGAAGGTGAAGAAATCACTAACGAAGAATTGAAAGCTGGTATCCGTAAAGCGACTATCAATGTTGAATTCTTCCCAGTATTGTGTGGTTCAGCCTTCAAGAACAAAGGTGTTCAATTGATGCTTGATGCGGTTATTGACTACCTTCCAAGCCCACTTGATATTCCAGCAATCAAAGGTATTAACCCAGATACAGACGCTGAAGAAACTCGTCCAGCATCTGACGAAGAGCCATTTGCAGCTCTTGCCTTCAAGATCATGACAGACCCATTCGTAGGTCGTTTGACATTCTTCCGTGTTTACTCAGGTGTTCTTCAATCAGGTTCATACGTATTGAACACTTCTAAAGGTAAACGTGAACGTATCGGACGTATCCTTCAAATGCACGCTAACAGCCGTCAAGAAATCGACACTGTTTACTCAGGTGATATCGCTGCTGCCGTTGGTTTGAAAGATACTACAACTGGTGACTCATTGACAGATGAAAAAGCTAAAATCATCCTTGAGTCAATCAACGTTCCAGAACCAGTTATCCAATTGATGGTTGAGCCAAAATCTAAAGCTGACCAAGACAAGATGGGTATCGCCCTTCAAAAATTGGCTGAAGAAGATCCAACATTCCGCGTTGAAACAAACGTTGAAACTGGTGAAACAGTTATCTCTGGTATGGGTGAACTTCACCTTGACGTCCTTGTTGACCGTATGCGTCGTGAGTTCAAAGTTGAAGCGAACGTAGGTGCTCCTCAAGTATCTTACCGTGAAACATTCCGCGCTTCTACTCAAGCACGTGGATTCTTCAAACGTCAGTCTGGTGGTAAAGGTCAATTCGGTGATGTATGGATTGAATTTACTCCAAACGAAGAAGGTAAAGGATTCGAATTCGAAAACGCAATCGTCGGTGGTGTGGTTCCTCGTGAATTTATCCCAGCGGTTGAAAAAGGTTTGGTAGAATCTATGGCTAATGGTGTTCTTGCAGGTTACCCAATGGTTGATGTTAAAGCTAAGCTTTACGATGGTTCATACCACGATGTCGACTCATCTGAAACTGCCTTCAAGATCGCGGCTTCACTTGCCCTTAAAGAAGCTGCTAAATCAGCACAACCAGCTATCCTTGAACCAATGATGCTTGTAACAATCACTGTTCCAGAAGAAAACCTTGGTGATGTTATGGGTCACGTAACTGCTCGTCGTGGACGTGTAGATGGTATGGAAGCACACGGTAATAGCCAAATCGTTCGTGCTTACGTTCCACTTGCTGAAATGTTCGGTTACGCAACAGTTCTTCGTTCTGCATCTCAAGGACGTGGTACATTCATGATGGTATTTGACCACTACGAAGATGTACCTAAGTCAGTACAAGAAGAAATCATTAAGAAAAACAAAGGTGAAGACTAATCAGTCCTCGCTTTAGAAGGAAGTCACTTAGTGGCTTCCTTTTTTAGATAGTTTCGATAAATTTTATAGATTCTGAAAATATGACTTAAAGAACTTTCGTATAACATAAGTTGAAGTAATTTGCGAAGGAAATTTACAATGTAAAATGAAAATATATTATTAAAGAATATAAATTACCTTTTAAAAGCTTATGAAAACAAGAATAATATTCATAAATAAACGTTAAAATAGAAAATTCAGAAAATTTCTTCTTTTCTCTTGAAAAATTTTGAAAAAATGGTATGATAGTAACAAGTTATTTTTAAGAGAAGAGAAAGGGGAACAATGGAGAAAATCAGTTTAGAATCTCCTAAGACGGGGTCGGACCTAGTTTTGGAAACACTTCGTGATTTAGGAATTGATACCATCTTTGGTTATCCTGGTGGTGCGGTCTTGCCTTTTTATGATGCGATATATAATTTTAAAGGCATTCGCCACATTCTAGGACGCCATGAGCAAGGTTGTTTGCATGAAGCTGAAGGTTATGCCAAATCAACTGGAAAGTTGGGTGTTGCCGTCGTCACTAGCGGACCGGGAGCAACAAATGCCATTACAGGGATTGCGGATGCCATGAGCGATAGCGTTCCCCTTTTGGTCTTTACAGGTCAGGTGGCGCGAGCAGGGATTGGGAAGGATGCCTTTCAGGAGGCAGACATCGTGGGAATTACCATGCCAATCACTAAGTACAATTACCAAGTTCGTGAGACAGCTGATATTCCGCGTATTATTACGGAAGCTGTCCATATCGCAACTACAGGCCGTCCAGGGCCAGTCGTCATTGACCTACCTAAAGACGTATCTGCTTTGGAAACAGACTTCATCTATTCACCAGAAGTGAACCTACCAAGCTATCAACCGACTCTTGAGCCAAATGATATGCAAATCAAGAAAATCTTGAAGCAATTATCCAAGGCTAAAAAGCCAGTCTTGCTAGCTGGTGGTGGGATTAGTTATGCTGAAGCAGCTGCAGAATTAAATGAATTTGCAGAACGCTATCAAATTCCAGTGGTAACCAGTCTTTTGGGACAAGGAACGATTGCAACGAGTCACCCACTCTTCCTTGGAATGGGAGGCATGCACGGGTCATTCGCAGCTAATATTGCCATGACAGAAGCTGATTTTATGATTAGTATTGGTTGCCGTTTTGATGACCGCTTGACGGGAAATCCTAAGACCTTTGCTAAGAATGCTAAGGTTGCTCACATTGATATTGACCCAGCCGAGATTGGCAAGATTATCAGTGCAGATATTCCTGTAGTTGGAGATGCTAAGAAAGCCTTGCAAATGTTGCTGGCTGAACCAACAGTTCATAACAATACTGAGAAATGGATTGAAAAAGTTACTAAAGACAAGAACCGCGTTCGTTCTTATGATAAGAAAGAACGTGTGGTTCAACCGCAAGCTGTTATTGAACGAATTGGTGAATTGACGAATGGAGATGCCATTGTGGTAACAGATGTTGGTCAACACCAAATGTGGACAGCTCAGTATTATCCCTACCAAAATGAACGTCAGTTAGTGACTTCAGGTGGTTTAGGAACCATGGGATTCGGAATTCCAGCAGCAATCGGTGCTAAAATTGCTAACCCAGATAAGGAAGTAGTCTTGTTTGTTGGAGATGGTGGTTTCCAAATGACTAACCAGGAATTGGCTATTTTGAACATTTACAAGGTGCCAATCAAGGTGGTTATGCTGAACAATCACTCACTTGGAATGGTTCGCCAGTGGCAGGAATCCTTCTATGAAGGTAGAACATCAGAGTCAGTCTTTGATACCCTTCCTGATTTCCAATTGATGGCGCAGGCTTATGGCATTAAAAACTATAAGTTTGATAATCCTGAGACCTTGGATCAAGATCTTGAAGTCATTACGGAGAATGTTCCTATGCTAATCGAGGTAGATATTTCTCGTAAGGAACAGGTGTTACCAATGGTACCAGCTGGTAAGAGTAATCATGAGATGTTGGGGGTGAAGTTCCATGCGTAGAATGTTAACAGCAAAACTACAAAATCGTTCAGGAGTCCTCAATCGCTTTACTGGCGTTCTGTCTCGTCGTCAGGTTAATATTGAAAGCATCTCTGTTGGAGCAACAGAAGATCCGAATGTATCACGCATCACCATTATTATTGATGTAGCTTCACATGATGAAGTGGAGCAAATCATCAAGCAACTCAATCGTCAGATTGATGTGATTCGCATTCGTGATATTACAGACAAGCCTCATTTGGAGCGCGAGGTGATTTTGGTTAAGATGTCAGCGCCAGCTGAGAAGCGAGCTGAGATTCTAGCGATTATTCAACCTTTCCGTGCAACAGTTGTAGACGTAGCACCAAGCTCGATTACCATTCAGATGACAGGAAATGCTGAAAAGAGTGAAGCTCTATTGCGAGTCATTCGACCATACGGTATTCGTAATATTGCTCGAACTGGTGCAACTGGATTTACCCGCGATTAAAAATCCAACTTAAATTTGTTAAACCAGCCTAAAAGGCAATAAATAATAGAAAAGAGAAAAAAACTATGGCAGTTCAAATGGAATACGAAAAAGATGTTAAAGTAGCAGCACTTGACGGTAAAAAAATCGCCGTTATCGGTTATGGTTCGCAAGGACATGCGCATGCTCAAAACTTGCGTGATTCAGGTCATGATGTCATTATCGGTGTACGTCCAGGTAAATCTTTTGACAAAGCAAAAGAAGATGGATTTGACACTTACACAGTAGCAGAAGCAACTAAATTGGCTGACGTTATCATGATTTTTGGCACCAGACGAAATCCAACAAGAATTGTACGAAGCAGAAATCGCTCCAAACTTGGAAGCTGGAAACGCAGTTGGATTTGCTCATGGTTTCAACATCCACTTTGAATTTATCAAAGTTCCTGCGGATGTAGATGTCTTTCATGTGTGCTCCTAAAGGACCAGGACACTTGGTACGTCGTACTTACGAAGAAGGATTTGGTGTTCCAGCTCTTTACGCAGTATACCAAGATGCAACAGGAAATGCGAAAAACATTGCTATGGACTGGTGTAAAGGTGTTGGAGCTGCTCGTGTAGGTCTTCTTGAAACAACTTACAAAGAAGAAACTGAAGAAGATTTGTTTGGTGAACAAGCTGTACTTTGTGGTGGTTTGACTGCCCTTATCGAAGCAGGTTTCGAAGTCTTGACAGAAGCAGGTTACGCTCCAGAATTGGCTTACTTTGAAGTTCTTCACGAAATGAAATTGATCGTTGATTTGATCTACGAAGGTGGATTCAAGAAAATGCGTCAATCAATTTCAAACACTGCTGAGTACGGTGACTATGTATCAGGTCCACGTGTAATCACTGAACAAGTTAAAGAAAATATGAAGGCTGTCTTGGCAGACATCCAAAATGGTAAATTTGCAAATGACTTTGTAAATGACTATAAAGCTGGACGTCCAAAATTGACTGCTTACCGTGAACAAGCAGCTAACCTTGAAATTGAAAAAGTTGGTGCAGAATTGCGTAAAGCAATGCCATTCGTTGGTAAAAACGACGATGATGCATTTAAAATCTATAACTAATTTATAGAAATTAAGGTGAAGGCGAGTTGGGGGACTAACTCGCTTTTATAATCAATTCATCTCTCTTTTAAGAGGATGGATTGTGATAGTATGAAATAGTCTAGGAGAAAATGATGTTAAGTTCAAAAGATATCATCAAGGCTCATAAAGTCTTGAACGGTGTGGTTGTGAATACCCCACTGGATTACGACCATTATTTATCGGAGAAGTATGGTGCTAAGATTTATTTGAAAAAAGAAAATGCCCAGCGTGTTCGTTCTTTTAAAATTCGTGGTGCCTATTATGCCATTTCCCAGCTCAGCAAGGAAGAGCGTGAACGTGGGGTAGTCTGTGCTTCTGCGGGAAATCATGCGCAGGGAGTTGCCTATACTTGTAATGAAATGAAGATTCCTGCTACTATTTTTATGCCCATTACCACTCCGCAACAAAAGATTGGTCAAGTTCGCTTTTTTGGTGGGGATTTCGTAACCATTAAACTAGTTGGAGATACCTTTGATGCCTCAGCTAAAGCAGCTCAAGAATTTACAGTCTCTGAAAACCGTACCTTTATTGATCCTTTTGATGATGCCCATGTTCAAGCTGGTCAAGGGACCGTTGCTTATGAGATTTTAGAAGAAGCTCGAAAAGAATCGATTGATTTTGATGCTGTCTTGGTTCCTGTTGGAGGTGGCGGTCTGATTGCTGGGGTTTCAACTTATATCAAGGAAACAAGTCCAGAAATTGAAGTTATTGGGGTAGAGGCTAATGGAGCACGTTCCATGAAGGCTGCCTTTGAAGCTGGTGGGCCTGTCAAACTCAAAGAAATTGATAAATTTGCGGATGGGATTGCTGTGCAAAAGGTAGGTCAGTTGACCTATGAGGCAACTCGTCAACATGTTCAAACTTTGGTAGGTGTCGATGAGGGATTGATTTCTGAAACCTTTGATTGACCTCTACTCTAAGCAAGGGATTGTCGCAGAGCCTGCTGGAGCGGCTAGTATCGCCTCTTTAGAGGTTCTAGCTGAGTATATCAAGGGGAAAACCATTTGTTGTATCATTTCTGGAGGAAATAATGATATCAACCGTATGCCAGAAATGGAAGAGCGTGCCTTGATTTATGATGGCATCAAGCATTACTTTGTGGTCAATTTTCCACAGCGTCCAGGAGCTTTGCGTGAGTTTGTAAATGATATCTTGGGGCCAAATGATGATATCACACGTTTTGAGTATATCAAACGAGCTAGCAAGGGACAGGCCCAGTATTGATTGGGATCGCTTTAGCAGATAAGCATGATTATGCAGGATTGATTCGTCGAATGGAAGGTTTTGATCCAGCTTATATTAACTTAAATGGTAATGAAACGCTCTATAATATGCTTGTCTGAGGACTAATAAAAAAATATCATATTATTTGCACAACTGATGTATAGGTGTTATAATGAGGGTGAAGAAAGGGGGCGATTCCTATGGACTTAGGAAATCTATCGTGCTATTTCTACTACAACTCACTATAGCACCTATTATTTTTTATTTCAGCTTATAATAATAAAGAAGAATGACTTGTTATATATAGGGTTATTTTTTAGAATACCATATTTTATATATATCTAATTTTAAGTTTGATCTAAATATAATAGGAATTAGAAAAAAATAATCAATGTTATAAGACTAGATTTGGTGAGTTGATTGAATAAAATTATCTGATAGCTAGTAAAATGAGAATAGTAGAAACAGTTTGGAATACTAGGAAGTGCTATTCTAAATGCTGACTGTAATAGTGGTGTTTGAAATAAGAATATGCAAAAATCTGATGAGACAAGTCAATTGTACCAGTTGAAAAAGAAAATAAGATTTAAATAGTGACAGGAAAGGGAACCAAAAGGAAAAGAGAAAGGATAAAGAGATAGTTAAGAGATAGTCCGAGAGGAAAGATTATCTTTGATAGACTTTAATAGATTTTAAAAAAATGAAGATATAGAATATGACTCCTGTCTATCCTATTGAGAAACTGGTATGTATTTTATGATGAATATTTCTTACAATTTAAAGTTTTAATAATGCAATTGTTTTTTTGAGGGCGCTTACTAATGGGTTTATAGTAAGTAAAAAAACCTATATATTATCGGCTTTAAAAAAGAAGTAAGAAAAAACTAAATCATTTGTTTTATTGAATATATGTTTTTTTATTGACAAAAGACATAAAAACGTATAGAATAATATATCGTAAAGAAGAAAATAGGAGAAGAACATGGCTAAGTCAAACTTTGAAAAAGTAGAATCAGTTGTTGGCTGGGTTCGTGATAAGAAAATCACAGGCTACCGTATCTCTAAAGAAACGAATGCGCGTGAAATGTCTATCATTGCTCTAGCGCAGGGTCGTGCAAAAGTAAAAAATATTTCATTTGAAACAGCTCTAGGTTTAATTGATTTCTATGAAAAAAATCATGAAAAATTTGAAGATTAATCTTTGGATAATGGCGGATTCTTGAATTGGGTCTGCCTTTTCATTTTGATACTCAATGAAAATCAAAGAGCAAACTAGGAAGCTAGCCGCAGGCTGCTCAAAGCACTGCTTTGAGGTTGTAAATAAGACTGACAGAGTCAGTAACATATACCTACGGCAAGGCGAAGCTGACGTGGTTTGAAGAGATTTTCGAAGAGTATGAGGACAGCAAAAAGACTGCACGATTGATGCAGCCTTTTCTTTTTATTTGAGATAACGTTGAAGGAACTCTTTTGTTCGGTCTTCTTTAGGATTGGTGAAGAGGTCTTCTGGTTTTCCTTCTTCAGCAATGACACCCTTATCCATAAAGATAACACGGTGAGAGACATCACGAGCGAATTCCATTTCGTGAGTCACTACAATCATAGTCAAGCCTTCTTGGGCCAGTTCCTGCATGATTTTAAGGACTTCTCCAACCATTTCTGGATCGAGAGCTGATGTTGGTTCATCGAAGAGAATAGCGTCAGGATTCATTGAAAGGGCACGAGCGATGGCCACACGTTGTTTTTGACCACCTGAGAGTTGTTTTGGTTTCGCTTGCCAGTAGCGTTCTCCCATGCCGACCTTTTCCAAGTTTTCTTTGGCAATCTTTTCAGCTTCTGTACGTTCGCGTTTAAGGACAGTTGTTTGAGCGACAATTGTGTTTTCAAGCACGTTGAGATTTTCAAAGAGGTTAAAGGATTGGAAAACCATTCCTAACTTTTCACGGTATTGCGTGAGGTCATAGCCTTTTTCGAGGACGTTTTGTCCATGGTAAAGGATTTGTCCATCAGTTGGTGTTTCAAGTAGGTTAATGGAGCGTAGGAAGGTTGATTTCCCGCTTCCAGAGCTTCCGATGATAGAGATTACCTCTCCCTTGTGGACAGTGAGAGAAATGTCTTTTAGCACTTCGTTTTGTCCATAGGATTTTTTGAGGTGTTTAATTTCAAGGATTGCTTGTGTCATTATTTCAAATCCTCCGTTTGCATTTGGTTAGCACCTGTAGTATAGGTATCCATGTCCATGCGGCGTTCGATGAAGCGTAGGATACGTGTTACTGTGAAGGTGAGGACAAAGTAAATCACGGCGATGATTGTAAATGTCTGGAAGTATTGATAAGTTTGGGTTGCCACGGTATTTCCTGAGAAATAAAGTTCGACAACAGAGATAACGTTCAATACAGATGTATCTTTGATATTGATGACAAATTCATTACCAGTTGCTGGTAGGATGTTACGGACTACCTGAGGTAGCACAATCTTACGCATAGTTTGGTTATGAGTCATACCAAGAGCAGTCGCAGCTTCAAATTGTCCCTTGTCAACTGCTAGGATACCACCACGGACGATTTCAGTCATGTAGGCACCGGTATTGATTGAAACGATGAAGATAGCAGCTAGTGTACGGTCAAGGTTGATACCGAAAGCTTGGGCAGTTCCATAGTAGATAACCATCGATTGAACAATCATAGGTGTACCACGGAAAATTTCAATGTAGACATTGAGGATCCAGCTGACTAACTTTTGTAAGCTGTAAATGGCTTTATTCTCAGAGTGAGGAGCAGTACGGAAAACACCAATGGCAAGTCCAATAATGAGACCTGTGATGGTTCCGACGATAGAGATTAAAAGAGTGACACCAGCACCACGCAAAAGTTGTTGCCAGTTTTCAGAAAGAATTTTAGCGACTTGGCTAAAGAAACTACTGCTGGTCTCCTCAGTTGTTGTAGCTTCGGCAGGTTGCTCCTTGATCATACGATCCATCAAGGCAACTTGATCATCTTTTGAAATGGTTTCGATGCTGGCATTGATTTGGCTAATACGATTGTCGTCTTTACGAAGTCCAATGGCGATAGCTGTATCTTCTTCCCCAGTTTTGAAACCTGGTTCTACTTGGACCATCTTAAACTTAGAGTTCGCAGCTTCAGCAGTCAGAGCTTCTGGGCGTTCAGAAACATAAGCATCGATGACACCAGCTTCAAGTGCTTGGCGCATTTGAGCGAAGTCTCCCATGGCTGTTTCTTTTTTAGCACCTGGGATTTGTGCAATCAAGTCGTAAAGGTAGACACCTTGTTGAGAAGTGATTTTTGCACCATTAAAGTCATCCAAAGATTTTGCATTTGCATAAGTAGAATCTTTTTTGACAAGCAAAACTGGTTCGCTAGTGTAGTAACTGCTTGAAAAGGCAATTTCTTGTTTGCGTTCGGCAGTTGGACTCATACCTGCGATAATCATGTCAATCTTACCAGAAGTAAGGGCAGGGACTAGACCTTCCCACTTGGTTTTAACAACCAAAGGTTCTTTACCTAAGTCCTTAGCGATTTTCTTGGCGATTTGAACATCGTATCCATTAGCATACTGGTTGGTCCCATCGATTTTGACAGCTCCATTGCTATCATCATCCTGAGTCCAGTTAAAGGGAGCATATGCTGCTTCCATCCCGATGCGTAAATATTCATCGGCTTGAGCAACATTGACAAGTCCCAGCATCAGCAAGAGACTTGTGAAAATAGATAAGTATATTTTTCTCATGATTTCTCCTATTTCTAATCTATTAAAAAATAACTGTCTCCTATTTTATCGAAAAAAACTCTATTTTTCAATATAGGTAAGCCCTTACTTGAGAAAAAATGATATAATGATAGCAAAGATAAAAAGGGGGCTTAGTTGATGAAAAAAACTTTTTTCTTACTGGTGTTAGGCTTGTTTTGCCTTCTGCCATTCTCTGTTTTTGCCATTGATTTCAAGATAAACTCTTATCAAGGGGATTTGTATATTCATGCAGACAATACAGCAGAATTTAGACAGAAGATAGTTTATCAGTTTGAGGAGGACTTTAAGGGCCAAATCGTGGGACTTGGACGTGCAGGCAAGATGCCTAGCGAATTTGACATTGACCCTCATCCAAAGGTTCAGGCCGCGAGAAATGGTGCTGAACTGACAGATGTTACTAGCGAAGTGATAGAAGAAGCAGATGGTTATACTGTGAAAGTCTATAATCCAGGTCAAGAAGGCGATATAGTTGAAGTTGACCTCATCTGGAACTTAAAGAATTTGCTTTTTCTATATGATGACATCGCTGAATTAAATTGGCAACCTTTAACAGATAGTTCAGGGGCTATTGGAAAGTTTGAATTTCATGTAAGGGGAGACAAGGGGGCTGAAAAACTCTTTTTCCATACAGGGAAACTTTTTAGAGAGGGAACGATTGAAAAGAGTAGCCTTGATTATACTATTCGTTTGGACAATCTTCCAGCTAAGCGTGGAGTTGAATTGCATGCCTATTGGCCTCGAACCGATTTTGCTAGCGCTAGGGATCAGGGCTTGAAAGGGAATCGTTTAGAAGAGTTTAATAAGATAGAAGACTCGATTGTTAAAGAAAAAGAGCAAAGTAAACAACTCCTTACTTGGGTCTTTCCTTCCATACTTTCCATCTCCTTGTTATTGAGTGTCTGCTTCTATTTTATTTATAGAAGAAAGACCACTCCTTCAGTCAAATATGCCAAAAATCATCGTCTCTATGAACCACCAATGGAATTAGAGCCTATGGTTTTATCAGAAGCAGTCTACTCGACCTCCTTGGAGGAAGTGAGTCCTCTAACCAAAGGAGCTGGTAAATTCACCTTTGACCAACTTATTCAAGCTACCTTGCTAGATGTGATAGACCGTGGGAATGTCTCTATCATTTCAGAAGGAGATGCAGTTGGCTTGAGGCTGGTAAAAGAAGATGGTTTGTCAAGTTTTGAGAAAGACTGTCTAAATCTGGCTTTTTCAGGCAAAAAAGAAGAAACTCTTTCCAATTTGTTTGCGGATTACAAGGTATCTGATAGTCTTTATCGTAGAGCAAAAGTCTCTGATGAAAAACGGATTCAAGCAAAGGGCGTCAGCTCAAATCTTCTTTCGAAGAAGTATTGAAAGAGATGCAAGAAGGAGTGAGAAATCGAGTTTCCTTCTGGGGGCTCCCAGATTACTATCGTCCTTTAACTGGTGGGGAAAAGGTCTTGCAAGTGGGTATGGGACTTTCTACTATCCTACCTCTATTTATTGGATTTGGTTTGTTCTTGTACAGTTTGGATGTTTATGGCTATCTTTACCTCCTCTTGCCAATACTTGGTTTTCTAGGTTTGGTTTTGGCTGTTTTCTATTATTGGAAGCTTCGATTAGATAATCGTGATGGTGTCCTAAATGAAGCAGGAGCAGAAGTCTACTATCTCTGGACCAGTTTTGAAAATATGTTGCGTGAGATTGCACGATTGGATCAGGCTGAATTGGAAAGTATTGTGGTCTGGAATCGCCTCTTGGTCTATGCGACCTTATTTGGCTATGCGGACAAGGTTAGTCATTTGATGAAGGTTCATCAGATTCGAGTGGAAAATCCAGATATCAATCTCTATGTAGCTTATGGCTGGCATAGTATGTTTTATCATTCAAGCGCGCAAATGAGCCATTATGCTAGTGTCGCAAATACAGCAAGTACCTACTCCGTATCTTCTGGAAGTGGAAGTTCTGGCGGTGGCTCTCTGGAGGCGGAGGAGGAGGTAGTATCGGAGCCTTTTAAAGAGAACTGCCATAGACTGAAAAAGTATGCTATAATGGAAGATAGAAAAAAGGAGTAATCTATGTATCTTATTGAAATTTTAAAATCTATCTTCTTCGGTATTGTTGAAGGAATTACGGAATGGTTGCCGATCTCTAGTACAGGTCACTTGATTCTAGCAGAGGAATTTATCCAATACCAAAATCAGAATGAAGCCTTTATGTCTATGTTTAATGTTGTAATTCAACTTGGTGCGATTTTAGCGGTTATGGTGATTTACTTTAACAAGCTCAATCCTTTTAAACCGACTAAGGACAAGCAGGAAGTTCGTAAGACTTGGAGACTGTGGTTGAAGGTCTTAGTTGCTACTTTACCTTTGCTTGCCGTCTTTAAGTTTGATGATTGGTTCGATACCCACTTCCATAACATGGTTTCAGTTGCTCTTATGTTGATTATCTATGGGATTGCCTTTATCTATTTGGAAAAGCGCAATAAATCGCGTGCTATTGAGCCAAGTGTAACAGAGTTGGACAAGCTTCCTTATACGACAGCTTTCTATATCGGACTCTTCCAAGTTCTTGCCCTTTTGCCAGGAACTAGCCGTTCTGGGGCCACAATCGTCGGTGGTTTGTTAAATGGAACCAGTCGTTCTGTTGTGACAGAATTTACCTTCTATCTTGGAATTCCTGTTATGTTGGAGCTAGTGCCTTAAAGATTTTCAAATTTGTGAAAGCAGGACAACTCTTGAGCTTTGGGCAATTGTTCTTGCTCTTGGTTGCGATGGGAGTCGCCTTTGCAGTCAGCATGGTCGCTATTCGTTTCTTGACAAGTTATGTGAAAAAACACGACTTTACTCTTTTTGGTAAATACCGTATCGTGCTTGGTGGTGTCTTGCTACTTTACAGCTTTGTTCGTTTATTTGTATAAGAAAAACCTTGAAGGGTCAACTCTTCAAGGTTTTATACTCCATGAAAATCAAAAAGCAAACTAGGAAGCTAGCCACAGGCTGCTCAAAGCACTGCTTTGAGGTTGTAAATAAGACTGACAGAGTCAGTAACATATACCTACGGTAAGGCGACGCTGACGTGGTTTGAAGATATTTTCGAAGAGTATTAAAATCCAGTCACGGTAATTCCCAACAGGCGGACACCTCTTTCTTTCTCGCTTAATTCTTCATAGAGTTGCAGGGCTATTTGGCTTATCTGACTAGCATCCTGTGTTTTTTGAGTCAGACTTATTCGTTTAGTAAGAGTTGAAAAGTCCTCGTAGCGGATTTTCAAAATGACAATTTTTCCAGCTTTTTCTTGTTGACTGAGATTGAGAGCGACTCTTTCTGATAGGAGAGTCAGCTCTTTTTTGATATCTTCCTCGGCACGGAGAATCTTTCCATAGGTTTTCTCTTTCCCGATTGATTTACGGATGCGGTTGGATTTGACGGGGGAATTGTGGATACCACGAGCCTTTCGATAAAGGTCATAGCCCAGTCTGCCAAAGCGGTCTATTAGGGTCACTTCAGGCACTTCAAGCAAATCAGCGCCAGTAAAAACATCCATTTGATGAAGTCTTTCCACCGTCTTTTTTCCTACTCCGTGAAACTTGGAAATATCCATTTGTTTGAGAAAATCCTCAGCTTGGTCAGGTAGAATCACTGTCAGACCATGTGGTTTTTGATAATCGCTCGCCATTTTAGCTAAGAATTTGTTGTAGGAAACACCGGCAGAAGCAGTTAGATGAAGTTCTTGCCAGATATCCTCTTGAATGAGGCGAGCGATTTTGACTGCTGACTTAATCCCGAGTTTATTTTCTGTTACATCCAAATAGGCTTCGTCAATGCTCATAGGTTCAATCAAATCTGTATAACGCTTAAAGATAGCTCGAATCTGGAGTCCCACAGCTTTATATTTTTCATAATTTCCTGAGATAAAGACGGCCTGAGGACAACGTTCGTAGGCTTCTTTAGAACTCATGGCAGAATGGACACCAAAAGCTCGTGCCTCATAGCTACAGGTAGAAACGACTCCCCGCCCACCTGTTTGCCGAGGGTCGCTGCCGATAATGACAGGTTTTCCTCTGAGTTTAGGATTATCTCTGATTTCCACCGCAGCAAAAAAGGCATCCATGTCAATATGGATGATTTTTCTTGACAAATCATTTAATAAGGGAAAAATCAACATGCCTAGCCCCTTTTTACTGCTTATTTTCTTTTATTATACCCTTTTTTCTGAAAAAAAGAAAAAAGGACTTTATTTTTTCAAAAATATAATACAGTTTGGAATGAAATATAGACTGTTTTAGAAAAGAAAGTGTAAAAATAGGGGTTTTCCACTTGTTGAAAACGATTACTGTGTGGTATACTTGTCTCATGAATGTAACAGATAGTTGTTACTAGAAAGAAAAAAGAGGACATTAACATGGTTGTTAAGACAGTTGTTGAAGCACAAGATATTTTTGACAAAGCTTGGGAAGGCTTCAAAGGCGTAGATTGGAAAGAAAAAGCAAGTGTATCACGCTTCGTACAAGCTAACTACACACCTTACGATGGAGATGAAAGCTTCCTTGCAGGACCAACAGAACGTTCACTTCACATCAAAAAAATTGTAGAAGAAACTAAGGCTCATTACGAAGAAACTCGTTTCCCAATGGACACTCGTCCAACTTCTATCGCTGATATCCCTGCTGGATTTATCGATAAAGAAAACGAAGTTATCTTTGGTATCCAAAATGACGAACTCTTCAAATTGAACTTCATGCCAAAAAGGTGGTATCCGTATGGCTGAAACTACTTTGAAAGAAAAATGGATACGAACCAGATCCCAGCTGTTCACGAAATCTTTACTAAATACGTAACAACAGTTAACGACGGTATCTTCCGTGCTTACACTTCAAACATCCGTCGCGCTCGTCACGCTCACACTGTAACTGGTCTTCCAGATGCATACTCACGCGGACGTATCATCGGTGTTTACGCACGTCTTGCTCTTTACGGTGCAGACTACTTGATGCAAGAAAAAGTAAACGACTGGAATGCAATCGAAGAAATCGATGAAGAAACAATCCGTCTTCGTGAAGAAATCAACCTTCAATACCAAGCATTGCAACAAGTTGTTCGCTTGGGTGACCTTTACGGAGTTGATGTTCGCAAACCAGCGATGAACGTTAAAGAAGCTATCCAATGGGTTAACATCGCCTTCATGTCTGTCTGCCGTGTTATCAACGGTGCTGCTACATCTCTAGGACGTGTACCAATCGTATTTGGACATCTTTGCAGAACGTGACCTTGCTCGTGGTACATTTACTGAATCAGAAATCCAAGAATTCGTTGATGATTTCGTTATGAAACTTCGTACAGTTAAATTTGCTCGTACAAAAGCTTACGACCAATTGTACTCAGGTGACCCAACTTTCATCACAACTTCTATGGCTGGTATGGGTAACGACGGTCGTCACCGTGTTACTAAGATGGACTACCGTTTCTTGAACACTCTTGACAATATCGGTAACTCTCCAGAACCAAACTTGACAGTTCTTTGGACTGACAAATTGCCATACAACTTCCGTCGCTACTGTATGCACATGAGCCACAAACACTCTTCTATCCAATACGAAGGTGTAACAACAATGGCTAAAGACGGATATGGTGAAATGAGCTGTATCTCATGCTGTGTGTCTCCACTTGACCCAGAAAATGAAGAACAACGCCACAACATCCAGTACTTCGGTGCTCGTGTAAACGTATTGAAAGCCCTTCTTACTGGTTTGAACGGTGGTTACGACGATGTTCACAAAGACTACAAAGTATTTGACATCGAACCAATCCGTGACGAAGTTCTTGAATTTGAATCAGTTAAAGCTAACTTTGAAAAATCTCTTGACTGGTTGACTGACACTTACGTAGATGCTTTGAACATCATCCACTACATGACTGATAAGTACAACTACGAAGCTGTTCAAATGGCCTTCTTGCCAACTAAACAACGTGCGAACATGGGATTCGGTATCTGTGGATTTGCTAACACTGTTGATACATTGTCAGCTATCAAATACGCTACAGTTAAACCAATCCGTGACGAAAATGGCTACATCTACGATTACGAAACAATCGGTGAATACCCACGTTGGGGTGAAGATGACCCACGTTCAAACGAATTGGCAGAATGGTTGATCGAAGCTTACACAACTCGTCTACGTAGCCACAAACTTTACAAAAACGCAGAAGCTACAGTTTCACTTTTGACTATCACATCTAACGTTGCTTACTCTAAACAAACTGGTAACTCACCAGTTCACAAAGGTGTATACCTCAACGAAGATGGTTCTGTGAACTTGTCTAAACTTGAATTCTTCTCACCAGGTGCTAACCCATCTAACAAAGCTAAAGGTGGATGGTTGCAAAACTTGAACTCACTTTCTAGCCTTGACTTTAGTTATGCAGCTGACGGTATCTCATTGACAACTCAAGTTTCACCTCGTGCTCTTGGTAAGACTCGTGACGAACAAGTTGATAACTTAGTAACAATCCTTGATGGTTACTTCGAAAACGGTGGACAACACGTTAACTTGAACGTTATGGACTTGAACGATGTTTACGAAAAGATCATGTCTGGTGAAGACGTTATCGTACGTATCTCTGGATACTGTGTAAACACTAAATACCTCACTCCAGAACAAAAAACTGAATTGACACAACGTGTCTTCCACGAAGTTCTTTCAATGGATGATGCCTTGGATGCATTGAGCTAATCAAGTTCTTTAATAATGAAATAAGTAACCCTCGGTCAGTCGACTGAGGGTTGTTTTTTGGATTATTAAATTCCTTAAGTCAGGCACTGAAATATCTGACCGGGATTCAAAGATACTTGTTGAGTTGCGGGAGGTATTTGATACTCAATAAAAATCAAAGAGCAAACTAGGAAGCTAGCCGCAGGTTGCTCAAAAAACACTGTTTTGAGGTTGCAGATAGAGCTGACGTGGTTTGAAGAGATTTTCGAAGAGTATAAAAATACCACACTTTGTAAGTTTACAATGTGTGGTTGTATTTTATCTCTTAGACCAAGTCCTCTTCATAAAGAGAGTAGGATTGGATAAATCTCCAAACGTCCTGCAATCATTGCAAAGGAGAGGAGAATTTTTGAGATAGGACTAAAGATTGAGAAGCTAGAAGTTGTTCCTAGAATAGGCCCGATATTATTGAAACAGCTGAAGACAGCGCTGGTCACAACTAGAAAATCATTGCTATCTAGGCTGACAATAAAGATAAGTGCTAGCAAAATCATAGCATAGATGACAAAGTACTTGAGAATCTTATGCTGGGTATCCTTATCAATCACTGTTTTATTAACATGGAGGGTCAAAACACGGTGGGGGGATAGGATTGACAAAATCTGGTTTTTGGCAATTTTTGAAAGGATGAGGCCTCGAATAACCTTGAGTCCACCTGCGGTTGAACCAGCAGAGCCACCGATTCCCATAAGGAAGAGGAGGATAAACTGGGAGAAGAGGGGCCAGTTGGTAATATCTCCGTAACCAAAACCAGTCGTCGTAATGATATTGGAAACCTGGAAGAAGGCCATTTCAAAGCTCTTAGAAAATCCTGGATAGAGATAGAGGGTATTAAGACTAATCAAGCCTGTAGAAACCAGTACGATGACCAAGTAAGCCCGAAGTTCTTCATCTCTAAGAAGGCTTTGACGCGACGGAGCATGAGGTAGTAGTAGAGGTTGAAATTTACCCCAAAAACCAGAACTCCGATACTAACCAGATAGGTAATTAGTGAGCTGCCATAGTGAGCAATTCCATCGTTATAGACGGTAAAACCTCCTGTACCTGCTGTCCCCATAGCGATGACAAAACTATCAAATAGGGGCATGCCAGCTAGATAATAGATAATGACAAAGAGGGAGAAGAGAGCTAGATAAAGGAGATAGAGAATCTGGGCAGTATTTTTTAGTTTGGATACAACCTTACCAAAAACAGGGCCAGGAACCTCAGCCTTCATCACTTCTAGGTGGCTATTCTTGGCATTGTCCATAATAGCAAGTGCAAAAACAAGCACTCCCATTCCTCCGATCAAGTGGGTAAAACTTCGCCAGAAGAGGAGGGAACGGCTGAGGACCGAAACATCGTTCAGAATAGTTGCTCCAGTAGTTGTAAAGCCAGAACTAATCTCAAAAAAGGCATCGATAACGCTGGGAATTTGCCCAGAAAAGACAAAGGGGAGACCGCCAAAGAAAGACCATAGGATCCAACAGAGGGCCACAATCAAGATTCCCTCCTTGGCATAAATCCGTTGATTTTTTGGTTTTTGCAAACTCCCTGAACCGCCTAGCAATACGAGAATCCCTATTGTTGAAAAGAGGGCTGTAAAAACTTGGCTAGATTCATGGTAATAGATAGCAACAGCCACAGGAACCAAAAGAAGAACAGCTTCAATCAGAAGTAACTTTGAAAGGAGGTAACGAATCATACTTTTATTCATCTCTTACCTCGCGATTAAGTCATAAATCTTAGTGATATTCGGCAGTAAGGTCGTTACTAGAAGTTTGTCACCGACTTCAAGCATATCCTCTCCAGTAGGGAAAATCGTTTTGCCTTTTCGAATGATGGCTGCAATAAGAACTCCTTTTTTCAATTTTAGTTGAGAAAGAGGTTTGGCAGTCATTTTATTGGCTTCCTTGATATGGAATTGCAGGGTTTCGATTTGGCCATTGGCTAGATGGTGCATGGCTTGAAGGTCTGAATACTGAGCATTAACACGACCACGAATAAAGTGCATGATTGTATCTACAGCGATGATTTTCGGAGTGATAATGCTTGAGAAATCAGGCGCATGAATAATTTCAAGGAGACTAGTTCTGTTAACCTTGCTAATATTTTTTTGCACCCCGACACTATCCAGGAACATAGAAGTAATAATATTCTCTTCGTCAACTCCTGTTAGGGTTGCTACTGCATCATAGTTTTGAGCACTTTCTTCTAGTAAGATATCTTTTGCGGTACCATCTCCTTGGACAATATACAGATTAGGGAATTTCTCACTAAAGAAACGTGCCCTTTCAGGATTAATCTCGATGACTTTTGTATCAATACGACTGTCTTTGAGGATACCTAGTAGATAATAGGCAATTCTACCTGCTCCAACGATGAGAAGGCTCTTCACAGCACGAGATTTGAAATAATTATGGAAGAGCATCATATCAACACGGTTACCAGTGACAAAGATTCTATCTTTATCCTGTATGGTCATATCACCACTTGGGATGATAATTTGATGATCCCTTTCTATAGCGCAGACAATGACATTGCCAAATTTTTTCCGAAAATCAGAAATGGGCATTTGGCAAAGACTGCTAGTTGATTTGACGACAAATTCCATCAGGCTAACGCGTCCACCAGCAAAGCGTTCGACAGATAGGGCGTTGGGGAAGTCAATGATATTGGCGATAGCGCGGGCAGCTAAGAGTTCAGGGTTAACGATAAGAGAAAAACCGAGAATATTCTTTTCTTTGAAATAAGAGTTAGAATATTCAGGATTGCGCACCCGAACGATGGTTTCTTTAGCTCCCATTTTTTTGGCTAGAACTGCTGCAATCATGTTCACTTCATCGTATTCAGTCAAGGCGATAAAGATATCACAATCCTGAACACTGGCTTGCTCAAGGATGGTGAAATCGGCCCCGTTACCAAGGATACCCATGATATCAAAGCGATTAACAATATGATTGAGAACAGCTTCGTCTTGCTCAATCAGCAAAACATCATGCTTTTCTGCAACCAAGGAGCGACAGAGGGCAAAACCAACTTTTCCCCCTCCGACAAGGATAATTTTCATAATAAAACCTACTTTTTCATGATGTAACTATCATACCCTTTTTCAAGAAAAAATGCACCTACTAGCTAATAACCAGAGCTTTTAATGGAATTTTGTTATAAGGTAAAACTATATCCCAATCATTTAAAATAGCTATTAGCACCTTTCTCTGAAATATGGTATGATAAAGGGTATACAAGGAGACAAAATGAATAATAATTTACTGGTATTACAATCAGACTTTGGTCTGGTTGATGGTGCGGTATCGGCTATGATTGGAGTGGCTTTAGAAGAGTCCCCAACCTTAAAAATCCATCACTTGACGCACGATATCACGCCTTATAATATTTTTGAGGGGAGCTATCGTCTCTTTCAGACGGTGGATTACTGGCCTGAGGGAACGACTTTTGTATCGGTTGTCGATCCAGGTGTCGGTTCGAAACGTAAGAGCGTGGTTGCCAAGACTGCAAAAAATCAATACATTGTCACGCCAGACAATGGGACGCTTTCTTTTATCAAAAAACACGTTGGCATTGTAGCTATTCGTGAGATTTCTGAAGTAGCCAATAGACGTCAAAATACAGAGCATTCTTATACCTTCCACGGTCGTGATGTTTATGCCTATACTGGTGCTAAACTAGCCAGTGGTCACATTACTTTTGAGGAAGTGGGGCCAGAACTCAGTGTGGACCAGATTGTAGAGCTTCCAGTCGTAGAGACAATCATTGAGGATCATCTGGTGAAGGGAGCAATCGACATTCTGGATGTGCGTTTCGGTTCGCTTTGGACCTCTATCACGCGAGGAGAATTTTACAAGCTGGAACCAGAATTCGGTGATCGTTTTGAAGTGACTATCTATCATGCAGATATGCTGGTCTATCAAAATCAGGTTGTTTATGGCAAATCATTTGCGGATGTGAGAATTGGGCAACCAATCCTTTACATTAATTCTCTCTATCGTTTAGGTCTGGCTATTAACCAAGGTTCTTTTGCCAAGGCTTATAATGTAGGTGTCGGTTCATCTTGGACCATTGAAATAAAGAAAATAGAATCATAAAATAGGAGAATATAGATGAAAAATCAATCAATTAAACAAGTTGTTGCTATCGGTGTTGGAGCTGCGCTCTTTGTTGTCATCGGGATGATCAGCATTCCGACGCCTGTTCCAAATACAAGCATCCAGCTTCAGTATGCGGTACAGAGCCTCTTGTCTATCATTTTTGGCCCTCTAGTGGGATTACTTGTTGGTTTAATTGGGCATGCAGTGAAGGACTCTCTTGCTGGCTACGGTCTTTGGTGGACTTGGATTATTGCTAGCGGTCTCTTTGGTCTAGCTGTAGGTCTCTTTAGAAAATACATTCGAGTAACACAGGGTATTTTTGGGTTGAAAGATATTGTCTTCTTTAACCTCATTCAGATTGTTGCAAATGCTCTTGTTTGGGGAGTCTTGGCACCACTTGGAGATGTTGTGATTTATCAAGAAGCGGCAGAAAAAGTATTTGCCCAAGGGATTGTTGCGGGAATTGCTAACGCTGTGACTATTGCTATTGCAGGAACTCTTCTTTTGATAGCTTATTCACGTACGCAGACTCGTTCAGGAAGTTTGAAAAAGGATTAACATAAGGGAAAAGGCTGGGCAACCGGTCTTTTTCACTACTTATAGACTAGTCAAGCAAGCTAGCTAGGCTGGGAATCTTTTTGGCGCTAAGATTTTAAGAGAAGAGACTGCAAGAAGAGTTCGATTTATGATAAAATAGAAGTCTAAGAAGCGAATGAAGAGAGTAAGATGAAAGAAGCTATAATTGAGTGGAAGGATTTCTCTTTCCAGTATGAAACGCAACAAGAACCGACCTTGCAAGGGGTGAATTTGACCATTTACAAGGGAGAGAAAGTCTTAATTGTTGGTCCATCTGGGTCAGGTAAGTCTACCTTGGGTCAGTGTTTGAATGGGATTATTCCCAATATTTACAAGGGGCAGAAGTCTGGAGAATTTTTGATCAAGGGGCAAGTAGCCTTTGATATGAGCATCTATGATAAATCTCATCTGGTCAGCACAGTTTTGCAGGATACAGATGGGCAGTTTATCGGTTTATCCGTAGCAGAGGATTTGGCTTTTGCTCTGGAAAATGATGTGACAGCTTTAGAAGAGATGAAAAGTCGTGTTCATAAATGGGCTGAAAAGCTGGACCTTCTTTCTTTGCTGAATCATCGTCCTCAGGATTTGTCTGGTGGACAAAAGCAGCGAGTTAGTCTAGCTGGTGTCTTGATTGATGAGAGTCCGATCCTTTTGTTTGATGAGCCACTCGCCAATCTAGATCCCAAGTCAGGTCAGGATATTATCGAATTGATTGACCAGATTCATAAGGAGGAGGGGACGACGACCCTTATTATTGAGCACCGTTTGGAGGATGTTCTGCATCGCCCTGTGGATCGAATTGTCTTGATAAATGATGGTCGCATCCTCTTTAATGGGAGCCCTAACCAGCTACTGGCGACTGATCTGTTGACTCAAAATGGAATTCGAGAACCCCTTTATCTAACTACTCTCCGTCAATTGGGTGTGGATTTAGTCAAGGAAGAACAATTAGCAAATCTGGATAACTTGTCTATCTCAAAAGGCCAGATTCAGTTACAGACGGAGCTGGCAGAAGAAACCCAAGAATTGCAGTCACTCTTTAGATTAGAGGATGTGTCTTTTTCTTATGATGATAGACTGATTTTAAAATCCATTTATCTGGATATTAAAAAGGGCGAAAATATTGCCATTGTTGGAAAAAATGGAGCTGGGAAATCAACTCTAGCCAAGGCCTTAAGTAGCTTTATTCAGACGGAGGGCCGCTATCTTTGGGAAGGACAGGATATCAAAGGAGATTCTGTTGCAGAGCGGGCAGAACGAGTAGGCTATGTGCTGCAAAATCCCAATCAAATGATTTCAACCAATATGATTTTTGATGAGGTGGCTCTGGGACTACGTTTGCGAGGTGTGGACGAGCAGGAAATTGAAACGAGAGTCTATGAAACCTTGAAAATCTGTGGACTTTATGAATTTCGTAATTGGCCCATTTCTGCCCTATCATTTGGACAGAAAAAACGTGTCACCATTGCTTCGATTTTGGTTTTAGGAGCTGAAATTATCCTCCTAGATGAACCGACAGCTGGTCAAGACCAGAAGAACTATACTGAGATTATGGAATTTCTCGAAGAGCTGCATCAAAAAGGGCATACGATTGTCATGATTACTCATGATATGCAATTGATGCTGGATTATTCAGATCGGGCTCTTGTTATGGTGGACGGGGAATTGATTGCTGATACTGATCCAGCTAGTCTGTTGAGCAATCCTGAGTTATTAGTAAAAGCCAATCTAAAAGAAACTTCTATCTTCAACTTGGCTAAGAAACTCGACGTGGATCCACTTGCTTTGACGGCATTTTACAAAGAAAGGAGAGAAGGATGCAAGCAAAATTAATTGGTTACCAGCATAGAGATACTGTGATTCATCGCTTGTCAGGAGCTGGGAAACTTCTCTTTTTCATTCTCGTGTCATTGGCTGCCATGATTAGCTATGATACCAGACTGCTTGTTCTGATTGCTATTTTTTCGGTCTTTCTCCTCTATTTGTCAGAAATTCGCTTTAAAGATGTTTCCTTTGTAGCCGTTTTTGCGACGGTATTTGCCGTTTTAAACATCTTGATGGTCTATCTCTTTTCTCCTGAATATGGGGTTGGACTTTACGGAGAGAGAAGTGTGATTTGGCAGGGAATCGGAGCCTACACTCTGACCAGTCAAGAGCTCTTTTACCTGCTAAATCTGGCCATTAAGTACCTTTGCACCATTCCTCTGGCTATTATCTTTTTGATGACAACTCATCCTAGTCAGTTTGCTTCCAGTTTAAATCAAATTGGTGTGCCTTACAAGATTGCATATTCAGTTAGCCTGACCTTGCGCTATATTCCAGATTTGCAGGAAGAATTCTTTACCATCAAGATGTCACAGGAAGCGCGTGGGATGGAATTATCCAAGAAAGCTTCTCTCATGCAACGAATCAAAGGCAATCTGCGCATTATTACTCCTTTGATTTTTAGCTCTCTAGAACGCATTGATACTATCGCGACCGCTATGGAGCTTCGCCGTTTTGGAAAAGATAAAAAGCGGACTTGGTATAGTTACCAGGCCTTGAAAAAAGGAGATTATCTTACTTTGCTTTTGGCAACCTTATTTTTAGTAGCTAGTTTACTACTTATCTTGCAGAATCAGGGACGATTTTACAACCCTTGGAAATAGCTTGAAAAAATTGAAAAAATCAAGTCGTTTCTATTGACAATGATTCTGAAAGTGTTATACTAAGAAAGTAGTTTCGCTGATTTACTTCAAACCTGTTGTGAGGTAAGTTAACGATGCCTTAACCACGCTGTTTGCTGAGCTTGACTCCGGGCAGTGTGGCTATTTTTTTGCAATGGTGAAAGGAAGCAAGTCATGACAAATCACATTGTATTATTTGAACCCCAAATTCCACAAAATACAGGCAATATCGCGCGTACTTGCGCTGCGACTAATTCTCCCCTCCACATCATCAAGCCCATGGGATTTCCTATTGACGACCGCAAGATGAAGCGTGCGGGATTGGATTATTGGGATAAGCTAGAGATTTATTTTTACGAGAGTTTGGAAGATTTTATGTCTCAGATGAAGGGAAAACTCTATCTGATCTCAAAATTTGCTGAGAAAGTGTATTCTGAGGCAGATTTATCGACTGACGAGAACCATTATTTTCTCTTTGGACGCGAAGACAAGGGCTTGCCTGAGGACTTTATGCGAGAACATCCTGAAAAGGCTCTCCGTATTCCCATGAATGATGAACATGTCCGCAGTCTTAATGTGTCTAATACTGTCTGCATGATTGTCTACGAAGCTCTTCGCCAGCAGAACTTTGCAGGTCTTGAACTCGTTCATACCTATGAAGTGGATAAATTGAAATAAAAAATGAAAATGAACAAAATGCTTGCGCTTGCAAGCGTTTTTTGTTATGATAAAAGAGTCTTCAGGGCAGGGTGTGATTCCCGACCGGCGGTAAATTTGACTAGCTATTTTAGCCAAATAAGTCCGCGAGCGCAAGCTGATGTGGTGAGATTCCACAACCGACAGTATAGTCTGGATGGGAGAAGACGAAAGAATGGCTTTGTCTGTTCTGATAGATTTATAGCCAGATTGTAACCGCTTGCTTAATAGAGTGAGAGGGAACTTTTGGGATATAAAAAGTGAGAATAGATAGAGGAATCCTTTCCAACTTCTTCTGATTTTATAGAAAATTGGAGGAACCTGTTATGACAAACACACGTCGACTTTCGACCATTGCAATTCTATCAGCCATCTCATTTGTGCTGATGTACTTTGACTTTCCGCTTTTACCAGCGGCGTCCTTCCTCAAGATCGAATTTAGTATCTTGCCAGTCCTTGTGGGTCTGGTGGTCATGGATTTGCCTGCTGCTCTAGGAGTTCTCTTGCTTCGCTCACTCTTGAAATTACTTCTTAACAGTCAGGGAGTGAATACTTACATTGGTTTGCCGATGAATATCGTGGCTTTGGGAGTTTTTGTCATCGTATTTGCTTTGATTTGGAAAAAGGAACGGACACCCCTTCGTTTCCTACTAGGATCTCTAGCTGGAACTATCGGCTTGACCGTGGCAATGTTGGTTCTCAACTATGTTTATGCTGTTCCTTTGTACGCTAAGTTTGCTAACTTTGATATTGGAAAAATTTTGGGACTTTCCAACTACCTAATGACCATGGTATTGCCTTTCAACTTGATTGAGGGTGTCATCTTTGCCGTTTCATTCTGGTTGTTGTACGTTCTCTTGAAACCAACCTTAAAACATTATGAGAGATAAACAAACATTTTTAATGAAGGGCAGTTTTGCCCTTTTACTTTTCGTTATTCTTGGCTACATGGTCAAATTTTACCCTGAAACGCTGGTCGGTTTTGACCAACCGATTCAGACTGCCGTTCGAGGAGACTTACCAGGTTACTTGACGATTCTTTTCCGAGCTATCACACGCTTGATTGATATCCCAGTGATTATCACTTGGGTGGTCATTACAGCCTTTGTCTTTTATCGTAAGCGGTGGAAGATAGAAAGCCTGCTTATGCTGGGAAATTTGGCTTTGACTGGTCTTTTAATCGTGACCTTTAAAAATATCTACCAGCGCCCACGACCAGCTATTTTACACTTGGTTGAGGAGAAGGGATTTTCCTTCCCAAGTGGCCATTCTCTGGCTGTAACCTTGATGATCGGATCTCTGATTGTCATTCTCAGTCAACGGATTAAAAATCCAGTCTGGAGAAAAATCGTGCAAATCGTCCTTGCTCTCTACCTAGTCAGTGTGCTGGTATCAAGGGTCTATCTGGGAGTTCATTACCCATCAGATGTTCTTGCCAGTCTCTGTGTGGGCTTGGGAGTCTTGTTTATCGAGTTTCCCTTCTATGATAAGCTCCGCTTCCAATGGCGATTTAAAGGCAAGCAGAAGTGAGATAGGTCTTGCAAGAATGGTAAAAATCTGATAAACTAAGTAGTAATTGAATAGAAATCTGCAAGACTAGTAACTCAAGGGAAGTATATCAGGGAGGAGAGCCGTGACTGCAAGCTCTCCATATGAAAGCTGGGTGAATTCACTTGTGCATGGATTTAGAAATGAAGGTCTGACTTGTCAGATAAAAACGGATGGTACCGCGTGTCAACGCTCCGAGTGGAGTTTTTGGCATGTGGTTTTCTTTTTATCTACGAGAGACTGATGGAGGAATTATGTCAACTATTGAAGAACAATTAAAAGCGCTTCGTGAAGAAACGCTGGCTAGCTTGAAGCAGATTACTGCTGAAAATAAAAAAGAGATGCAAGATTTGCGTGTTTCTGTCCTTGGGAAAAAGGGTTCACTTACTGAAATCCTCAAAGGGATGAAAGATGTCTCTGCTGAGATGCGTCCGATTATCGGGAAACACGTCAATGAAGCTCGTGATGTCTTGACAGCAGCCTTTGAAGAAACAGCTAAACTATTGGAAGAAAAGAAAGTCGCAGCTCAACTGGCTAGCGAGAGTATCGATGTGACACTTCCAGGTCGCCCTGTTGCGACGGGTCACCGCCACGTTTTGACACAAACCAGTGAAGAAATCGAAGATATTTTCATTGGTATGGGTTACCAAGTCGTGGATGGTTTTGAAGTGGAGCAAGACTACTATAACTTTGAACGTATGAACCTTCCGAAAGATCATCCAGCCCGAGATATGCAGGACACTTTTTATATCACAGAAGAAATCTTGCTCCGTACTCACACGTCTCCAGTGCAGGCGCGTGCTATGGATGCCCATGATTTCTAAAGGGCCTTTGAAGATGATCTCACCAGGGCGTGTCTTCCGTCGTGATACAGACGATGCGACTCATAGTCACCAGTTCCACCAAATCGAAGGATTGGTTGTTGGGAAAAATATCTCTATGGCTGACCTTCAAGGAACGCTTCAATTGATTGTTCAAAAAATGTTTGGTGAAGAGCGTCAGATCCGTCTGCGCCCATCTTACTTCCCATTCACAGAGCCATCTGTTGAGGTGGATGTTTCTTGCTTCAAGTGTGGTGGAGAAGGCTGTAACGTATGTAAGAAAACAGGTTGGATCGAAATTATGGGTGCCGGTATGGTTCACCCACGTGTCCTTGAAATGAGTGGTATCGATGCGACTGTTTACTCTGGATTTGCCTTTGGTCTTGGACAAGAGCGTGTAGCTATGCTCCGTTACGGAATCAACGATATCCGTGGATTCTACCAAGGAGATGTCCGCTTCTCAGAACAGTTTAAATAAGATTGAAACCTGAAACACAGTCCTAGTTAGATACTCTTGAGAGTACTCGTAAGGACTGACTCGAAGAAAAAGAAAGGAATTGAAAAGGTCTTACTTGGTAGGGCCTTACAATCAGAATTATGCTTGTATCTTATAAATGGTTAAAAGAATTGGTGGACATTGATGTGCCATCACAAGAGTTGGCTGAAAAAATGTCAACTACAGGGATCGAGGTAGAAGGTGTCGAATCACCTGCTGCTGGTCTCTCAAAAATTGTCGTCGGTGAGGTCTTGTCTTGCGAAGATGTGCCAGAAACTCACCTCCATGTTTGTCAGGTTAACGTTGGCGAAGAAGAAGCCCGTCAAATCGTCTGTGGTGCCCCAAATGTGCGTGCTGGTATCAAGGTTATGGTGGCTCTTCCAGGAGCTCGCATCGCTGACAACTACAAAATCAAAAAAGGAAAAATCCGTGGTCTTGAGTCACTTGGGATGATCTGTTCACTTGGTGAATTGGGAATTTCTGACTCAGTTGTGCCAAAGGAATTCGCAGATGGCATCCAAATCTTGCCAGAAAATGCCGTTCCAGGTGAGGAAGTCTTCTCATATCTAGACTTGGATGATGAAATCATCGAACTGTCTATCACACCCAACCGTGCGGACGCTCTTTCTATGCGTGGAGTAGCTCACGAAGTTGCAGCCATCTATGACAAGGCGGTCAACTTTAAAGAATTTACTCTTTCAGAAACTGACCAAGCTGCAGCAGATGCTCTTTCTGTGGGCATTGAGACAGACAAGGCGCCTTACTATGCAGCTCGTATCTTGGACAATGTGACTATCGCACCAAGTCCACAATGGTTGCAAAACCTTCTCATGAACGAAGGAATCCGTCCAATCAATAACGTGGTGGACGTGACAAACTACATCCTGCTTTACTTTGGTCAGCCTATGCATGCCTTTGACTTGGATACCTTTGAAGGGACTGACATCCGTGTACGTGAAGCGCGTGCTGGTGAAAAATTAGTAACCTTGGACGGTGAAGAGCGTGAGTTAGAAACAAATGAACTCGTGATTACAGTTGCGAACAAACCAGTAGCTCTTGCCGGTGTCATGGGCGGTCAAGCTACAGAAATCTCTGAAAACTCTAGTCGTGTCGTCCTTGAAGCAGCTGTCTTCAATGGCAAATCTATCCGTAAGACTAGTGGTCGTCTCAACCTTCGTTCCGAATCATCTTCTCGCTTTGAAAAAGGAATCAATGTGGCAACAGTCAATGAAGCCCTTGATGCAGCAGCCAGCATGATTGCTGAACTTGCAGGAGCAACTGTTCGTAAAGGTATTGTTTCAGCAGGACAACTTGATACTTCTGATGTGGAAGTTTCCTCAACCCTTGCAGACGTCAACCGTGTCCTTGGAACAGAGCTTTCCTACGCAGATGTCGAAGATGTCTTCCGTCGCCTTGGATTTGGCCTTTCTGGAAATGCAGATCGCTTTACTGTCAGCGTACCACGTCGTCGTTGGGATATCACCATCGAAGCGGACCTCTTTGAAGAAATCGCTCGTATCTATGGATATGACCGCTTGCCAACCAGTCTTCCAAAAGACGATGGTACAGCTGGTGAATTGACTGCGACACAAAAACTTCGACGTCAAGTTCGTACCATTGCTGAAGGGGCAGGTTTGACAGAGATTATCACCTATGCTCTAACAACTCCTGAAAAAGCAGTTGAGTTTACGGTTCAACCAAGTAACCTTACGGAACTTATGTGGCCAATGACTGTGGACCGTTCTGTCCTCCGTCAAAATATGATCTCAGGTATCTTAGATACAGTTGCTTACAACGTGGCTCGTAAGAACAAAAACTTGGCCCTTTACGAGATTGGAAAAGTCTTTGAACAAACTGGTAATCCAAAAGAAGAACTTCCAAATGAAATCAACAGTTTTGCCTTTGCCTTGACAGGCTTGGTTGCTGAAAAAGATTTCCAAACAGCAGCAGTTCCAGTTGATTTCTTCTATGCTAAGGGAATCCTTGAAGCCCTCTTTGCTCGTTTGGGACTCCAAGTAACTTATACAGCAACATCTGAAATTGCTAGCCTTCATCCAGGTCGTACAGCTATGATTTCACTCGGTGACCAAGTTCTTGGTTTCCTTGGCCAAGTGCATCCAGTCACTGCTAAGGCTTACGATATTCCAGAAACGTATGTAGCTGAGCTCAACCTTTCAGCCATCGAAACTGCGCTTCAACCTGCTAATCCATTTGTAGAAATCACGAAATTCCCAGCAGTCAGCCGTGACGTTGCCCTTCTCCTCAAGGCAGAAGTCACTCACCAAGAAGTTGTGGACGCGATCCAAGCTGCAGGCATAAAACGTTTGACAGATATCAAACTCTTTGACGTCTTCTCAGGCGAAAAATTAGGACTTGGTATGAAGTCAATGGCTTATAGCTTGACTTTCCAAAATCCAGAAGATAGCTTAACGGATGAAGAAGTCGCACGCTACATGGAAAAAATCCAAGCGTCTCTCGAAGAAAAAGTCAATGCAGAAGTGCGTTAAAGTATCAATCCATCCTTCGGGGTGGATTTTTGCTTTTCAAATAACAATTCAGGATCAAAAATAGACAGTTGAGGAACAGAGAAGATAAATTGAAGTTTACCAGTGTATAATGTACTCATAACTCAAAGTACCCCAAGATTTTTTACTAAAATGAGGATGATAAAAATGGACAGAAATCATTGTAAAGGCTATCAAAAAGGAGTATAATGAGTGCAAGACATTTCGGAGGTGAAAGATGCTAGAAGTAAGAAGTCTAGAGAAAAGTTTTGGACCCAAGCAAGTTTTGTTTGGTATTGACTTTCAAGCACGACCAGGTCGTATTTTGGGATTAGTCGGGAAAAACGGTGCTGGGAAAACAACGATTTTCCACAGTATTTTGAAGTTTTTAGAATACCAGGGAGAAATCAGTCTAGATGGGCAGGATATTCGTCAAGAGACCTATGCTCGGATTGGCTATCTGCCTGAAGAACGTAGTCTCATGCCTAAATTGACAGTCCTTGAACAAGTTCGCTATTTGGCGACTCTAAAAGGTATGGATGCTAAGGAAATCAAGGAAAAACTCCCTCAATGGATGAAGAGGTTGGAAGTGAAAGGGAAGCTGACTGATAAAATCAAGAGTCTATCAAAAGGAAATCAGCAGAAGATTCAACTCATCATTACTCTGATTCATGAGCCAGACTTGATTATCTTGGACGAGCCTTTCAGTGGATTGGACCCAGTCAATACAGAATTGCTCAAGCAAGTCATTTTTCAGGAAAAAGAGCGTGGAGCAACCATTATCTTTTCTGATCATGTCATGACCAACGTCGAGGAGCTTTGTGACGATATTCTCATGATTCGAGATGGCCGTGTGGTCTTGCATGGACCAGTTCAGGATGTCCGCAATCAATACGGGAAAACGCGTCTCTTTGTTTCAAGTGAACGAAGCAAGGAAGAATTGGAAAATCTTCCTCATGTCAAACAGGTGAGCTTGACCAAGCAAGGCAGTTGGAAATTAATCCTAGATGATGAGAGTGCTGGAAGAGAACTCTTCCCAATCTTGACTCAGGGGCAATATATCGCAACCTTTGACCAGCAAGCGCCAACAATCGATGAAATCTTTAAACTAGAATCAGGGGTGGAAGTATGAGAAATATGTGGGTTGTTATTAAAGAAACTTATCTGCGACATGTCAAGTCCTGGAGTTTCTTCTTTATGGTGATTTCGCCCTTCCTCTTTTTAGGTTTGTCTGTAGGAATCGGCTATCTCCAAGGGTCGTCTATGGCTAAATAGCAAGGTGGCAGTGGTGACGACTGTACCATCTGTGGCAGAAGGGATCAGGGATACCAATGGTATTAACTTTGACTATCAGGATGATGCCAGTGCCCAAGCTGCTATCAAGGATGAAAAAATCAAGGGTTATCTAACTATTGATCAAGAGGATAGTGTCATCAAGGCCGTTTATCATGGTGAAACTTCGCTTGAAACAGGTATCAAGCTAGCAGTAACCAATAAACTCAATGAGCTTCAAGATCAACTCAATCGCTCGGCAGCTAATTTGTCCCAAGAGCAGGAAAAACGCCTGGCTCAAACTGTTGACTTTACTGAGAAGATTGACGAATCCAAGGAAAATAAAAAGCTGGTCCAAACCATTGCGGCTGCAGGGCTTGGTTTCTTCCTTTATATGATCTTGATCACTTATGCTAGTGTCACTGCTCAGGAAGTGGCTAGTGAGAAAGGGACTAAAATCATGGAGGTGGTCTTCTCCAGCATTCGAGCTAGCCATTATTTCTACGCTCGCATGATTGCCTTGCTTCTTGTGATTTTGAGCCATATTGGCATTTACGTCGTGGGTGGACTTGCTGCACTATTTCTCTTCAAAGATTTACCATTCTTGGCAAATTCAGGTATTTTAAACCATTTGGGAGAAGCATTTTCTCTTAACACCTTATTATTTGTCTTAGTCAGTCTTTTCATGTATGTAGTCTTGGCAGCCTTCCTAGGTTCTATGGTTTCCCGTCCTGAAGATGCAGGAAAGGCCTTATCGCCATTGATGATTTTGATAATAGCTGGTTTTGTTGGCGTTACTGCTCTAGGCGCTGCAGGAGACAATTTGATTTTGAAAATTGGTTCCTACATACCCTTCATTTCAACCTTCTTTATGCCATTTAGAGCCATTAATGGTTATGCAAATGTCCTAGAAGCTTGGATTTCTCTTGCAATCACGATTGCTTTTGCAGTAACTGCAACAGTCTTTATCGGGCGTATGTATGCTAGTCTCGTTCTGCAGACAGATGATTTAGGTCCTTGGATAACCTTTAAACGTGCTTTAGCTTATAAATAGAAGAGCCTCGCGAAAGCGAGGTTTTTTAGAGACAAAAAGAGTGGAATTTAGAAAAATATTTTTCATATCTATTGACTTTTAGGGGTAAAATTTGGTATTATAGTAGGCGGTATTGTTTACCCCATTTGAAAGGCCCCGGAACCTTCCAAATACTTTTCGATGGGAAGGAACACCCATCACCGTAAACAAAAATCGAACTATATATAGGAGAAATCATGAACAAAACAACATTTATGGCTAAACCAGGCCAAGTTGAACGTAAATGGTACGTAGTTGACGCAACTGATGTACCACTTGGACGTCTTTCTGCAGTAGTTGCTAGCGTACTTCGCGGAAAAAACAAACCAACATTTACACCACACACTGATACAGGTGACTTTGTGATTGTTATCAATGCTGAAAAAGTTAAATTGACTGGTAAAAAAGCAACTGATAAAATCTACTACACTCACTCAAACCACCCAGGTGGATTGAAACAAATCTCTGCAGGTGAACTTCGTTCTAAAAATGCAGTACGTTTGATCGAGAAATCAGTTAAAGGTATGCTTCCACACAATACTCTTGGACGCGCTCAAGGTATGAAGTTGAAAGTATTTGTTGGAGCTGAGCACACTCACGCTGCACAACAACCAGAAGTTCTTGATATTTCAGGACTTATCTAAGGAAAGGAACAATAAAGTATGTCACAAGCACAATATGCAGGTACTGGACGTCGTAAAAACGCTGTTGCACGCGTTCGCCTTGTTCCAGGAACTGGTAAAATCACTGTTAACAAAAAAGATGTTGAAGAGTACATCCCACACGCTGATCTTCGTCTTGTAATCAACCAACCATTCGCAGTTACTTCAACTGTAGGTTCATACGACGTTTTCGTTAACGTTGTAGGTGGTGGATATGCTGGTCAATCAGGAGCTATCCGTCACGGTATCGCTCGTGCCCTTCTTCAAGTAGACCCAGACTTCCGCGATTCATTGAAACGCGCAGGACTTCTTACACGTGACTCACGTAAAGTTGAACGTAAGAAACCAGGTCTTAAGAAAGCTCGTAAAGCATCACAATTCTCAAAACGTTAATCAATACGATTATATCAACGTTTACAGACATTCAAGAATTTTTCTCTTGGATGTCTTTTTGTATAAAAATAGTTATTTTTTTCGGAAAGTTAGCTATTAATATTTATCAATGATAAAAATAGCATGTTTTAAGGGACTGACCCCAAAAAGTGAGAATTTAATAAAAAGACTTGACATAATTCGTTTACAATGGTAAACTTATTTTAAACATATTTGTTTACATCTGTAGACAACTAGGGGGGAAGGAGAATGAGCACAATAGAATTTAATACTTATATCACAGATGCAGAATGGGAAGTCATGCGTGTAGTTTGGGCAAATGATCGAGTAACTAGTAAAAAAGTCATTTCCGTATTGCAAGAAAAAATGGACTGGACACAATCCACTATCAAAACGATCTTAGGTCGATTAGTTGGAAAAGGTGTGCTAAATACAGAGCAAGAAGGTAGAAAGTTTATTTACACTGCCAATATTGAAGAGAAAGAAGCCGTAAGAAATTATGCAGAAGATATTTTTAAACGGATTTGTAATAAGAAAGTCGGAAATGTAATAGGAAGCATCATTGAAGATCATGTTTTAAGCTTCGATGATATAGATCGACTAGAAAAATATTAGAGATGAAAAAAATCTTTCGCAGTAGAAGAAGTGGATTGCAATTGTCCAGAAGAACAATGCGAATGTCATTTACATCATCATTAAGCATAAGGAGGAATTTAAAATGAATAATGACAACAAATATTCGTCCCATAATCACTGCGGGCACTGTGGACATGATCACAGCGGGCACAGTGAGCATAATCACAGCGGGCACAGTGAACATAATCACAGCGGGCACAGTGGACATGATCACAGCGGGCACAGTGGACATGATCACAGCGGGCACAGTGGACATGATCACAGCGGGCACAGTGGACATGATCACAGCAGGCACAGTGGACATGATCACAGCGGGCACAGTGAGCATAATCACAGCGGGCACAGTGGACATGCCCACCATCATCACGGAAGCTTTTAAGGAACTTTTTCTTAAAGTCATTGCCACTAGGAATCATTATTATGTTCTTTTTCCCCTTTACATGGATTTAAACTACCATTCCAGTTTACTTTTTCCATATTCTGATATTGTAGTAGCTATTTTTATCTACTATATTAATTATTTATGGTGGACGTCCATTCTATCAAGGTGCAGTTGACGAATTTAAACAAAAAAAACCTGGAATGATGGCACTCGTTTCTTTAGGTATAAGTGTTTCATATTTATATAGTATTTATGCTGTGATCATTACCTACGTAACGGGTGAACACGTGATGGACTTTTTTTCTTTGAATTTGCTTCATTACTATTAATCATGCTATTAGGTCACTGGATTGAGATGAAAGCTATTGGAGAAGCAGGAGACGCACAAGCAGAATTGGCTAAGTTAGTGCCGAAAGATGCTCACGTTGTATTAGAAGACGATTCAATTGAAACACGACCAGTTGCTGACTTACAGGTAGGTGATTTAATTCGTGTTCAAGCCGGAGAAAATGTGCCAGCAGACGGGATTATCGAGCGTGGCGAATCACGTTTAAATGAAGCTCTTCTAACTGGGGAGTCAAAAGCAGTAAAAAAAGGCCCTGGTGATGAAGTAATCGGGGGCTCAACAAATGGAGAAGGGGTTCTTTATATTAAAGTGCTTGAGACAGGTGATCAATCCTTTTATCTCTCAAGTACAGAATTTAATCAGCCAAGCTCAAAGTCAGCCTTCCAGGGCAGAAAATATTGCGCAAAAGGTTGCAGGGTGGCTCTTCTATATTGCTGTTATTGTCGCGCTAATTGCTTTTGTAGTGTGGATGATTATTGGAGATATCCCAACGGCAGTTATATTTACTATTACTACATTAGTTATTGCTTGTCCGCACGCATTGGGTCTGGCTATTCCATTGGTAACCGCCCGTAGCACAAGCTTTAGGAGCTAGCCGTGGCTTACTAGTAAAAAGACCGCCAAGCCTTAGAAATAGCTCAAGATGCAGATGTGATGATTTTTAGATAAAAACGGGTACTTTAACAACTGGTGAATTTAAAGTATTAGATGTAAAACTTCTTAATGACAAATATACAAAAGAGGAAATCATTGCCTTATTGGCAGGTATTGAAGGAGGATCTAGCCACCCAATTGCTCAATCAATTGTAAGTTTTCGCTGAGACAGCAAAATATACGTCCAGCATCCTTTTGATTCGATTGATGTGATTTCCGGTTCTGGAGTAGAGGGTAAAGCAGGTGGGCACCGTTACCAATTAATCAGTCAAAAAGCCTATGGACGTAATCTTGATATGGATACTCCAAAAGGAGCAACTCTTAGTGTCTTAGTAGAAAACGATGATGCCATTGGTGCTGTAGCTTTGGGGACGAATTAAAACCAACAAGTAAAGAGTTAATTAAAGCTCTTAAAAAGAACAATATTCGACCAATTATGGCAACAGGTGATAATGAAAAAGCGGCTCAAGGCGCGGCAGCAGATTTAGGGATTGAATATAGATCAAATCAATCTCCACAAGACAAATATGAGTTAGTTAAAACACTTAAAGATGAAGGAAAGAAAGTTATCATGGTAGGTGATGGTGTAAATGATGCTCCTTCTCTTGCCCTAGCAGATGTTGGTATAGCTATAGGTGCTGGAACTCAAGTTGCGTTGGATTCAGCTGATGTCATATTGACTCAATCCGATCCAGGAGATATTGGATCATTCATTGAATTTAGCACACAAAACAACTCGTAAAATGAAACAAAAACCTATTTTGGGGAGCTGGTTATAACTTTATAGCTATCCCTCTAGCTGCAGGAATTTTGGCTCCTATTGGTATCACATTAAGCCCTGCATTAGGAGCAATCCTAATGTCTGTGTCAACAGTCATCGTCGCCATTAATGCTATGTTATTAAGTTTAGATCCAAAAAAATAACGGTTAACAGATTGAATGATTGAAACTCCTTAAAGTATCAAGATACAATAGTTTTACAGGAGAAAAAAAGAGATGTAAGTAATGGCTCTTTTGTAAAAATCGTGTTGGTAGAAGTAGACGATTTTTCTACCAACACGATTTTTAATTTATTATAGAACTGATTTCTGTTAAAATCCTAAAAGCCACCTATTTCGACAGTTTTATAGCTTGTTATTCTATTTTCTTGACAATAATACCACCGTCTCCACATCGTTTTTTTAACTATAAAAAAAGCCACCTCCATGAGCATTTGATTATATTGTACCAAATCCAACTTGGAGGTGTTTTTATTTAATTCTCATTTACGGGGGTCAGTGCTAATTAAAAATTGCGTATTTTTTTATTTAAAATGTATTGGAATTAAATTCATATAAAATATGCACGAAAAAAATAAATCAAAATTAAAAAAAGTACAAATTAATGAAGTGATTATTGATAAAAAAATAGTTAATAATTGATTAAACAAAAATATATAACTCGTTTATAAATTTATAGAAATGAACCATTATAAATCTCCTCTTAAATATTGAAAAAAACCATTGGCAGTGGACATACTTTTAAGACTATATATTTCTGAAACTAGTTTCACAATACAAATATTGACATGCAATTATTAATTGGAGGATTTTTAAAGTTGACATCTACAAAGTTTAATGTTAGAATACATTCAAAAAAATATTTGAATGAGGTGTTTTATGATTCAAAAATATTGTTACTTCAATAATCCTGTATTCTGGGACAGCCGTAGACTTACTTATTATCCTAATGTTATTTTTTTGCCAAAAGAAAAAAAGCAGAAAAAGGACATCATTAACATCTATTTAGGACAATTTCTAGGCTCTGTTAGTCTAATATTCCTAAGTTTACTTTTTTTGCATTTGTCTTAAATTATATTCCTAGTAAAGAGATTTTTAGGTTTGCTCGGTTTGATTCCAATTTTCCTAGGGACTCAAAGTTTTGCTTTTAGGAGATTCTGATGGAGAAGCTATTGCAAAAAGATGGTTTGCGCAAAAGATGATAAAAAAACCTGATTTTTTTCTAGTCGCTATGATTACTTTTTGCAAGTTGTGGTGCTGACAATATTGGTGTTTTTGTCCCATATTTTTATTACCTTAAATTTAGCGAATTTGATAGTGGCTTTACTTACCTTTTCTAGTCATGATTTATCTCTTGGTTTTTTCTGCCCAAAAAAATTGGCACAAGTCCCTTCTGTTGGAGAAACTTTGGAAAAAAATATAGCAGATGGTTTATTGCCGTTGTTTATTTAGGATTGGGGATGTATATCCTGATTGAAAACAACAGCTTTGATATGCTAAGGACTGTGTTCAGCTAGGAGAAAAAATTATGAAAAAAGATAGTATCTGTCAAGTGGATGTTATAAATCAACAAAATGTTACAACCGCAACGAACTACCTTGAAAAGGAAAAAAAGTCCAAAAAAATCACTTCGTATTTTTATCAAAAGTTTACCGATAATAAACAGATAAATATCATCTTTTATCTCCTTGCTGTTGAAGAACTCTGTGTCTGTGATATAGCCTGTTTACTAAATCTCAGTATGGCATCTGCCTCCCACCATCTTCGTAAACTAGCCAATCAAAACATCTTGGATACTAGAAGAGAGGGAAAAATTATATATTATTTTTATAAAAGATGAGGAAATCAGAGATTTTTTTAATCAACTAGGATAACAACTATTTTTTTACTACTTTTACCATGATTATATATAGGACTTATCTATGAAATTTTTTGATGAAAATTACTCACAAGAAATACCTACTCGTATCAAATGTTTAAGAAAAAAGTATAATTTAAAGCAAAGCGACCTAGGTAATGCAGGTCAAGTTAGCCAAGTTGAAAAGGGAGGAATTTGAAAGAATTTGTATCTTTTATTTTTTGTTTCATTTATGCCCTATGCTACTGGAATAGTTAGTAGTCATTTCATGAATCATACGGCACAGCTCTTTTATGGACTGATCGTTATTGTTTCAACGGTAGCAAACTGGTTTTTTTACATAAAGTAATTGATAAACCCAATATAGATCAGAAAGAATTACTTGAAGCTACCGCACAATATAGAAAGTTATTGATACCTGACCTAATAATTAAAGGAGTGGGATTGATTCTATCCTTAATTGTCTATCCTCCGATTATGATGTATAGTGTTTTAATTGCGGCATTTTACATCATAACTTTAAAAACACTATCCGAAAAAAGAGTGAATAACTAAAAAACGGTGACCAAAGTTAGGTGTATTATTTTAATGCTTAGAGACCTAAACTATTCCCCTATTTATAATCTATTGATTCATATTTTATGAAATTAATCAGTAGATATCGTTCTGAAAAACCTTGATAATACGCTGTTTTTAGTCCAACTGAAACCCATACTTTCCAAACCAGGCTTGAAAAAGGCCCGTAAAGCGTCACAATTTAGTAAACGTTAAAACTTATTTACATTTATTAAAAGCATTTCGTATCAAAAATACGAGATGCTTTTTTCTAACTAATTTTTACAAATTGGATTTTTGAAGGACACCATGGACCTATTTTCAAGTTGATAACGACTACAAATTTGTTCTGGAGACCATGAAGATTGTAATCGCTCTTTAATTTCCTACTTCAATTCACAGGAGTCTAACTCGATTTTCTTCCCTTCTGCTTCGCCAATTGTTCATTGTGTGTTTGTGCTGCTTGTGCAGAGTAAGTGTCATTACCACACTTAATTCTCTTGAGAAGGTTGATTTGTGAACGCCTAATTTTCTAGCTATTTGGCAGGGTTTGAGACCTAATTCTAGGTAAGTCTCTATCTTAATTCGCTCAATTATGGTAATATGATGGTAGCTTATAGATTTCTCCCGTGTTCTGTTTAGTGTGGTTACTTACAGTTTACACGAGATTGGGCTCTATGAGTTTTTTGTTGCACTATATTTTACCATTTATCAAATATAAAAAAGTAAGCTCAGAAAATCTCTGATCTTATTCTCATATCTCTCCAAACAACTTCCGTAAAATTTTCGGTGTGATACGTTGTCCTGGCCCTACGTAAGTATAGGCGTGCAGGTACATGGCAGGATTGAAGTTGAGTTCGATACAGGTGCAATTTGGTAGCTCCTTACTAGCAGGCTTGGTGTAGTCTGGGATAATCAAATCGACTCCACAGGCCCAAGCCCCCATAGCAGTCGCCATATCGGCAGCTAGTTGTTTGTAACTCTCGCCCATCTGGTCAGTCATGTCAATGGAGTCGCCTCCAGTTGAGATATTAGAATTACCACGCAGAAAGGTTTGGCTACCTTTAGGCAAGACTGTATCAGGTGTGTAACCCTGCTGTTCCAACATGAGTAATTCAATATCACCCAGATTGATGATTTCAAGAGGTGAGCGATGGTCGCGGCCACGCAGAGGGTCTTGGTTTTTCTTTTCGACTAATTCTCGGATGCTTGAGCTTCCGTCGCCTACGACATTGGCCGCGACGCGGAGCACGACAGCCTCGCATTTTCCATCCAAGATAAAGAAACGGTACTCGGTCCCTGCCACAAACTCCTCGACTAGCACATGGCTATCTTCCGAAAAGGCGATGTCTAGGGCTTTTTCATAGCCAGAAAGGCTTGTTGACTCTTGGAAGATGGAAATGCCCAGACCGAAGTTGGTGGATTTGGGTTTGACAACAATAGCAGAGTTGGCTATTTGTCCGTAGTACCGCAAGGCATCGTCCTTGTTAGCAAATTCTGCTCCCGCAGGTACTGGATAACCAGCCTTGTCCAAAATCTTTTTGGTCACAACCTTATTAGCCATGGCCAGTGGAATTACGTAGTTATCTTTGGATGTCATGTTGCTATTTTTAATGTACTCCACATGGTCACCATGCCAGAGTTTGAGAAATTGGTCTTCCTCATCTAAAATTTCTACGTTCAAGCCCAGCTGAATGGCGTCAAAGAGAATCATTTGGGTGGAGAGTTCCATGTTTTCATAGCCTTTGAGGGCATAAGGTGCTGTCCAAGCATAGTCATGAAAGGCTTGTCCTTGTTGTTGGCCAAATTTTTCAAGGGACCCTTCTTCAACCTGCTCTGCTATTTTTCCAGAAAGGGTCAAACGTGGATCAAGAAGAGGCCTCCACCTTAGTGATAAGCTGGCTATAATAGTCATCCAGTCCAAAGTGAGCGACGATGTCCTTCATGGCTGTCACGATAGGTTTAGGGTCAGCCTCTTTAGGAAGTGGTGTGTGGGGATGGCTGAGAGCGATTTGGTTGTTGAGAGTAGCAGCTACTGCTAATTCTTCGTCGACTTGCTCCATGTCGTCTAGCCACAAGAGTGCGAGTGCAAAGAGGTGGGTGGTGTCTAGTGTTTCTTGGCTGATTGCCAGTGGCTCAAAGGGGTTGAGGTCAAAGTTGCGGAACTCTAGATAGGAGATGCCCTTAGTCAAAAAGTCCCGGCTAGTCTTAGCACCGCGTAAACGGATGGCAGAGTAAAATTCTTTTTCAGAGGACAGTTGCCCAGATCCAACAGCGTTTTCGATGTCGGTCACGTATTGCTCCAGTGAAGAGAAGGAAATGTGAACATCGGGGGCATTGACATAGCCGTAGTTGGAGTTACGAATCGACCGCACGCAACCAATTTCATCTGTCAAAAAAACCCTTTTTCTGCTAGCGGGGCTTGCTCCGTAAAAGGTAGGTTAAGAGCCAGCGATAACACAAGAAGTTCTGAGCTAACTTGAGATAGAGGGCATTCTTGAAGGTCAGTAAATCGTCATAGTCACTGACTTCAAAGAGCTGCTGGGTCAGATCTTTGCCGAGTTCAAAATTATAGTGAATTCCAGATATGGACTGGAGCAATTTGCCGTAGCGTTCTGCCAAACCAACTCGGTATTGATACTCGTAGTCACTTTCCAACTGGGCAATCTGAATCTCTTCTTCTACAATCACAGGTGGCATGGATAAAGGCCAAAGATATTCTGACTTATCCATTGAGCGAATAGCCACATCGGTGATGGCCCCGAGGAAGCGACGAGCTTCCGTGGTCGACTGTGCTACCGGTGTAATGAGCTCTAGTTGAGGTTCGCTATAATCTGTCTGGATATAGGGATGGAAACTGCGAGAACCCAATTTTTTTCAGGGGTGTGGCGTTTGAGCGACACGGCCTTCAGTATTGATTCGTAGTGATTCGCGCTCCAGACCAAAGGTGGCTTGTAAGATGGGAGTATTTGGGGATAATTTTTGAAATACGTTTGATAGGTTCATGATTGGGCCTCGAAATAACTAGTTTCTCTATTATTTTATCAGTTTGTTAAATAAACTCAACTTTCTGCTACGGAGATGGAGAAGGAAATGCTCGGACGAATTGACTATTTACTTGCATTAAATATAAGCAAAAAGCATTAGTAGAAGTATTGAAACTACACCTAATAGTTTTTTCCCCACACTCAATCTCTCATTTCTGTCTTTTTCGTAGACAGTTATAAAGTCGATCAGAATAAACCTTGTAAGTGTATAAGTTAATTCTTACAGACCTAAACTATTCCCCTATTTAAAAATAATGATTCATATTTTTATGAAATTAATTAGTAGATATAGTTCTGAAAAGCCGTTATATTACGCTGTTTTTTTAGTCCAACTGAAATCCATACTTTTCCAAAACCAGGTCTTAAGAAAGCTCGTAAAGCATCACAATTCTCAAAACGTTAATCAATACGATACTATCAACGTTTCGAAACACTTCATGGTTCACACCATGGGGTGTTTTTTGGATGATTTTTAGCAAAATTCACACCACTTTTCACACCAAATTCACACCATTACTTTTTAAGATTACGATAGGCAATATCTCCAACAGCCATTGGAATAACATTCGAAGTATTGACATAAGTCTTTGTTGTAAGGGTATCGCTATGCGTAAGTGCCTCTGAAATAGCTTCAAGTGAAGTTCCTGCTTGTTTAGCTAGAGTTGCGCCTGTATGGCGTAATTTGTGAGGTGTAGCATGTGCCAGCTCCTTATGACGGTGTTTGACAGATTTCATTTTATTATTAAGATAGTCAGAGTGTAGAGGGCTATTAACATTACCCTTCATATCGACATAAGTAAAGACATATTGTTCATCAGATTGAATAATACCAAATTTTGCCAGCTCAGTTTTTTGTTGCTTTTTCCAAGATTGGAGCAATTCAGTTAGTTCAATAGGGATTTGAAAAGTTGTTTTCTTGTTCCCTTTTGTAGATTTTACATTTTTATATTTATCTAAGGCTTGAACCAATTGAATTTCCTGTTTCTTGATGTTAATGTGTTTCCATTGCAAAAGCATAGCTTTTTCGGATTTCCTATCTCCCTAAGAAGAAGGTAGTATAGAATAGCACATAATCTTTGAATGTGAGCTTCCCGTTTTCTAAGTCATCTTCAAAAGCTGTAAACCATGCTTGAAGTTCTGCTTGTGAAAGATATAAATCCTCGTCTTTTTTAGCCTCTTCTAACTTAATTTTCTTAGTGGCTTTGATACGACTTATTGTTTTAGATAAGCGGTTAGTTTCGATATATTCTAATTCTTCTGCCCAATCAAAGATAGAATTAACGTAGCTTCTAATAACTTTGAAGTTTGCATATTCTTCAGCCTTCTGAGTCAATAGATTTAGTACAACTTGCTTATTTTTGATTAAGAAAAGTCTATTGAAAAATTGCCAAGTAAAGGTAGGATGTGTTTTCTAAAAAGCAATTTCTGTTCCAACTATAGTTGCTTGAGATGGTGGTTTAGTGGTAGAAGTAGTATGACCTGCTTTTATAAGATTCCCACCAAATGTTGTGATAGAAATCTGAAAAGAGGATAGAACCGCTATTCTCCAATGAAGCAGATCCTCCACTAAGAATTTTATCAATCTTATTTTGGAGTTCTAGTTCATATTTTTTTGCTTCACTCCTTGATTTGAACCGTTTTTCAATCACTTTCTTATCAATACCTAGCGAAGATTTAACCTCTTCAGGAATATAAACACGTAAGCGATAAGTTCCGTTTTTAGTTTTTGTAATAGACATAGTATTCTCCTTTTTGAATTGAGCTAGAAAATACCATGGTTACATTATAACAAACCACCATAGAATTTCTACTGCTTTTGTAACCAACGATTGATTTCTGTTTTTGCTAAAGCGAACAGTTTTTCCCACCTTAATGCAAGGTAAGCCTTGCTTAATCCAGCTGTCTAAAAGTATTGTTGGATATATTCAAATAATCACAAGTCTGCTTTTTTATTCAAATAGTGATTGGTAATTTTCATTAATATCTAAAAAATTTATCTAGTTCTTTCTTAACAATATCTGATATTAGTAATTGAAATTGCTGAATCATTTCGTCTGGAATAAATAAATTCATAAAAAGTCCTGTTTATTTCTTTTCTGTTAGATTTAAATTTTATTAGTTTGAATTTTGTTTTTAAGTCTTCAAGGGTTGAAGACTTAAAAACAGGAAAAACGTTGCTGTATTAATACTTTTTCATTTTTAATCAGAATTTATATTAAAATGGAGGAAGTATTTATTTGAATGTTATCTAAAAAAAGAATCCAAGGATGAACCCTATGTCTTTATCCTTGTTTTTAATAACGTTCTTAATAAAACTATCTTTTTCTTCATTAGTAAAATTAGGGATTTTAAACAAATGAAGTTTAGTATTTTGATTACTCTTGTAACAACCAAAATCAAAGATAGTAACAAGACATAGACTATCTAGCATTAAGCTAAAGAGATATAGTACTTGCCATGTAATCATAATAGAAAGAAAAATAACTCTCATTCCTTAAGTCATTCCTCCTACTTTCTTTAATCATATTTCTTTTTAGTTCTTGCAGAGTTTTTTTGGATTTACAAATTCAGATACATCAATAAATAAGAAAATAGATTCATCCAATGTTAATGGATATAAATAATCCATAGCATGATTTAGTTGAGTTTCAAAAAAAGTTTTTATATATTCATCTTTACCTTTTTCTTCATACAATTCTTTTTAACTTATTTTTGGGTATCTCTTACTGAAGTTTGAACAAGTATCTTAAAGTTGGACAATCCTTTCTCAATTACACTATATACAAATGATAGAGCTGATCATTGTGTAATTTATCTAAGTCAGTAGTCTTGAATTCACTTTTAATTTTTTTCTTCATTCAGTGTCATTTCGTATCTATAGATGCGATATTTACGAGATGCGTTTAATTCAATCTGTTTATTATGTTCTGCTTTTTGCTGTTTTTATCGTAAAGAACATGCAACAAGTTTTCATTTTTTACTCGAAAAGAATATGGTGATCTTCAGGAGTTGAACAGCCTGTATAAACTTTTTTTATTTACTTGAGATGTATTAGATAAACTCCTCAATAATAAATTTCTTGTTTGAAAATGAATAATCGCATCAGTAGCAAATGTAAATGCGATTTCCATTTGATCAATCCTAATAGTAGTTGGGATAATCCAAATACCAGTTTGCTGTTTGATTCTTGTAATAACATTTATTAGTTTCTTTCGTATTGCTGAAATAGAGAGAGTTTCAAAAATTGAGACCTCCATGATTCAACTGTAGTAAGCAATAATTAACAGTATCTCCGATTTCTTTTTATAAATTTTTCCAATTTCAAGTCTTCCGAATTCCCTTGATTGGATAATTAAATCTTCTATCTGATTTGAATTGTAATTTAATTTTTAACCTTATCAGGATTCTTTTTCTGTATTCTTTCAGTTCTTCAATATCAACAATTAGATTTTTCACCTAAGTTGAAATCCATGCGATCAAAGCCCCAAAAGGAATTCATTAAAGTAAAACAAGATTGGATTTTTTCTCATTTAAAAAGCTTCTGTTCAGTAGAAACTTTTAGGTTGTCTTTTTCAAGTTTTTAAGGTTTCCTTTCTACTATTATTTTTGATTGGAAATATGCTAAGAAGTATTAGATATTGTAAAAAAACAGTTAAATTATTTTAACCGCATTTTTAATTCAATATAAACTTCCTATTTGTTGCATTAAGAGTATGCCACAAATCATGTCAAAATCTTGTATTTTCTAAAAATGAAAAATTTTTAAAAACAAAAAGCACTCAATCTTTGAGTGCTTTTAAAAAAACTGAGTGTGACAAGGTTTTTGAAGGAAAAAAAGTAAGTTCTTATCTACTTTATTTATTCCCAATTTGTAAAAAATTAAGCTAGACAGAAAAAGCCATCTATGTTAGGCTCAGATAAACACAAACTAATTTTTATTAGAATTAGAGAGATTGGGTAAAAAATCTTTAAAATCAATAAAACGTATAGTATCAGGTATTAAAGCCTTTATATTATGCGTTTTTTGTGGGAAAGATTTACTACATTTTTCCTGAAATTGAGATTTTGCCCAGTCTTTTTAGAAAGTAAATTAGAAAAATTCAGACAAAAGTTACGTACTTATTTGGAAATCATCAAGGAGGTAATGATGTAAATTATGAAGCAGCTTTTCAAAAGCGGAAACAAGCACCTATGACAGAATCAAATCCTAGTTCTAAACCTAAAGTTACAGAGGTTAGAATAGGAAAAGAGACAGATATCACTACAAGTTATCAACAACATCTAAAAAGACTGATTGTGGATAACAATAGTGATATTGAAAGCAGCCGAAAGAAAATTGAAGAGCTACATACTTTGATTGACACAAAGAATAAAGACAATAAGAAATTGCAGTCCATTTATGATGCGATTTCCGAATTACACTAAGCAGTCCTGATAGGATGCTTTTTTTGAGAGGTTATAGATGCTTACAACATTAAAAATCAAGACAATAGTGATATATTTAAGAAGCTAATTTATCAACTATCTGATATGTCCGTCCAAGATTTTTGAAAAAGATTGACTGTTTGATATCATTTTCACTCCAGATCAAGAATCAAAAGCAACTAAAAACAGAATCAACTTATAGAGAAGAAACTTTGGACGACACATTAAAGGTAGCTAAAAATCAACTTCATAAGGAACAATTGGAAAAGAATCTAGAGAGATTTAGGAAAGATGGAATGAAATAAATAGTTTTATAAAATTTCCAAAAAAATATCATTGGAAACAACAAAATATTGACAATATTAATTTGTTAGATTATAATAGAATTACATACCGACAGTATGATAGAAAAGGGGCTAAAAATGGCAAGGAATAGAAACTCACATGAAACTAGAAAAATATTAGAAGTTTCGAAAGATTTATTTTTAGAAAAAAAGGATTTGATAATACCTCAATACAAGATATAATCGATGAGTTAGGTGGATTGACAAAAGGTGTTATTTATCATCATTTCGGGTCTAAAGATGAAATATTGCAATCAATCATTAGCGAAAATAATCAAGAAATTTTTAAATTACAATTGGAGAGGAGATACTGCATTAGAAAAAAATACAAAAATTCTTTGATGGATGCGTTCTCTAATTTAGAACAACAAAAGGCTTGTATACTCAGCTTCAATTATGCTAAGAAGTCCACGTTTATTAGGTGAACAGTATCTAAATTTATTTTCTGATTTTTACTCAGGGATTAGAGAAAAAAAGTTTTCGAAGGTGTTGAAGATAAATCAATTAAAACAGAATATCCAGAAGAGCTAGTTGATTTGATTGTTTTTAACATTGAATATTTGGATTGGGTTCCAAATTTCTATTTATTCAGTAGAAGAATTAAAAGCGTAAAATGAATTTCATTAAACTTACTTTTTGAAGGACTAGGGTGCAGTTGATTTCTGATGAAATGATGGAAGTAATTTTTCCAATTATTTGATCACTTAAAAAGGTGTCAAATAAATTTTTAAGTATTGATATTTTAAAAAAATACCATACTCTATATATGGTATTAAAAATTCCATTATACATACCCTCGGTATGTTTATTTTTAAATTTCTACATACCGGAAGTATGTAAGGTACTTTTTGAATAGTGTAATTAATATTAACAAAAATTTTTTTGGAGGAAAAAAATCTATGTTGTCGCTTATTAGAAATTGAATTAAATAAAGTTTCAAAAATCAAAATTATTTTTGCTTGGTTGGGTACTATATTGATAATATTAGGTATTACAGGAATCGTAATCATGGGGTTAGGTACTGATAATAAACTGGGAGATTTTGTTGGACAGGGTGCCAGTAATATTAAAATTACTGATAAATGGGGAAGTTGGGCAATTGCAACTTCATTATTTTCATCTTTATTTACAAAAGCAGCATTTTTGATTTTTGAATCTTATTTATTATCTACGATTGTATTGATGAATTTAAACGAAGAACAATTTTTCAGTTATTTTCTTACCCTATTTCTAAAATAAAGTTACTATGGGGAAAAAGTGCTTACAGTAATTCTGATATCATTTATTGCTCATTTTACTGCACATTTAGTGATTCAATTATTAATTAAATTAGTAGCAGTTTTAACCGAATCAAATTATATCCCAGTAGCTAATCAAATGATTGACTTAGCTGGAATTACATTTGGAACAGTATTAATCGGACTACTACCTTTTGTTTTAGGTATGATTAAGCATTCAACAGCTATAACAATGCTTACAGGACTTGGTTTAGCAGCATTACTTTCAAATGTAAGTCCAGGAAGTTTATCTAATAATATTGCTGATAACTTATTCTTTTTGATATTTGCAAGTTTCATAAGTTTAATGATTACTTCATTTTCAATTTTTAATATTTCAAGACAAGATATTAGTATCAAGTAGCATACCTAAGTTTAATTGAAGGAAAGTGATAATTCCTTAATGATTTCTATAAAAAAAGAGACTGTATAAATTAGTATTTATGCTCTGGGAGAAAAATTCTTGCATTTAAAGCTAGATATAGAAAGAGATAGAAATGAGAAATATTGTTGAAATAAAAGAACTTTTTTTAAAACTATTGCTAAGGAAGAAATTTTAAGTAGTATTAACTTACAAATTTCTGAAGGAGAAAATCTATGGATTTTTAGGACCAAATGGCGCAGGGAAAACAACTTTAATGAAATGCATGTTATCCTTATCAACTGTTACATCTGGTAGTATTGAAATCTTTGGAAAAAAATTTACAAGATCACAGAGAGGAGATTCTAAGTCAGGTTGGAAGTGTTATTGAAACACCAATTTTTATGATAATTGCACTGCAAAAGAAATTTTTAGAAATTCACGCTCAGTATATGGGGAAAAATATTATTGAATCAGATATAATAAGAGCCTTAAGAATGGTCGGATTAAAGAATACGACTAAAAAAGTAAAAGATTTTTCGTTAGGAATGAGGCAAAGGCTTGGTTTAGCTCGTGCCTTTCTAACAAAACCTAAATTGTTAATTTTAGATGAGCCAATCAATGGTTTAGATCCAATAGGAATTCAAGAAATTCGAAATCTTTTGTTGTCGCTTTCTAAGGAGCATGGAATTACAATACTAATATCGAGTCATATATTATCGGAAATTTCACAGATAGCAGATAAAATTGGTTTTATCAAAAATGGAGAAATTGTAGAACAGGTCTCTATGAAAGAGATTAGGAGAGAGAATATTGACTTTGAAGAATATTTTATGTCACATTTTCTAAATGAAATTTAAGAATTATGAGGTAGATTAGGAATGAAACAATTGACAAAGTACCATAAGAAGTCTTTTTATACTTTCATGATATTTAATATACTGGTCCCTTTAACTAATATTGCTTTTGCTTATTCTATTAAAATTATAATTGATAGTGGTATGTCCCAAAATGAAGATGCCTTAACTCAAGCGGTACTAGTAGGAGCTAGTGTTATTTTCATTTATGCAGGGCTGAGCTTTATATCTCTTCGATTGAGAAATAAACTTGTTAGGCAAATCATGTCAAGATACAAAAACAAGGTGTTCCAATCTATTTTAGATAGTGATTATAGAGACTTTTCTAAAGAAAAATCAGGGAAGTTTATTTCTGTATTAACCGAAAATATGAAGAAAATTGAGCAAGATTATCTACACCAGTATTTTAATATTTCAAAAAACCTTTCCTTAATGATTTTTTCACTCCTAGCTATGTTTATAGGTAATTGGTTTTTGACCTTATTAGTTATCATTGCTAGCATTATTCCTATGATGATTTCAGGATTTATTGGACAAAAATCAGCCTCTCTACAAAAATAGTTCTATGATAGCCGATCAGAAATATTTAGCTAAGGTTAAAGATATTTTTAGCAGGGTTTCTAGTTATAAAGAGTTTTTAATGTGAAAGAGGCTATCGGTCAAGATTACAAAAAAACGAAAGCGAAAAATTGGATGAGATATATTTCATCAAAGGGAAATTTGATGTTTTTATCTAATGTTATTTCTCAATTTTCAGGGATGATTGTTTTTAGTAGCCTTTGGTGGAGGAATGTATCTGGTCTTCGGTGGGCATACCACAATTGGGAGTGTTACAGCTATTGTTCAACTAGTCAATTTTGTAGTAATGCCACTAAATGAAATTGGTATGGGAATGAGTAAAATTCCGTGAAGGTCAGGCCACACTGAATTCATTTGAGGTAAAAGATGTAACAGAACTTCAGACTGGTAAAAGGAAAGAATATTTTTGATGATGTCATTTTCTTTTTCAAATGTAGATTTTTTCCTACCCTAATGCTGAGGAAAAAGATTTTTTTAATAATTTATCTTTGCAGATCAAAAAGGGGAAAAAAATTGCAATAGTAGGTATGTCAGGCAGTGGAAAATCAACTTTACTTAATCTATTACTGCGTTTCTATGATGTAACAAGTGGGTATATCTCAATTGATAATCAAGATTTGCAAGCTATTTCAGCAGAGAGCCTTTATAACTTAATGACTATTGTTCAGCAAGATGTTTATATCTTTGATGATACTTTAAAAGCAAATATTACCCTTAGTCAATCCTTTACTGAAGATGATATAAAAAGCTATACAGCAGTCTGGTTTAGAAAGTTATATTTTTAGAAAATGAATTAGGTCTACAAACTTTATGTGGCGAGAATGGATCAAATCTATCTGGGGGAGAAAGACAGAGACTTAGTATTGCGCGTGCTTTAATTCGAAAAACACCAATCTTATTATTAGATGAGGCTACCTCGTCTTTAGATAATAAAGTTACTACTGAAATTGAAAAATTCAATTTTAGAAATTCAAGATTTGACGGTTCTTGTTGTTACGCATAAGTTAAATAAGAGCATGTTGAAAAATACAATAGAATCCTTTTTATGAAAAATGGAGTTATTGTTGAAGATGGTTCTTTTGATAACTTGATGGATAGGAAAGGTGAATTTTATAAATTGGTTGAGTTGAGTGTGTAATGATAATATATTTTTCAAATATCAATATTACTAAATTGGAAAATAAAAAGTTCTATAATTCCTACAGTTATTTTTATCAATTGTAGAAATTATAGAACTATTTTTACGATCAAAATATAATAATGTTTAAAAAAAGTTATTTAGTTCGCTTTGTGAGATTAATTTATATGCGTAGGATTTTTGAAACTCTTCAGGTCGATTGTGTCCAAGCGCACGCGATACAATTAAACAAAGCCTTTCCTATCAAGGACAACGCCTTTTAATTCCCCTCGTAAATAAATTTTTTTCCTTTTTTTATCCTTGATGTCTTTTTGGATCTCGTGAGACAAGAAGATAAAGTCATTTTGCGTATTCAGCACGATATTTGTGAGATTTTTAAAGCAGATGGAACTTGAAATACACGCTTTTTTACCAGCTAGCCTAAATTCTTCAACAAGCTCTCTAATTCTTCTTCGTCTCGTGTAATAATCGGAACCCAACGGTCTCGGGCTCCTTTCGTTTTATGTTTTTTTACCAATAATTTTTAAGATAATATTGGCCATCCTCACGTTGGTAGAGGGAGTCTCCAGTAATAGCCTTTTAATTCATTTTTTCGTAGCCCAGTCGCAGAAACGATTGAGAACCAGCGATTATTTGTTTCTTCAGACATTCTGTCATCGTTAGACTTTAAGCGATTATTCTTTTTGTCGGCTCGGTATCGAATATCTGTTGCAACAAAAGTAGTAGAAGACACGCCTAAAACTTTGGCTAATGCTGCTTTATATGTTGACTGGGTTGGAGCAGAAAGCCCTGATTTTTTACAATGTTCTAAGTATTGATTTACTAAGTCAATCCATCCATCAATTTCATTAGATTCATTAAGAGCTTCTAAATCTTCGGCAGTAGTTATTGAGGCAACAAAGGAAGCGAATCTGCTCCAGGATCCAGCATAGTTATGAAGAGTTCGATCTGTATGGATTAAATAAATGTCCTCTCCTGTTTTTTTGGATTCATTTCGCTTGATACCTTTCCCTGTTTTAAAGCGCATAACTAGATTAGTTAGTCCTTTTGATTGGACGAATTGTTTACGACCTTCGAAAGTAGTTAGAGAATCCATCTGTTGTTTCTTAGCTTTCTCTTTAGCTTTTCGTCGTTCAGCACGACTACGTTTCTTCCTTTGCCATAGTTCTTTCCTTTCTATAGTAGATAATGTGCTTTATAAAGAAGATCTTAAGAAAAAAATCTTAAGGTCTTTTTTATTCAAGTTGAAATAGTACAGTGACTTAAGCTTATATTCACTGATATAGTATCTTCCCTTTGCTGAGGGCGCTTCTTAATTATGGTTAAGAAGATAACCAAGTCATTTGTACAACATGACAAGTTGACTCAATTAAAATCAGATGTAGAGTTCCATCTTGCAGATAAAAAAATCTGTTGTTCTTTCTTGTTCGTCTTTTTTTCAGGTTTAAATGCTCTGAATTTAGCGACCGAGTTAAGCTAGTTTTTTTGTATTTGATTTTTTTAGACTTTTTGTTATTTGCTTTCGTTTTTTTACTTTTTATTTTTTTACTTTGTTATGATCAAAAAAATTTTTTAAACTGCTACATTAACATTTCTTTTTTTAGTTAATGGAATACAAAAAAATTGGTTCCTGTTATTTACTTTCGTTTTTTTACTTTTTATTATTTACTTTGTTACGATCAAAAAATTTTTTAAATGCTATTGACATCTCTTTTTATTATCTATTCATTTATTTTTAGTTAATGAAATACAAAACCGGTTCTTTTCCTAACCCAGTTTAAACCTACTGTTTTCCACGATAGCTACCTCCTTTCAAACATAAAAAAACGTAGCTATAATAGTTACGTCTCTACTAAATCAATTATTATCTAATAATATTATGCCATAAAATAAACAAAAACAAAAAAAGTCAGGATAAGATTTTTTTACGTTATTCACTTTTACTTTAGTATTGTGTGTTTAGCGTGACTTACACATACGTTTCTGTCAACGCTAAACACAAAAAAATCAGAATCGTAAAAATGGAGATGAGAGAAAGAGAAAAACTACAAAAAAATTGATAAGTAAACAATACTTATTATCAGTTTTTTTAAATATTTTTATTTTTTTATTTTGGAATAATGGCATACTAAAATTATAATAATACTCACGGAGGAGACCAAATATGTTTCTAAAATATTATTTAGCCTCATTAACTATATTCTCTATAAAAAAATCGTAGAGAATTCGAAAACTCATTTGATTGCTACCCCAAAAAGACAGTGTATGAGTTCTATATTAGGGAGTCTACAGGAGGAATGAAAAATTAGGCAAAAAGAACATAATGCAATTCATGTTAGCCTATTTTTCTAATAGTGGAAGTTATGTTACACTTTACTTAAGGAATTTTACGCCAGAGGATTTGGTGGCTGTGATGAACTCATTAATCAAGCAGAAGAAAGAACTTGGATATGAGCGGTTGATTTGCTTGTTATCAGAGCTCAAAAATGATGAACGCTTAAGTTTATTGATGAAGTTATCCAAAATGAAATAAACATACTGGGACCAAGCAAACTGCACTCCAAAAGTTAGACAGAAAAACTAACTTTTGGGGTGTAGTTCAGTCCCTCTTCCTTTAAAAATCCGAATCATCATTTTTATTTCAAATAAGGTAGTGATTCGGTTGATTTATATTGCGATGTAGTGAAATTTAGAATCTCAAAAATCGCTTTGAATCAAGGTCTATACCGTCTAGTTACGTGTAGTGAATCCTATTTTTACTTCTATAAATAACAAACAGAGACAGAGCATTGTATCATATAGAAATTTCAATGTTCTTAAGTGGTGGAACTAGTCAGTCCGCTAAGTATAATAAGAAAAGTAGAAAATCCTATAAGGATATTGATAACATAGTTGATTTTTGGTAGGCCTGTTTACATAGTTCCCCATATGTTCCGACATAGTTTTGTTTCAGATCCCCTATCTGATAAGAATGTGAACCTAAACTTTATTCGAGAGTTTGTGGGACATTCAGAAGATAGCAGAGAAGTAGAAAAATCTATCTTCATGTTATGCAAAAAAGAAAACATAAGATTGAACAAACTATGATAGATTTGGCTGAAATCATAAAATGAGTAATAGTTGCAGTTATTGATTCAGTTTTTATTCAAAAAAATGATATGATAGTGATATAAAGTATCAATTAGGTGTAGGTATGATAAATAGACAAGCTAAGAAGTTTTTTTATTATTATTTAAAAATAGTTGCAACAGAAGAATATCAATCTTATTATCAAAGAAATGAGCAGGAAGGATTAGAATTTCATAAAAAGTACATTGAAGAAAAACACCCCGAATGGAGGACACGGACAGACTATTTTGATGAATTCTCAATTGGCGAGTTTATTATTTTAGATACACTTTCAAATGAGGGTGTTAATAAATTAACGAAGCGTTTATATTCGTTGCCAAAGTCGAAATTTAAAGTGAAAAATTATTATAAAAAACCTACTATATTTAAAAAATACGACTATGTCCATTTAGAATATTTAAGGCATGGAGTCGGAATTTTTGCTGAAATTGAGATAATTGGAGATAATTTTTTCAGCAGTATTGAAATAAGTTGGGCGACGGTAAATAATTATTATGCTATTTTTCAATATAGATTTCATTTCAAACAAGTATTGACAGAGTCTAATCTTCAATTATTTATTTCTGATAATATCAATAACTTGAGTAAAAAGATTACATTAATTGGTATATTCTGGATGATAAGGACGATAAACTTAATTATCTAGCTATTGATCAGATGACAAATGAACTTCCTTCTTTGATATGTCAACATTACATAACTACGTTTTTATATAGCGAAAATGGGAAAATGAACAAATTAATTAATCTAACAGTTGCTTTTTCGAAAAGAAAAAGTTGATATAGATAAAACATACTTCAGGGGATATTAGTTATAGTCTATATAATAATAAAGGTAATTACTATATTTCAAATAGTTTTAATGATAGCGATTATGTTCTATACTCAGGAAATAATTTTCATTCCTAGATTTAGTATTTTAGGGTCTATATCGCAATATGGGAACGAGCTCTATTACTTATTATTTGGAGAGCGAGAGCTTCACATTTTTGAAAGAGATTTTTCGAAATATGTATCAGGAAGAAAGAACATAATGTTTAATAAGAATTTTTTAAACCTTTTGAAAAAGATACAAAGCCTATCGGAGTCAGAAAACAGAATAGATATTTCTAATTTTAAAAAAGACTTTGAAGATTCTTGGACTATATTTGTATCAAATGACGAAGTTCAACTAGAAAATTTATTTCATAAAAATCTGTCATATTATCGAAAATGTAATTAAAGAAAATTATTCCTATTTGAATATGCTTACAGAGATAAATTACACAAAGGCAAATACCATAAGTTCTATCGTTGCTACGATAGTCTCCATCATTGCTACCATTATATCTGTTATTGCTCTCCCAAAAGTGATATAATCAGTTAAAAATTCAGTTGTTTTGCTAAAATTAAAAGAAAAAGCCTTTGAAATGCTGATTTCATAGGCTTTTAATATATCTAATCACTTCACTTCTGTAATTGTCAAGTATTAAACCTATATTTCTTTTTAATATTTTTACCAAATAATTCTTCTAACTTCCCTAAGTCTCCATAGACAGTTCCGTCCATATAAAGGTTGTAAACTTCATCATCTTGTTCCACTCGTATTTGTGCAGAATACCCTTTTGATAATGCTAAGGAACGAATAACTTCTCGTTGAGTTCGTCCATTACCTTCTCGAAAGGGATGGAAATAATTAAGATTATCAAGAATTTTTGCTAAATGTTTAATGATCTCATCTTTTGAGTTGGCAGTTTGATAATAGGAGTGAATGAGATGATTTATATAGGTTTCTGCAGCATTAAACGACTGTATCGACATAAAAGGATTACCACTTTTAGAGATATTCACCTTGCGATATTGTCCTGACCTAAGACATAAACATCTTGAAACAAATAGTTATGAATGGCTAAAATATTACTCATTGAATAGACTTTAATGGCTTTTCAAGCGCAAGTCTGCAAGTCTTTTAGTAACGAATAAAGTGTTCATTTTCGGTAGGCTTCTTCAATATTTGTAACATTTTGTTTATTGATTAAGACTGTGGAATTTGGATAGGTATATTGGTGATTAGGGTCAATGTACTTATAGCCTTCGTATTGATTTTTAACCAATATTCAATTCCTTTCGTCTATTGACAACATAAGTTTTTAAATCAATCACATCTTGAACAGTAGGTTCATAATTTTCAATCATTGATGATCCAATAGCATACCAGACGGTATCGAAATCTGAAAAAAATTATCAAAAGGAATCTCTAAAATTGTTAATTCTTCTTTATTTACATCAAGAGTCATGTCACATCTCCTTATATAATGTTACCTTTATTATACCATAAAATCGGTATTTTTTACCTAAAGGGATAGAGACTATAAGATATATTATGTTTAATGTAGATTTATGATAAAATAGTTTTATTATGAAAAAGAAATAACAGAGGTATAGCATGGAGCCATATATTACAGAAGCTTTAGTAAAAGCAGGGTTGAATTGGGAACTCTAACATTTAAAGGGAACAACAACACTAGTGAATAGTAAAATTCAATCATTAAAGGAAGAACGTAACGCCGATAAATTACGAAATACTTATGATGAAATTGTAAATGAGTTACTTTCGAACGAGAACAGGCAATCAGAATTGCTCAGGCATATAAAGAAGAATATGAAAAAGTACATATTGATGATAAAGATATTGAGTATTTGCACAACACTTTAGAACGGGTTATTTCTCTTCTATCTTCATTTACTAATGTTGAAGATGGGAAAGAAGATTCAATGAAACAATTGGTTGCTCTACTTAATAAGGATACTTTAAAGACTATGCAACTATTAGGATTTAATTACAAGGAGGCAATAGGAGAACCTTTAACGGAGGTTTGCTCAAATGCTATAAGAAATAAATTAGGAAGTCTATCATCTAATAAAAAAACGTACGTAACAAAAAAATAATTGAACCAATGGTGTGAACTTTTTGGTAAAAATCTAGCTCAATTTGTGTATTTTTTTAGGGTAAAATTCACACCATTCAACTGAAATTGATTCAAATTAGATGAAATTTTGTTTTCTGTAAATGTGGGAAAAACATTGATTTTAAGCGGATATTGAAACTTATTCAAATAAAAAGTGTTTCCAACCAGGTCTTAAGAAAGCTCGTAAAGCATCACAATTTAGTAAACGTTAATTCAGAAAGAATTATTATACTTAGAAAGAGCACCTTTTGGGGTGTTCTTTTTGTTCAGAAAAGGATAAGACTATCTGTTAAAAATTTGATTTTCCCAGTGGACAATCGTTC
>BNJT01001581.1_pt1 | contig 104890 bp, 184 predicted proteins | sample 8540491 | NCBI WGS metagenome assembly BNJT01 (sample SAMD00202455, study PRJDB9452) | human saliva metagenome | host: Homo sapiens
AACCAGTGCGTCGTTGTTTTTTTGCTCTTTAACAATATATCAGACAATCTGTGTGGGCACTTGTTGATTGACTTGTTTTTAAAAAAATATTTTTTTAATTTTGAAGTCTTAATAGGTGCTAACTAGAAATTCATAATACTTTTTTTAAGTAGTGACATTTTATGTCAGCAGTATTGAGCGATTGAACTTGAATTGAAGAGTTTGATCATGGCTCAGATTGAACGCTGGCGGCAGGCTTAACACATGCAAGTCGAACGGTAACATAAAAAAGCTTGCTTCTTTGATGACGAGTGGCGGACGGGTGAGTAATGCTTGGGAATCTAGCTTATGGAGGGGATAACTACGGGAAACTGTAGCTAATACCGCGTAATATCGAGAAGATTAAAGTGTGGGACCTTCGGGCCACATGCCATAGGATGAGCCCAAGTGGGATTAGGTAGTTGGTGAGGTAAAGGCTCACCAAGCCGACGATCTCTAGCTGGTCTGAGAGGATGACCAGCCACACTGGGACTGAGACACGGCCCAGACTCCTACAGGGAGGCAGCAGTGGGGAATATTGCGCAATGGGGGGCAACCCTGACGCAGCCATGCCGCGTGAATGAAGAAGGCCTTCGGGTTGTAAAGTTCTTTCGGTAGCGAGGAAGGCATTTAGTTTAATAGACTAGGTGATTGACGTTAACTACAGAAGAAGCACCGGCTAACTCCGTGCCAGCAGCCGCGGTAATACGGAGGGTGCGAGCGTTAATCGGAATAACTGGGCGTAAAGGGCACGCAGGCGGTGACTTAAGTGAGGTGTGAAAGCCCCGGGCTTAACCTGGGAATTGCATTTCATACTGGGTCGCTAGAGTACTTTAGGGAGGGTAGAATTCCACGTGTAGCGGTGAAATGCGTAGAGATGTGGAGGAATACCGAAGGCGAAGGCAGCCCCTTGGGAATGTACTGACGCTCATGTGCGAAAGCGTGGGGAGCAAACAGGATTAGATACCCTGGTAGTCCACGCTGTAAACGATGTCGATTTGGGGGTTGAACTTTAGGTTTGGCGCCCGTAGCTAACGTGATAAATCGACCGCCTGGGGAGTACGGCCGCAAGGTTAAAACTCAAATGAATTGACGGGGGCCCGCACAAGCGGTGGAGCATGTGGTTTAATTCGATGCAACGCGAAGAACCTTACCTACTCTTGACATCCAGAGAACATTCCAGAGATGGATTGGTGCCTTCGGGAACTCTGAGACAGGTGCTGCATGGCTGTCGTCAGCTCGTGTTGTGAAATGTTGGGTTAAGTCCCGCAACGAGCGCAACCCTTATCCTTTGTTGCCAGCGATTCGGTCGGGAACTCAAAGGAGACTGCCGGTGATAAACCGGAGGAAGGTGGGGATGACGTCAAGTCATCATGGCCCTTACGAGTAGGGCTACACACGTGCTACAATGGCGTATACAGAGGAAGCGATGAGTGCGAGCTGGAGCGAATCTCACAAAGTACGTCTAAGTCCGGATTGGAGTCTGCAACTCGACTCCATGAAGTCGGAATCGCTAGTAATCGCAAATCAGAATGTTGCGGTGAATACGTTCCCGGGCCTTGTACACACCGCCCGTCACACCATGGGAGTGGGTTGTACCAGAAGTAGATAGCTTAACCTTCGGGAGGGCGTTTACCACGGTATGATTCATGACTGGGGGTGAAGTCGTAACAAAGGTAACCGTAGGGGAACCTGCGGTTGGATCACCTCCTTACCAAAAAAACGAGAGACAATAAGTGTCCACACAGATTGATTGATATATTGTAGACAATATCGAGCAGAAAGCCGTTATTCCCTTGGGTCTGTAGCTCAGGTGGTTAGAGCGCACCCCTGATAAGGGTGAGGTCGGTGGTTCAAAGTCCACTCAGACCCACCACTCAACTGAGTGAGTGATTAAGGTGAATAAGGTAATAAATAAACGATGACATGGGGATATAGCTCAGCTGGGAGAGCGCCTGCCTTGCACGCAGGAGGTCAGCGGTTCGATCCCGCTTATCTCCACCACTTATCATCGTTAAGTAAATTGAGTTTTTTTATGCTTAATGAGTTTATTTAACGATGATAACTGAAAATGTTATTTCTGTTCTTTAACAACCAGGAAACAAGCTGAAAAAAACTGAAGAGACTTTCAAGTCCTTTTAAAGGATAAGAAAAAAAGTCTGAGTAAGAATAAAATCTTGATTGAACAAAAAGCAATCAAGTGTTTAGTTGAAAAACACAACATCAAGAATTTTTTTGAGGTTGTATAGTTAAGTGACTAAGCGTACAAGGTGGATGCCTTGGCAATCAGAGGCGATGAAGGACGTGCTAATCTGCGAAAAGCTTGGATGAGTCGATAAGAGGCGTTTAATCCAAGATGTCCGAATGGGGAAACCCAGTAGATGAAGAATCTACTATCACTTACTGAATACATAGGTAAGTGAGGCAAACCAGGGAGAACTGAAACATCTAAGTACCCCGAGGAAAAGAAATCAACCGAGATTTCGTTAGTAGCGGCGAGCGAACGCGAAGGAGCCTGTTAGTGATAATGACAGAGACAGAGGAACAAGCTGGGAAGCTTGGCGATACAGGGTGATAGCCCCGTACTCGAAGTCCAGGTCATGGTACTAAGCTAACGACAAGTAGGGCGGGACACGTGATATCCTGTTTGAAGATGGGGGACCATCCTCCAAGGCTAAATACTCCTGATTGACCGATAGTGAACCAGTACTGTGAAGGAAAGGCGAAAAAGAACCCCGGTGAGGGGAGTGAAATAGAACCTGAAACCTTGTACGTACAAGCAGTGGGAGCCCTTTTAAGGGGTGACTGCGTACCTTTTGTATAATGGGTCAGCGACTTATATTTTTGTAGCGAGGTTAACCGAATAGGGGAGCCGAAGGAAACCGAGTCTTAACTGGGCGTCTAGTTGCAAGGTATAGACCCGAAACCCGGTGATCTAGCCATGGGCAGGTTGAAGGTTGGGTAACACTAACTGGAGGACCGAACCGACTAATGTTGAAAAAAATTAGCGGATGACTTGTGGCTGGGGGTGAAAGGCCAATCAAACCGGGAGATAGCTGGTTCTCCCCGAAATCTATTTAGGTAGAGCCTTGAGCGGACACCTTCGGGGGTAGAGCACTGTTTCGGCTAGGGGTCCATCCCGGATTACCAACCCGATGCAAACTACGAATACCGAAGAGTGATACTCAGGAGACACACGGCGGGTGCTAACGTCCGTCGTGGAGAGGGAAACAACCCAGACCGCCAGCTAAGGTCCCAAAGTCTATATTAAGTGGGAAACGAAGTGGGAAGGCTTAGACAGCTAGGATGTTGGCTTAGAAGCAGCCATCATTTAAAAGAAAGCGTAATAGCTCACTAGTCGAGTCGGCCTGCGCGGAAGATGTAACGGGGCTCAAATATAGCACCGAAGCTGCGGCATCAGACGAAAGTCTGTTGGGTAGGGGAGCGTTCTGTAAGCGGATGAAGGTGAATCGAGAGGTTTGCTGGACGTATCAGAAGTGCGAATGCTGACATAAGTAACGATAAAACGGGTGAAAAAAACCCGTTCGCCGGAAGACCAAGGGTTCCTGTCCAACGTTAATCGGGGCAGGGGTGAGTCGGCCCCTAAGGCGAGGCTGAAAAGCGTAGTCGATGGGAAACGGGTTAATATTCCCGTACTTGGATAAACTGCGATGTGGGGACGGAGCAGGTTAGGGTTATCGCACTGTTGGATATGTGCGTTTAAGTTTGTAGGTGGGAAGTTTAGGCAAATCCGGACTTCTATTAAACACTGAGAGATGATGACGAGGCTCTACGGAGCTGAAGTAACCGATACCACACTTCCAGGAAAAGCCACTAAGCTTCAGGTTTATCTAAACCGTACTGAAAACCGACACAGGTGGTCAGGTAGAGAATACTCAGGCGCTTGAGAGAACTCGGGTGAAGGAACTAGGCAAAATAGCACCGTAACTTCGGGAGAAGGTGCGCCGGCGTAGATTGTAGTCCCTTGCGGGATGAAGGTTGAACCGGTCGAAGATACCAGCTGGCTGCAACTGTTTATTAAAAACACAGCACTCTGCAAACACGAAAGTGGACGTATAGGGTGTGATGCCTGCCCGGTGCTGGAAGGTTAATTGATGGTGTAATCGAAAGAGAAGCTCCTGATCGAAGCCCCAGTAAACGGCGGCCGTAACTATAACGGTCCTAAGGTAGCGAAATTCCTTGTCGGGTAAGTTCCGACCTGCACGAATGGCATAATGATGGCCAGGCTGTCTCCACCCGAGACTCAGTGAAATTGAAATCGCCGTGAAGATGCGGTGTACCCGCGGCTGAGACGGAAAGACCCCGTGAACCTTTACTATAGCTTGACACTGAACATTGAATTTTTGATGTGTAGGATAGGGTGGGAGACTTTGAAGCAGTCACGCCAGTGATTGTGGAGGCGTCCTTGAAATACCACCCTTTAACGTTTGATGTTCTAACGAAGATTACGAAACGTGGTCTCGGACAGTGTCTGGTGGGTAGTTTGACTGGGGCGGTCTCCTCCCAAAGAGTAACGGAGGAGCACGAAGGTTTGCTAATGACGGTCGGACATCGTCAGGTTAGTGCAATGGTATAAGCAAGCTTAACTGCGAGACAGACAAGTCGAGCAGGTACGAAAAGTAGGTCATAGTGATCCGGTGGTTCTGAATGGAAGGGCCATCGCTCAACGGATAAAAAGGTACTCCGGGGATAACAGGCTGATACCGCCCAAGAGTTCATATCGACGGCGGTGTTTGGCACCTCGATGTCGGCTCATCACATCCTGGGGCTGAAGTAGGTCCCAAAGGGTATGGCTGTTCGCCATTTAAAGTGGTACGCGAGCTGGGTTTAGAACGTCGTGAGACAGTTCGGTCCCTATCTGCCGTGGGCGTTGGAGAATTGATTGGGGCTGCTCCTAGTACGAGAGGACCGGGTGGACGCACCACTGGTGTTCCGGTTGTGTCGCCAGACGCATTGCCGGGTAGCTAAGTGCGGAAGAGATAAGTGCTGAAAGCATCTAAGCACGAAACTTGCCAAGAGATGAGTTCTCCCAGATTTAAAAATCTGTAAGGGTTGTTTAAGACTAAGACGTAGATAGGGTCATGGTGTGTAAGCGGTGCGAGCCGTTGAGCTAACATGTACTAATTGCCCGAGAGGCTTAACTATACAACGCTCAAGGGTTTTGGGTGTTGAGAAGACGAAGAAACTCAGAGACGAAAGAGAAGAAGAAAGTTTTTAGGTTATATCAGCTTGTTTGGTTGTGAGCGCTAGAGATAGCGGAACAGAGAGAGAAAAAGTTATTAAAGGAATAATCCTGGCGGCGATAGAGCGGTGGTCCCACCTGACCCCATACCGAACTCAGAAGTGAAACGCCGATGCGCCGATGGTAGTGTGGGGCTTCCCCATGTGAGAGTAGGACACCGCCAGGTACTGAATGTAGAACCCCGAGCTGAATGGCTTGGGGTTTTTGTTTATGGAGTTTTCAATATTTTAGCAAAGCGTTGATTCTATGATACAATCATCGCTGTAATTTTTATAAAACAAGAGAAAATATGACCGCACTTAATGTATTAATTTATCCAGATGATCACCAAAAGATTGTTTGTGAGCCAGTTGTCGAAGTCAATGATGACATTCGTAAAATTGTAGATGATATGTTTGATACGATGTACCAAGAAGAAGGCATTGGTCTTGCTGCTCCACAGGTAGATATCTTTGCAGCGTATTATTACGATTGATATTGAAGGTGACAAACAAAATCAATTAGTGTTGATCAATCCAGAAATTTTTGGCTTCTGAAGGTGAAACAGGCATTGAAGAAGGTTGTTTATCTATTCCTGGATTCCGTGCTCTAGTGCCTCGTAAAGAAAAAAAGTCACGATAAAAGCGTTGAGATCGTCATGGAAAAAGAATTTACGCTTGATGCAGATGGTTTATTAGCAATCTGTATTCAACATGAGATCGATCATTTTGAACGGTATTTTTATTTGTGGATTATCTTTCACCGTTGAAACGTCAACGTATCAAAAGAAAAAAATTAGTGAAATATAAAAAAACAAATTGCAAAACAATAATCAAAAAGTGCGGTATAAAAATGACCGCACTTTTTCCTATCAACACCATAACGTAGAACATTATGAAACCATTGAATATCATCTTTGCCGGTACACCGGACTTCGCAGCACAACATCTTGCTGCACTCTTAAATTCACATCACAATATTATTGCTGTTTATACGCAGCCAGATAAACCGGCTGGTCGTGGTAAAAAAATTGCAGGCGAGTCCTGTAAAACAATTAGCAGAACAGCATCAAATTCCCTGTTTATCAACCAAAAATCCTTGCGTAAAGAAGAAGCACAAGCAGAGCTTAAAGCGTTAAATGCTGATGTAATGGTTGTTGTCGCTTATGGTTTGATTTTACCTCAAGCAGTGTTAGATATGCCTCGTTTAGGTTGTTTAAATGTGCATGGCTCTCTCTTACCACGTTGGCGTGGCGCAGCACCTATTCAGCGATCTATTTGGGCGGGTGATCAACAAACAGGTGTGACAATTATGCAAATGGATGCGGGTTTAGATACTGGCGATATGTTACACAAAGTGTATTGTGATATTGATGCGCAAGAAACCTCCGCCTCGCTTTACCATAAATTAGCTGAAATTGCGCCGTCTGCATTGATTGATGTTTTTGGATCATTTGGAAGAAGGGAAATTCATTGCAGAAAAACAAGATGATAGCCAAAGTAACTATGCAGAAAAACTTTCCAAAGAAGAGGCTAAATTAGATTGGTCTCTATCGGCAGCCCAGCTTGAACGCAATATTCGTGCGTTTAATCCTTGGCCGATTAGTTTCCTACAATTAACCGATGAGCAAGGTAATGAACAAACCTTAAAAGTTTATGCTGCTGCCGTGTTGCCACATGTAGATAAACCTGCTGGGACGATTTTAAGTGTCGATAAAAAAGGTATCCAAATTGCCACGAAAGAAGGCGTTTTAAATTTATTGCAACTTCAGCCTGCAGGCAAGAAACCTATGTCGGTGCAGGACTTCCTCAATGGTCGAGCAGATTGGTTCCAGGTAGGTAAGGTTTCTAAACTAATGGTATTTCAACGAAAAAAAACGGAAAAATCGACCGCACTTTCGGTACGCGCTATTGCTGCTCAAGTGATTTTACAGGTTTTAGATCAAGGTAAGTCCTTATCAACGTTGCTTCCTGAAGTGCAATCACAGGTAAAACCACAGGATTTTCCTTTATTGCAGGAAATTACCTTTGGTATTTGTCGCGTATTGCCTCGTTTAGAAAATATTATAAAAAAACTATTAGATAAACCATTGAAGGGTAAAACCCGCATCGTGCACTGCTTGCTATTGGTGGGATTGTACCAATTACTTTATATGCGCGTACCCGCTCATGCGGCTGTGGATGAAGTGGTGAACGCCACAAAATCATTAAAATCGGATAGTTTCCGTGGTTTGGTTAACGGTGTATTGCGTCGATTCTTACGGGAACAAGAAGATATTCTTGCTGTAGTAGATAAACATTGGCAAACGCTTCATCCTGAATGGTTTGTGAATAAACTCAAAAAAAGCTTATCCGAATTGGCGTGAAATTATTGAGGGCGAATAACCAAAAAGCCACCAATGTGGTTGCGAGTTAACCAACAACAAAATAATACGAAAAACTTACCGCACTTTGTTGGAAGAGCAAGAGATGGTCGCATTTGAATGTGATAATCCCACATGCTCTGCGCTTTAGCTCAACCACTTTCTGTCTCGAAACTACCGAATTTTTGAACAAGGTGCGGTGACAGTTCAGGATCTCAATGCGCAGTGGTCGGCCTTATTGCTTGAGCCACAAAATGATGAATTAATTTTTAGATGCTTGCGCGGCGCCCAGGTGGGAAGACTACACATATTTTTAGAGATGGCACCGCAAGCGAAAGTGATTGCGCTTGATGTCGAGGCTCATCGCTTAAAAACGTGTCGAAGAAAAATCTTGCCCGTTTGAATCAACAGGCGACTGTTGTTTGTGGTGATGCGACCGAGCCTGAAAAAGTGGCTTTGCAGAAATAGGTTTAAAGTGGTGCATCCTTTGATCGTATTTTATTAGATGCACCTTGCTCGGCAACAGGGTGTGATTCGTCGTCATCCGGATATTAAATGGCTACGTCAAGAAACGGATATTGCTCAATTGGTTGCCTTGCAAGGACAAATTCTAAAAAGCGCTTTGGGCAAAATTGAAAACCTAATGGTATTTTTGCTTTTATGCGACTTGCTCGGTGCTTCCCTGATGAGAACAGTCAGCAAATACAGCATTTTTTTAGCTGAAACACCCGATGCAGAATTAATGCCATTGCCGTTTGAACAAACGGAAAAATACGATTGGAATCAATTCTTACCACAAGAGAATGGCGGGGATGGGTTCTATTATGCAAAAATTGAGAAAACGGTCAGCTTAAATGAATTTGCCTTTTAATTGATGTCGTCATTCCTTGCTATAACACTGAACAAACGCTTGTTCGTGCAGTGGAGTCTGTGTTGCAGCAAAATAATCTTGGTCACCTTTGGCTGATTGATGATGCATCGATAGATAATACATTTGCATTAGCCTTACAGCTTGCAGCACAATATCCTGACAGAATTTCTGTCGAACAAATGCCGAAAAAAATAGTGGTGTCGCGATGGCTCGAAATTTGGGGGCGCGATGCTCTCTGCTAAAAAGTGCGGTCGATTTTTGTTGCGTTTTTTAGATGCGGATGATGCATACGAACCTGGAGCATTAGAAGTGGCGGCGGCAACCTTTCATTTTTCAGCCAGATACTTCGGTGGTGAGATTAGCATTAAAACCGATAAATTTAGCCCAACGTTATGCAGAACACCCTAATTTTTGATCAGGCATGGCAATATATGCGCATGACCTGCGGGGAAATATCGTTTTTCAATAAAGCTTTTTTTCTTAGCTTGCGGCGGGATTTCCAACACATCAATTATTTCGAGAGCTCGGCGGTGAAGATGGCGCTTTAGGGCATTGCAACCACTAAAACAGCAAAAAGTAGCGACATTATTTGAAGATGTAGGTGTGTTGCATTTTTTTGTCGTGAAGGTATGCATGCAGAACGTTTACTCGATGGTCTGTTATTTTGGTAAACAAGATCCAGCGATTACAGCAGAAAAAAATGGCTGAAGCTGAACAAGTAACATCGACCATTTGTCGCCGTATTGAGGCATTAAAGTGCGGTCTAAATTCAGCTGAAATTGGTATCCGACCTTTGGTTGTGGAGAGAACAGAATGAAAATAATCATCTTAGGTGCAGGGACAAGTAGGCACAACACTTGCGGCAAATTTAGTGAGTGAAGATAACGATATCACACTAGTCGATAATGAATCTCAACATTTGCAGAATTTGCAAGATAAGCATGATTTACGTGTAGTTAAAGGTTCCCCTTCTTCACCCAAAATTTTGCGTGATGCGGGAGCTGCAGATGCAGACTTGATGGTTGCTGTAACCGCATCTGATGAAACTAATATGATTGCTTGCCAGTTGGGATATACCCTTTTTCAATACTCCCAACCCGTATTGCACGTATTCGTAATGCGGAATATTTGCGTGAGAAAGATAAATTATTTAATGATGAAAACGTACCAATCGATCATCTGATTTCGCCAGAGAATTTAGTTACAGATGAGATTACACGCTTAATTGCTTATCCAGGTGCGTTGCAAGTGGCGCATTTTGCCAATAATCGAATTAGCATTGTGATTGTGAAAGCATATTACGGCGGTCCGTTAGTGGGCTATGCGTTATCCGCTTTTAAAGAGCATATGCCACATATTGATTGCCGTATCATTTCAATTTTACGTAATGATAAATTAATTCGCCCGCAAGGTTCGACCATTATTGAGGCGGGAGACGAAATTACCTTCATTTGTGCGACAGAACACATTAAAAGCGGTAATGAGTGAGTTGCAACGCCTTGAGAAAACCTACAAGCGTATCATGATTGTGGGCGGCGGGAATATTGCCTCTGGTGTTGCAAAACAGCTAGAAGATAAGTATCAAGTAAAACTCATTGAGCGTGACGGTGAAAAAGCAAAAGTGTTGGCTGAGAAACTCTCTAAAACCCTTGTTTTTCCATGGTGATGCTTCTGATCAAAATTTACTTTTTTTGAAGAGCATATTGAGAAACGTCGATGTCTTTTTTTATCATTAAGTGCGGACGATGAAGCCAATATTATGTCGGCGTTACTGGCAAAACGTCTGGGTGCTAAAAAAAGCCATGGTACTGATTCAGCGCATGGCATATATCAATTTGATTCAAGGTGGAACCATTGATATTGCGGTTTCACCACAACAAGCGACAATCTCTGCTTTATTAGGGACATGTGCGTAAAGGGGATATCAAAAACGTGGCATCTTTGCGTCATGGTACTGCGGAAGCCATTGAACTTGTGGTACATGGCGATTCGACAACATCAATGTGGTTGGAAGACAGATTGGCGATATTAAACTTCCAGTTGGGTGCAATGATTGCGGCAATTTTACGTAAAAAAATGAGGTTATCATTGCTCGTCGTCAGGTGACCATTGAAGAAGGTGATAGTGTCATTGTTTATATTAATGACAAGAAATCTGTGTCAGAAATAGAAAAAAATTATTCCAACCAAGTGCATTTTTTTATTTAAATAACAGTTTACTTTTTTTAATCTGAAAAAAATCTATAATACGCACTCTTTTAATTTTTTTAAACCAACACAAAAAGGAAATTTTTATGAGCTTTCTTAAAGAATTCCGCGAATTCGCAGTACGCAACAACGTAGTAGACATGGCAGTCGGTGTGATCATCGGTGGTGCTTTTTGGTAAAATCGTAAGTTCACTTGTCGGCGACGTAGTAATGCCTGTATTAGGTATCTTTAACTGGTGGCGTAGATTTCAAAGATTTGAAAAATCACGTTAGCTCAAGCTGTAGGGTGACACTCCAGCAGTAACTTTAAACTACGGTGCATTTATTCAAAACGTCTTTGATTTCATCATCATTGCATTCGCAATCTTCATGATGATCAAAGGTATCAACAAAGTGAAAAAAACCAGTAGAAGAAGTAAAAGGTCCTTCACAAGAAGAATTACTTACTGAAATTCGCGATTTATTAAAAAAATAATAAGAATTTAATGTAAATAAAAAAAGGTTGGTATTTTTACCAACCTTTTTCTTTATCTGAAAATTTAAGCTTTTGAGTAATAATGCAACAGCCTCGCAAACAATACCTTCACTTCGACCCTGTAAAGCCAAGTTTTTCTGTTGTGGTTGCTTTAACATTGACTTGCTCAATATCGCACTGTAAATCTTCCGCAATCTTCGCTCGCATTGCATCGATATGAGGACGCATTTTTAGGGGCTTGTGCAATAATAGTTACATCCACATTACCCACCTTATAACCTTTCTCTTGCACCTGGCGGAATGCTTCTCGTAATAAAACACGGCTATCTGCATTTTTATATTGCATATCAGTATCAGGGAAGAGTTTACCAATATCCCCTAATGCTGCCGCACCTAATAAGGCATCTGTTAAGGCATGTAAGGCGACATCACCATCAGAATGGGCAATAAATCCAGTATGGTAAGGCACTTCAACGCCACCAATAATTAAAGGGCGATCTTCACCAAAGGCATGAACATCAAACCCATGTCCAATTCGTATCATAGAGTTTTCCTTGTTAAATAAAATTCGGCTAAAGCTAAATCTTCTGGACGTGTCACTTTAATATTATCACTCCGTCCAGCGACTAAGTGCGGTCGAAATCCGGCAAGTTCCATCGCAGAGGCTTCATCTGTAATATTAGCGCCTTGAGAAAGCCCCTGTTTAAGTGCATTTCTTAATGAGATCGCAACGGAAAAATTGAGGCGTTTGAGCAAGCCAAAGTTCTGAGCGATCTTCTGTTTTAATAATATTTTGTTGTTTATTCGCGCGTTTAATCGTATCGACCGCTGGAATGGCCAAAATAGCGCCGTGTTCATCATCGATTTGGAGCAATTTATCTAAATCTTGATGTGTTAAACAAGGTCTGGCTGCATCATGCACCAATGCCCAAGCATGGTCATTTTTTTGATCGCGTTTTAGCCCATTTGAGAACTGACTCAGCTCGCGTTTCACCCCCTTCAACGAGGGTGATGTTTTGATGAGGGAAATAAAGTTATTTCAGAAAGATAGGGGATCATTTTTTTCCTACTGCAAGAATAACGTGATTGATTGCAGGGTGGGATAGAATGACAGAGAGTGTATGTTCCAGAATCGTCTTGTCTAGGATTTTTCAGATATTGCTTTCAGGTTTGTTTGCCTGCATACGGCTTCCAACACCCTGCAGCAGGAATGACGGCAATAATTTCACGGTTCATTATTTATGCTCTTTGACGATGTGATAGAACACTTCGTTTGGTTTGACCATATCATGGCTCATGCGTGCACGCTCTTCAATGGATTCAAAGCCTTTTGTTAATCCTTGAATTTCGGCGGAAATCATTTGATTTCTTTGTGAGAGCTTTTCATTTTCAGCTTTATTCTCTTTGATTTGAGCGGCCACATCTTTGTAGTCAAAATAGCCGTTTTTACCAAACCAGAGATCGTACTGAAATAGCACGAGAACACCCACTAAAATTCCAATGAAAAAGACGCATAAATTACCTATTATTTCTGAAAAACTTGGGATAGTTTACCGTGAAATACAGCGAAATGCGATGAAAAAGTGCGGTTAAAAATAAGATGATTTTTGAAGTGATCTTATTCGGCTTATCAGGTAACTTAAAACTTAAAAATGTGATCTCTCTCACAAATCAGTTATAAAGTTTGATAAACCCATAGTCACTGCCCGAATAGGCTTGTTATACTTTTGCTTGTCATTATGACTTTTTTTAACAGAAGGAACAATCAATGAAAACAACATTAAAACTTACCGCTATTGCAGCGATGTCAGCATTTATTTTAACTGGTTGTGCGACTCAAGATAAGAGCGCAGAAGCGGATGCTGCAGCTTCAACAACAAGCGGTATTAGGTCTTAACTGGATTCAACAATCAGGCGAATACCAAGCCCTTTCTTACCAAGCATACAATGCGGCAAAAGTGGCATTTGATCACGCTAAAGTGAAAAAAAGGTAAGAAAAAAAGCTGTTGTGGTGGACTTAGATGAAACCATGTTGAGATAACAGCCCTTATGCTGGCTGGCAAGTTCAAAATAACAAACCATTTTGATGGTAAAGATTGGACTCGTTGGGTAGAGGCTCGTCAATCAGGTGTAGTACCAGGCGCAGTAGAATTCAATAACTATGTAAATACCCACGGCGGTAAAATGTTCTATGTGTCTAACCGTAAAGACAGCAATGAAAAAGCGGGCACCATTGACGACATGAAACGTTTAGGTTTTAATGGTGTTGAAGATTCAGCGTTTTACTTGAAAAAAAGATAAATCACCAAAAGCAGCTCGTTTTGAAGAAATTGAAAAAAACAAGGTTATGAAATCGTCGTTTATGTGGGTGATAACCTAGATGACTTTCGGTGATGCAATCTACGGTAAACAAAATGCAGAACGTCGTGATTTCGTTGCACAAAACAAAGCGAAATTTGGTAAAACATTCATCGTTTTACCTAACCCGAACTACGGTGGCTTTGAAGGTGGTTTAGCAAAAGATTACTTCAAAGGTGATTCAAGCAGCAAAGTGAAAGCGCGTTTAGATGCAGTTAAAGCTTGGGATGGTAAATAATTCCCTTCTTAAGATAAACAAACACCCGCAGAGATGCGGGTGTTTTGTTCTAATCGAAAAGTGCGGTCTATTTTTCGCATCATTTTTTTCTTTATGAGATGCGAAGTCCGCACCTTTCGCCAGCATGCGAAGTTGTAAAGATAACGCGCTCTTTTAGTAAATCTTGTTCAGCTTTTGTCATGTCTAAGGCGTTGGAGCCCAGCTGTGAATACGATGGTTACCATGCCTTCAGCTTGAACATAAGACACATATTGAGAATAGTGATTTTTCTTCGCAATGTACTCAGCTAATTCATCGACAAAGTGTTTGATTTCACGGGCCGCTGCAGTACGGAACGCTTGAGAGGTTCCCGAACTTTCACGTAAAAGCAAACGGAACACGTTGGTGCTGTGAGTGATAAATTCAAAAAGGTTTCCACGGATACGCGGATCACACTACCGCCAGCATCAATACGTTTACGCGCTTGGCGCATTAATTGACGGAGCGTTAAACCTGCCTCATCAACCATTTCTAATCCGAGCTCATCCATATCACTAAAGTGGCGATAGAAAGAAGTTGGTGCAATGCCTGCTTCACGCGCAACTTCACGCAAGCTTAAATTAGAAAAGCTTTTTCTGCACTCAACTGATTGAAATGCGGCGTCAATTAAAGCTCGACGGGTTTTTCTTTTTTTGAATTGCTCGAACACCAGCCATTGGGTTTTCCTCAGCTTATGATAAATTATTTTTTTATTCGCTAAAATCGATTTAACTTGTTCACTGACCGCATTTGCAACGCGTTCATAACGATTACGTAATGGTGAACCTGGGCGGTAAACAAGCGCAATAGTACGAGACGGTTCTGGCGAATGGCAAGGAATATATTTTACACCTGCACGTGTGCCTTCATTTAATACAGCAAGTTCTGGCATAAAGGTGATGCCTGCATTAGCTGCCACCATATTACGCAACGTTTCAAGGCTAGTGGCTTGAAAGTGAGAGTCTTCTTTAGCACCGGCCGTAAAACAATAATCGAGTGCTTGATTACGTAAGCAATGCCCATCATCCAACATAAGCATTTCTTGCCCTTTTAAGGTATTCATGGCAATTTTACTTTCTGAAGCCCAAGGATGTTGGTCGGATACAGCGAGTAACATTTTTTCATCAAAAATAGGCACTTCGATAAACGCTTCAGTTTCGGGTACGCGAGCGACAATCGCACAATCTAGGCGGCCCGTTTCTAATTGTTCTAATAGTTGATGAGTTTGAGCTTCGTAAAGAAAAACTTCTAAGATCTAGGGAAAGTTTCTTTCAATGTTGGTACAATGTAAGGTAGTAGATAAGGACCAACAGTTGGGATGAGTCCAATGTGTAATGGACCCGTCATTTCTTTACCTTGATTGCTAGCCATTTCTTTGAGTAATTTTACTTCGCGTAATACAGTGCGAGCTTGATCGACAAGTAACATACCAGATTGCGTGAAAAGTACTTTACAGCTCAGTACGTTCAAGTAAAATAATGCCTAATTCATCTTCGAGTTTGCGGATTTGGCCATAAAGTGGGTTGGCTAACATTGCAAGAATCCGCCGCTCGACGGAAATGTTTAAACTCGGAAAGGGCTACTAAGTATTCTAAATCACGAATATTCATGGGGTTCTCACTTTATAGAATATGTCAATTAAAAAGGATAGAATTAATTGATTATGACTATATCACAAAAACTTTCTATAATGCCTATCAAGTTTTTAGGATCAAATTCATTTAACTCACAGAGGAGACACATTATGTCTAATATGGAAGGAAAAAAAGTTCCACAAGTTACATTTCGCACTCGCCAAGGCGATCAATGGGTTGATGTGACCACATCTGAATTATTTGATAACAAAACAGTTGTTGTTTTCTCATTACCGGGTGCATTCACGCCAACTTGTTCATCTTCTCACTTACCACGTTATAACGAACTTGCACCAGTGTTCAAAAAACATGGCGTAGATGATATTTTAGTTGTGTCTGTAAACGATACTTTCGTAATGAATGCTTGGAAAGAAGCAGAAGAAGCACACAATGTAAAATTCATTCCAGATGGCAACGGTACTTTCACTGAAGGTATGGGTATGTTAGTCGGAAAAGATGATTTAGGTTTTGGTAAACGTTCTTGGCGTTATTCTATGCTCGTGAAAAATGGCGTAGTGGAAAAAATGTTTATTGAACCAAATGAGCCAGGCGATCCGTTTAAAGTATCTGATGCCGATACCATGTTGAAATACATTGCACCAGATTATCAAGTGCAAGAATCAATCGCCATCTTCACAAAACCAGGTTGCCCATATTGCGCGAAAGCAAAAACAACTTTTACGTGATAAAGGTTTTAAGCTTTGAAGAAATCGTATTAGGTCAAGATGCAACTATCGTGAGTGTACGTGCGATTTCTGGTCGTGCAACTGTGCCACAAGTATTCATCGGTGGTAAACACATCGGCGGTAGCGACGATTTAGAAAAATACTTTGCATAATTGATTGCTAGGTAGGGAAATTTTTATATTTTTGATTATTAGGAACATAAGTTAAAAAGGGGCAGCTCCCTTTTTGTTGTTTGTAGATTTTGTTTTTATATTCTTAAGCATTAAAAGCCAATGTAGCAAACCGAAACTAAAACAATGTAAAAAAATGACCGCACTTAGTAGCAATAATTTTACGGCAAGTTTAGGTTTGTACTGATGCAATTTATAAAAGTAAGCGTGCAATCAAAAACCAAAACAAAGGGATACACCCAAAAGATAATCGAGAAAAGATCGATCTGAAAGTCGCTTAATGTTGGGTTTTTCACGCAAAAGCAGTGGAAAAGCAGAGAGGCCATAGGCCACAGTAAAATGGGTAAACAAAATGCCGCGATTCCCCAAGCGAAGCCGCTAAATCCTGTCGGCATGGTTTGTTTTTTTCATAATGAACCTTATATGATTGACGAAAAATAAAAAGGAATATAACAAATGCCGTCTTTATTTGATAGTGAAACCGATGTGCCAGAAGAGAGAAAAGTATTGAAACGCACATTGGGCGCACAAAAATCACGTTTATTTTTGACCGCACTTTGCGCGGTGATTTATCTCTTGCAGAATGTAGGGTTTGAAGAGACCAATTGTGGATTTATTCCATTATCCAGCTTATTCTTGGGAAGATCAGGGAAATATGGCGTTATTTCACACATGCTATTATTCATTTGTCGGTACCGCATATTTTATTTAACCTTTCGTGGTTTTGGTTATTTGGTGGCGCGATTGAACGCCGATTTGGTTCTTTACATTTTTTATTATTGGTCTTAGTGTCTGCCGCAGTGAGTGGCGCCGTACAGAATTATTTTACCGGTCCTGCCTTTTTCGGATTATCTGGTGTGGTGTATGCGGTGTTAGGTTATGTGTTGGTGGTGGACAAATTGCACCCGCATAGTTTTGACTTACCGGAAGGCTTTTTCACGATGTTGCTGGTAGGGCTTGTATTTGGCTTTATTAGTCCGCTTTTTGGTATTAATATAGGCAACGCTGCCCACATTTCAGGCTTTATCTTAGGATTGGTTTGGGGATTTCTGCAGAGTAAAATTAATATTAAAAAGTTTAGCTAATTCAAATTTATAGGCATTTATATGAAACAATCATTACGCCATCAGAAAATTATTGAGCTTGTAAAGCTAAAAGGGTATGCCAGTACAGAAGAGCTGGTTATCGAACTGGAAGTCAGCCCACAGACCATTAGACGCGATCTGAATATCCTTGCGGAACAAGATTTAATTCGTCGCCATCATGGTGGCGCGGCACCTTCTTCTACCGCAGAGAATTCCGATTATATTGAACGTAAACAATTTTTCCCTTCCCAAAAAAGTGCCATTGCCCGCGAGGTAGCGAAACGCATTCAAATGGTGCCTCCTTATTTATTGATATTGGTACCACGCCTGAAGCTGTAGCAAGTGCTTTATTAAACCATGAACGGTTACGTATTGTGACGAATAATATCAATGCTGCTCATTTATTACGCCAAAATGAAACCTTTGATATTACGATGGCGGGCGGTTCCTTACGTAAGGATGGGGGCATTATTGGTGAGGCAACGGTTAATTTTTATTTCGCAATTCCGTTTAGATTTTGGGATTCTCGGGATTAGTGCGATCGACCTTGATGGTTCATTATTAGATTATGATTATCATGAAGTTCAAGTGAAGCGAGCTATTATAGAAAGCTCGCGTCAAACATTGTTAGCAAACCGACCATTCGAAATTCTCTCGACAAGCGATTGTGCGGTTGGGTGAGCTAAAGATGGATTATCTTTTCACTGATGATGTGCCAAAACAAATTGCGGATTATTTAGAAAATAGCAACACAAAGTTAGTGATTTGCAAATGATAGAAATAGGAAGTGCGGCCAAAATTGACCGCACTTTTTTTGAAGGCATCCATGCTTAGCCACTGCTGTTTCGACCAATCCAAAAATTAACCCCATTCATGCCAACATCCTTATTAATATGAGATAAGGCTACTTTTGCTGCATATTAAATTTTAGGGATAAAACGGACGACAAATCATTCGACTGCCAATTATTTATTTAGGACTACGGGGAAGGTTTGCTTGAAGAGTCAAGAAAGACAAGATCTTGATGAGATCAAGTGGAGTACATCGAGATCCTCTCTAAATGTAATTTATTTATACTGCTGTTTTTAAAAAAGGGAATATTAAAATTACAAATGTGTGATCGAGATCACAATTTAAATGCAAAAAGAAAGCCGCTTATTTTTGTTTAGAAAATAAGCGGCTATTTTACTGATTTTTTATCGATTTAAATTCACTGCGCCTTCATAACCAAGTTGTCGCCACGCCTCATAAATCGTCACGGCTACCGAGTTGGATAAGTTCATGCTACGGCTATTTGCTGTCATTGGGATACGGATTTTTTGCTCCATTGGCATACTATCTAAAATAGACATGGGAATACCACGTGTTTCAGGGCCAAACATCAAGTAATCCCCTAATTCAAATTGCACTTCGCTATGTGCTGGGCTGCCTTTGGTTGTAAGTGCAAAAAGACGTTTCGGTTTTTCACTTTCTAAAAAGGCTTCAAAGGTTTTGTGCTTTTTGATTTCAGCAAATTCATGATAATCCAAGCCGGAACGACGTAATTTTTTATCATCCCATGTAAAGCCAAGTGGCTCGATTAAATGAAGGCGAAAGCCAGTGTTCGCACAAAGACGAATAATATTTCCTGTATTTTGTGGAATTTCAGGTTCGTATAACACAATATCTAACATAATGATTTTCTAATCTTTTTGATACAGGCGGTAACTCACCATTCCTGTGGTTTTTTCTTTTAGTAATTGCCAATTGTCAGGCACGCTAAGCGGTTTATCTTTTTCTGTTTCAACATAAATCAACGCATGGGGTAACAGCCAATTCTTTTCCTCCAAGAGGGCAATTGCTTGTTCTGCTAAGCCAAAATGAAAAGGTGGATCTAAAAATACCACATCAAAGTGCGGTTGATTTTGCACTTGTTTTAAAAATTCTAAACTATTTTGATTGATTACCTGAGCTTGTTCACTCGTTGTTTTTAGCGTTTGCAAATTTTTCTTTAATTGTTTGCCACATTTTTATCTAACTCTAAAAACGTCACCTGTTTCGCTTGGCGAGAAAGGGCTTCAAAACCAAGTGAGCCACTGCCTGCAAAGCAATCAAGACAATGGCTATCCACAATGTAAGGCATCAACCAGTTGAATAAGGTTTCTTTTACGCGATCGCCTGTTGGACGCAAACCTTCAGCATTTAAAACCGGTAATTTTCGTCCACGCCAAAGACCCGCGATGATTCGAACTTCGCCTTTGGCATTTTGAACTTGCATTTTTTTCATAAAGAAACAGATTTTTAGTGAAAATTGTGCTTAGTTTAGACGATTTTTTGCTAGAATAGGCAGTATTTTTTACAGATTTGTGTTTAAGAGAAGAATTTATGTCAGAAGAAAAGAAAAAAGGTGGATTTTGGGTCTCCCTTTTTGGTCGCAATAAAAAGCAAGAAGAACAAAAAATTGAGCCAATTATTGAAGAGCCATCTGTAGAACCTGCTGATGTTTCACCTGAGGAAGAAATTGTTCTCGCTGAAGAGAACGTTCAATTAGAACAAGTTGAACAGGAAGAATTACAGGAATTAGCTGAACAACTGCAAGAAGATAAAGCAGAAGAGGTCGTTGTTAAGCACCTTGAACCTATCGTCGAAGAAGTGATTTCACCTGAAAGTGCGGTCAATGTTGAACCTGTTTTAGATACACCGGTGATTGAAACAATTGACGAAGAAACGGTAAAAACAGAAGAAATTTCAACCGCACTTCCTACAGCAGAGCCAGCAGAAAGCATTATTGAACAAGATAATGTCATTGAAGATCTTCCTGTGGTTGAAGCTGAGATTGAGCCTGAAATTGTTGACGATGTTAAAGACGAATTCCGTTCAGATATCAATACCGAAACGCAAGAAAAACCAAGTGAAGGTGGCTTTTTCAGTCGTTTAGTCAAAGGCTTACTCAAAACCAAACAAAATATTGGTGCGGGTTTCCGTTCTTTCTTTTTAGGCAAGAAAATTGATGATGATTTGTTTGATGAGTTGGAAGAGCAACTTTTAATTGCCGATATTGGCGTGCCAACAACTAATAAAATCATTAAGAATTTAACGGAGCACGCAAGTCGCAAACAATTACAAGATGCAGAATTACTTTACCAACAACTTAAAGTTGAAATGGCGGAGATCTTAAAACCTGTCGCGCAGCCGCTAGTTATTGATACGACTAAAAAACCATATGTTATTTTGATGGTTGGCGTGAATGGTGTAGGTAAAACAACCACAATTGGTAAGTTAGCTCGTAAATTCCAAAATGAAGGTAAATCAGTCATGTTAGCGGCAGGGGATACTTTCCGTGCTGCTGCAGTAGAACAACTTCAAGTATGGGGTGAACGTAATAATATCCCGGTGGTGGCACAAAGTACGGGTTCAGATTCGGCGTCGGTAATTTTTGATGCGATGCAATCTGCCGCAGCACGTAACATTGATATTTTAATTGCGGATACGGCAGGACGTTTACAAAATAAAAATAATCTCATGGATGAATTGAAGAAAATTGTTCGCGTCATGAGAAAATACGATGAAACCGCACCGCACGAAATTATGCTTACTCTTGATGCGGGTACAGGACAAAATGCAATTAGCCAAGCTAAACTCTTTGATGAAGCAGTTGGACTAACCGGTATCTCATTAACCAAGTTAGACGGTACAGCAAAAGGTGGGGTAATTTTCGCCATTGCAGATCAGTTTAATTTACCAATTCGTTATATTGGTGTGGGTGAAAAGATTGAAGATTTACGCGAATTTAATGCAGAAGAATTTATAGAAGCATTGTTTGTTCACGAAAATGAAGAATAAAAAGGAATAATAAAGTGATTCGATTTTTCAAATGTCTCTAAAAGCTTATCACGGTGCGACTCAGCCGGCCTTGCAGGGGTTTGAATTTTCATCTTCCTGTCGGAGAGTATGACTTATCTTGTTGGGCATTCTGGCGCGGGTAAAAAGTACCTTGCTTAAATTAATCATGGGAATGGAAAAGGCGAATGCCGGTAATATTTAGTTTAATGGTCATGATATTACGCGTTTGTCTCAAATATGAAATCCCATTTTTACGTCGTCAAATCGGTATGGTTCACCAAGATTATCGTTTATTAACGGATCGTAGCGTGGTAGAAAATGTGGCGCTGCCATTGATTATTGCTGGCATGAACCCGAAAGAAGCACATACACGTGCATTGGTTGCACTAGATCGTGTGGGCTTACGTAGTAAAGCGAATTATATGCCGCCACAAATCTCAGGTGGGGAACAACAACGTGTAGATATCGCACGTGCAATCGTACATAAACCCCAACTTTTATTAGCGGATGAGCCGACAGGTAACCTTGATGATGAACTTTCCTTAGGGATTTTTAATCTTTTCGAAGAGTTTAATCGTTTAGGCATGACAGTCTTGATTGCGACACACGATATCAATTTAATTCAAAAAAAACCAAAACCATGTCTTGTACTTGAACAAGGCTATTTACGCTATTAAGGATAAAAAATGACAAGACGTATTGATGCTTCTTTTGGCGTGCAAACTGCCTATACTTTGCGTTCTGTTTGGGGCGATTTGGTAAAACGTAAATTTGGTACATTGCTAACAATTTTAGTCATTGCCGTGTCTTTAACGATTCCAACGGTGAGCTATTTGTTATGGAAAAATTTACATTTAGCGACGACTCAATTTTATCCGGAAAGCGAACTCACAATCTACTTACACAAAAATTTAAGTGAAGAAGATGCTAACTTAGTGGTGGAAAAAATCCGTCAACAAGAAGGCGTGGAATCTTTAAATTATGTTTCTCGCCAAGAAAGCTTAAAAGAATTCAAAAGTTGGTCTGGTTTTGGTGAAGAATTAGAGATTTTAGATGATAATCCATTACCGGCAGTCGTGATGGTGAAGCCGTCTAAAGACTTTAATGCATCTGAAAAACGAGCAGAATTACGTACCAACTTAAATAAAATTAAAGGGGTGCAAGAAGTTCGTTTAGATAACGATTGGATGGAAAAATTGACCGCACTTTCGTGGTTATTTGCCCATGTGGCAATTTTCTGCACGGTTTTGATGACTATTGCGGTATTCCTTGTTATCGGAAATAGTATTCGCTCGGATGTATATAGTAGCCGAGCAAGTATTGATGTGATGAAACTATTAGGTGCGACAGATCAATTTATTCTTCGTCCTTATCTTTATACAGGCATGATTTATGCGGTGTTGGGTGGATTGGTTGCAGCACTCTTTAGCAGTCTTATTGTCGGGTACTTTACTTCAGCGGTGAAATATGTAACGGATATCTTTGCGGTTACATTTGAGCTCAATGGATTAGGCGTTGGTGAGCTAATCTTCTTATTAGTCAGCTGCTTGATTATGGGCTATGTTGGTGCTTGGATTGCAGCAACAAGACATATTGCAATGTTAGATAACAAACTATAGATTTTCATTTATATTAAAGTGTGGTCATTTTTTTGTCGTGTTTTCAGCTGAAAAACATTCGGGAAAATGACCGCACTTTTTTGTATGTGGAAATTAATTGAACAAAAAGCTTGCATAATTAGGTGTTTTTGTGTAATATCCACGGGCTTTCAGATGCTTTCAGATATTGAAAGCCGTTTAATGTAATCATTTATTAAACGAGTATTACGATATGTAATACTAACAATGTTTCCGATTTGGAGACTATATAACAGGTAACTTACACCTCCTTTTCTATTTTGAAGTTAGAATTGTGATTGGTGTTAGTTTTTTATTAGCTAAATTTTATTGGAGCTCTGGTCTAATGCAGAACCAAAGAATCCGTATCCGCTTAAAAGCTTTCGATCACCGTTTGATCGATCAATCTACTGCGGAGATCGTAGAAACAGCTAAACGTACTGGTGCACAAGTTCGTGGTCCAATCCTTTACCAACTCGTAAAGAGCGTTTCACCGTGTTGATTTCTCCACACGTAAACAAAGACGCGCGTGACCAATACGAAATTCGTACACACAAACGTTTAGTAGATATCGTAGAGCCAACAGAAAAAACTGTTGATGCATTAATGCGTTTAGATTTGGCTGCCGGCGTGGACTGCAGATCAGCCTAGGTTAATTAAGAGGTTATTACAATGATTGGTTTAGTCGGTCGTAAAGTTGGTATGACCCGTATCTTCAATGAAGACGGTGTTTCTGTACCAGTTACCGTTATCGAAATCGAAGCCAACCGCGTAACTCAAGTTAAAACTCTTGAAAACGATGGCTATACTGCAGTTCAAAGTTACAACTGGTTCTAAAAAGCGAATCGTGTAACTAAACCTGAAGCAGGTCATTTCGTGAAAAGCAGGTGTTGAAGCTGGTCGCGGTTTATGGGAATTTCGTACTGAAGGTGAAGAATTCACTTTTAGGTCAAGAAATCAATGTTGACATCTTTGCAGATGTTAAAAAAAGTAGATGTTACTGGTACTTCTAAAGGTAAAGGTTTCCAAGGTGGTGTTAAACGTTGGAACTTCCGTACTCAAGATGCTACACACGGTAACTCTTTATCACATCGTGTACTTGGTTCTATTGGTCAAAACCAAACTCCAGGTCGTGTGTTTAAAGGTATGGCAGGACATTTAGGTGCTGAGCGTGTAACCGTTCAATCACTTGAAGTTGTTCGTGTAGATGCTGAGCGTAAATTGCTATTAGTAAAAAGGTTCTGTACCTGGTGCTATCAATGGCGATGTTATCGTTAAGCCAGCAGTTAAAGCATAAGTCTAGGAGATAGAGATGGAATTACAAGTTGTAGGTGCAAACGACACTAACTGTTTCTGAAACTACCTTCGGACGTGAGTTTAACGAAGCTTTGATTCACCAAGTTGTTGTTGCTTATGCAGCAGGTGCTCGTCAAGGTACTCGTGCGCAAAAAAACTCGTGCTGAAGTGTCTGGTTCAGGTAAAAAACCTTGGCGTCAAAAAGGTACAGGTCGTGCTCGTTCTGGTGATATCAAATCACCAATCTGGCGTTCTGGTGGTACAACCTTCGCGGCTAAACCACAAGATCACAGCCAAAAAGTGAACAAGAAAATGTACCGTGGTGCTATCAAAAGCATTCTTTCTGAATTAGTTCGTCAAGACCGTTTGGTTGTTGTTGAAAAATTCGAATTAGATGCACCAAAAACTAAAGTTTTAGTACAAAAATTAAAAGATTTAGCAGTTGAAGATGCGTTAATTATCACAGCAAGTTTAGATGAAAATCTATTCTTAGCGGCACGTAACTTATATAAAGTTGATGTACGTGATGTTCAAGGTATCGATCCAGTTAGCTTAATCGCTTTCGATAAAGTGATTGTTACTGTTGACGCTGTGAAACAAATTGAGGAGATCCTAGCATGAGTCAAGAACGTTTGCTAAGCGTGCTACGTGCACCGCACATCTCTGAAAAAGCAACTAACAATGCTGAAAAATCTAACACTGTTGTACTTAAAGTTGCTTTAGATGCGAACAAAGCTGAAATTGCTGCTGCTGTTGCTCAATTATTTGAAGTAAAAGTTGACTCAGTTCGTACTGTGGTTGTTAAAGGTAAAACTAAACGCCGTGGTAACAAAATGGGTCGTCGCAGCGACTGGAAAAAAGCTTATGTAACTTTAGCCGAAGGCCAAAACTTGGACTTCGTGGACAGTGCAGAGTAATCGGAGGAAATTAGAGAATGGCTATCGTTAAATGTAAGCCGACCTCCGCTGGTCGTCGTCACGTTGTTAAAATCGTGAACCCTGAATTACACAAGGGTAAACCTTACGCACCTCTTCTAGATACTAAATCTAAAACTGGTGGTCGTAACAATTATGGTCGTATTACCACTCGCCACATCGGTGGTGGTCATAAACAACATTACCGTTTAATCGATTTCAAACAGCAACAAGTTAGATATCCCAGCGGTTGTTGAGCGTTTAGAATATGATCCAAAACCGTTCAGCTAACATTGCTTTAGTGCTTTATAAAGATGGTGAACGCCGTTATATCTTAGCACCCTAAAAGGTTTGTCAGTTGGCGATCAAATCCAATCTGGCGTTAACTCACCAATTAAAAGTGGGTAACTCGTTACCAATGCGTAATATCCCAGTTGGTTCAACAGTACATAACGTTGAATTAAAACCAGGTAAAGGCGGTCAAATCGCTCGTTCTGCTGGTGCTTATGTACAAATCATCGCTCGTGAAGGCAACTACGTAACTTTACGTTTACGTTCAGGCGAAATGCGTAAAGTATTAGCTGAATGTGTTGCTACAATCGGTGAAGTTGGTAACTCAGAACATATGCTTCGCGTATTGGGTAAAGCTGGTGCTAACCGCTGGAGAGGCATTCGCCCTACAGTTCGTGGTACTGCAATGAACCCAGTGAGATCACCCACACGGTGGTGGTGAAGGTCGTAACTTTGGTAAACACCCAGTAACTCCTTGGGGCGTTCAAACTAAAAGGTAAGAAAACTCGTCACAACAAACAGTACTGATAAATTTATCGTACGTCGTCGTGGCAAATAATTTAAATTAATAAGAGGATAAGCCATGCCACGTTCTCTCAAGAAAGGTCCTTTCCTTGACCTACACTTGTTGAAGAAGGTAGAGAAGGCGGTGGAAAGCGGGATAAAAAAACCAATCAAAACTTGGTCCCGTCGTTCAATGATCATTCCTTCAATGATCGGATTGACCATCGCAGTCCATAATGGTCGTCAGCACGTTCCTGTTTATGTATCTGATGAAATGATCGGCCATAAATTAGGTGAATTTGCACCGACTCGTACATACCGCGGTCACGCGGCAGATAAGAAAGCTAAGAAATAAGAGGTAAATAGATGGAAACTATCGCAAAACATCGTTACGCTCGCACTTCTGCCCAAAAAGCTCGCTTAGTTGCCGATTTAATTCGTGGTAAAAAAAGTTGCGCAAGCATTAGAAATCTTAACTTTTACTAACAAAAAAGCTGCGGCTTTAGTGAAAAAAGTATTAGAGTCAGCTATTGCTAACGCAGAGCATAATGATGGTGCAGATATCGATGATCTTAAAGTTGCTAAAATCTTCGTTGACGAAGGTCCTAGCATGAAACGTGTTATGCCACGTGCTAAAGGTCGTGCAGATCGTATTTTAAAACGTACTAGCCACATCACTGTGGTTGTGTCAGATCGTTAATAAGTAGAGGAATAGCAATGGGTCAAAAAGTAAATCCAAATGGTATTCGCCTAGGTATTGTAAAACCTTGGAACTCTACTTGGTTCGCGAATACACAAGATTTCGCCGACAATCTTGACGGTGACTTCAAAGTACGCAAATTCTTAAATAAAGAATTAGCAAACGCTTCGGTTTCACGTATTACTATTGAGCGTCCAGCTAAAAGTATTCGTGTAACAATTCACAGCTCGCCCAGGTATCGTTATCGGTAAAAAGGTGAAGATGTTGAAAAATTACGTAACGCAGTGTCTAAAATCGCTGGTGTTCCGGCTCAAATTAACATTGCTGAAGTGAAAAAACCGGAATTAGATGCAAAATTAGTTGCAGACAGCATCGCTTCTCAATTAGAACGTCGTGTAATGTTCCGTCGTGCTATGAAACATGCGGTACAAAGCGCAATGCGTTTAGGTGCTAAAGGTATCAAAAGTTGAAGTTAGCGGTCGTTTAGGTGGTGCAGAAATCGCACGTTCTGAATGGTATCGTGAAGGTCGTGTACCTCTACATACTCTTCGTGCGGACATCGATTATAACACTGCAGAAGCTCATACTACATACGGCGTAATCGGCGTTAAAGTATGGATCTTCAAAGGTGAAATTTTGGGTGGAATGGCTGCAGTTGCGCAATCAGAACAACAACCTGCCGACAAGCCTAAAAAGGCTCCGCGTGGCAAAGGTCGTAAGTAAGGAGAAACGCTAAATGTTGCAACCAAAACGTACAAAATTCCGTAAAGTTCACAAAGGCCGTAACCGTGGTATCGCGGGTGGTACTGAAGTTAGTTTCGGTACATTCGGGTTAAAAGCAGTTGGTCGTGGTCGTTTAACCGCTCGTCAAATTGAAGCGGCTCGTCGTGCAATGACACGTGCAGTTAAACGTCAAGGTAAAATCTGGATCCGTGTTTTTCCCAGATAAACCAATTACTGAAAAAAACCATTAGAAGTCCGTATGGGTAAAGGTAAAGGTAACGTTGAGTACTGGGTAGCCTTAATCCAACCGGGTAAAGTACTTTATGAAATGGATGGTGTGTCTGAAGAGATCGCAAGACAAGCATTTGCATTAGCAGCTGCTAAATTGCCAATCAAGACTACCTTCGTAACTAAGACGGTGATGTAATGAAAGCTCAAGATTTACGTACAAAAAGTGTTGAAGAGCTGAATGATGAATTAGTGAACCTTTTAGGTGAACAATTCAAATTGCGTATGCAAACAGCCACCGGTCAGCTTCAACAAACCCATCAGGCTAAACAAGTGCGTCGTGATATCGCACGCGTTAAAAACCATTTTAACTGAGAAGGCGGGTGAGTAATGACTGATAAAATTCGTAGCGTACAAGGTAAAGTTGTTAGCGACAAAATGGAAAAATCTTTCGTTGTTGCTATTGAACGTAAGGTAAAACATCCGTTATACGGTAAATTTATCCGTCGTACAACTAAATTACACGTGCACGATGAGAACAACGAAGCCAAATTAGGGTGATGTAGTAGAGATTCGCGAATGTCGCCCTCTCTCTAAAAACCAAATCTTGGACTTTAGTTCGTGTTGTTAGAAAGCAGTTATTGCTTAATTAACAAGTTAAAAAAATAAAAAGCCAATGGTTTTATACCGTTGGCTTTTTCTTTCTAAGACTTGCTAAAAATAATGAAAATTTGACCGCGCTTTTAAACACTCTGATTTAAGTATAAAAATTTTGATTGCGTTTCTAGCTTGATTTTTGGTAAACTCCGCCACCTATCCGCCATATATCTTTATAAGGTATGGATAGGTTCGTCCCTGCAAGGGTGTATTATTAACTTAACGGAGCATAAAATATGATCCAAGAACAGACTATGCTGGATGTTGCCGATAACTCTGGTGCTCGCAGCGTAATGTGTATCAAGGTTCTAGGTGGATCGCACCGTCGTTATGCTGCTATTGGTGATATCATCAAAGTTACTGTGAAAGAAGCAATTCCACGCGGTAAAGTTAAAAAGGTGATGTATTAAAAAGCAGTTGTTGTGCGCACCAAGAAGGGTGTTCGTCGCCCAGACGGATCAGTCATTCGCTTCGATGGTAACGCTATGTAATTTTTAAACAATAACACAGAGCAACCAATCGGTACTCGTATTTTTGGACCGGTGACTCGTGAACTTCGTTCTGAGAAATTCATGAAGATCATTTCTTTGGCACCAGAAGTACTGTAAGGAGAAGTGAGAAATGGCTGCAAAAATTCGTCAAAACGATGAAGTAATCGTACTTGCCGGTAAAGACAAAAGGCAAGCGTGGCAAGGTAACTAAAGTGTTACCAAACAGTAAAGTGTTTGTTGAAGGTATCAACATCATCACTAAACATGAAAAACCAGTTCCTGCTTTAGGACAAGCTGGTGGTTTAGTGAAAAAAGAAGCGGCTATCGATGCTTCTAACGTTGCGATTTTCAATCCAAAAACAAACAAAGCTGACCGTGTAGGTTTTAGATTCGAAGACGGCAAAAAAAGTACGTTTCTTCAAATCTAACAATGAAATTATCTAACAAACTGGAGTAATGCGATGGCGAAACTGCATGATTACTACAGAGATCAAGTAGTAAACGAGTTAAAAATAAATTCGGCTACAAATCTGTCATGCAAGTCCCACGAATCGAAAAAGATTACCCTGAATATGGGTGTGGGTGAAGCATTGACCGATAAGAAATTGCTAGACAACGCAGTAGCGGACTTAGCAGCAATTAGCGGTCAGAAACCTTTAGTAACTAAAAGCTCGTAAAATCTGTTGCTGGCTTTAAAATCCGTCAGGGATATCCAATAGGTTGTAAAGTAACACTACGCGGTGAGCGTATGTGGGAGTTCTTTGAACGTTTAATTACAATTGCTGTTCCACGTATTCGTGACTTCCGCGGTTTAAGCGCGAAATCATTTGATGGTCGTGGTAACTACAGCATGGGTGTGCGTGAACAAATCATCTTCCTGAAATCGATTACGATAAAGTAGATCGTGTACGTGGTTTTAGATATCACTATCACAACTACCGCTAAGAATGATGAAGAAGGTCAAGCACTACTTGCTGCCTTTAATTTCCCATTCCGTAAATAAGGCGAGGTTATAATGGCAAAACAATCAATGAAAGCACGCGATGTAAAACGCGTTAAATTGGCTGAAAAATTCTTCGCTAAACGTGCAGAATTAAAGAAAATCATTTCTGATGTCAATGCCTCTGACGAAGATCGTTGGGATGCAGTGTTAAAGTTGCAAACTTTACCACGTGATTCTAGCCCTAGTCGTCAACGTAACCGTTGCCGCCAAACTGGACGTCCTCACGGCGTTTTTACGTAAGTTTGGTTTAAGCCGTATTAAGGTTCGTGAAGCTGCTATGCGCGGTGAGATCCCTGGCCTTAAAAAAGCGAGCTGGTAATATACCACTTTATTTTGGAATCGGAGAAAAAGTACAATGAGTATGCAAGATCCAATCGCAGATATGTTGACTCGTATTCGTAACGGTCAAGCTGCGAACAAAGTTGCAATCAATATGCCTTCTTCCAAGCTGAAAGTGGCAATTGCCAACGTATTAGCTGCTGAAGGTTATATCGAAAGCGTTAAAGTTTTTAGAAGGTGCAAAACCTGAATTGGAAATTACTTAAAAATATTTCCAAGGCAAACCGGTTGTGAAAGCATCCAACGTGTAAGCTGTCCAGGTCTTCGTATTTACAAACGTAAAGACGAATTACCAAAAGTTATGGGTGGTTTAGGTGTTGCTGTAATTTCTACATCTAAAGGTGTTATGACTGACCGTGCAGCTCGTCAAGCGGGCTTAGGCGGTGAGATCATCTGTTACGTAGCTTAATAGAGAGGTAGGAAAATGTCTCGTGTTGCAAAGGCACCTGTTAATATTCCTGCCGGCGTTGAAGTTAAACTCGACGGTCAGCTATTAACAGTAAAAGGTAAAAATGGCGAGTTATCTCGCACAATTCATAACTCAGTTGAAGTTAAACAAGATAATGGTCAATTTACTTTCACTCCACGTGAAGGTTTTGTTGAAGCGAATGCTCAATCGGGTACAGCTCGTGCATTAGTTAATGCAATGGTTATCGGTGTTACTGAAGGCTTCACTAAGAAATTACAACTAGTGGGTGTTGGTTACAGAGCTCAAATTAAAGGCAACGCAGTTGCATTAAGTTTAGGTTTCTCTCACCCTGTGGAGCACACTTTACCAGCAGGTATTACTGCTGAATGCCCTTCACAAACGGAAATCGTTTTAAAAGGTGCAGACAAGCAGTTAATTGGTCAAGTTGCAGCAGATATTCGCGCTTATCGCCGTCCTGAGCCTTATAAAGGTAAAGGTGTACGTTACTCTGATGAAGTAGTACGTATGAAAGAGGCTAAGAAGAAATAATTAAGGTAACACTATGGATAAGAAATCAGCTCGTATCCGTCGTGCAGCTCGTGCACGTCATATGATGAGAGAGCAAGGTGTAACTCGTCTAGTTATTCACCGTACTCCGCGTCATATCTACGCACAAGTTATTGCACCAAACGGTTCAGAAGTGCTTGCCGCTGCTTCAACTGTTGAAAAAAAGCAATTCGTGAGCAAGTTAAATATACCGGTAATAAAGATGCCGCAGCAGTAGTAGGTAAACTTGTTGCTGAGCGCGCATTAGCAAAAGGCGTTAAAGACGTTGCTTTTGACCGTTCCGGTTTTAAATATCATGGTCGTGTCCAAACTTTAGCGGACGCTGCACGTGAAGCTGGTCTACAGTTCTAATGAGGTAAATTGAGATGTCAAACATCGAAAAACAAGCTGGTGAACTGCAAGAGAAGCTAATCGCAGTAAACCGTGTATCAAAAACTGTAAAAGGTGGTCGTATTATGAGCTTTACTGCTTTAACAGTAGTAGGCGATGGTAACGGTCGCGTAGGTTTTGGTTATGGTAAAAGCTCGCGAAGTTCCGGCAGCGATCCAAAAAGCGATGGAAAAAGCACGTCGCAATATGATTAATGTCGCTTTAAATGAAGGTACATTACAACACCCAGTTAAAGGTGTTCACACTGGTTCTCGCGTATTTATGCAACCAGCTAGCGAAGGTACAGGTATCATCGCTGGTGGTGCAATGCGTTCAGTGTTAGAAGTTGCTGGTGTACGCAACGTTCTTTCTAAAGCGTATGGTTCAACCAACCCAATCAACGTTGTTCGTGCAACTATTGATGCATTAGCAAATATGAAATCACCAGAAATGGTTGCTGCTAAACGTGGCAAAACCGTTGATGAAATTTTGGGGTAATTGATAATGGCTAAAACTATTAAAGTAACTCAAGTTCGTAGCTCAATTGCTCGTTTACCGAAGCACAAAGCTACCTTGCGTGGTCTTGGTCTTCGCCATATGCACCATACTGTTGAGTTAATCGATACTCCGGCAGTACGTGGTATGATTAACCAAGTTTCATACATGGTTAAAGTGGAGGAGTAAGAGAATGCGTTTAAATACTCTATCTCCGGCTGAAGGTGCTAAGCACAGCGCAAAACGCCTTGGTCGTGGTATTGGTTCAGGTTTAGGAAAAACTGGTGGTCGTGGTCATAAAGGTCAAAAATCTCGTACTGGCGGCGGTGTTCGTCGTGGTTTCGAGGGTGGCCAAATGCCATTATACCGTCGTTTACCAAAATTTGGTTTCACTTCAATGAAGTCAGCTGTAACTGCTGAAGTTCGTTTAAACGAATTAACAAAAGTTGAAGGAAATGTTGTCACTTTAGAAGCATTAAAAGCTGCAAATATTTTAACTAAAGATATTCAATTCGCTAAAGTTATCTTAGCTGGTGAAGTGAAATCTGCAGTTACTGTACGTGGTTTACGTGTAACTAAAGGTGCAAAAGCAGCAATCGAAGCTGCTGGCGGTTCAGTTGAGGAATAATTAGCAAATGGCTAAACAACCAGGTTATCAAAGCAGAAGTACTAATAGTGGTACTGGTGAACTAAAAAGCAGATTGCTTTTTGTATTAGGTGCACTTATCGTTTATCGTATTGGTTCTTTTATTCCGCTTCCTGGTATTGATGCCGCCGTGCTAGCTCAATTAGTTGAACAACAAAAAGGCACCATCATTGATATGTTAAACATGTTCTCTGGTGGTGCATTGAGCCGAGCATCAATTTTAGCATTAGGTATTATGCCGTATATCTCGGCATCTATCGTGATGCAATTGCTTGCTACGGTTTCACCTGCTTTAGCAGAATTGAAGAAAGAAGGCGCAGCAGGACAAAGAAAAATCACCAAGTATACTCGTTATGCAACGGTGGTTTTTGCTACTATCCAAGCTATCGCAATTTCTACCGGTTTACCGAATATGTTGCCACAGTTAGTGCCAAATATTGGTTTTACTTTTTACTTCACTGCAGTAGTGAGTCTTGTGACCGGAACCATGTTCTTAATGTGGTTAGGTGAGCAGATTACTGAAAGAGGTATTGGTAACGGTATCTCAATTCTTGTTTTTGGTGGTATTGTTGCAGGATTGCCACATGCAATCATCGAAACAGTTGAGCAAGCTCGTCAAGGACAAATGCATCCTTTAGTTCTTCTACTAATCGCTGCTATTGTTTTTGCAGTAACTTATTTTGTTGTCTTCGTAGAACGTGGACAACGTAGAATTCGTGTTGAATATGCTAAGCGTCAACAAGGACGTCAAATTTTAGGGTGGTCATTCAACTCACTTACCATTAAAAAGTTAATATGGCAAACGTAATGCCAGCAATTTTTTTGCTTCAAGCATTATTTTATTCCCTGCCACATTGACACAATGGTTTGGTCAAAATGATAAGTTTGAGTGGTTAAATGACTTATCAATGTTGTTGAATCCTGGACAACCTTTATATCTTCTTGTTTATGCGGTAGCGATTATTTTTCTTCAGTTTCTTCTATACTGCAATGCAATATAATCCACGTGATACAGCAGATAATCTAAAAAAATCTGGTGCATTTATCCCAGGAATTAGACCAGGTGAACAAACATCTCGTTACATTGATAAAGTAATGACTCGCTTAACATTAATCGGCGGTCTTTATGTAACGTTCGTATGTTTAGTCCCTTACATTATGACATCAGCATGGGATGTTAAATTCTACTTCGGTGGTACTTCCTTATTAATCGTTGTTGTTGTAATTATGGATTTTTATCGTGCAAGTTCAGAGTCACTTAATGTCGTCTCAATATGAATCTGCGTTAAAAAAAGCAAACCAAAGGTTTTTGGACAGTAATTGTTCATTTAAGTAAAAAGGATAAGCAATGAAAGTTCGTGCTTCCGTTAAGAAGATGTGTCGTAACTGTAAAATTGTTAAACGTGAAGGTGTTGTTCGCGTATTATGCAGCGACCCTAAACATAAACAACGTCAAGGTTAATTAACATTTCTTCTTGCAAAAGAACCGGTTGAGTAGTTATACTACTCAACTCATTTATATCCTTGGTATTCTGTTTGAGTATCCTGAAAACGGGCTTTTTCAAGATCAGAATACCAAATTAGTTAAAAATAATAGGAGTGCATAGTGGCCCGTATTGCAGGCATTAACATTCCTGATCACAAACACGCTGTAATCGCTTTAACTGCAATTTACGGTATCGGTAAAACTCGTTCTAAAAGCATTTTGTGCTGCAGCGGGTATTGCTGAAGATGTTAAGATCAGCGAATTGTCTGAAGAGCAGATTGACAAACTGCGTGACGAAGTTGGTAAATTTACCGTTGAAGGTGACTTACGTCGTGAAGTAACACTAAACATCAAACGTCTTTTAGACTTAGGTTGTTACCGTGGTTTACGTCATCGTCGTAGTTTACCGGTACGTGGTCAACGTACTAAAACTAATGCGCGTACCCGTAAGGGTCCACGTAAAGCCGATCAAAAAAATAGTCGGGGTAAATAAAGAATGGCTAAAACACCAGTTCGTGCACGTAAACGTGTAAAAAAACAAGTTGTAGATGGCGTAGCACACATTCACGCATCTTTCAATAACACAATCGTTACCATTACTGACCGTCAAGGTAATGCTTTAGCTTGGGCTACAGCAGGTGGTTCAGGTTTCCGTGGTTCTCGTAAATCTACCCCGTTCGCTGCACAAGTTGCTGCAGAACGTTGTGCTGAAATCGTTAAAAGAATTCGGCTTAAAGAACTTGGAAGTTATGGTTAAAGGTCCGGGTCCGGGTCGTGAATCAACAATCCGTGCATTAAATGCAGCGGGTTTCCGTATCACGAACATCACTGATGTGACTCCGATTCCTCATAACGGTTGTCGTCCACCGAAAAAACGTCGTGTTTAATGGCGTAATAGGATAGTTGGAGAAAGAAAATGGCAAGATATTTGGGCCCTAAACTCAAGCTCAGCCGTCGTGAAGGCACTGATTTATTCCTTAAATCAGGTGTGCGTGCGATTGATTCAAAATGTAAAATTGATACAGCACCAGGTCAACACGGTGCTCGTAAACCGCGTTTGTCTGACTATGGTAGTCAATTACGTGAAAAACAAAAAGTTCGTCGTATCTATGGTATTTTAGAACGTCAATTCCGTAACTACTATAAAGAAGCAAACCGTTTAAAAGGTAATACTGGTGAGAACTTACTAGTATTATTAGAAGGTAGATTGGATAACGTTGTTTATCGCATGGGATTTGCTGCAACTCGCGCAGAAGCTCGTCAATTAGTGAGCCACAAAGCGATTGTCGTAAATGGTCGTGTTGTAAATATCCCATCTTTCCAAGTTTCTGTAAATGATGTCGTTGCTGTTCGTGAGAAATCTAAAAAAACAAGCACGTATTAAAGCATCATTAGAATTAGCAGAACAAAGAGAAAAAAACCAACTTGGTTAGAAGTTGATTCTGCGAAAATGGAAGGTGTGTTCAAACGTGTTCCTGAACGTTCTGATTTATCAGCAGACATTAACGAACATCTGATCGTTGAGCTTTACTCTAAATAATAGTTAAGCTTAAAAGCAAAGAGAGGATAAAATGCAGGGTTCTGTTACAGAATTTTTAAAACCACGCTTAGTAGATATCGAGCAAATTAGCTCTACTCATGCTAAGGTGATCTTAGAACCGTTAGAGCGTGGCTTTGGTCATACTCTAGGGAATGCATTACGTCGTATCCTTCTGTCTTCAATGCCAGGTTGTGCTGTAACTGAAGTAGAAATTGATGGCGTACTGCACGAATATAGTAGTAAAGAAGGTGTTCAGGAAGATATTCTTGAAGTTCTTTTAAACCTTAAAGGTCTAGCGGTTAAAAGTACAGAATAAAGATGATGTTATTCTGACATTAAATAAATCTGGAATTGGCCCTGTTGTTGCAGCTGATATCACCCATGACGGTGATGTTGAGATTGTTAATCCATCACATGTAATCTGTCACTTAACAGACGAAAATGCATCTATTAATATGCGTATTCGTGTTCAACGTGGTAGAGGTTATGTACCTGCATCTGCTCGTACTCATTCACAAAATGAAGATCGTCCAATCGGTCGTTTATTAGTGGATGCTTGTTATAGCCAGTTGACCGTATTGCTTACAATGTTGAAGCAGCACGTGTTGAACAACGTACTGACTTAGATAAACTAGTTATCGAGTTAGAAACTAATGGGACTATTGATCCGGAAGAAGCAATTCGTCGTGCAGCAACAATTTTAGCAGAGCAACTCGATGCATTCGTTGATTTGCGTGATGTTCGTCAACCTGAAGTCAAGGAAGAAAAACCGGAATTCGATCCGATTTTATTACGTCCTGTTGATGACTTAGAGTTGACAGTTCGTTCTGCTAACTGTTTGAAAGCAGAAACAATTCACTATATCGGTGACTTAGTACAACGTACAGAAGTTGAGTTATTAAAAAAACGCCTAATCTTGGTAAGAAATCGCTTACTGAAATTAAAGACGTTCTCGCTTCACGTGGCTTGTCACTTGGTATGCGCCTTGAGAATTGGCCACCAGCAAGTATTGCTGAAGACTAGTTTGGTCATAGGTTAAGATTTTTCTGAGAAGGATAAGATCATGCGCCATCGTAAGAGTGGTCGTCAACTAAACCGTAATAGCAGCCATCGCCAAGCGATGTTCCGTAACTAGCAAGTGCTTTAGTTAGTCATGAAATCATCAAGACTACTTTACCAAAAAGCTAAAGAATTACGTCGTGTAGTTGAACCGTTAATTACATTAGCAAAAGAAGATAGCGTTGCAAACCGTCGTTTAGCATTCGCTCGTACTCGTAACATCGAAACTGTTGCGAAATTATTCAATGAATTAGGTCCACGTTTTTGCTCAACGTACAGGTGGTTACACCCGTATCTTAAAATGTGGTTTCCGTGCAGGTGACAACGCTCCAATGGCATACATTGAGTTAGTTGATCGTCCAGAAGTTGCAGAAGCAGCAGCGGAATAATAATTTGTTATAAAATAAAAAGGCTCACTGATGTGAGCCTTTTTTATATCTCGTTTTCCTAAAATTCAGCTTTAGCTCTGAATGTCATTTTTTCACCTGTGATAGGGTGCGTAATCGTAAGTTCTTCTGCGTGTAAGCATAAGCGAGGTGACATCGATTTAGCTTGTGGGTGAGAATAAAACTTGTCCCCTAAGATGGGATGTCCAAGCGCGAGCGTATGTAAACGAAGTTGATGCGAACGTCCTGTGATTGGAGTCAGTTTCACTCGAGTACAGTTAGTCGGTAATCTTTCTAAAACTTCATAAAAAGTGACCGCTCTTTTGCCAAATACAAAATCAATGCGTTGGCGCGGTCGATTTTCCCAATCACAAATCATAGGAAGATTAATTTCACCACTATCTTGTTCTAAGTGTCCCCATACTAAAGCTTGATAATATTTTTTTGGTTCACGTTCACGGAATTGACGTTTCAACTCTTTATCAGCCGCTTTACTTAATGCAAATAGAATAATCCCACTTGTGGCCATATCTAAACGATGTGCAGGTTCACAAAATCCAAATTTCTCTTTTACCCGACTCATTGCACTATCGTAGTATTCAGGCTGATTGCCAGGAACTGAAAGTAAACCGCTTGGCTTGTTTACTACGCAGATATGATTATCTTGATAGATAATATCTAAATACGGTTCTAAAGGGGGATGGTATGCAATAAGTGCCATATTATTCCTTGTTTGTCACTATTACTCGAAGGCTATCTAGTCGCCAGCTTGCTTTACTTAACTCTTCCAGAGAAAGCTCGCGTTGTTTTTCCAATACATCAATTTCCGCCTGGCGAATATTTTTATTTACTGCTTTCAAGGCTATAAGTCGATTGAGTTCAGTGCTCAATGTTTGATCTGCTAATTTACTGGCTTCTCGAATTTGAGCCTGTGCGATTTCAGTCATTTTGTGATCGCCTAGTTTAATTAATTGCTCAATATTTGGACGAGCCATTTTGACCATTTTATTTGCGATATCTTTACCTAGCGGCTTAAGTTTATTTTGCAATGTGTCAAAATTAACTTGTCCGGTGAGATCGTTTCCTTTGCTGTCCAGCAATAAGCGAACAGGTGTAGGCGGAAGAAAACGATTCAGTTGCAAACCTTTTTGGTGATTGGCTTTCAATCATATAAATCAATTCAACCAGCAGCGTGCCAGCAGGCAGCTGTTTATTAACTAATAATGCCATGGCTGCTTTGCCAATGTCACCAGACGTGATTAAATCAATGCCTTGGCGTATCATTGGGTGATCCCAGGTAAGAAATTCTAATTCTTCACGAGCAAGGGCAAGTTGTCGGTCAAAGGTTACTGTGACACCTTCTTCTTTTAGTCCTGGAAAATCGGGAACAAGCATAGTACCCGTTGGTGTGATAACAATGCTGCTTTCACCTAAATCATCTTGCTCTACACCAATAATATCAAATAAATTCAGTGCAAAATCGACTAATTGTGGTGAATTATCTGTTTGAGCAATTTCTGCCGCAAGTCGTTGTGCCTTTTTCTCCACCATTAGAATTTAATTCTAACAAACGATCGCGTCCTTTCTCTAAGGCTAAGCGCAATGCTTTTTGCTTGTTTTTTTGCGTTTGGAGAATGAGTTGCTCAAAATCCGCTTTTATTTTTCTGACCGCACTTTTTAGTAATGATTCATATTGTTCAAACAGTACCATACCGATAGGGTAAGTTTGTTCAAAGGCATTTAAACCTTCATGATACCAACGTGCTAAATCTTGGTGAGCAGAGTTTGCGAGGCAAGGTACGTAAATTTGTACGTCTCGCGTTTGTCCAATACGATCTAAACGGCCAATACATTGCTCAAGTAAGTCAGGATTCTCTGGTAAATCGAAGAGTACGAGATGACAAGCAAATTGGAAGTTTCGTCCTTCAGAACCAATGCTGGAACTCAGTAAAACTTGAGCACCATTTTCGGTATCGGCAAAATAAGCCGCCGCGCGATCTCGTTCAATAATCGACATTCTTTCATGGAAAACAGCACTGCGAATGGCTTCTTTTTCTCGTAAAATTTGCTCAAGTTGAATTGCCGTTTGTGCTGTTTTACAAATGACTAAGATTTTTTCATTTCGGTGTGATTTTAGAAAATCAATTAACCAATGAATTTTTTCATCTACTTCAGCTGCATCAATCGTTATTTGATGGTAAACCCGATGCGGGAAACCTTTCACCCCTTGGCGTGTATTGCGAAATAAAATACGGCTTGTACCGTGTCGATCGATTAGATTTTTGAATGAGCTCTTGTCGCGCAGTTTGCTTCTCATCATCATTATGACAGGCTAAAGCTTTGAATAATGGTTCGACATCTTGCTCATTGAGTAAATCAGAAATATGATTTTTTTCGACCGCACTTAGCGGCTTCTCAGAGAGTAAAGATTGCACCGCATCGGCCACAGGTTGATAATTTTTCCTGTTCTTTTTAAGAAGGCTTGGTAATCATAAAAAAACGCTCAGGATCAAGCAAGCGCAAGCGTGCAAAAATGGCTTTCCAAAACCTAATTGTTCAGGTGTTGCAGTGAGTAATAAAACAGACGGAATAGCGTTGGCTAATTGTTCCACCAATAAATAAGCGGCACTCGGCGCATTTTCTGACCAAGCCAAATGATGCGCTTCATCGACAATTAAACAGTCAAATTCAGCTTCAATGGCTTGTTGTACGCGATGAGGATGAGCTTTCAACCAATCTAATGCACATATAATTAAGCTTTCCGTGCTAAATGGATTGATGGCTTGTTCGGCAAAATCTTCACAACGTTCTTCATCAAATAATGAAAAATGTAAATTAAAACGGCGAAGCATTTCGACAAGCCATTGATGTTGCAAGGTTTCCGGTACAATAATTAACACACGTTGTACTTTTTCAGCAAAAAGCTGGTTCTGCAAAATCATCCCTGCTTCAATAGTTTTACCTAACCCGACTTCATCGGCTAAGAGCACACGAGGATTAATACGATTTCCTACCTCTTGTGCAATATGAAGTTGATGAGGAATTAAACCCGCACGATTACCTCGTAAGCCTCTCAACGGCGATTGAAATTGAGCTTGTTGATGCAGAAGTGTTTGATAGCGCAACGCAAAATGTTCACTACGATCAATCTGTGATGAAAAGAGGCGATCTTTTGCTTGGCTAAAAAGAAATTATCGGAGAAAGTTCTTTTTCATTGACGATAACGTCTTCGCCTTGCGCATTTTTGACTAAATAAAATAAGAGACCATTCATTTCCTGAACATCAAGGACTTCACCTTGCCAACCCGCTTGGTGATGAAGTTGTTCTCCTTTATTTAATGCAATTCGGGTTAATGGCGCTTGTGTCACCGCATAAATTCGGGTTTCATCTGTGGCAGGAAAGTGAAGGGTAACAGAACGGAAATCTAAGGCGGTAATCATCCCTAATCCGAGGCTATTTTCTGTTTCACTAATCCAGCGTTGACCGATTGCAAATGACATTATCTTCCTCTTAATGAATCTCTTAAAATGGGGCGATATTGTAGTCTGATTATAAGGGAATGCAAGGCGAAGGCGAGTAAAAGCATGAAAAATAAAGTGTGATTTTTCTCACAATAATTAAATTAAATATCACCTAAGCTTTACTTTAAAAAAGTGCGGTGTAAAAATGACATACTTTTTCATAAAACAGGAGTGTTCCATGAATTGGACAGAACGACTTAAAGAAGATTTTTTATCAGGTTGGAAGCCTTTTGAAGTGGCATGGGTAGTTATTTTTCCTTGCTGCGCAAATTATTGCTTATGTTCTTGCACCGGATAGCCCATTAGGCATGATTTCGGGTATTGCAGGTATTCTCTGTGTAGTATTGGTGAGTAAAGGAAAAATTAGCAACTATTTCTTTGGGCTTATTTTTGCTTACACCTATTTTTATGTCGCCTGGGGAAACAATTTCCTTGGTGAAATGAATACGGTGCTCTATGTGTATATCCCATCACAATTTATCGGTTATTTTATGTGGAAACAACACATGCAAAACGATAATGGTGGTGAAAGTGTGATTGCAAAAGCCTTAACGCCAAAAGGTTGGGCAATTTTACTCGTGAGTGTTGGGGTCGGTACATTCTGCTTTGTGCAGGCTTTAAAAGCAGCAGGCGGGAGTTCTACAGGATTAGATGGTTTAACCACGATTATCACCGTAGCGGCACAATTATTGATGATTTTGCGTTATCGTGAGCAATGGTTATTATGGATTGTCTTAAATGTGCTTTCTATTTTACTTTGGGCAGAACAGCCAGCGATGTACTTAATGTATAGTGCTTACTTACTTAACTCATTGTATGGTTATTACAACTGGACAAAGCTCGTCAAAGCGGAAAGCCACTAATCACATCAATTAAAAAGGGCATAGTAATATGCCCTTACATTTTTAAATAAAATGCCTTCGTCAATGCAATAAATGCTTCTGTGTATTGATTGTTTTCGTCATAAATCACCAGGCTATCTTTTACCTGTGGCAAATGCTCTCGGCTAAACGTGAGTAACATTCGTTGTGGATCTTTCCCTATTTTTGTAATGATATCTGTCTGCTTAATACAATAAAGTGCGGTTGAATTTATCAATGTTTTTTTCCCGCCTCATAAGGCAAGACAAAACTGATTTTTTTCCTTTTTTTCGGATAAACAACTCGACGCCCAATTTAACCAATCTAAATGACGTTGTTGAACATAACGGGCAAGCGCTCGTTCGTCATTTTTACATTCCACACCTTGCGCAAAATAAGGCGGGTTAGCCACAATTAAATCAAATTGATGTGCTGTTTGTTGGCAATAAGTTTGCACGTCTTGGCATGTTAAATGAAGGCGATTGTGCCATGGCGAAGCCTGGAAGTTTTCTTGTGCTTGTTGTGCTGCAAGGGGATCAAGTTCAACGGCTTCAATTTGGCAATGCTCATGACTTCGTTGGGCGAGCATTAGTGCAACCAAGCCTGTGCCAGTTCCCATATCAAGAATTCGCTGACAATCAGGCACATCCGCCCAAGCACCCAGTAAAATGCCATCCGTACCGACTTTCATTGCACAATGTTGTTGATTAATATGGAATTGTTTAAAGGTAAAGCTGCTCATAAAATCTTGCGGAAAATGACCGCACTTTCAGGTATAATCAGCCCCAATTTTAACAAATTAACGCAAAAATAATGAATTTATCCCCATTTGAAGAATTCGATCTTTCCCCCGAATTATTGAAAGCCTTAGAAAAGAAAGGCTATACCCGTCCAACTGCCATTCAATTAGAAGCGATTCCTGCTGCTATGGAAGAACGCGATGTGCTTGGTTCTGCACCAACAGGCACGGGTAAAACGGCTGCATTTTTTTATTGCCAGCAATTCAGCATTTATTGGATTATCCACGTCGTAAAACCCGGCGCGCCTCGCATTTTTAATTTTAACACCAACCCGTGAGTTAGCGATGCAGGGTTGCAGAACAAGCGGAAGAATTGGCGCAATTCACGCATTTGAAGATTGCTACGATTACCGGCGGTGTGGCGTATCAAAATCATGGGGAAGTGTTTAATTCAAATCAGGATATCGTGGTAGCAACACCGGGGCGTTTATTGCAATACATCAAAGAAGAAAACTTTGATTGTCGTGCGGTGGAAATGCTGATTTTTGATGAAGCAGATCGCATGTTGCAAATGGGATTTGGCCAAGATGCGGAGAAAATTGCCGCTGAAACGCGTTGGCGTAAACAAACACTCCTTTTCTCTGCCACCTTAGAAGGGGAGTTATTAGTTGATTTTGCAGAACGTTTATTGAATGATCCGGTAAAAATTGATGCCGAGCCAAGCCGTCGCGAGCGTAAGAAAATCAACCAGTGGTATTATCACGCCGATAGCAATGAACATAAAATTAAGTTGCTTGCACGTTTTATCGAAACCGAGAAAGTGAGTCGTGGTATTGTGTTTGTTCGTAGTCGCGAAGATGTACGAGAGCTTTCTGAAACCTTGCGTAAACGTGGCATTCGCTCTACTTATCTAGAAGGCGATATGGCACAAACGCAACGTAATAATGCCATTGATAAATTGAAATCGGGTGTTGTTACTGTGTTAGTGGCCACTGATGTGGCTGCTCGCGGGATTGATATTGATGATGTCACACACGTGATGAACTTCGATTTACCTTACAGTGCAGATACATATTTACATCGTATTGGTCGTACGGCTCGAGCAGGGAAAAAAGGCACCGCCGTTTCTTTTGTGGAAGCCCATGATTACAAATTACTCGGTAAGATTAAGCGTTATACAGAAGAGCTGTTGAAAGCACGTATTTTAGAAGGCTTAGAACCTCGCACTAAACCACCGAAAGATGGTGAAGTAAAATCTATGTCTAAAAAACAAAAAGCGCGTATTAAAGAAAAACGTGAAGAAAAGAAAAAATCAGAGGTGAAGAAGAAAGCCAAACTGCGTCATAAAGATACGAAAAATATAGGTAAACGTCGTAAACCAAGCGCAGAAAGAGCGACAGAGAAACAATAAAAAAATAGCCGCACTCATTAAGTGCGGTTATTTTTTTGACTATTTATGAACTTGGCTACCGATTAAGCCACCTAATGCGGCACCACCTAATGTCGTTGCGGCATTACCGCCAATCATATAGCCTGCTGCGCCACCGATAGCCGCGCCAGCTGTTGTATTTTTTTGAGTGCGACTCATATTTCCACATGCAGCAAGGGAAATAACAGTCATCGCGATAACAAGTGATTTTTCCAATTAATTTCATAGGATCTCTCCGTGTTTAATATATCAAACTATCTTTTATGATAGTAATCCGTAAGACAAACAGAGATGAATGAAAGTTCAGGAATATGCATTACCTTTCGATGATTTTTTTAAACAATCAGATGTGTTAATCTTTCGTTTGATCTAATACTTTCGCAACCACTTTCAAATATTCAATTGCCAAACTATGATGCCCCGTACTCGCATTAAACACTAAATCTTCACTTAATACACCACAAGGGATATCTTCTGGGATCTTACCGTCCTCATAAGCTTGATAATCTTCTCGCCAGTCACCATCAAAATAATAGTGTTCTAAGGTTTTCATTTTTGGTAAGAAGGCTTGCCATTTTTCAAGAAATTGTTCTGCTTCGGCTAAGAAACTCTCTGCTTCATTGAGAAGGTTTTTCCATTTCTGAAATTTTTATCTAAGCGTGATTGAGGTAACATAGGTTTCTCCAAAATAAGGTAAAAAAATAAACCGCACTTTATGCGAACAAAGTGCGGTGAGTTTATCACGAGTTTTTTACTTATACATCATAAGTGGTGGATGCAGTATTACCACCGCGACCCGTCCAGTTGGTGTGGAAGAATTCACCGCGTGGTTTGTCGGTACGCTCATAAGTATGTGCACCGAAGTAGTCACGTTGTGCTTGCAATAAGTTTGCTGGTAAACGTGCTGAAGTATAGCCATCTAAGAAGGTAATCGCAGAGGCCATACAAGGCATTGGGATGCCCACTTCGATAGATTTTGCCACCACTTTACGCCAGTCGCTTAATGCGTTTTCTAAAATGCCTTTGAAGTAGCTATCTGAACCTAAGAAGATTAAATCTGGGTTCGCTTCGTATGCATCACGGATGTTACCTAAGAAACGGCTACGGATAATACAACCTTCACGCCATAATAACGCTGTTGCACCGTAGTTGATGTTCCAGCCAAATTGTTCAGAGGCTTCGCGAATCAGCATAAAGCCTTGTGCGTAAGAAATGATTTTTGACGCCAATAATGCTTTACGTACTGCTTCAATCCACACTTTTTTATCGCCTTCAACTGGTTGAATTGTTTTGCCGAATAATTGGTTAGCGGCAACACGTTGATCTTTAAATGAAGATACGCAACGAGCAAAGACAGATTCAGTGATTAAGGTTAATGGAATACCAAAATCTAATGCATTGATACCCGTCCATTTACCTGTTCCTTTTTTTGGCCTGCGGTATCTAAGATTTTTTTCAACTAATGGTTCACCATCAGCATCTTTATAACCAAGAATATCGGTGGTGATATCAATTAAATAGCTATCAAGTTCAGTTTTTTTCCATTCTGCGAAGATAGCTTGCATTTCGTCATAGCTTAAGCCTAAACCTTCTTTTAAGAATTGGTAAGCTTCACAGATTAATTGCATATCGCCATATTCGATACCATTGTGAACCATTTTCACAAAGTGGCCAGCGCCTTCACCGCCAACCCAGTCACAGCAAGGCTCACCTTGTTCTGTTTTTGCTGAGATTGCTTGGAAGATTGGCTTAACATATGGCCATGCTTCGTGGTTACCACCTGGCATGATAGAAGGTCCATGACGCGCACCTTCTTCACCGCCCGAAACACCCGAACCGATAAAGCGAATGCCTTTTTTTCAGCCAATGCTTTTACGCGACGATTTGTATCTGGATAGTTTGAGTTACCACCATCAATGATGATGTCGCCTTCTTCTAAGTGCGGTAGTAATGCCTCAATGAATTGATCTACCACCTCACCCGCGCGCACCATTAACATCACTTTGCGTGGTTTTTCTAATTTAGAAGCTAAATCTTCTAAAGAGTATGCACCGATAATATTGGTGCCTTTTGCCGCACCTTGTAAAAATTCATCCACTTTAGATGTGGTACGGTTATACGCTACCACTTTAAACCCGTGGTCGTTCATATTTAAAATGAGGTTTTGCCCCATTACGGCTAAGCCGATAACACCGATGTCGCCTTTTACTGACATTGTTTTTCTCCTGTTTGTAGGGTGGGATTTATCCCACAGTGATATTTTGTTATTGGTAAGTTGGCATATTAGCCATACGATAGTTAAGATTTTATAAAGATACTAACAGTATAAAGTATTAATATTGCAATCCAAAAAGCTATTTGTGGAAGTCCCTTTATGTCATACTGATTCCTGATGATTTGTAAAATCCATGAGATTACTATTAATATTAGGGAATAAACAAATGAAAATAATAAAAAAATTTGGAATCTATAGAGGGATTATGCCAATGGACTTACAGATAAATATTATTACAATCATTCCAGCATCAAAAAAATTCCAACTCTAATAAGCATTGCTGCTATATATTCATATAATTTATATGCATAACTATCTATTTTTTTACTTTTTAATAACGGTATATTTTTCAAAGATTTTTTTCCTATAAAAAAGAGATATTATTCCGCAAACTCCTAAGAATTTATCAAAGTTTGAAGAGTTGTCATCAAACCAAAAAAAAATAAACATTATTAGGCCGTATGGAATAATCCATTTCAAAAAAATTTAAAAAAACATCATCAATCATATTTTTATCCTCATAAATGTTAAATTGATTGTGGTGATGAATTGTTAAGTCTCCCAATGATAGCGCACGCTTCTCCAACGCGTGCCTTTATCTACAAGCACGCGCTATGAAGAAGAGTCCTCTCTGTTATCCATCTTTTTGCTACACAAAAGTGCGGTCACTTTTCCAAGCATTTTTAACTCTTCGTCCACGCACTCATATGCTGCGTAAATCCAATATGCGGATAATAATCCACGGCTTGCGGAGCCGATAAAAGCACAATTTTAGCTTGTGGATGTAATGCTTGTTTGGTGTGTTCAATTAACTGCAAGCCGATACCTTGTTTTTGATATTGTTCATCAACCGCTAAATCAGATAAATAACAGCAGTAGGCAAAATCTGTCACGGAACGTGCCACACCCACTAATTGTTCACCATCCCAAGCGGTGACTAATAAATCCGCATGATGCAGCATCGCTGCGACACGTTTTTCATCCTCTAACGGACGGCGTGCCCCGAGCGTTGTTTTATTTAGTAATTCAATAAATTGTTTAACTGAAATAGGGGAGTTTGTTTTTATACTCAATCATATAAAGCCTCTTTCTATGCTAGAAATGGGATATCGGCGTGCACAAAACGTGATTTCTCATACGCTATAAGCATAAATTTCTATTTAACGTTAATCTCGCTCACAAAAGTCGGCAATCCGCCCCATGCTCCACCAGGAAACCCTTTGCAAGAGCCTGAGGTATATTCTGCAGTACGGATAAAGATTTTGCCATTCCAAACAGCTTCCTGCCCATGCCAACAATCTCCAGGACCACGAGTTTTAAATGATCCTTCTACCTTTAAAACATGAGTGTTTTTATCATAATCAGCATAGTTATATTGGTTTTCGAGTACTTGTTCAACTTTGCTTAATTTTTCATCTAACACGGCATAGTAATCAGTGTATTGATACGAGCCACCTATGCAAACGGTTTCAGCTAGTACTTTACCTTTCGTTAGCGGGTAAAGTGTAATTTGTTTATTCGATATATTATCTTCATGAAGGTCATAACAGTAATTTTCTGAGTTTTCATTCGTCCCATTACTTTTGCGTAATAAAGCCAATACTGCATCAAATTGTTTTTCGCCACGCTTTAACTCTGTTGTTTGGCGATTTTTCACGCTAACAGCATCAATTTTGGGTGCTGCCTGTGGAGCCAATACCGCATGTTTTTCTTTGCCTTGACGAATAAGTGCGGAAGGCGTATTTAAACGTTGTTGAAACTCATCCATTTTGAGCATGGCTGCCGCCGCGCCCTTATCAGAGACTTTCTCCTTAAACTCACCAAACACTACTTCAATACTTGCGTTTCCTTTTAGCGCCGTGAGTAATTCTGTTGTTTGTTTTTCACTTAATTTTGCATCTCCATCTTCTGAAATATTTGGAACAGTACCGAGTGATTGACCATTTAAGATAATTTCAGCCGTTTTATTACCAACATCTTCACGTAATAATGCCAACTGTGCGGTCACAGGTGCTTTCTCACCCGCACTTCGGGTAAATAAAATCGAAACGGGATGTTCAGAACCATCGCCCTCTTGATAGCCCGCCATATTACAAGTGCCGGTATTATCACAAATCAAATCCCAGTCTTGATAAGTCTTTTCAAACCCTTTTAACGATGGCGCAGCCATTGCAGTGAGTGGTAATAGTGAGAGAAGAATAATTTTTTTCATGTTATAAATACCTAAAAGAAAATTTGCAAAAAATTCGTCAAATCTAACCGCTTGTATTAAGTGTTGTTTGTTTATTTGACGATGATGTTACTAACAAAAATAGGTAACTGCCACGTACCTCCGGGAAGCCCTTTACAAGAGCCTGTTGTCCACTCTGAAGTACGGATAAAAATTTTGCCATTCCATACTGCGTCTTGCCCAGCCAAACAATCACCTAATGCTCGACCTTTGTAAGAACCTCTTACAAACTCATAACCTTGTTTTTCATCATAGCCTGCTTCGTTGTACTGCTCCGCTAAGACTTGTTCGACTTTGCTCAGTTTGTCATCGAGTACAGCATAGTAGTTGGTGCTTTGATAAGCACCTTTAAAACAAAGCGCTTCAGCTAATACCTTATTATGCGTTAACGGATAAATCGTTATATATTGGCTTTCTAAGTCTTCATCAACGCAGCCATCGTGAGCTTTACGTAATAGTGCGAGCACGTTATCGTATTGTTTTTCGCCGTGTTTTAATTCTATTGTTTTGCGGTTTTTCACACTTACAGCATCAATTTTGGGTTCAACTTTTGGCGCTAATACAGCATGTTTTTCTTGACCTTGACGAATAAGTGCTGAAGGGGTATTTAATCGTTGTTGGAATTCATCCATTTTGAGCATGGCTGCCGCTGCACCTTTGTCTGATACTTTAAGCGTAGTTTTCCCATAGGTGAGACGAATTTCGCTCTCTTTTTTCAATCCGCTAAGTAATGCCTTGGTTTGCTCTTCAGTCAGCTTATCTGGCGCGTCGTCAGAAATATGCTTGACTGTGCCTAATGATTTGCCATTTAACCAAATTTCAATATCTTGACCGATTTGAACATCACGGTCGGCTTCTCCGAATGGTACAATAGTGAGTTTCCCTTCGACAGCAGCATTTTCGCCTGCTGCACGAGTAAATAAAATAGAGACTGGGTCACTACTTTCATCCTGATAACCCGCCATACGACAAGTGCCCGTGTTATCACATACTAAATCCCAATCTTGGTAGTTTCCAATACCTTTGATTGAAGTGGCCATTGCAGCTACAGGCAATAAAGTTAATAACAATACTTTTTTTCATCTCGAAGTTCCTTTTTTTGGATGGGCGTATTACAATAATACTGCCGCCGTTTTATCCAAATACCATTCCGTCACCCCATTTTTTTGCTTTAATTTTTGGCAGCAGGGTAAGGCAGATTTTTCTGCTGGCGTGGTTTGAATTTCTTTGAGTATTTCCGCTTTGCTTTCGCCGGTGACCAAATAGGTAATGCGTTTGGCTTGTTCAATGAGTTTGGCTGTTTTTAGAAATGCGGATTTGACCGCTTTCAGGGTGTTTTTGCAATGACCGCAAGATTTTTCATCATTAAAATTGGTTTGATGTGGGAAGAGAGAAGCAGTATGACCGTCAGTTCCCATACCTAAAATGATCCAATCAAAAAAACACCGTTTGGAATGACCGCACTTAATTCTTCTTCGAAGCGTTTTTAGTTCAAAGTGCGGTTCATTTTTCGCCACGAATTCTGTGGATGTTTTTCCGTTGGAATTTGAATATGATCGAATAAGAGTTTTTGCACTTCACCATAGTTGCTTTCTGAATCGGTTGGTGGAACCATACGATCATCCCCCACCAAAAAAATGCAGATTTTTTTCCAGTTAATTTGTTCCGCATAAGGCGCTTTTGGCTAAGGTTTTTAAATAACAACTTAGGGTGTTGAACCACCAGAAAGGGAAATATGTACGGGATGATTTAATTGGCTATAAATCACAAATTCTTGGGCGATCTTTTCAACAGCGTGTTGAGCCGTTGGGAAGGTGATGGTGTTCATGTTTGCTTCTCTTTATATTGGATATTAGCCTTCTTCCGCTTGTAGGGAAGAAGGCTTGCGATAATGATTAAACCTTTTTTTCTTCATTTTGCCACTTGGTTTACGCCATACGCGACCACTTTTTCGCAATGAGTTTTTTTCGGCTGCAACGGGTCCCCAAGTGCTGGCTTCATATTCGTAAACTCGACCGCCTGCTTCTTTGTAGTCTAAAATTGGTTGAACGAATTTCCATGCAGCATGAACGGCATCAGTACGAGCGAAGAGTGTCGCATCACCTTTCATCGCATCGAGCAATAGACGTTCATACGCGGTGAGAACTTGTGAGTCTGCTAAATCCGCATAACGGAAATCCATTGACACTTCTTTTGGCTTCAAAGCCTGCACCTGGTTTTTTTCAAGCCGAAACGCATTGAGATGGCTTCGTCGGGTTGGATACGAATGATCAATTTATTTTTCTGGCGCATTTTGACTGAATACTGGATGTGGTGTGGTTTTAAAATGAATCACAATTTCCGTCACACGTGCCGGTAAGCGTTTACCTGTTCGTACATAGAAAGGTACACCCGCCCAACGCCAGTTTTCGATTTCACAACGTAAGGCCATAAAGGTTTCTGTGCGAGAGTTAGCAGGCACACCTTTTTCTTGTAAATAGCCTTTGACTTCTTTGCCATCAATTTCTGCTGCAATGTATTGACCAAGCACTAAGTTATGTTCAACGTCATCTTGCGTTAATGGACGTAAAGAATGCATGACTTTGGCAACCTCATCACGCATTGAGTTCGCATTGATGATTGCGGGCGGTTCCATAGCAACCATGGCTAAAACTTGTAATAAGTGGTTTTGGAACATATCACGCATTGCACCGGATCCATCGTAATAGCCACCACGTTCTTCCACGCCAATCGCTTCAGCGCCAGTAATTTCCACATAATCAATGTAATTACGGTTCCAAAGCGGCTCGAATAAGCCATTTGAGAAGCGTAAAACAAGTAAGTTTTGTACGGTTTCTTTACCAAGATAATGGTCGATACGATAGATTTGATGCTCTTCAAAGAAACGATGAATTTGAACGTCGAGTTCTTGTGCTGTTTTTTTCATCGTAACCAAAAGGTTTTTTTCGACAATAATCCGTTTCCAACCGTCTTCTTCGGTGTTTTAAACCATGTGCAGCAAGACATTCAGGGAATCACACCATATAAAGCTTGGCGGGGTGGACATGTAATAAAGTGTGTTGCCGTTTGTTTGATATTTGTTATGTAATTCGTCTAAACGTGGCACTAATTTTCCGTAATCGGTAGCATCAGATGTGTTTACCGCTTGGTAATAGAGATGGCTACAAAAAGCGTCTAGCGTTTCGGGTGTGGTTTCTTCTGTTTCAAGTAACGCTTCACGCATTTTTTTCACGGAAAGTCTCATCGTTTAATTCTGAACGAGCGACACCTAATACAGAAAATTTGTTTAAACGCCCAAATTTGAAGAGATTATAAAGTGCTGGAATGAGTTTACGGTGCGTTAAATCACCGGAAGCACCAAAAATCACGATACAGTTATTATTCGTTTGCATATTATTCCTTATTGTTCCGAGTAGTACTTTTTAAATAATGCAATATATTACTGCACTTTACCAATCGAACCAATCAATTAAATTGAAAGACAGATGCCCAATTTTGTGTATTATCTGCCACCATCACAAAGGGGGGATTAATTAAACTTTCACGCTGATTATAGGTGAGCGGCTGAAAGTGTGGATCGAAAATCATTCCATTGATTTCAGCTAATAAAATTTCAGCGCCAGCAGTGTCCCATTCGCCGGTTTTACCGAGGCGAATATAGCAATCAACAGCTCCCTCAGCAACCAAACCGCTTTTCAAACTGCTGGAACCCACCACCGTAAATTCGCATGCCAAATTCTTTGCTAAAATTGACCGCACTTTTTTTCTTGTGAGGTAGTGGCGCCTACGGCGATTTTTAACGGTTGAGTAAGATCGATTTTTCTTGGCTGTAAGGCTTTTATCTCTTTGTCACTCTGTTTGAATGCCCCAAAACCTTTCATGGCGTAATAGGTGATATTCAAAATAGGGAAGTGAATGACCCCCAGTACAGGTTGATGATTTTTGTACGAGTGTAATCAAAACGGAAAAATTGATCCGTGCGATCAATAAATTGCTGTGTGCCATCAAGGGGATCGATCAACCAATAGGTTTGCCAAGTTTGGCGTTGTTCAAAGGGGATATTGCAGTTTTTCCTCAGAAAGAACAGGAATGTCGGGGAAAAAGTGCGGTCAGTTTTTTCGATTAAAAAAACTGGCTGACAAATAAATCCGCCTCTGTAACAGGTGTGTTATCCGATTTGGTTTTGTATTTTTTTCACATCCTGTTGGTAAAAATGAGCTAAATGTTTTCCCGCTTCATTAGCGAGTGCACGGACTTCATCGAGAAGAGATTGAGATAATTGCATGTTTATTTCCTACTTTGATTTCGGTAATAACAAGGAGAGGAAAATTGTCGTATAGATTGCCATGATAGCAGAGCCGCCTAAGATGAAGGATATACGGTCAGTGAGGTATTTCGTATTCGGTGCGATCACGACATTCCCGATACTCCAATAACAAAAAAAATAATGATAAATGAAAAAAAGGAGAATCTTCTTCCAGTGATGACGTAGATAGCCTCGGCATTTGGCAACGTAAGCATTGATTATCGCCGGAACAGTGAGAGGCCAAAATGTCAGAAAGAAACCAAATAACGCAGAGTCGAAATAGCCTTCTCTGTAGTCGTCTAGGTCGAAAAAGGACATAAGCGATAACACTGCCTATCAGCTGCGTAACTAGTGGGAAGATAATAATCGCTTTTAAATAAGGGGATTGAGTTGACACCTTTAACTCCTAGAAAAATAGGCTATCCGAGGACAGCCTATTTTCATCCATTATTTCGATTTCTTCGCACGTAATACACGAGAAACGAAAATAAAGACACCGAAGATAAACACGGCAAGACCGAGTAATTCGCCCATATTATCCCAGTTTTCTAACGCTAAGGCTAATGGTGCTTCAGATCCGCCAGATGTTACAGATGCCGCGATAATGAAGGCTAAGATAACGCCCATTAAGCTTTCACCGACAATTAAACCTGCCGCGAAAAGTGTACCGAAACGTTCTGCTTTTTTCTCCACTTCAGTATCGTTAGTGCGTTTTGCGTAGCTCTTAATATTGCGTGTGAGAAACCATGCCATCACCGCACCGACTACCACTGGCATATTGATTGATGGTGGAAGGTAAATACCAATACCAACCGCTAATACTGGTAACGCAAAACGACTGTTGCTGGTTTTACGCATAAACGCATCTACAATGATTAAGACCACACCCAAGCCTACACCACTTAAAATGTAAGTCCATTCTAATTGATTGGTGAAAATACCTTTTGAAATAGTGGTCATAATGGTCGCTTGCGGTGCAGAAAGTGCTTGTGTTGGATCCATGTCTGGACGTGGTAATGCACCCGTGAAACCATAAGCGTGGTATAAAATTTCTAATACCGGCGCAATCACCAATGCACCAACGAAACAACCAATGATTAACGCAACCTGTTGTCTCCAAGGAGTTGCTTCAACTAAAAAGACCGGTTTTTTTAAGTCTTGTAAGTTATCGTTTGAAATGGTTGCTGTGGTTAAAACAATAGATGCCGTGAACAAGGTCAATGCGGTTAAGAATTTTTGACCGTCTGCCGTTTCAAATAAGCCACTGCTTTTACCAATGGTTACTAAAACAAGTGAAATGACGATAACGGAAATAATCCCGATGCCTGAAATTGGGCTGGAAGATGAACCAACTAATCCCGCCATATAACCCGATGCCGCTGCAACGAAGAAGCCGATTAACACCGCAAGCAGAGTACAAACTACCACTAATAACACGGCAAGCTCAGCAGAAATTGGTGCCGCTGCAACGAAGTGATATAAGAAATCACGATTAACACGACGGTCGCCAATAAAAATATAAATAATGGTTTTTGGCGATAAGTCGATATCAATACGATTTTTCTGATTCAGCTTGTGAGCCTTTTAACATACGGAAAGAATGAACCATCCCTTCAATCATTGGCTTGAGAAGGATTAATAATGTCCAAATTGCTGCAATACCGATAGTACCCACACCGATAAAGCGAACTTTGGTTTTCCATTCAGTCATGGCGTAGCTCACGATGGATGCATCGGTTGGCATATCACCTGTTGCGGTGAAATAAGGTACAGCCACACCCCAAGCGAGGAATGTACCGAATAACATTGCAAGACCGCCCACGATACCGATTAAGTAACCCGCACCGACTAATGCAAGAGAGAATCCCATCGGTAATTGGAAAACGGCTTTGCCGTTAGAGAACCATGCACTAGCGCTGTCAGACATGACACGTAATGCGTTAGTTAAGAACGCAACGGTTCCCGCGAAAATACCGCCATAAGCGATATCTTTTACACCGCTGTCACTTTCGTCATTATTACCCGCTTTTAAGATTTCGGCTGCCGCCACACCTTCAGGGTAAGGTAAGTCGCTGTTTACCACCATCGCACGACGCAATGGAATAGTGAATATTACGCCCAACGTACCGCCAGAGGCACAGATAAGCACGGTTTGCCAGAATGGGAATTCTTGCCAGTAACCCATCATTAATAGACCTGGAAGAACGAAAATAACAGAAGACAATGTCCCCGCTGATGAAGCCTGGGTTTGCACCATGTTGTTTTCTAAGATACTGGAATCCTTGAAGAATTTTAAAATTGCCATAGAGATTACGGCAGCTGGAATGGAGGAGGCGAAAGTCATCCCCACTTTAAGACCCAAATAAACGTTAGATGCAGTGAAGATCACTGTAATTAACGCCCCAAGGAACATTCCTCGGAAGGTCAATTCTTTTTAAATTATCATGAGACATAAATTTTCCTATTTATTTTTGAAAAATGACTATACATTCTCAAAAAAAGAATAATTATTCAAGTTTTATTTAAAGTTAATCGCTTACAATTAGAATTTATCTAAATTTTTTTCGATTTATTTACGTTTTTTTAAATAATCTCGTAAGGTATAAAGTGCGGTTAAGTTTCTTGCCTCATTAAATTCGTCACTTATCAACAGGGCATCAAGTTGAGATAAAGGGTAACGCACGATTTCTAGTGGTTCGGGTTCATCCCCTTCCAGTTGATTTGGGTATAGATCTTCACCCTAGTAAAACGTGCATTTTATGACCCATGATTTGTGGATTGATCTTCATTGTGCGTAAAAACGTCCATTTTTTTGCCCCAAAGCCAATTTCTTCCTGCAATTCGCGATTCGCACTTTGTTCGGGCGTTTCTCCCGTATCCATGCCACCTTTTACAAAGCCTAATTCATATTGTTCCGTTCCAACGGCATATTCACGAACCAGGAGTAGATCTTCTCCATCAATTGCAATCACCATGACGGAGTCGCGATTGAAAGGGCGAAAACGTTCATAAGTGCGGTCAATGCCATTAGAGAATTTGAGATCGACAGCTTGAATTTCAAACAAGCGGGATTTTTGCCACCGTGGAAAGGGAGAGAATGTGTGGAAGTTGTTTTTTTCATGATATTAGCCCTATTATCTTGTTATTGGCTCATCATACGCAAAGTGAGAGAAATAGGAAGAGTTATGGCTGAAAATAACGAAGTACGATTAGATAAATGGCTTTGGGCGGCGCGTTTTTATAAAACCCGTAGCATTGCGAAAGCGATGATTGAAGGGGGCAAAGTACATTACAACGGTCAACGAGCTAAAGTGAGTAAAAATGTAGAAGTCGGTGCTATGATTAAGCTACGTCAAGGCAACGATGAAAAAGAAATTGAAGTGATTGCGTTGAGTGACCAACGCCGTGGCGCCCCTGAAGCGCAATTGCTTTACCAAGAAACGGCACAGAGTGTGAAAAAACGCGAAGAAATGGCATGGGCAAGAAAAAATAATGCACTTTCGATGCCACATCCTGATCGTCGTCCAAACAAAAAAGAACGTCGAGATTTATTGAAATTTAAACACCAAGATGAGTTCTAGAAAACAAAAAGTGCGGTCAATTTTGACCGTACTTTTTTGTGATTAATGATTTTTGTGACTTGTACTGTATAAGATTTTATCGGTATAAGCCATTGCAATCGCTGAAATCAAGAAAGAAAAATGAATAATCACTTCCCACATGATTGTTTTTTCAGGAATTTTTGAGGCATTCACAAAGGTTTGCAATAAGTGGATAGACGAAATACTGATAATTGACATAGAAAGTTTGACTTTCAGTACAGTTGCATTCACATGGCTCATCCATTCAGGTTGATCAGGATGTTTTTTCGTACGCAGTTTTGAAACAAAAATCTCATAACCGCCTAATGTTACCATTACTAATAAGTTAGCAATCATTACCACATCAATGAGATTGAGTACGGCGAGCATAATGGTGTCTGCATCCATTTTCATTAACATTGGTGATGAGATACCACAAGTTTTTCATAAACTTGTAGGCATAGATGCCTTGCACGACAATTAAACCTAAGTAAATAGGCACTTGTAACCAACGACTTGCAAAAAAATCGTTTTTGCTTAGAAAAGTTAGTCTGTTCATTATATTTTTGCACATGGATCCGAGATTTCTTTTTGTTCCGTTGCCATAAAATTCCTCATAAATAAAAATTCAAATAAAAAAGCGGCAAGAAAATAGCCGCTTTTAAAGAAAAATTCAACCGATGTGTTTTTATTTTTACCTCATTTCTCGGTAGTGATAAGGGATAGGCGCGTTAAATCCACGTCATTATTGAGCAATTCAACGTTTGGCATGCTCTTGTTAGCTTTTCGCTGACAAGTCTTTAAAAAGCGTTCCACTTTCCCCACTAAACCTTGTTGTCCCCACAAGGGCAGTGACAGTGCTGTTGTATTGATTGCTCACAGTGGAAAGGGTGTTGCCCAGTTTGTTTCAAGCGTTCTGCCACCAGGCAAATCTGGTTGTAAATTTCACCTGCTTTTTTTCTGCGATTTCTTTGGCTTCGGCGTTGCCGCGTTCGATACGCCATAAATTCGCCACAGTACGCAAAATTGGCATAAGGGTCGTGTGCGAAACCATAATCACATTTTTTTCTCATAGCCATAATTAAACAGACTTGGGTCTAATTTTTAAGGCTTCAATATAAGCGGGTTCCACGGCAATGAACATCAAGACAAAAATTAGGGCTACGCATACCAATTAAATTGCTGTAATCCTTGCGGTGCAAGTCATCAATGTGATTTTTTTCAGTGCTTTAATATGCTCCCTTAGTAAACGCTCACGTTCGAAATTCATCCTCAGAATTGACCGCACTTTCGTAAGCATTCAATGACATTTTGCTATCAATGATAATATTTTTTTCTCATCGGGCAGATTGAGCACAAAATCAGGATAGTTTCGACCGCCTTGTTCATCTTTAAAATGGGCTTGTGCACTGTAATGCACGTTTTTCAATCAAAGCCTGCCAACTGAAGTGCGCGTTCTAGTTGTACTTCTCCCCAGTTGCCCTAAGGGTTTTCTTTTTCACCTTTTAAAGCCGAAGTTAAATTATTGGCCTCTTGCGACATATTTAAGCCAATTTCCAACACCTTTTTTTGATTTCCGCTTCTAAACCGGCATTGCCTTTTCACCGATTCCGAATGGATTTCATTGACTCGTTTTTTGGAAAGCCTTCAATTTGTTCTCGGAAAGGCTTCAACAAGGTTTCCAATGCGGTTTGATTGGTTTGATTAAAGGATTGGCTTTTTTTCTTCCAAAATGCGGTTGGCCAGATTTTTGGAATTCCACACCTAGCTGTTGTTTGGATTGTTCAATATGCTGTTGCTGTTCGGCAAAAATGCTTTTTCTTTTTTTCGGAAAGGGTAGTTTTTCAACTCCGTTAATTCTTGTGAAAGTGCGGTCAATTTTTTTCCTGCGTTTTTTTGCTGCTCTTGTTCTTTTCGTAACACATTTTTCTTGCGCTTGTTGTAATTGACCTTGCAAAGCTTTCAGCTTGTGCAGATGCTATTCCCAAAGCGTTCTTTTAATGCCGTAATTTGCCCACCAATTTGATCGTGTCGTAGCTGTTCTTCATCCAATTCTTTTTCTAAATATTGGATTTTTTCATCACGTTCATTAAGACGAGTTTGTAAGCCTTCCGCATGAGTTTGCGCTTTAACGGCTTGTTGTTCTAATTGATTTTTTTGACTGCGCTTAAAGCATCAAAACGCTCAGCTAATTGGTTGTAATCACCGATGGTTTTATTGAGATCTTGTTGTAATTCTTGCGTATCTCGTTTGCTGCGGCTTAATAGAAAAAGCATCACAATGCTGATAAAAACCAGCACAGCAATGATGATTAAATATTGATTAGACGTGAGTTCTGACATAAATAGGCTCCTAGAAACAGAAAAAAATTTTTAGCATATTCCCAGAAACTTTTTTTAAAAAAATTAAGATTGTTAATTAGATAAGAAAAAGTGCGGTCAAAAAAATAACCGCACTTTTTTTAGGAAGATTAGTAGTTTGAGTTAATCAATACTTCTTCACCGTAGCCACCAAGGGTTGGCATCGGTTGGTAAGTTGAGTTTGCTGCACGCATTAAGCGGATGCCGCGAATACCGGCTTCTTTTGCGGCTAGGATATCGTCATCGCTGTCACCATAGTGAATACTCACTTTGTGCTCAATAATACCCGGTGTTTTGTTATATTTAGTTGGAAGTTTGCGACCGCCCATGAATTCTACAGGGTGCATATCTTTAATATTAAAGGCTTTTTGTAGCACAGGTGTCACACCATCTTTATCGCCCGCTGTACGACCGGTAATAAAATAAATTTGGTCACCACGTGCTTGGTGCATATTAATTAAATCCACCGCAATTTGTTTTGGAATGGAATATTGGTCACAACCTGCATTCACTTCATTCCAGAAATCTTGATTTTTTAAGTAATCATTTTTACCTGGTGAGTATTTTTCTTGGCCGTGGTAGAAACAAGGGCTACTGAAAAGTACAGTATCATCAATGTCGAAGCTCACATTAATTGGTGCTTTGCCTTCTAATTCTTTTTTCAACTGCTCAACAGAGATCCAGTGAATCGGTTTTTGCTCTGTCATTTCACGAGCATTCGTACCTTGTTCAGTGTAAGGTTCTTTGTTTGATGCAAAAGTAGAGGCTGCGCTTGCCGCTAAAATTGCAATGGCAGAAAGTTTAAGTAAATTTTTTTCATGTTTTTCCTCATTAAGTAGTTTGTTTTTATTTGTAACAAATCATATTCCTTTAAAATAAAGGTGTGAAATAATAGCAATCGTTTGCTATTTAAAAAAAAGTGATCTTTGTCACATTTTTTTAAACTGATTGTCTAATAAAGCATCAAAGAAAAATTTTCCCTTGAATTTGGTGGAATCGATCGCCATATAACGAGTAACTTTTCTTAAAAGAAGGATTAAAAGAATGACAACAATTGTAAGCGTACGTCGTAATGGCCAAGTGGTTGTTGGGGGCGATGGACAGGTTTCATTAGGCAACACAGTGATGAAAGGGAATGCCCGTAAAGTGCGCCGTTTATATAATGGCAAAGTTTTAGCCGGTTTCGCAGGTGGTACAGCCGATGCGTTCACCTTATTTGAATTATTTGAGCGTAAATTAGAAATGCATCAAGGACATTTGTTAAAAGCTGCGGTGGAATTAGCCAAAGATTGGCGAACCGATCGTGCGTTACGCAAGTTAGAAGCGATGCTGATTGTGGCGGATGAAAAAGAAAGTTTAATCATTACCGGTATTGGTGATGTAGTTCAACCAGAAGCTGATCAGATTTTAGCCATTGGTTCTGGCGGTAATTATGCATTATCGGCAGCCCGTGCGTTGGTAGAAAATACCGATTTATCAGCTCGTGAAATTGTAGAAAAATCTTTAAAAATTGCCGGTGATATTTGCGTGTTCACCAATACGAATTTCACTATCGAAGAATTACCGAATAAATAAGGAAGAATTATGTCTGAAATGACCCCTCGTGAAATTGTTTCCGAATTGAGATCAACATATTATCGGTCAAAAAGAGGCGAAAAAGAGCGGTTGCGATCGCGTTGCGTAACCGTTGGAGAAGAATGCAGTTGCAAGAGCCACTTCGTCATGAAGTGACCCCTAAAAAAATATTTTTAATGATTGGGACCAACAGGGTGTGGGTAAAACCGAGATTGCGCGTCGTCTTGCAAAATTAGCCAATGCGCCTTTCATTAAAGTGGAAGCGACGAAGTTCACCGAAGTGGGCTATGTGGGGAAAGAAGTGGACTCCATTATCCGTGATTTAACCGATAGTGCGATGAAATTGGTTCGCCAACAAGAAATTGCGAAAAAAATCGTGCGAAAGCAGAAGATGCGGCTGAAGATCGTATTTTTAGATGCGTTGCTACCACCACCAAAAAAATCAATGGGGTGAAGTGGAAAACCACGATACCAACAGCAGCACTCGTCAAGCGTTCCGTAAAAAAATTACGTGAAGGGTCAATTAGACGATAAAGAAATCGAAATTGATGTGTCGGCGGGCGTTTCAATGGGCGTGGAAATCATGGCACCTCCAGGCATGGAAGAAATGACCAATCAGTTGCAATCCATGTTCCAAAAGCTTTAGGTTCGGATAAAACTAAAAAAACGCAAAATGAAAAATTAAGGATGCATTAAAAAAACCTTAATTGACGATGAAGCGGCAAAATTGATTAATCCCAGAAGAATTGAAAACAAAAAAAGCCATTGATGCAGTTGAGCAAAAACGGTATCGTGTTTATTGATGAGATCGACAAGATCTGTAAAAAAGGCGAATACAGTGGTGCGGATGTTTCTCGTGAAGGTGTGCAACGTGACTTATTGCCATTAGTGGAAGGCTCAACAGTTAATACCAAACACGGTATGGTAAAAACCGATCATATTCTCTTTATTGCATCGGGCGCATTCCAAGTGGCGCGTCCATCGGATTTAATCCCAGAGTTGCAAGGTCGTTTGCCAATTCGTGTTGAATTATCAGCATTAACGGCAGAAGATTTTGAGCGTATTCTAACTGAGCCAAATGCCTCTTTAACGGAGCAATATAAAGCGCTTATGGCAACAGAAGGCGTGAGCATTGAGTTTACACAAGATGCGATCAAGAAAATTGCCGAAGCAGCCTTCCGTGTGAATGAGAAAACGGAGAATATCGGTGCAAGACGTTTACATACCGTTATGGAACGTTTAATGGATAAAATCTCATTTGATGCGAGTGAAATGGACGGTCAAACAGTGAATATCGATGCAGCTTATGTGATTGATGCTTTAGGCGAAGTGATTGAGAATGAAGATTTAAGTCGATTCATTCTGTAATGAAAGTTTAGATAAAGAAAAAAGTGCGGTTATTTTTAACCGCACTTTTTTGTCTCTTAAATGAAGATTAGTGACCGCCACAACCACAGCCGCCATGACCGTGTCCGTGATCATGATCGTGTTTATGACCACCGCCACAGCAACCGCCGTGTCCATGGTCGTGATCATGGTCATGGTGGTGATGACCGTGACCGCCACAACCGCAGCCGTGACCACCTTCATCATCGTGATGATGGTGATGATCGTGTTCACCATGCACGTGACCGTGAGCAATTTCTTCTAATGTTGCTTCACGAGTACCAACAACTTCAACAGTGAAGTGTAATTCTTGACCCGCTAACATGTGGTTACCATCAACCACCACTTCATCGCCATCCACTTCAGTGATCACAACAGGAACTGGGCCGATATCTGTATCTGCTAAGAAACGCATACCAACCACCACTTCATCAACGCCTTGGAATACCTCTTTTTGGTACACGTTGAACCATGTTTTTCATTGTATTCGCCGTAGCCTTCTTCTGGTTGAACACGCACTTCAAATTTGTCGCCAACTTCTTTACCTTCTAAGGCATTTTCAAGACCAATGATTAAGTTATTGTGGCCTTGTAAATATTCTAATGGTTGATTTGCTGGTGCTTCATCAACTAATACACCGTCTTGAGTACGTACTTGGTAAGCGATACTCACAACCGTATTTTTTGCTACTTTCATATTGTTTTCCTTATTAAAAAAATCGTCGTTCATTGTATAGAAAAATTATTCTTTAAGCAATGCAATTCGCGCATTCACACTGACTTTAACTTTTCTCTTTTGCTCTTTGAGTGTAAGTTTCATCTTTCCCACTCGAGTATAAACTTTTTAGAGCTTAGTTCGGCTGCAGCATAAATAGGATAATCGTCCCTTGAATCCTTGGGTGAGGAAATCTCAAGGTTTTGTATGGTATAACCTTTCATCTGTAAGGATTCTTGAAGTAATAGGGCTTTATCTTTAAATTTTGCTAAATGCTTCTTTGGTTAATTCATTTTTCTAAGCTACTTAATTTTTTTCACGTGAAACAGAGGCTCTTACACCATCAATCGCTAAGACACCATCTAATTCATGCACTACTGTTGATAACGCTTGAGAATCTTTACTTTCCAAGGTTAATTCCGCACGGGCAGTCCAACCTTGTTGTTTGCCTTTATCATTATAGCGAATCCAGGTATCACGAGAGTTGTCTTTAATTTCAACCGCACTTTGTGCTTTCGTTAGCTCAATGGCTTTATTCATTTTTTCTGCCATGGTTTTATTGAGCGCGGATAAATCATTGCCTTCCGCTTGGTAAAAAGGGACACTCGCAATAAATCGCGTTCTACATTTTTTTCCGATTCAACGGTAAAAGCTCACCTGAGGGTGGATAATTATCGACTGGGTCCTTCTGCAAAAAGAAGCGATAGGTAAGGCAAGTAATGCAAGAGAAAGTGCTTTGAGTTTCATTTTTTCATTCCTATTTGGGTAAGATAAAAATTAGGGGTGATTAACTCCCCCACATTATTAATGTAAACGTTCGTTGTCGTCTTCGACATCTTCATCGTCAAAAAATTCGCCGTCATCGCCGTATTCATCATCTTCCGCATTTGGATCTTCAAAATACGTGCCCCAGCCATCATAAATACCTTTGTATTTTTTTCGACTAATGGTAAAATTTCTTTTTTTGTTGTGCATCGATAATTTCAGGCTTTAATTCCACTTCACTGATGATGTCAAAACAGAAAATGACCTTGCCATTTTCATCTTCAAATTCTTCTGCTTCTGACACTTCATAGCCCGCTTTGAAAGCATCCACGGCAATTTTTTCTAAGGTATCAAAATCATAATGGGCGATGTGATGTTCGATAATATAAAGGGCATCTGGATCGCTGCCATCATTTAATAAAGTCCGTAATGATTTCACGGGTTTCTTCTTGAAGTTCGTTAAAGTTCGTCATAAGGCATTCCTTTTGTCAGAAAAAAAGTGCGGTCATTGTAGGGGATAAAGATGAAAAATGTCGCTAAAAAAATTTATGCTCATTTCAGTTTGCCTTGAAGGGGCGGAAAGGTTAAAATTCTGCGCGAATAAATTGTGCTTAACATGCCCAGCTGATCACGCTATTTATTGCAGCGAAAAAAAGTTGGGCTTTCTTATTTTTAGAACGAAAAAAATGGTCAAACATCTCCCTTATTTCACCTTAAAAAAACACCGCCAAAAAAACAACCGCACTTTTTAAAGCAAGAATTTGCTGATTTTTATTGTTAAAGAAGATCTTGGCTATGAAATGTCAGGCGAAGGCGAATTTGTGGCGGTAAAAAAATCCGTAAAACAGATTGCAATACATTGTTTGTGGGCGAAAAAAACTTGCCAAGTTTGCGGGTATTTCTGATCGAAATATGGGGTATGCCGGTTTGAAAGATCGTCATGGTATTACAGAACAATGGTTTTGTTTGCAAATGCCGGGGAAAGAAACGCCTGATTTTAGCCAATTTCAATTAGAAGGCGTCGAGATTTTAGAAGTGACTCGCCACAATCGTAAAATTCGTACTGGTAGTCTTCAAGGGAAATGCTTTTCGAGATTTTATTGCGTGGCGCAAAAGAAAGTGACGAGTTAAATGAACGCTTAAATTTTGTGGAGAAATACGGTTTCCCTAATTACTTCACTGAACAACGTTTTGGTCGTGATGGTCATAATCTGACTCAAGCGATTCGTTGGGCGAAAGGGGAGATTAAGGTCAAAGATCGTAAAAAACGCAGTTTTTACCTTTCAGCAGCTCGCAGTGAAATTTTTAATTTAGTTGTGGCAGAACGAATTGAACAAAATGTGGCAGATCGGGTTCTAAGAGACGATATTGTGCAATTAAACGGATCGCACAGTTGGTTTAAAGCCGATGAAAATGAAGATTTAGCGGTTTTACAGCAACGTTTGAACGAGCAAGATATTTTATTGACTGCGCCTTTAATTGGCGAAGAAAATTTATCTGCAAGTGCGGTCGAAAATCAAGTGGTTTTTAGAACACCAGGTTTTTCCAAGAATTAATGAAACAAGAACGAATGAAAGCCGCTCGCCGCCCTTTATTAATGCAGGCAAAAGATTTCCATTGGTCGTTTGTTGAAGAAGGATTGAAGCTCTCATTTTATTTGCCGGCAGGGAGTTATGCCACTGCATTGGTGCGAGAGTTAGTGAATATTAAGGAAGAAGAATAATGCGAATTTTTAGTCAGCAATGATGACGGTTTTCACGCCGAAGGGATTCAAGTTTTAGCAAAAAGAGTTACGAAAAAAATTGCCGATGTGGTGATTGTCGCGCCCGACCGTAATCGTAGCGCGGCATCAAGCTCATTAACGCTTGTTGAGCCGCTTCGCCCTCGTCATTTTAGATTGCGGTGATTATTGCGTGAATGGCACCCCTGCAGATTGTGTGCATTTGGCTTTAAATGGTTTTTTTATCTGGCCAAGTGGATCTTGTGGTATCAGGCATTAATGCGGGTTGTAATATGGGGGATGATACGATTTATTCCGGTACTTTGGCCGCTGCATTGGAAGGGCGTCATTTAGGGATTGCCAGCCATTGCCGTCTCTTTAGATGGTCGTCAGCATTATGAAACAGCCGCTCGCGTGGTGTGTGATTTAATTCCGAAATTACATCCTCAATTATTGAACAAACGCGAAGTGATCAATATCAATGTGCCAGACTTGCCTTACGAAGAACTCAAAGGCATTAAAGTCTGTCATTTAGGCTATCGCACATCTGCAGCTGAAGTGATTAAACAAGAAGATCCTCGTGGCGAAAATATCTATTGGATTGGTCCATCAGGCTTGCCGGAATATGATGGTGAAGGCACCGATTTCCATGCAGTAAAAAATGGTTATGTTTCCATTACACCAATTCAAGCCGATCTTACGGCTCATCAGTCAATTGCTGCTTTACAAGATTGGCTGGAAAGTGAATAATGTGCCATTTTGAAACGAATTTTTCCCCGTTGAACCCATAAAGGATAAGTGAATGAATATTTTTGGTGCGATGTACGATAAAACGATGCAATGGTCCAAACATCGCTTTGCCCTGTTTTGGTTATCCTTTGTGAGCTTTATTGAGGCCATTTTCTTTCCAATTCCACCCGATGTGATGTTGATTCCAATGTCAATGTCAAAACCGAAAAGTGCGTTTCGTTTTGCGCTTTATACAGCGGTCGCTTCTGTAGTGGGGGGAATGATTGGTTATGCTATCGGCTATTATGCCTTTGATTGGGTTCAAGGTTATATTCAACAATGGGGTTACCAAGCCGCTTGGGAACAAGCTATGGCGTGGTTTAAAGAATGGGGCGTTTTAGTGGTCTTTGTCGCTGGTTTTAGCCCAATTCCTTATAAAGTTTTCACCATTTGCGCAGGCGTGATGCAAATGGCGTTTATCCCCTTTGTGATTACCGCGTTTGTGTCGCGTTTTGCTCGTTTTATTTTAGTGGCAAAACTCGCCGCATGGGGCGGAGAAAAATTCGCCGCGAAATTACGGAAATCCATAGAAGTCATTGGTTGGAGTGTCGTTGCTTTAGCCGTGATTATTTATATTATTTTAAAATAACAGGATGACCTTTTTTATGAATAAATTACTCTTTATTATCTCGAGTGCATTGCTGGTTTCAGCTTGTACGGGAGAGCCGAAAAAACAAGATCCCGACGCATTGCCAGATGGTATTATGCAACCAGTAGAAGGAACGGGAGCCGTTGCCGGTGGTAGCTTTATGCCGGAAATTGAAAAGAATTCAATGCCAAATCAAATGAAATAAATTTAATTTTAAAGGAAGAATAAATGAAAAAATCGTTTTTATTGCTCCCTGTGAGTATCGCTATTTTAACGGCTTGTAGTTCAAATAGCCCTGCACCAATCGAAAATGTGGATGGCACACTTTCTCCAGGTGTAATGCAACCTGTTGATAATAACTCTAGCGGTACATGGCAGCCAGAAATCCAACAAAATACCATGCCAAGTACAATGGGCAGCAGCGTGCCAACGGGAACTCAAACACCACAGCCAAGTTTCCAACCAACTTACCAACCGGTACAACAGCCAGCAGCAACTCAACCACAGCCTGCTCCAGCACCGGTTCAACCGCAAACTAAAACGGTAACTAAAACAGTTTCTGATTGTACCAGCTCAGGTGCAATCAACGTGCCACGTAATCCAAATACCAATGCACCAGATTACAGCCAAATTCAAAAAGGTTCATACAAAGGAAACACCTATAAAGTAAACAAAGGCGATACCATGTTCTTAATCGCTTACTTGACGGGTATGGACGTAAAAGATTTAGCGAGCATGAACAATATGAAAGAGCCTTACAGCTTAAGTGTGGGTCAAACATTAAAAATTTCAAATTGTTCAACCAAAACAATCACCACAACAGTTCCAGTGAAAACTACCGCACCAGCGGCACCTGCTGAGCCAGAAGTGACTTATACACCAGGTGCAAATGGCACACAAATTGGTTCTGATGGTACAGTAATTGGCCCTATTAAATCAGGCGTGGGTAACGGTGAACCTTCAAAACCAGTTTTTCACAAACAATACGCCCTAGCACACCAGCAACGACGACAACACAAGTAGAAACTACAAACAATACACCAGTTAATGCAAATGTTGTGGCACCAGTTGCGTCGAATATTGCATGGCAATGGCCAACCCAAGGTAACGTGATCCAAGGTTTCTCTAATACCGATGGTGGTAACAAAGGGGTTGATATCAGTGGTTCACGCGGCCAAGCAGTTAAAGCTGCTGCGAATGGTCGTGTTGTGTATGCGGGTAACGCATTACGTGGCTACGGTAACTTAATCATCATCAAACATAACGATGATTTCTTAAGTGCTTATGCGCACAACGACAAGATCCTTGTGAGCGATCAACAAGAAGTGAAAGCAGGGTCAAGAGATTGCGAAAATGGGTAGCACAGGAACCAATGCTGTGAAACTTCACTTTGAGATCCGTTATAAAGGTAAATCTGTCGATCCAGTTAGATACTTACCGAGAAGATAATCTTTTTCTCAGAAAAAAAGTGCGGTTAAAAATGACCGCACTTTTTTTGTTATCTCTCACCAATTTTTTTCTCAATGCTTAGAATCTAAGGTTAATTTCAATGCGTACAAGTCAATATTTATTCTCAACATTAAAAAGAAACCCCAGCTGAAGCGGCCATTGTGAGCCATCAATTAATGCTTCGTGCGGGGATGATTCGTCCTCTTGCTTCAGGTCTTTATAACTGGATGCCAACTGGCTGGCGTGTGCTTCGTAAAGTAGAAAAAATCATTCGTGAAGAAATGGATAAAAGCGGCGCACTTGAAATCAAAATGCCAGTCGTGCAACCAGCAGAATTATGGGAAGAATCAGGCCGTTGGGAACAATATGGCCCAGAATTACTACGTTTTGTGGATCGTGGAAACCGTAACTTTGTATTAGGGTCCAACACATGAAGAAGTGATTACTGATTTAGTTCGTCGTGAAGTGTCATCATACAAACAACTTCCGATCAATTTATACCAAATTCAAACCAAATTCCGTGATGAAGTGCGTCCTCGTTTTTGGTGTCATGCGTTCGCGTGAATTTATCATGAAAGATGCGTATTCTTTCCATGCGGATCATGCTGAGCTTGCAACAAACTTATGATGTGATGTACCAAACTTATAGCAATATTTTTCAATCGCTTAGGTTTAGATTTCCGTGCAGTACAAGCGGACACCGGTTCTATCGGTGGTAGCGCCTCACATGAATTCCAAGTGTTAGCAAACAGTGGTGAAGATGATGTGATTTTCTCTACGGAATCTGATTACGCAGCAAACATTGAATTAGCGGAAGCGGTGGCAATTGGTGAACGTGCCGCGCCAACGAAAGCGATGGAATTAGTTGATACGCCAAATGCAAAAAAACGATTGCAGAGTTGGTGGAACAATTTAATTTACCAATTGAGAAAACAGTTAAAACCTTGATTGTAAAAGGGGCAAGCGAAGAGCAACCGTTAGTGGCATTAGTCATTCGTGGTGACCATGAATTAAACGAAATCAAAGCGGAAAAATTACCGGAAGTGGCTTCACCATTTGAGTTTGCGGATGAAGCTGTTATTAAAGCAAAAATTGGTGCAGGTGTGGGCTCATTAGGTCCTGTTAATCTCAATATTCCAGTGATTATTGACCGTTCAGTGGCATTGGTGTCTGATTTCAATGCGGGTGCAAACATTGATGGTAAACACTACTTCAATATCAACTGGGAACGTGATGTAGCTTTACCAAAAGTAGCCGATATTCGTAACGTAGTTGAAGGCGACCCAAGCCCAGATGGTAAAGGCACCTTATTGATTAAACGTGGTATCGAAGTCGGCCATATCTTCCAATTAGGTAAAAAATACTCAGAAGCGATGAACGCAACTGTTCAAGGTGAAGATGGTCGTCCAATGGTCGTCACCATGGGATGTTACGGTATTGGTGTAACGCGTGTGGTCGCTGCGGCGATTGAACAACATTTTGATGATCGCGGTATTGTGTGGCCAACAGATGAAATTGCGCCATTCACCGTAGCTGTCGTGCCTATGAATATGCATAAATCTGAAAGCGTTCAAGAATATGCCGAAGAATTGTACCGCACTTTACAAGCACAAGGTGTAGAAGTGATCTTTGATGATCGTAAAGAACGCCCAGGTGTGATGTTTGCAGATATGGAACTTATCGGCGTGCCACACATGGTAGTGATTGGTGAGAAAAATCTCGCAAATGGCGAAATCGAATACAAAAATCGCCGCACTGGTGAAAAACAAATGATTGCAAAAGAGCAGTTATTAGATTTCTTGAAAGGACAAATTAAAGCTTAATCGAAAGTTAAAATTCATGGCATAGCTTTAATGGCTATGCCAAGGATGTATTTAATTTATAATAAACAAAACGGTTGTTGAGTTTGTCTCAGCAACCGTTTTTTGTGGTTAAAATATTTTACTCATTTCTAAGAATACACGGTTTTTGTCGTAACCATAGAAAGGATGATTACTTTTCACTTTTTGATAAGACCATGTAATCTTAGGCGTAATACCCCAGAAATAGAGATCACGATGCCATAATGTTAACGTTGAAGCATATTCTCTATTTATTTCTGACGGATGTTAAAAGAAATCAGCCGACTTGATAATGACGTTTAGCATATGAAAGTGTCACTCGGCTTGATATTCCCCATGGCCATTCTTGTCCCCAACCAAGGCGTCCACCTGCTCGTTGGTAGGCGTTATCTTTGTCTCGAGTATTTTCACGAGAATAATCTACCCCAGCAAACCAATGTTGTCCGCTTTTTCGGAACATAGAGTAATGTGTTGGAAAATAAATAATTGTTGCCGTTTAAATGTTTTCGCCAATCATAGCGTTGTTCGCCATATTCCAAAGCAGATGAAATTTGCCAACGAGGATTAAGCCAGTAGCTAATATCAAAACGTACGCCAGAGTTTTTAGAGTATTGTTTGAGTGCATCGCTACCGTTTGAGCCACCACTATACCAACGTTTTTCGGTAAATGGTGTTAAAGCCAATTCTAAATGGGAAGTTTGATAACCCAATCCCCAACCTAAGCGCGCATTTAATTCGTTATATTTTTTTGTTATTCCAGTAGTATTTACCATTTCCATCTAAGCCTAATTTTGGTGAAAAAAAGTTATGTGCAAGAGACCATTTTTTCTCAACACCTAATGAATAAGAAAGCCCTTGTGCACTTTCTTTACTCCAAGCTTTCCAGTTACCAATATGAGTACCTGCTTTGGGCGCATTGTTGATATTGCTTTCATTGAGGTAACTTACACCACCATAAAATTTCCATTGATCGCGTTGATTTAATGCAGATAAATATTGATCAATAACGGCAGTCATTTCTGGCGTCATTTGCTCTGCACGTAATTTTTGGAACTGATCTTTTGCTGCTTCGTTATCATTATTTAAAAAGAGTGCTTGAGCAAGCTGATAACGTAATGGAAGGCTATCAGAATGTTGGGTGAATAGCGTACGATAGCGTTGTGCAGCTTCACTATAATTGCCTTTATGACGCGCATCAATAGCTTCAGCCCAACTCAATAATACGGGATCTTTTTTTGGAAGTTCTCGATATAAAGGCAACAGAAGTGAAACTGCTTCTTCGTTATTTTGTAATACAGAAGGAATCATCCCTCGTACGATTAAATCAGGATGACGAGCTAGTTCTTCTTTAGTCATCGAGACAGATCCTTTATTATCCATCTTCGGTTGAATTGCAGGAGCTTGAAGCTTTGGCGCTGCAACCTGAATATTTTTGTCTAACGTGTCATTTTTAGATTGTGCTACTTCGGCATTTGCCCACTGAGCACATGTCATGCTTAATACTGTATATAAAAAAGTTTTTGTAAATTTCATTTGTTATCAAAAGAGAAATAAAGCAAGCACAAGGCTTGCTTTATTCATATTAGGATTAAAATTAATTATTGTTTTTTTGAGCACCGAATACACCGATCTGAGTAGCTTGTGGATTTATATAACTACCTGATAGTTCACTTGCACCGAAACCGTAGAAACGACCGCCTGTTTCCGTGCCTTCAGCAGTTTTACCGCTAAATTGGTTACCATCAATTTTTGCAGAAAGTTTAACTTCATCAACGTTGCCAAATGGTTTGTTATTGGCTGGAGTAATGGAACCTTCAAGTGATTTATCTGCAAAGTTGACATTAAATTTTGCATTACTTAGATGATATGTATCAATCCCTTCACCGTTACTTGCATAACTGTGTACCCCATTCCCCACATAGGTCGCTTGACCAGTAGCTGGCATATTGGTTGTAGGATTAATACCATAAGCAAGTAGGTAATGGTTATTTAGGCCTTCCTGACTAATAAGTCCCCAACGTACATTTTTATATTTTGTACCACTAACTAAACGAGTTACATTGTTTGAAGTAATTTCAAGGACCTCGCTTGCAGCCCATCCAGTTGGTACGATGTTAAAACTTTTACCTTCAACATTTAATACATCAAGATCTACTGCTTCTGCTTTAGGATATGCTATTTCAACTTCAGCGCCTTTTACTTTTGGTATAACAAAGCCAATATTTTTAGCTGTGAGTACTTGATTAGGGGTAGTGGTTGGAGATGTAGGTTGACTAGATGAGGTAGTAGGTTGCTGAGTATTGTTGGCAGCAGTGCTTGGCTGACTTTGCTCAGTTTGATTGCTTGGAGCTGAAACATCTTGGTCATCACTACCACCGCCGCTGCTACCACACGCAGATAATACTAAAGCAGCTAATGCTGTTGTACCAAATTTAAAAAAATATGATTTAAAGAAGACATACTAATATTCCTTATTTAAAAAGTAGAAGTAAAATACCTTTGAAAAGTATCTCGTAAAGCCTACCATTTCAACTTCAGTTTGTCTATAAAGCTAGTTGATTTTATAAGATTAAGTATTTTAATTTGAAAATAAATTACAGTGTTTATATTATACTTTTGTAAGTTTATTATTTATGTCAAAAGAGAAATAAAGCAAGCCCAAGGCTTGCTTTTACTATACCTAAAAATAACACTAATTATTGTTTTTTTGAGCACCGAATGCAGCAGCCCAACTGTTATCATTAGCCTCTGCTAAGCCAGCAAGTTGTTTTGCTTGTTCTCCATAAAATTTACCCTCTACATTTGCTACTGACGATGGCAATAAAGAGGTATTTGCATATCCACTAAAAATTGTTACCTGAAATAGATGCATTAATATTTACATATTGAATGTTGTTGATCCCTAATGAACCGCTTAATGATTTATTACCAAAATCAACACTAAATTGAGAGTTGCCAATATGGTAGTCGTCCTCATCCGATTCAGTGATATCTATTGCAAGGATAGATTGACCAGAATAAGAAGCGCTACCGCTTGTTGGCATATTAAGAGTTGGGTTACCGTTATAGAATAAATAAAATTTGCCATTGTCATCTAAGCTATCGTTAATACCGAAACGAATATCAGAATAACGTCCACAGCATACATCTATGCGTCGGTCATTGGCAGTAGTCTTAGCCCACCCCTCCGCTGAAATGTCTGGAAATCCAATTTCTAGATTGATTCCCTCAACATTGATACTCGTTGTATTATAGCCATTGATTGGTGCACGACGAAAGGAACCATTATCATCAATAAATGCAGTACCTGTTTTTCTTATTGGCTTGTTGTTGAACTACATTGTTATTAACAAGAGTATTTGATTGATTTAACTTATGATTATTTACGGGTGAACTATCTTGATTATCACCACCACCACTGCTACCACAAGCAGATAATACGAAAGCAGCTAACGCAGTGGTACCAAATTTAAGAATATGATTTAAAGAGAGCATAATAATATTCCTTATTTAAAAAAAGTAGAAGTAAAAACACCTTAGAGGCTAACATTTCAATTTTCGCCTGTCTATAAAGTTAGTGAACTTTTTAAGGTTAAATATTTTGTTGTATTAAACTTCCCACCAAATTAACGCCCATTTGCGTTGTCCGTGTTTTATCGGTTCATTGTTTATTTGTTTTTGTTGATAGAATTGAGCCAAATTTTGTTTTTTTCTTTTTTTCAGTGAGATTGCCGAGAGAAAACTCCACAGAATTAAATAAATCCTCAAAGGTTTCACCTTGGAAATGACCTGATTCGGTTTCAATAAAACTCACATTAGCGTGAATGCCTTTTTTGGTAAAGGCGATTAACTAAATAAATATAAGTTGGAAAGCCCACATCATCACGACCAATGGCTTCAAATACGCCTTCATCGAGAAAATGACGTTGTGTCACCGAGGTTAAAAAGACCCGTTTTTTTGCCTTACTTTGAAGCTTTTCAATCATATCATCCAAATCATCCACAAGCGTCGAGCGAGAGGCGAGTATCACATCCGCTTGAGGCACATCATCCCAGTTATCCGACCATGATTTATGCAGAAGGGTAATATTATTCAGTTGATGCTTTTCTTTATATTGTTGCACCATATCCAACATGCCTTGGCTGTAATCGAGGGCATACACAGCTTGGCATTGTTGGGCTAAAGGAATCACAAAGGTGCCGGGGCCACAGCCGATATCTAATACGGTTTCATTGGGTTGCACATTCATGGCTTTAAGCAACGTTTCGTTATAGCGGCTTGGCTTGCCCACTAAATTTTCAGCCATTTTAGGGCTTTTTTTATCCCATTTTGTTGGTGGAAGATTATAGTGATTACAGGCTTTTTAGATGTTGTTGATAGAGATCGTTGAAATTGATGTCGTTGATGATCATAGTGACGCCTCAAAGTGCGGTTAGTTTTTGGATTGTTTTTGAATTTGCTTGATGATTATATGCTTTCTCTTACCTAAAATCATTGAAAATGATTGACGCAAACGTTTTTCGTTTTGGTGTTTTTTTCCTTTATAATAGCCCGCGATTTTTACCTCAAACACAACTCAAAGGTACCCGTATGTTTCAAACTTTTCGTGGCTCACCCGCCCTTTCTGAATTCCGTATCCAAGGCTTAATGCAAAAATTCCAACAAAATCAATTACCGGTGAAATCGGTTTATGCGGAATATTTGCATTTTGTGGAATTAAATCGACCGCTTGTTAGCGAGCAGGAAGCAAAATTAAAAGCGTTGTTACATTATGGCCCAACCCTGACAGAGCATGAAGCCAAAGGCGAAACTTTTATTGTGATTCCACGCGTTGGCACGATTTCTTCTTGGTCTTCTAAAGCGACCGATATCGCACATAACTGTGGTTTAAGTGAAGTGGAGCGTATTGAACGTGGTTTGGCGTATTATTTTGAGTTAAGCCAGCCTCTTGATGAAAAAACAACTGAAAAATTGACCGCACTTTTACACGACCGAATGATGGAAACCGTGGTGCGTCGTCCTGAAGATGCAGAGATCTTATTCCGTCATCAAGATCCGAAACCGTTTAAAACCGTCGATATTTTAAAAGGTGGACGTGAAGCCTTGGTCACAGCAAACGTAGAATTAGGCTTAGCACTGGCAGAAGATGAAATTGATTATTTGGTGGAAAAACTTCACCCAATTAGGGCGCAATCCGAACGATATTGAACTTTATATGTTCGCGCAAGCCAACTCTGAGCACTGTCGACATAAAATCTTTAATGCAGATTGGATTATCGACGGCAAAAAACAGGATAAATCCCTGTTTAAAATGATTAAAAATACCTTTGAGAAAACCCCTGATTTCGTGCTTTCAGCCTATAAAGATAATGCTGCAGTAATGAAAGGCTCAAAAGTCGGCCGTTTCTTTGCGGATCAAGATGGACAATATCGCTATCACAATGAAGATGCACATATCTTAATGAAAGTGGAAACCCACAACCATCCAACGGCGATTTCGCCATTCCCAGGAGCGGCAACAGGTTCAGGCGGTGAAATTCGCGATGAAGGTGCAACCGGTCGTGGCGCAAAACCTAAAGCAGGTTTAACCGGTTTCTCCGTATCAAACCTTATCATTCCAAACTTTGAACAGCCTTGGGAAAATCCGCTCTCCAAGCCAAAACCGTATTGCATCAGCCTTAGATATTATGATTGAAGGCCCATTAGGTGGCGCAGCATTTAACAACGAATTTGGTCGTCCTGCGTTATTGGGTTATTTCCGTACCTATGAAGAGAAAGTCAACAGCTTCAATGGCGAAGAAGTGCGTGGTTATCACAAGCCGATTATGTTAGCGGGCGGTATCGGTAATATTCGTGGCGAACACGTTCAAAAAGGCGAAATCCCCGTCGGTGCGAAATTGATCGTATTAGGCGGCCCAGCCATGAACATCGGTTTAGGCGGTGGCGCTGCTTCTTCCATGGACAGCGGTAAATCAAAAGAAGATTTAGATTTTGCCTCTGTTCAACGTGAAAACCCAGAAATGGAACGCCGCTGCCAAGAGGTGATTGACCGCTGCTGGCAATTAGGTGATGAAAACCCAATTCTCTTTATTCACGATGTGGGTGCTGGTGGTTTATCCAATGCGATGCCTGAATTGGTGCACGATGGCGAACGTGGCGGTAAAGTTTGATTTGCGTTCCATCCTTTGCGATGAAAAAAAGGCATGTCGCCATTAGAAATTTGGTGTAACGAATCGCAAGAACGTTATGTCTTAGCGGTTGCGCCAGAAAAAAACTCGAATTATTTACCGCACTTTGTGAACGTGAGCGTGCGCCATTTGCGGTCATTGGTGAGGCAACGGAAAAGAAACATTTAACCTTACACGATAGCCATTTCGACAATAAACCAATTGATTTGCCAATGAATGTGTTATTAGGCAAAACCCCGAAAATGACGCGTGAGGTTTCGTCAAAAACTGTCGAAAATCGACCACTTGCAACGGAAAATATTCAATTAAAAGAAGCCTTCCATCGCGTATTACGCTTACCGGTGGTGGCAGAAAAAACCTTCTTAATCACTATTGGCGACCGTTCTGTAACCGGTATGGTGGCGCGTGATCAAATGGTGGGACCATGGCAAATTCCGGTGTCTGATGTGGCCGTCACAACTGCATCATTAGACAGCTATCACGGTGAAGCCATGGCTATGGGTGAACGAGCACCAGTAGCGTTATTAGACTTTGGTGCTTCTGCACGTTTAGCGGTGGCTGAATCGATCACTAACATTGCGGGCACTAACATTGGTGATATTAAACGCATTAAACTGTCTGCAAACTGGATGTCGGCAGCGGGTCATGGTGGTGAAGATGCCGGCTTATATGAAGCAGTGAAAGCAGTCGGTGAAGAACTTTGCCCAGCATTAGGTATCACCATTCCAGTTGGTAAAGACTCGATGTCGATGAAAACCACTTGGGAAGAAAATGGCGAGAAAAAATCAGTAACAGCTCCGCTTTCTTTAGTGATTTCCTCTTTTGCGCGCGTGGAAGATGTCCGCAAAACCGTGACACCTCAATTACGCACCGACAAAGGCGCAAGCCGTCTATTGTTAATTGATTTAGGCGAAAGAAAAAAACCGCTTAGGCGCGACCGCACTTGCGCAAGTGTATAAACAATTAGGGTGACAAACCAGCCGATGTGGTAAACGTAGCCAAACTGAAAAAAACTTCTTCGATGCAATGCAAGCATTGGTGGCAGAGCGTAAATTATTGGCTTACCACGACCGTTCAGACGGTGGTTTAATTACCACCCTTGCAGAAATGGCATTTGCGGGTAACTGTGGCGTGGATGTGGATATTTCTGCGCTAGGGTGACAATGATTTAGCCGTGTTATTCAATGAAGAATTAGGTGCGGTGATTCAAGTATCAGAAAGTGAATTAAGCGCTGTGCGTGAGGTATTAAAAGCCCATGACTTGCTTGGCTTAACTTATGAACTCGGTTCTGTAAGCTCAGAAGATCGTTTTGAAATTACGCGTGGTAGCAAAAAACTATTAAGCGAAAAACGTTCTGAATTACGCAGTATTTGGGCAGAGCTCACTCACCAAATGCAACGCTTACGTGATAATCCAGAATGTGCTGACCAAGAATTTGAAGCGAAAAAAAGCAACAGATAACAAAGGTTTATCCGCTCACTTAACCTATGATGTGAATGAAGATATTGCCGCGCCGTACATCAGCAAAGGCGTGAAACCAAAAGTGGCAGTATTACGTGAACAAGGCGTAAACAGCCACGTTGAAATGGCTGCGGCTTTTGACCGTGCAGGTTTTGCCGCAATTGATGTTCACATGAGCGATTTAATGGCGGGTCGTTACAACTTAAACGACTTCAACGCGATGGTGGCTTGTGGTGGTTTCTCTTACGGTGACGTATTAGGTGCAGGTGGCGGCTGGGCGAAATCCATTTTATTTAACCCACAATTACGCGATCAATTCAGCCAATTCTTCGCCAATGAAAACACCCTTTCATTAGGCGTATGTAACGGCTGTCAATTTATCTCCACTCTTGCGGAAATCATCCCTGGTGCAGAAAACTGGCCACGTTTCGTGCGTAATAAATCAGAACGCTTTGAAGCGCGTGCCGCGATGGTGAAAATCAACGACACCAACTCATTGTGGTTTAAAGGCATGGCTGGCTCACATATGCCGATTGCGGTTTCTCACGGTGAAGGTCGTGTAGAATTCAAAACACCTGAGAATTTGACCGCACTTCAAGCGCAAAACTTGATTGTAGCACAATATATCGACAGCCATTTAAACGTGACTGAAACCTATCCAGCTAACCCGAATGGCTCGGCATTAGGGATTACTGCCATTTCTAACGTCGATGGTCGTATTGCCGCGATGATGCCACACCCAGAACGCGTATTCCGTGCGGTGAGCAACTCATGGTATCCAGAAGATTGGTCTGAAGATGGTGCTTGGATGCGAATTTTTAGAAATGCGAGAGTGAATTTCAAATAATGTGAGATTGCTCACAGTAAATTAATACGAAATAAGAGATACTAAGAAATTGGTATCTCTTTTTGGGGTTGTACTAGATAACTAGACTGAGCTCTTTTTAACTAATTGTTTTAGAATGGAAATTTGAGATTTTATTTCACTATTGTTAAAGCGCCATTCGCATTCCTTCAAATACAGCTCAAAAATGCGCTTTGGGAATGCCATTAAACTTGCGCAAATGACGTTTTGCTTGGTTCCAAAAATTCTCAATTCCGTTTATATGGTTATGATTTTCAGCAAAATTCGTACTGTGATTGATGCGGAAATGACTAAATTCGCTGACATCAAGCGCATCATAACTACGGTAAGTGTCAGTGTAAACAATGCTGTCAGGCTTAACTTTCTCACGAATAATTGGCAATAGTGTTGCTGATTGAGCATTTGGTACAACTACGGTATAAACTTTACCATTTCTCTTGAGAAGCCCGAATACCGCGACTTTGCCTGCTGCGCCACGACCACGCTTACCTTTACGAATACCGCCGAAATAGCTTTCATCAGCTTCAATTTCTCCTTCAAACATTTCCAAATGCAGGCTTGTTTGATAAATGAGTAAACGTAATCGGTGAAAGTAATAAGCTGCTGTATTTTTGTTTACATTTACCAACTCACTTGCGGTTCTAGCCGTAACACCTGAGACAAACAGTTCAATGAGTTTATTTTGTTTATGCTGACTTAAGCGACTTTTTCTCATTTGAGCATTCTAATCTAAATGAAAGATTTAGTCGTTATCTAGTACAGCCCCTAAATAAAAAAAATAAGGAAAGACAATGAGATGCATGAAATTTATATTTAAACTTTATTTATTATTTTTTTCGCTATTAGTACCATTTATGCCATTTTTTTACTTTAGATGATTTATACCATAAAGTGACAAAATATAAAGATACTGAAGATGTTATTTCACGTATTATTTTTGAATGATGACAGTGTTTATTTTTATCGGTAAATTAGCAAATTATGAATTTAAGCGGGAAAAAAATACCGGATTTAATGAGCTTCCGTTTACGCTATCTGATCATATTATTTATGTTTATTTTTTTATGACACAACGATCAGAAAAAAACATTAATGATTCCATATCAACCGATTCAACAATCTATTTAATTATTAATCCTAAAAAAAACTGAATAAGGAACAAATAGCTTTATTGGATGAAAGAATTACTATGGATTCATCACAGAAATTTATGCTTGACGGCGAAATTCTACAGGCGGCAAAACGGCAAGATCCCACTTGGTCGGATCAAGATGAAGCTTACCTAATTAAACACATATACCTTATTGATGGTCGTATATTGCCACCTGATGAGAAACCGATTATCCGAACCTCACTTGAAACACAGCAAACATTGCACTTTAGTGAAGAATATGAAGTGGAGGAATTAAATCAAGATGCGATTGAAGAATTTATCACAAACGCAACAGCACCGTTTTGGGGCACTATAGTGCTTATTACGTCTCCAATATGGCTTATTACGCTTCCAATATGGCTTAATGGGATACCACACGGGTAGTTTTTTTAGAGATATTTGTCTCTATAAAATGTCAAAGGGCGTTGATTGGAAAAAAATTATTAACACGACAAATTGTAAAAATTCAGGCGGGTGGCAGTGTTCCCCCGATGATAGCACAAGCGTCCACGCTTGTGCTTTTTTTCATTTTAGTTACAGGCACAAGCGTGGACGCTTGCGCCATCGTAGGAGAAATCCATTTTATTTAATCCACAATTACGCGATCAATTCAGCCAATTCTTCGCCAATGAAAAACACCCTTTCATTAGGCGTATGTAACGGCTGTCAATTTATCTCCACCCTGGCAGAAATCATTCCTGGTGCAGAAAACTGGCCACGTTTCGTGCGTAATAAATCAGAACGTTTTGAAGCCCGTGCCGCGATGGTGAAAATTAACGACTCCAACTCATTGTGGTTTAAAGGCATGGCTGGCTCACATATGCCGATTGCGGTTTCTCACGGTGAAGGTCGTGTAGAATTCAAAACACCTGAGAATTTGACCGCACTTCAAGCGCAAAAACTTGATTGTAGCACAATATATCGACAGCCATTTAAATGTGACTGAAACTTATCCAGCCAACCCGAATGGTTCGGCATTAGGGATTACCGCAATTTCTAACGTCGATGGTCGTATTGCCGCGATGATGCCACACCCAGAACGTGTATTCCGTGCGGTGAGCAACTCATGGTATCCAGAAAATTGGTCTGAAGACGGCGCTTGGATGCGAATTTTTTTAGAAATGCGAGAGTGAATTTTCAAATAATGTGAAATTGATCACGGAAAATTAATTAAAAAAATAAGAGATACTAAGAAATTGGTATCTCTTTTTTTATTGCATAAATTTTAGCAATAAAAATGCCAACAATATTAGCAACTAATATTGTTAATGATTTATATAAATATTTTTATATAAAAAAATTCTTGGGCATTATGCCCGTTATATCCATTGAACTATATAAGGAGTTCTTAATGAGTAGTTTAGTTACATTGCTAGCTAATATTGTTGCGCCATTGCAACGTCAATTTATTAACTTTATCCGCATTGCGATTTGTGTGGTGATGGTTTGGATTGGAGGTTTAAAAGTTTGCCAATATGAGGCAGATGGTATTGCACACTTTGTGTCAAATAGTCCTTTCTTAAGCTTCCTTTACAAAAAAAACGGTGCAAAATGAAGTGACAAATGATAAGGGTGTTTTTAGTGAAAGAATATACCTTATAAAAAAACCCTGAAGGCAAAATGGTCGCAAAAAATATTGAATGGCATAAAGCTAATGGCACCTATACCGCTTCTTATATTATTGGCGCAATCATTGTGACAATTGGTATTTTAGTATTAGCAGGCATTTGGTCTCCGACATTAGGTTTATTCGGAGGTTTACTCACCTTTGGCATGTCGATAGTCACACTGTCCTTCCTGATATTTACGCCAGAAACCTGGGTGCCGAATTTAGGCGGGGACTTCCCAACACCTAATTATGGCTTCCCATATCTCTCAGGTGCTGGCCGACTCGTGATTAAAGATATTATTATGATGGCAGGTGGCTTAGTTGCTGCAGCTGAATGTGCAAAACGTTATTTAGAGAATAAAAAAACAATTTGCGTAATAGCTAGATTTTTAAAAAGGCTTGCTGGGATGAGCGGCAAGTCTTTTTACTAATATAAAAAAATTTAGAGTAAATAATATTCATATATCGACAACCATTTAAATGTGATTGAAACCTACCCGGCTAACCTGAATGGTTCCGCTTTAGGTATTACGGCAATTTCTAACATGAATGGTCGTATTTCGTCTTTGATATCAATTTAATCATATGGTGGATTCTAATTGATTAAATTTTTTTATAATATGAATTATAAGATTATTTTTTTAATAAAATAAGAAATTATTTTTTTGATTCAAGAAATAATTTCTTGATGTGTTATATGATAGGATTTAATAATGAATGTACAAATAAAAAAATGCCATTGAAAATGGTCGATTGATTTTATTATTAGGAGCAGGGGCATCTTTTAATGCTAAGAATAAAAAAATGGAGTAAACCCACCTCTTGGTAATGAGTTAAGGGAGATTCTTTCTAGAGAATTAAATTTACCTATTAATGATGATGATTCGTTATCTGAAATATATCAAATGGCAAAAGATAATCTTCAATCTAGATTAATCAATGTACTAGAGAAACATTATAAGCATTGTGGGGCATCTCCTGATTATAAAGAGATAATAAAATTCCCTTTTCCTAGAATATATACATTAAATATAGATGACTCTTTTTGAGAGAGCAGTTTCTGAGTCTGAGAAATATCCTCATTTTTAATGTTTATAGAAGGAATGATAGAATTGAGGACTTTGATTCTTTGTATGAAAAACATCTCATTAATCAAATTAAATGGAGATATTAACGTACCAAATGAAGGGTTTATTTTTTTCACCTTCTGAGTACGCAGAAGGAACAGCTTCTGAACCGGAATGGTATAAAGAGTTGGCTAATGATTTTCATCGCTATACATTTTTTTATTTATAGGAACTAAGTTGGATGAGCCATTATTTCGTCATGTTATAGAGAGATATAAGCTTTAGCCACAATTCTTTACCATTACAAAGTTTCTTATTAACTAGAAATATTAGTGCTGTTAAAGAAAATAATCTACGAAATTATAATATTGAATATATACAAGGTGATATAGGCTCTTTTTACTTCATGGTTAAGAAAAAGAATTTCCAAACGGTTTAAAAATCTAGAGATGTATTAAATAAGGTTAGACCTGAATATTCCTCTTATTCAGATGATTTGATTGTGGTCAATCGGGCAACGCTTACATTAAGTAGCAATACTAAAACAAACTCTAAAAATTAAAGATTTTTTTATAGAGGTTTTTAAAACCTACCTGGGATGATATATTAATGAATGTTCCAGCAGATCTTGCAGAAACGTTGAAGTTAACATCTAAAAATATTATCCGATGATAGAAGTAAAATATTTCTTATTCTTGGACCTGCAGGTTCTGGTAAAACAACAGCTTTTAAAACAAATTGCATTACATGTTTCAGAGAATAGAAATAATGTCTTTTACATGGATGGTGTTTCTGAAAAATATAATCAAGTTAGTAGATAAATTAGAATCATTAAATGAACGGTATTATATATTTATTGATAGGATTGCTGATAATGCAGCTGAAATAGATAAGATATTAAACAATCCTAAATATTCAAATGTTGTATTTGTAGGTGCTGAAAAATATCAGAATATGGAAGGATAGAGGAAGTGAGTATCTAGAAAAAAATATACTCCTATTATTTCGGATTATTCTAAAATATGCGAACATGATGCTGATTTAATATTAGAAAAAAACTAAAAGTATTTGGCATATGGACTAGACTGGAGAAAATGTCAGAGTCTGATAGACGAAGAGAGATACTTGATAAATCCAAAAAAAGCAATTACTAATTGGTTTGCTTTGAGGCTACATCTGGAGAGGGGTACAAAGATATTATTAATAGAGAATACTCATCAATAAATGATTATAATCAAAAAAAGCGCTCTTATTACTAACTGGCTTGGCAACTTTACAGAGAAGTGCATCTTCTGAGGGAACTCTAACCAGAGCTCTTCGGAATCTTAACATAAAAAGAAAAACCTTTTTCGATTTAATTAGTAAATTGGAGGGGATTATAAGTTATGCAAATAAAAAAAATAATGACTAGACATAGAGTTTATATTCAAGAATTAATTTATAACTTTATATCTCCAGATGAATTATTAAAAAAATCATTAAGGCTTATATATCTGCATTTTTCAGTATATCAATTTCCTATTGTTTTTAAATATAAACAAGAAAGATTCTGCAATTTATAAAGGGTTGATTAATTTTTAAGTTTTTTTAGAGAATGTATTGCGAGATGAGCGTAAAATATTGGAGCTATATGAATACTTTGAGAAAGAATTAGAACAGGAAGGATTGTTTTTTTATTGCAATACGGGTTAGCTTTTGAGAGCTTACAAAAAAAACATAACCAAGCACTAGAAAAAAATTAAGGATAGCAAAAGAAGCATATAGTACCTCTGTACACATAGAACATGCTTATGCTCAGCAATTGCTCATTATTGCAGAAAATGAAAAACAGATAAACATTTAACATTGAGATATTTGGAAGAGGCAATAGCAATTTTGCGAAAAATAGATGTATCAAGCAAATTGGAAATAGATTTATATCCTATAATAACTTTATCAGAGGGGCATGTAAAAAGTTTTACATCATTTAAAAACGCGAACAAGAGGCCAGGGAATTAGCTGGTAAATATTACAATGAAATTAGCTTAAGATTTCCACATACAAAAAGAACATCAAATACATAAAACTAAGACATTTCTTTTTAAAAATATCAAACAACAGGAATTTTTAAGTAAGGATAAATAATTAGCATATTGTATTCTCCTAGATAGTGTGTTTTATATGGTTAATTCAAATCGAGTATAGATAGATGCTATAAAGTAATAAGTGACAAAAGAGCGGCCAAAAATCACAACGAATTTTGACCGCTCTTTTTATTGCTTTTACTTACGTATTATTTTTTTGTTTTTTTCAAAAACTCAACGCCAGTGTCTGGGAAGTCTGTGAATACACCAGTTGCACCAGATTTATTCAATAACGCATCGTACATTTGATTTACGTCAGTGAAGAATTCAGGCAATGCATCTTTACGTACAGTGTATGGGTGTAATTCCACTTTGTATTGTGCGAGTTCTTTCACTAATGGGGTGTACACAATGTTGCCTGGTTTAGATTTTTCTTTATCCACTAACATGTACCAGCCTGGACCAACGCCATCAGCATATTTCACCACTTCTGCCATTGCACCTGGTTTGAACATCCAATCGTAATCGTAGTTCACCCATTTGCCTTTCGCATCTTTTTCTTCAGTTTCATGCCAGTCGGTGTATGCCACTAATTGAACAAGTTTTTAAATCCATGCCCATTTTTTTGGTAGCAATTCGTTTTTGATACGTTTTAACTCATTGAAGTCGAAGGTTTGTAAGTAAACCATGTCTGATTTCTTGTCGTAACCGTATTTTTTTCAACACTTTAAGGGTTTCAACTGCAATGTCTTTGCCATTTTTGGTGGTGGAACCAAGGTGCTTTGATTTCAGGATAGATACCCACTTTTTTACCTGTGGATTTTTCTAAACCTTGGATAAATTCTAACTCATCTTCAAAAGTATGGATTTTGAAGTGTGATTTCCAAAGTGGGAAACGACCTGGATATACTGCAACTTGTTTACCATCTTTAGTTTCAAAGTTTTCAGTCATATTTAAACTTTGAATTTCTTTTAAGGTGAAGTCGATTACATAGTAACGACCATCTTTACGATGACGATTTGGGAATTTTTTCGCCACGTCAGTTAAGCCATCTAAGAAGTGGTCATGGATAACAACTAAACGACCATCTTTTGTCATCGCTAAGTCTTGTTCTAAGTAGTCTGCATGTTGTGCAAATGCAAGCGCTTTAGACTCAAGTGTATGCTCTGGTAAGTAACCACTTGCACCACGGTGAGCAATGATAATTTTGTCTGATTTCATAGTGTCCACAGAAGAGTGTGCGCTACATCCTGCAAGTACGCCTGCAGCTAATAAAGAAAGCGCTAAAGTTTTGAGTTTCATTGTGTGTTCTCCTTGATTTACTTATTACATCTTGGTTTCATGTCGTAAAAATAGATTTCACTAATTTCACGGTCATATCCTGGATAAAATCCTTTTGGCATCCCTAACACAATTTGTTTGCCTCGGTTTGCATGGACAAGTAGTTGTTTGGTTTTCGGATTAATATTCAAGCCTTCGACTTCGCCGACATCTCGAATATCATCCAATGTTTTTTCTAAAACAACGCGAGCTTCATTATTTTTATCTGAGATTTCTACACGATAAATATGATCGGATTCTTTTTCATCTGCCGTACCATCATCAGATGTGACATAGAGATCACCGTTATAGGCATAAACACCTTGAATCCATTGTGGAACAGGTTGTAAATGCACTTTACGTTTATATTTACCGGTTGAAAGATCATATTCATATAAATAACGGCCGCTTTCCTCACCAACCCAAGATGCCATCCAAACTGAATTATGAACGGTATCTACGGTGATGCCGGAAACTTCGACTTGACCTGACTCAGGATTAAAATCAACTGATCTTTTTTTAATGCGAGTGTGTCAGGGTCATGGATCAGCAATTTGAATGTTTTTTTCCCTACGCCAGCATCAAACCATTCAGAAGAAACATAAAGTTCATTGTTGTAGATATCAATGTCGCCAATGTGATTAGCTTCTTTTTGGTAGCCGACAAAAGGATCTTTATTTTCTTTAATCAGTTTTCCATCCATATCATATTTAGATAGCGTTTTACTGCCTGATACATATAAATATTTACCATCAGTGGTAATGCCTTGACGTCCGTTGACTTCGAGCACTTTGTCTAATTTATAAGTATAAGCGGGGAGTGCTGAACGATAGGGCGCTTCACAAGTTTGATTTGCTAATGCTGCATTTGCCATAACTGCCGCGCCTAACATAATGGTTAATTTATTCAATTTCATCACATTATCTCCTTTTAAAGTGCGGTTAAAAATTCAGTTGTTTTTGTAATAAAAAAGGCGGCAAGCCTTCACCTGTCGCCTTTAATTTTTAGATTATTTACCGTAGGTATCGCCTAATTTAGCTTTATGTTTACCTTCTTCAACCATTACGATGAAGAGTAATAACACCGCTAAGATACCACCACCGATCATGACGTAGAAACCGCCGTCCCAGCCGTAGTGTTGCGCTGCCCAACCGATAACAGCTGAAGCTGATACAGTACCACCTAAGTAACCGAATAAACCGGTGAAACCTGCTGCTGTACCTGCTGCTTTTTTCGGTGCAAGCTCAAGCGCGTGTAAGCCGATTAACATTACAGGGCCGTAGATTAAGAAACCGATTAAGGTCATTAAGATGAAGTCAGTTAATTGATATGGGTTTTCATACCAAGCTGCATAGTTTGCAAGTTCTGCTTCTGGTGTAGCTGGGTTCATCCAGTATGCTACAACTGCTGCGGTAGTTAAGATCATGAAGATGAAACCTGTTAAACCACGTTTACCTTTGAAGACCTTATCTGATACCCAACCACATAATAATGTACCTGGAACTGCTGCTAATTCATAAATGGTGTAAGCCCATGCGGTACCTTTGATGTTGAAGTGTTTTACTTCACTCAAGTAAACAGGAGACCATTTCAATACGCCGTAGCGGATTAAGTATACGAATACGTTAGCAATCGCGATGTACCATAACAATTTGTTTTTCAATACATAAGTGACGAAGATTTCTTTTGTGCTTAAATCGTTTTCGTAAGTTTTTTCGTTATAGTCATCTGGGTAGTCATTACGCCATTTTTCGATTGATGGTAAACCACAAGATTGTGGAGTATCACGCATGACGAAGTAAACTGGAATTGCACAGATCATTGCCGCAATACCCGGATAGTAGAGGGATTGTTGCCAAATGTCTTTTGCTTGTGCTTCAACGCCGTGAGTGCTGAAGAAGACAGCACTTGCTAATAGCACCATTGCACCTGGCATCATACCACCGATGTTGTGCGCGGTATTCCAGATAGATACGATAGTACCGCGTTCTGATTTAGACCACCAGTGTACCATTGTACGACCACATGGAGGCCAACCCATACCTTGGAACCAACCATTTAAGAAGATCATTACCCACATGATGGCAACGCCAGAGGTTGCCCATGGGAATAAACCCATCATGGTCATACAAAGACCAGAAAGCAATAAACCAAATGGTAAGAATACGCGAGGGTTCGAACGGTCAGACATACCTGCCATTACGAACTTAGATAAACCGTAGGCAAGACCAGCCGCTGAGCCGATAACACCTAGTTGCGCTTTAGTGTACAAGCCCTGTTGAATTAAACCGGGTTGTGCTAAGTCAAAGTTTGCACGTACAAAATAGTAAGCGGCATAACCAAAGAAGATCCCTGCAAACACTTGCCAACGTAAGCGTTTATACGTGGAATCAATTTTCTCCGCAGGAAGTTCCGCAATATGCGGTGCGGGTTTAAATGGTCCAAACATAATTTCTCTCCAAAATCATTTTAATTATGAGTCCACCCCCATGATGGGGATAGCGTGCATGATAAAATAAAAATAGAAATTAAAAAGAGAAATAATTCAAAAATGTGATGTATTTCACAAAAAAAATTTTTAACAAATGAGCGAATACGAAAATTATGTGATCTACTTCACAAAAATAGCTTTCTTTTTCGCTCAAAATGTTGTGAATTTAACCGCTCTCCCATACAATAGCCATGGAATTTGTAACAGTTTTTACGTTTCTTTTTATTAATATTTTGGCTTTGGGGGTAACAATGGGATTATCGCCTAATATGTATCGTGATGTGGGTGATTTTTCACCTATCTCGACGGATGTGATTATCATTGGTGGCGGTGCAACAGGTGCGGGGATTGCTCGTGACTGTGCATTGCGTGGAATTAACTGTATTTTATTAGAGCGTCGTGATATTGCGACAGGCGCAACAGGTCGTAACCACGGTTTGTTACATAGTGGTGCGCGTTATGCCGTAAACGATCAGGAATCAGCAGAAGAATGTATTAAAGAAAATAAAATTCTGCGCAATATCGCTCGTCACTGTGTGGATGAAACAGAAGGTTTATTTATCACCTTACCTGAAGATTCCCTTGATTATCAAAAAACCTTCATTGAAAGTTGTACCAAATCCGGTATTGAAGCCGTCGCCATTGATCCTAAACTTGCCCAGATTATGGAACCATCAGTAAACCCTGATTTAGTTGGTGCCGTTGTTGTCCCAGATGGTTCAATCGATCCTTTCCGTTTAACCGCCTCCAACGTGATGGACGCGACTGAAAACGGTGCAAAAATGTTCACTTATTGCGAAGTAAAAAACTTAATTCGCGAAGGGGGCAAAGTAATCGGTGTGGATGTTTACGATCACAAAAATCGTGTAAACCGTAAATTCTTTGCGCCATTAGTCGTCAATGCAGGTGGTATTTGGGGACAAGGCATTGCAGAATATGCGGATCTCAAAAATTAAAATGTTCCCAGCCAAAGGCGCATTACTTGTCATGGGGCACCGTATCAATAAAATGGTGATTAACCGTTGTCGTAAACCGGCGGATGCGGATATTCTTGTACCAGGTGATACCATTTGCGTTATCGGTACAACCTCTAGCCGTATTCCTTACGATCAAATCGATAATATGGAAGTGACCCCAGAAGAAGTGGATATCTTATTCCGTGAAGGGGAAAAACTCGCACCAAGCTTGCGTCATACTCGTGTATTACGTGCTTATGCCGGAGTGCGTCCGTTAGTGGCATCTGATGACGACCCATCTGGTCGTAACGTAAGTCGTGGTATCGTGTTACTTGACCACGCAGAGCGTGATGGCTTAGACGGCTTTATCACTATCACTGGCGGTAAATTAATGACTTATCGCTTAATGGCTGAATGGGCAACGGATCTTGTTTGTAAAAAAGCTCAACAAAACAGCACGTTGTACAACAGCTGAGCGTCCATTGCCAGGTTCAAGCGAAAGCCGTGCAGAAACCAATCAGAAAGTTATTTCTCTTCCAAGTACGATTCGTTATTCAGCCGTATATCGTCATGGTTCTCGTGCTACTCGCTTATTAGATAAAGAACGTCTCGATCGTTCAATGGTGTGCGAATGTGAAGCGGTGACAGCGGGTGAAGTACGTTATGCTGTTGATGAATTAAATGTCAATAACTTAGTGGATTTACGTCGTCGTACTCGTGTGGGTATGGGGACTTGCCAAGCTGAGCTTTGCGCATGCCGTGCAGCAGGTTTAATGCATCGTTTTGAAGTGGCAACGCCTCGCCAATCTACCACACAATTAACTTCTTTCATGGAAGAGCGTTGGCGCGGTATTGAGCCTATTGCATGGGGCGAAGCGATTCGTGAAGCCGAATTTACTTCATGGATGTATGGCAGTGTGTTGGGCTTAAATGATGTTCAACCGCTTGAAACTGACAAACAGCAAGGGACGGATAGCAATGAATTTTTGATGTAGTGATTATTGGTGGCGGCCTTGCAGGTTTAACTTGCGGCATCGCCCTACAAGAACAAGGCAAACGTTGTGTCATTATTAATAACGGCCAAGCGGCGATTGATTTTTGCATCTGGCTCCTTGGATTTATTAAGCCGTTTACCAAATGGTGCGTTTGTTAAAAAAATATTCCTGAAAAATTTGACCGCACTTTCCGCTCAATTACCACAACACCCCTTATAGCATTATGGGGAGCTGAACGCGTATTAGCGAAAGCGCAAGATTTCGAAAAAAATTAGCGGAATCGTTAAATTTAGATTTAATTGGCTCAACTGTAGAAAAATCATCTTCGCGTAACGGGTTTAGGTAGCTTACGTGGTGCATGGCTTTTCACCAAATAGTGTGCCAACCGTGCAAGGCGACACACCCATTTCCGTATAAAAAAATTGCGGTTTTAGGCATTGAAGGCTATCACGATTTCCAACCAGAATTATTGGCGGATAACCTTACGCTCAATCCACAATTTGCTCATTGTGAAGTGAAAACAGGGCTTTTTAAATATTCCCAGAATTGGATCAGTTACGTGCAAATTCTCGTGAGTTCCGCAGTGTAAACATTGCGCAAGTTTTAGAATATAAACTGAAATTTGATGATCTTGTGGCTGAAATGAAAGAAGCGGCGAAAGGCTCAGAAGCGATTTTTCTTACCAGCTTGTTTTCGGTTTAGAAAATCAAGAGTTTATGGAGTCACTTCGCAAAGCAACAGGCTTACCATTATTTGAATTACCAACCTTACCACCGTCTTTATTAGGTATGCGTCAACGTATTCAATTACGCCATCGTTTTGAGAAATTAGGCGGACTTATGATGAATGGTGATAGTGCATTAAAAGCACATTTTCATGGTAACAAAGTTCGCGCTATTCAAACTCGCTTGCACGAAGAGGAAGAAATCACGGCAGAGCATTTCGTATTAGCATCAGGCAGCTTCTTCAGTAAAGGTTTAGTCTCTGAATTCGATAAAATCTACGAGCCCGTATTTCATTCTGACATCATCGGTGTGGAAGGCTTTAAAGATACCGATCGTTTTACTTGGACAGATCATCGTTTCGCTAATCCGCAACCATACCAGTCTGCGGGCGTGGCGATTAACGCACAATGCCAAGTACAAAAGAGCGGTCAATTTTTAACGAATTTATATGCAGTGGGTAATGTGATTGGTGGTTTCAATGCGTTAGAGCTCGGTTGTGGTTCAGGCGTGGCAGTGGTAACAGCGCTTGCTGTTGCGGATGAAATTCTTCACAACACACATTAAGGAGGCGTTATGAACATTCAACAATTAATTGAAAATGCAAAACAATCCCTTAATGCACCACAACATCATCATGCCTTTGATGAAAGCTTTGAGAGCTGCATTAAATGTACCGCTTGTACAGCAGTATGTCCGGTTTCGCGTCAAAATCCAAACTATCCAGGTCCAAAACAATCGGGGCCGGATGGTGAGCGTTTACGCTTAAAATCAGCCGAGCTTTATGATGAAGCGTTAAAATACTGTACAAACTGTAAACGTTGTGAAATTGCGTGTCCGTCAGATGTAAAAATTGGTGACATCATCGTTCGCGCAAGAAACAAATACCTTGCTCAACAACACAAGCCAGCAGTGCAAAAATTACGTGATGCAATTTTAAGTAACACCGATATTATGGGTTCACTGAATACACCGCTTGCGCCGATTGTAAATACGATTACGGGCTTGAAAGCGACGAAGTTTGTGTTAGAAAAAGCGTTAAAAATCAGTCGTCATCGTACGTTACCAAAATATTCGTTTGGTACGTTCCGCAGCTGGTATATGAAAAAAATGGTGGAAAGCCAACAAAAAAATTCGAACGTAAAGTGGCGTATTATCACGGTTGTTATGTGAACTACAATAATCCACAATTGGGTAAAGAATTTATTCAAGTGTTCAATGCCATGGATATTGGCGTGGTGTTATTGGAAAAAGAAAAATGCTGCGGCTTGCCATTAAGCGTCAACCAATTCCCAGAACGCGCGAAGAAAAATCGCACAATTTAACACCGATTACATCGGCAAAAATGGTGGATGAAAATGGCTTGGATGTGATCAGTGAAGCATCAAGTTGCTCCCTAAATTTACGTGATGAATATCATCATATTTTAGGTATCGACAATGCGAAAGTTCGTCCGCATATTCACATGGTGACACCATTCTTATATCAACTCTTTAAAGAAGGTAAAACCTTACCGCTTAAGCCATTGAAATTGCGTGTAGCTTATCACACCGCATGTCACGTGGATAAAGCAGGTTGGGCGCCATACACCTTGGAAGTGTTAAAACAAATTCCAGGGTTTAGAAGTGGTGATGTTACCATCACAATGTTGTGGTATCGCAGGGAACATACGGTTTCAAAGAAGAAAACTACGAGGTTTCCCAATCTATTGGTAAGAACTTATTCGATAACATCAATGCAGGCGGATTTGATTACGTGATCTCTGAATGCCAAACTTGTAAATGGCGAGATCGATATGTCATCTAACGTGACTTGTATCCATCCATTGACGTTATTGTGTATGTCGATGAATCAAGCTTAGTGAAAAAGAGCGGAAACTGATAAAAAAAAGTGACCGCTCTTTTTGTTATTCAATCAATATGGAGAATTAATTATGCAAAAAATCTTCAAGGTTTCTTTACTTGCTGTGCTTTCATCTCTTGCAGTAAACAGCTTCGCCAGCACGGCAGAAGTGAAAGTGCTTGAGCCTCAATTAAATTATCAACAGCTTCTTACTCAAAGACAGGTTGTGGATGAGTTGCTTGAACAAGCAGTGAAAATCCAAAAACTCACCGGCTCGTGTTTCAAATGCAGGTTTTACCGCGAAACTTCCTTCCAATATGGAGCGTATTGCGGATCTTTTTATTAGAAGCGTACAAGCTTGAGCCTTATCGTGTGGATTTTTTTGTTTGGCGCAGCGAATGCCAATATTTATAACGGCAATACCGATAAAAGCCATTGAGCTTTACCAAAAAAAGTGCTTGATGTGGCGCCAGATGATGTGAAAGCTCATACTTACTTGGCTGCATGGAATCGTTTTTAAAAGGCAACCAAGCGGAAACGACAAAACATTTAGATCGCTTAAAACAACTTTCCCCAGAAAGCGCAAGCAAATTAGAAAAAGTTTTTGCAGTGATTGATAAAGCGGCTAATCAGCCAATTACCGATAAACTCGAAACCAAGTTACCGACACAATCGGCGATTATTACATTGGGTTACGCTTTAAATCCCAGATGGCAGCATGCATGACATTTTTGGTACAACGTTTAGAGAAAACCCTTAGAAATTGCGAATCAAAAATCCCAGATGCTTTAATTATTGTGACAGGCGGTGTGCCACAAAACAATAAAACAGAAGGGGATTTGATGAAGCAATGGTTGATTGAGAAAGGCGTTGATGCAAGCCGGATTTATTCGGATAACTATGCACGTTCAACAGTAGAAAATGCACTTTTTCTCGTTACTCTTTAGCAAAACACAAAAATCAAACATGCCGTGTTGATTAGCTCAGGGTAGTCATGTTCGTCGTGGACAAGCGTTATTTGAAATAGCAACGCAAGAATCTGGTCCACAAGGTCTTGTGATTGAAACGGTAGCAGCATTAGATAAACCGTTGAGATCAATTACAAAAAAATTACGGAGAAAGACTTATTGGGTATTTATCGCGACAGCTTAAAAAAACAATGGGATTGCCAATGTTTAACAGCGGTGCATTGCAAGATTAATTAATCCTTCAAAACAAAAGTGCGGTGAATTTTCACCGCACTTTTTATTTTCTCTTTTGATTAAAGAATATGTTGATATTGTTCTAACATTTCTTTTGGCCATACACTTGATTGCACTTCACCAATGTGTTTTTTTGTGAAGTAAAAGCATAGCCATACGAGATTGACCGATACCACCACCGATGGTGAGAGGTAATTTGCCGTTTAATAAATCTTGATGCCAATCCATTTTTTTAAGCGATCTTCATCACCGGTTAAAGCCAACTTGTAAACGTAATGCTGATTCATCCACACGAATACCCATTGAAGAAAGCTCAAACGCTTTACCTAACTCAGCGTTCCACACCAAAATATCGCCGTTTAAGCCTTTGTAGCCGTTTTCAGATTCAGTTGTCCAGTCATCATAGTCTGGTGCACGACCATCATGTGGTTTACCGTCTGATAATTTGCCACCAATACCGATTAAGAACACGGCGCCATATTCTTTACAAATCGCATTTTCACGCTCTTTGCTTGAAAGATCTGGGTAGCGTTTCACTAAATCTTCACTGTGAACGAAGGTGATTTCTTTTGGTAAGCTTGATGGGATATCAAAACGAGCTTCTACCGCTAATTCAGTTAAACGGATTGCACGATAGATAGAACGTACCGTTTCTTTTTAAATAAGCAAAGTTACGACGACCTTCAGGAATCACTTTTTTTCCCAGTCCCATTGGTCCACATAAACAGAGTGAGTTTGATCCAATGAATCTTCATCTGGACGTAATGCTTTCATGTGAACAAATAAGCCTTCACCCTTCTTTGAAGTGGAAACGTGCAAGAGTATGACGTTTCCATTTTAGCCAATGAGTGAACCACTTCATAAACCGCATTTAGGGATACATTTTCACGTTTACTTGAACCGCTTTCTCAATACCTGATAAGTTATCTTGCATACCATTGCCAACTTCACTCAGGATTGGACCTTGCACTTCGATGATGCCAAGTTGTTCAATTAAGTTTTGAGTAAAGGTGTTCTTCACAAAGCTGATTTCTTGTTGTTGTAAAATAAACGTCTTTTTTTCATATTTATCCTTCTTTTTTTATAATAACTGGTAAGATTTGTTGTGCATTATTCAATAAAACTGCAAATTTGTTTCAAGTAATTTCTTTACATTGTTTTTAAATATTGAATATTATCAAAAAAATAAAGAAGATATTTTGAAAAAGATCTAACAGGGGGCTATATGCACAATATCGATACGCTCGATCGACAAATTCTCCGAGTACTGACAAAAGATGCCCGTACACCTTATGCAGAAATGGCAAAGAGCTTTGGGGTGAGTCCAGGTACAATTCATGTTCGCGTAGAGAAAATGCGTCAGTCTGGTTTGATTGAAGGCACAAAAAGCAATTATTGATGAGCGTAAACTGGGCTATGATGTATGTTGCTTTATTGGCATTATTTTGAAAAGCGCAAAAGATTACGAAAAAGTGATTAAAAAACTCGACACTTTTGATGAAGTGGTGGAAGCCTATTACACCACGGGAAATTATTCTATTTTTATCAAAGTGATGACACACACCATTGCTGAATTACATTCCGTGCTGGCGACTAAGATTCAGCTGATTGATGAAATTCAATCGACGGAAACCCTGATTTCCATGCAAAATCCTATTTTGCGAGACATTAAACCTTAATGTCATCGAAACAATAAAGGCGTGTATTTAAACACGCCTTTTTGTTTTCTAATTAACGATAACGATCGAGGAATTTGTAATAGAGTACGCCGATCTTGGTGGCTAAGTTTTTAAGATATTTTCCACCGTAAAACGAAGGGACTTTCAACCCTTCAAAAATTCTCAAACGTTCGTCATTACCTAAAATAGCTTCTGCAATAATGCGTCCAGCAAGTCCAGTGAGAGCGACACCATGTCCCAGAATAGCCTTGTGCAAAATAAATGTGCGGTGATATACGACCGAAATGTGGACTTGCATTGAGTGTCATATCAATCGGTCCTGCCCAGCCATAGTCAATTTTGGCGTTTTCTAATTGCGGGAAAACATGCAACATATTGCGGCGCATAATTTGCACCATATCTTTTTCTGAGCTTGAGTCACTACCAAATAACAAACGGTTATCCGCACTCAAACGATAGTAATCGAGCAAGATATTGTTATCGCAAACAGACATGCCGTTATTGATCACCGAATCCGCTGTAGCTTGATCTAAGGGCTCGGTCGCAATAATAAAGCTCTCGACTGGCAAAATTTTACGATTAATACCGCGATGAATAGATTTCGGTAGTGCATCGATATAAGCGTTAGTGGCTAAAATAACATCTTGAGAAATGACCGCACTTTTATCGGTTTTGACTTCAATGCAACCTGATTTTTCCACTAAATCCACAACTGGAGATTGTTCGTAAATCTGCACGCCTAAATCTAAGCAGGCTTTTGCTAAGCCTAAGCAATAGTTTAATGGGTGTAAGTGGCCTGAATTGCTATCGTATAAACCCGCCCACATAAATATCACTGCCTAAATGTTGTTTCAGTTTGGCTTTATCCCAAAGTTGCATTTTGTCATAGCCAAAAGTCGCGTGGCTGGCTTTTTCCATTTCAATGAGATCGTCCATACGACGTTCATTTAACGCCAATGTGGCATAGCCTTTTTTCCAATCACATTGAATACCATATTTCGCAATGCGTTCATCAATAATATCAATGGCTTCTAGCGACATATCCCAAAGTTTTTTCGCTTTATCAAAGCCCATTTGAGCAATATATTCATCAATGCCTTCTTCAAAACCATTGATAGCTTGACCGCCACTTCTGCCGGAAGCGCCAAATCCCACTCTTGCGCCTTCTAACACAATGACTTTCTTGCCTTTTTCTGCTAATTCAAGGGCGGCTGATAAACCGAAGAAACCCGCACCAATAACACAAACATCCGCTTCTTCTTGCTGAGTGAGAGGCGGCAATTCGAAGGTTTGGTTTCGACTGTCGAAATAATAAGATTTGATATGTTCTTGATGAGCAAATTCGAGCATGATTGATGCCTAATTAACATAAAATTGAAATTGAGGGAATCTTACCCTGATGGGAAAATATGTCAAACCTTTTGCTAAAAAGGTGCTATACTCCTTCGAGTTTACACAAGTAAACGATTACTTAAGGTTTATTTTGATTGTCCTGAGGAGGTCAATAAATTGAAAAAAAATGCTGTTCAATACATCAAATCACTTTGTCTTTCTGCCGTTGCATTTGCTGCAACTTCTGCTGCATTTGCTGCTGAAAAACTTTATGTTTACAACTGGACTGACTATGTGCCATCTAATTTGGTTGCGGAATTTACCAAAGAAACCGGCATTGAAGTGATTTATTCAACATTTGAAAGTAATGAAGAAATGTATGCTAAATTAAAGCTGACCTCTAGTACCGGCAGTGGTTATGATTTAGTTTTCCCATCAAGCTATTACGTCAATAAAATGGCGAAAGAAGGCATGTTGCAAGAGCTTGATCACAGCAAATTAAGTAATTTTAAACAAATTCCAGCAAATTTATTAAACAAGGAATTTGACCCAAATAACAAATATTCTCTGCCTTACGTTTGTAAAGCTTAACCGGTATCGGTGTGAACGCGGATGATATTGACCCAAGCAAAAATTACGAGTTGGGCTGATTTTTTTGGAATCCAGAATACAAAGGCAAAGTGTTATTAACCAGTGATGCGCGAGAAGTGTTCCATATTGCATTACTTTTAGATGGAAAATCACCAAACACCAAGAATGAAGAAGACATTAAAGCCGCTTACGAACGTTTAGTGAAATTGTTACCAAATGTGGTGACTTTTAACTCCGATTCGCCAGAAGTACCCTTTGTACAAGGTGAAGCCTCTATCGGGATGTTATGGAATGGTTCGGCTTATTTAGCACACAAAGAAAAATCCAAGTATCCAATTTGTGTACCCAAAAAGAAGGCGCGATTTTTCTGGATGGATAACTACGCGATTCCAAAAGAGGCGAAACAAATACAGAGGGCGCTTATAAATTTATCGACTTCTTACTTCGTCCTGAAAAATGCGAAATTAGTGGTTGAAAAAAATGGGCTTTCTCTATGCCAAATGAAGGCGTGAAAGCGTTACTTTCACCTGAGATGGCGAATAACCCAACCTTGTTCCCATCTGCTGAAAACATTGAAAAAGGCATTATGCAAGGCGATGTGGGTGAGGCCGTGGACATTTACGAAAAAAATATTGGAATAAATTAAAAAAACCAATTAATCAAAATATTGATGAAAAAGTGCGGTGAATTTGACCGCACTTTTTGCTTATAAAGGATGACAAATGAGTTTTTCTTGAGCGGCTTTTTTTCATGCAATCTTGTTTGAAACCACGGTTGTGTTGCTTTCTGTTTTTCGCTTTGTATTTCTTTACAGAAGAAAGTGTTTCTATTCTCTTTGGGTCCATGATACTGGTTTCCTTAACCGCCATGCTATGGAACCTCGTCTTTAATTATTTTCTTGATAAAAGTCTTTACGGGGCCGCGAGAAAAGCGAGGCGTCATATTTCGTACTTTACATGCCATTTCATTTGAGGGCGGTTTGCTTATTTTCACCGTGCCGATCATTGCTTACTTTTTAAAAGTGGATTGGATTACAGCTTTTATGATGGATTTCAGCTTAACGGTGATGGTGACCGTTTATACCTTTATTTTTTTAATTGGGTGTATGATCACGCGCGATTGCTATTTATTAAGCGTGAATGATGAAACAGGAAATGTTTGAATAAGGAATAAAAAGTGCGGTCAAAATCTAAGATGTTTTTGACCGCACTTTTATTTTTTAGGGCATGAAAACTTTATTAAAGTTTTTCCACTAACTCAATGGCTGCACCAATATAGGTTGCAGGAGTGAGTTGTTGTAAACGTGCTTTTTTTCATCGGCTGGGATATCCAGTTTTTTTCGATGAATTCACGCATTGCTTTTTTTCATCAACGCGTTTCCCACGAGTGAGCTCTTTTAATTTTTTTCGTATGGTTTTTTCAATACCATAGCGACGCATCACTGTTTGAATTGGCTCCGCTAAAACTTCCCAGTTTTGGTTTAGCTCATCACGGAGATGTTGTTCGTTCACTTCTAATTTGCTGATACCTTTACGCGTTGCGGCATACGCAATTAAGCAATAACCTAAACCTACACCTAAGTTACGTAATACAGTAGAGTCCGTTAGGTCACGTTGCCAGCGAGAAATCGGTAATTTTTGAGCAAGGTGAGTCATCACAGCATTGGCTAAACCTAAGTTACCTTCTGAGTTTTCGAAGTCGATAGGATTCACTTTATGCGGCATGGTGGATGAACCAATTTCACCCGCGATAGTGCGTTGTTTAAAGTGATTTAATGCAATGTAGCCCCATAAATCACGGTCGAAGTCGATGATGATGGTATTAAAAACGTACCACGGCATCAAAGTATTCCGCAATGTAATCGTGAGGTTCAATTTGAGTGGTATACGGGTTCCAATCTAAACCTAATGAAGTGACAAACTCTTCACTGAATTTGTGCCAGTTGATGTTTGGATAGGCCGATAAATGCGCATTGTAGTTACCCACAGCACCATTAATTTTTCCCCAAGATTTCATTTTGTTGGAGTTGTTTGAATTGGCGTTTTTAAACGGTAAACCACGTTCGCCATTTCTTTACCCACAGTACTTGGTGAGGCAGGTTGCCCGTGTGTACGAGAAAGTAATGGAATGGTTTTTGTATTCGTTCGCTAAACGGGTGATTTCATCAATCAGTTTTTGCCATTCAGGTAAGATTACTTCTTCACGTGCTGTTTTTAACATTAAAGCGTGAGAAAGGTTGTTAATATCTTCTGAGGTACAAGCAAAGTGAATAAATTCAGAGACTTTGGCTAATTCTGGTAAAGCTTCACTTTTTTTCTTTTTAAGAAATACTCAACCGCTTTGACGTCATGATTCGTGGTGCGCTCAATTTCTTTAATGCGTTCAGCATCTTGAAGACTGAATTCTTCCACAATTTTTATTGAGGTAATCGTTTGCTTCTTTAGACAAAGAAGAAACTTCTGAGTTTCAGCGGTCGCCGCCAATTTTTTTGTAACCAACGTACTTCCACGGTGACACGGAATTTGAGCAAGCCAAATTCACTGAAAAATACCACGTAATGCGGTGGCTTTATCTTGATAACGACCGTCAATCGGGGAAAGAGCGGTTAATGCGGAAAGTTGCATAAGAGTTCTCCAAGGATTAATTTAAAGTTGAGTAGAGTTGTCGTGCCGCTTGCACTAATTTTTTACGATGAAATAACAGTTGCCATTTGCTGCCACCTACTTGACGCCACAAAACGGCAGAACGAATGCCGGCAAGCAAACACGCACGAATTTTTGTCTTGTACATTTTGTTGCTGTAAATGATATGCCGAACCAATAATATGAATGCGTTTGCCTAAAGGACTAATTGTATCGACATAAATGTTTGCCATGATTGAAAACATCTCATCATCAAATTGATTGTCGTGATAAGAAAGTTGTTCTGGTAAACGGGCAATTCGGCGGCCAAGTTCTTGTTTGATTTCAGGTTGCTTGTTTAATTTACTCTCTAACGCTAACAGGCTGCCCCAATAATTCAACAAATTTTTGTCATTTAATTGAGTGAGTTGCTCAATAAGTGTGTTTAATCCCACTTTAAGATGTTGAACATCTCCGCCAAATACGGCTAATGTATCTTCAGGTTGAGTGATGAGAAGAGAATGAATGGTGGTTTTGGAATGCATCTTGATGATCAACTTCGCCTTTTTTTGTGCTAATTGACTGATTAATAAGACAGATTGACAAACACCGGCAAGTGCCAGAGCCATATCATTATAATTTTTCATTGGGATTATAGATTGTAAGCTGCAGAAATTTTGGGCGTAATATAGCATTTTTACACATTGTTTTGAACTCAATCATTAAAAAACGCCCTATCTTTTGTTATCATAGCGCCAATTCAGTTTACAGAATGAAAGGATAACCAATGACAAAACCAATTGTATTCAGTGGCGTGCAGCCTTCCGGCGAATTAACTATCAGGGAATTATTTAGGCGCACTTCGCAACTGGGTGAAAATGCAAGAAGATTATGAGTGTATTTTCTGTGTGGTGGATTTACACGCCATCACCGTACGTCAAGATCCTGCAGCACTTCGCAAAGCAACGCTTGATGTGCTCGCCCTTTACTTGGCTTGTGGCATTGATCCGAATAAAAGCACGATCTTCGTACAATCTCATGTACCAGAGCATACTCAACTAAGCTGGGTGTTGAAACTGTTACACCTATTTCGGCGAGATGAGTCGTATGACTCAATTCAAAGATAAATCAGCACGTTATGCCGAAAATATTAACGTGGGTTTATTTGATTACCCAGTTTTAATGGCAGCAGATATCTTACTTTACCAAGCGAAAAGCGTACCGGTGGGGGATGACCAAAAACAACATTTAGAAATCACTCGTGATATTGCGGCTCGTTTTAATGCTCTTTATGGTGATATTTTTCACGATTCCTGAAATTTTTCTTAGGCAAAGCAGGCGCGCGTATTATGTCTTTGCAAGACCCCGATAAAAAAATGTCAAAATCAGATGATAACCGTAATAACGTGGTGACCTTGCTTGAAGATCCCAAATCAGTGGCAAAAAAAATCAAACGTGCGGTAACAGATTCTGATGAACCACCTGTTGTACGTTATGATGTGCAAAATAAAGCGGGTGTATCTAACTTATTGGATATTCTTTCTGCGGTAACGGATAAATCTGTGGCAGATCTTGAAAAAGAATTTGAAGGCAAAATGTACGGACACTTAAAAACAGCGGTGGCTGACGAAGTGTCAAACTTACTTGCTGGTTTACAAGAACGTTTCTATCAATATCGTAATGATGAAGCACTTTTAGACGAGATTTTTACGTCAAGGTGCGGAAAAAGCCCGCGCAAGAGCAAAAGCAACCCTTGATAAAGTGTACGAAGCCGTCGGCTTTGTTGCAGCAAAATAATTTTAAACTTAATAAGCCGTGTTATGTCACGGCTTTTTTAGATAAGGAGAAAAATATGGCCATTCAAACTGAAAAACCAATTGAATGTGTAGGTTGTAATACTTTCGATATGAAATCATTGTTTGATAACAGTGATTGTAGTTTACCTATCGAACAGTTTTACGCGACTCGTCAAGATGCAGAAGGCGCATTGGAATATTTCACGTTAAAAAGCACGTGATGTAGAAAGTGAACCTTGTCAAATTCAGTCTGAAATTCAACAGGTTGAAGAGGGATATGTACTTAAAGCGGTTTTTCACATTCTGCTGCCAAGCGGAATTAGTGATTTTTCAAATGAAAGCTTGTGTAAGTGATAACTTACTCTAGAAAACAGCGTTTTTTTGTGACCGCACTTTCTGATATTTATGTTCCCCTGCATCGTATTATTCCTTTTTCTAATGTAGAAGGGCAGGGGAATCGTACCAGTATATTTCTTACAAGGCTGTAAGCTAAACTGCCTTTATTGCCATAATCCAGAAACCATTCCTCGTTATGCAGAAGGGGCTCATCAAGTCAGTCTGCAGTATTTGTATGAGCAAGTGATGGAGGCGGTACCTTTCATTCGTGGCGTGACGGTTTCTGGTGGGGAACCCACTATTCATCATAAAAAGCTCGTTCCGTTGTTTCAAAAGCTACGTGAGGAAGGGCTAACTTGCTATTTGGATAGCAGTGGTTTCTTTGAATTTGAAGCAATTCGACCTTTAATTGATGTGACAGACAAATTTCTCTTTGACCTGAAAGGAGAAGGGCTTGGCTTACAAAGTTTGTGCTTTGATAGACAAAATCGCTCAAGGCATTGTCCCTCAAAACATCATTCCCGCTCATCAACATATCAAGCAAGAAAATTTAGATCGCAATTTGAAGAATTTGGCGCAATTATTACCATTAAATAAAGTGGAAGAAGTGCGGTTAGTTTATGTGGCGAATTTTTTTGATTCAGAAAAGTTGGTGGAAAAAGTCGCTTCCTTATTGAAAGATTATCCGGATGTTTTGTTCAAAATTATCCGAATACACACAAAAGGTGCTCGAGACGCTGAAGGGCTCAGCCCTTATGTTCCCAACTGTTGAGCAGACCCAAGAACTTGAAAACTATGCGAAATCTTGTGGTCTGACCAAAATTGTGACCATTTTATAAGCAAACATATCGAAAAGTAGCAAAAATATTCCGACTTTTTACCGAAAAACAAGTAGAATAGGACAATTTTATTCACTTACTTATCTAACCAACCTAGGGGAAAAAAAAATGGGTATTTTTAGGTAGCGTTTTTAGGCATTGTCGTATTACTGGTCATTGCCGTATTATTTTCAAATAATCGTAAGGCGATTAATTTACGTACTGTATTAGGGGCTTTGGCGATCCAAATCGGATTTGCGGCCCTTATTTTTGTATGTGCCGTTTGGTCGAGATGCATTACAAGCGACGGCAAATGGTGTATCAAATGTTATCGCCTATGGTAATGAAGGGATTAACTTTCGTCTTTGGTGGATTAGCAGATCCTTCAAATGTCGGCTTTATCTTTGCGGTGAAAGTTTTACCAATCATCGTCTTTTTCTCCGGTTTAATTTCTGTGCTTTTATTACTTAGGTATCATGCAAGTAGTCATCAAAGTGATCGGTGGTGCATTACAAGCCGCATTAGGCACATCAAAAGCAGAATCTATGTCTGCTGCAGCGAACATCTTCGTTGGTCAAACAGAAGCACCGTTAGTGGTTCGACCTTACATTAAAAAAACATGACCCAATCTGAATTATTCGCCATCATGGCGGGTGGTACAGCCTCTATCGCAGGTTCTGTAATGGCGGGTTACGCAGGAATGGGCGTGCCGTTGACTTACTTAATCGCAGCCTCTTTCATGGCTGCACCAGCAGGTTTATTATTTGCGAAAATTTTATTCCCGCAAACTGAACAATTTACTGATAAACAACCTGAAACGGATGATAGCGAAAAACCGACTAACGTGCTTGAAGCAATGGCAGGTGGCGCGAGTGCCGGTATGCAATTAGCGTTAAACGTAGGTGCAATGTTAATCGCATTTCGTGGGTTTAATCGCTTTAATTAACGGTATCTTTAGGTGGCGTAGGCGGTTGGTTTGGTTACGGTGATTTAACATTACAATCAATCTTTGGTTGGATCTTCAAACCATTAGCCTACTTAATCGGTGTATCTTGGGATGAATCTGCAATTGCCGGTCAAATGATTGGTATGAAATTAGCCGTGAACGAATTCGTGGGTTACTTAGAGTTCGCTAAATACTTACAACCAGATACAGCGGTGGTATTAAGTGAAAAAACCAAAGCCATCATTACTTTCGCATTATGTGGTTTCGCTAACTTCAGCTCTATCGCAATCTTAATTGGCGGTATTGGTGGTATGGCACCAAATCGTCGTGGTGATGTGGCTCGCTTAGGTTTAAAAGCAGTTGTCGCAGGTACATTAGCTAACTTAATGAGTGCAACTATTGCTGGTTTATTCATCGAGTTAAGCGGCGTAGCAATGTAATTAAAAATGTGGTGAATTTTGACCGCACTTTATCTCTCAACACCACGAATCGTTCGTGGTGTTGTATTTTAAAGCAGGCGAAAACGTTTGCTTAAATGATTTTTTTATTTATCAACAAGAGGAAAAAACAATGACTCCACATATTAACGCTCCTGAAGGCGCATTTGCAGATGTTGTATTAATGCCAGGCGATCCGCTTCGTGCAAAATATATTGCTGAAACATTCTTAGAAGATGCGAAAGAAGTGACTAACGTTCGCAATATGTTGGGTTATACCGGTACTTATAAAGGTCGTCGTATCTCTGTTATGGGTCACGGTATGGGTATCCCATCTTGCTCAATCTATGCAAAAGAATTAATCACAGAATATGGCGTGAAAAAAATCATCCGTGTTGGTTCTTGTGGTGCCGTACGTATGGACGTTAAAGTACGTGATGTTATTATCGGCCTTGGTGCATGTACTGATTCAAAAAGTAAACCGTATCCGTTTCAAAGATAACGATTTTTGCTGCAATTGCTGATTTTGATATGGCACAAGCAGCGGTTCAAGCAGCGAAAAGAAAAAAAGGTAAGCAAGTTCGCGTAGGGAATCTCTTCTCTGCAGACTTATTCTATACGCCAGATTTCGAAATGTTTGATGTGATGGAAAAATACGGTATCTTAGGCGTAGAAATGGAAGCAGCGGGTATCTATGGCGTAGCAGCAGAATATGGTGCAAAAGCACTTTGTATCTGTACCGTTTCAGACCATATTCGTACACACGAACAAACTACAGCAGAAGAACGTCAATTAACCTTCAATGATATGATTGAAATTGCGTTAGAGTCGGTATTAATTGGTGATAAAGCATAATCTGTCTGATTTTTAGAATAAAAAAAGAGCGGTTAATTTGACCGCTCTTTTTGTTTTTCTATGCTTGCTATTTTTCATACCAAATTCGGTTCACATAGAGCACGACTTTACCAGAGGGTGTTTCCACATGGATTTCATCATCAACGCCTTTCCCGATTAAAGCGCGCGCGACGGGAGAATCAATGGAGATCCAGTTTTTAGCGGGATCGAATTCATCGCAGCCGACAAGGCGATATTGCTTCACTTCACCCTCTTCATCTTCTAGCTCAACCCAAGCACCAAAAAAACACTTTACCTTCTTGTTTCGGATGGTAATCCACGATTTGTAGCACTTCTAATCGTTTGGAAAGGAAAACGCACACGGCGATCAATTTCACGTAAGCGACGTTTGCCGTAAATATATTCCGCGTTTTTCACTGCGGTCACCAAGCGCGGCGGCATCTGAAACCGCTTGGGTAACTTTTGGGCGTTCTTCTTTCCACAAAAAAACTTAAGTTCTTGGTCAAG
>BNJT01002190.1_pt1 | contig 104700 bp, 94 predicted proteins | sample 8540491 | NCBI WGS metagenome assembly BNJT01 (sample SAMD00202455, study PRJDB9452) | human saliva metagenome | host: Homo sapiens
AGAGGGCGAACATATTTCTCTTGTAGCTCTCTACTCCCGGCTGGTTGAAGGGATTTACGCCGTTTAAATAAGCGGAAACACCGCAGGCAAACTCAAAGAAGTAGAATATCTCTCCCAGAGTTCTGGCGCTCTGCTCGTCAATCTTTACGATAAAGTTCGGTACATCTCCGTCACTGTGAGCCAAGATGGTTCCCTTCATGGCTGCCTTATTCACAAAATCCACGGTTTTTCCTGCCAGATAGTTCATTCCGTCTGTATCGATGGCTTCCTTCTCCAGCACAATCTCTTCCTTGGATTTCTCAATTTCCAATACGGTTTCAAAGTGCAGGGGACTTCCTTCCTGAATAAACTGTCCTAAGGAGTGTAAATCTGTAGTAAAGTCTACGGAAGAGGGGAACAGGCCTCTGTGATCCTTACCTTCGGATTCTCCCATTAACTGCTTCCACCACTCGGAAAGGTAGTGGCAGGATGGCTCATAGTTTACCAAAATCTCAATCTTCTTATTCTTTCGAAGCATGATATTTCTGGCTGCCGCATACTGTAAAGCAGGGTTCTCCTTGTAATCAGCGGAAAGCAATCTTTCCCGCATAGCATTGGCGCCATCCATAAGCTCCTGAATATCCACACCGGTTACGGCAATGGGAAGCAAACCTACTGCTGTCAGTACGGAAAAACGTCCGCCGATATCATCCGGTACCACGAACTCCTCATAGTGCATTTCGTCAGCCAGGTTCTTCAACGCGCCCTTAGCCCGGTCAGTAGTGGCGTAAATACGTTTTGCCGCCCCTTCCTTTCCATACTTCTCTTCCAGCAATCCCTTGAATACTCTAAAGGCAATGGCAGGCTCTGTAGTGGTTCCGGACTTGGAAATGATGTTGATGGAGAAATCCTTTCCCTTCAACACATCCTGCAAATGCAGAATATACTTGGAAGAAATGTTATTTCCCACATAGTAAATTTCCGGAGTCTTTCTATCCTCTTTCTTTAACTCATTGTAGAAGCTGTGATTTAAAAATTCGTTGGCTGCACGAGCTCCCAGATAAGAGCCTCCGATACCGATTACCAAAAGAACATCGGAATCCTCCTGAATCTTCTTTGCCGCCTTCTGAATCCTCTGAAACTCTCCCTTATCATAATCCGCCGGCAGGGAAATCCAACCTAAGAAATCATTTCCTGCACCCTTTCCGGACAAAAGAGTATCTCTTGCCGCAAGAGTCTGACATTTAAAGTTCTCCATCTCCTCTTCACTGATGAATTTTCTTGCCTTGGATAAATCAAATTGTAGCATATAGCCTCCTTCTCCTTTTCCCTCTAATCCTTTAGAGGGTAGTTCTTTCGAGAGGATTCCCGGATATAGATGGAAATCTCCTCTTCTTAGCCCCTACAGTGTATCCTTAAAAAAAATACACCGTTAACTCTAACTTTATTTCTTATTTTGTAAGAATAACTTACTTTTAAGAATTCTAAGACAAAGTCTACACTTTGTGCAATAGCTTTTCTCTCAAATTCTGTATAAGTCATAGGTGCTTTGGTATTTGCTTCATCGGAAATAAATCGTAAAATCAGGAAAGGAACCCCATTTTTCCTTGCAATCTGGGCAATAGCCGCTCCTTCCATCTCACAACAGGATGCCTGGAACTCTTTCCGTAAAAATTCCTTCTTCTCCTGAGAGGAAACAAAGCAGTCTCCTGTAACTACCCTACCCAGAAAAGTATGGAAGCCCTGCATGGTCTTCCCCACTGCTAAAGCCTTCTCAATCATCCTTTCCTCTGCCGGAAAAGCCAAATCCTCTTCTCTGGGAATCTGTCCCAAGGGGTATCCGATTTCCGTGGCATCCATATCGTATTGCAACGCATCCTTAGAGACCAAAAGATCCAAAACATGAATCTCCTCTGCAATGGCTCCTGCCACACCGGTATTTATGATTTGCTCAGGAGAAAAAGTATCGATTAAAGCCTGGGTACAAGCTGCTGCATTGACCTTTCCGATTCCGGCTTTACAAAGCACCACTTCCTGTCCGGAAAGCTTTCCTTTAACAAAAAAATATGGTCCCTTTTGGATTTCTTCCCTGTCCTCACAGAGTTCCTTAAGCTTTGCCACTTCCTCTTCCATGGCTCCGATAATCCCTATCATCTTCCCCCTCCTTTTTCCGGCATAAGTTTTTATGGCATTAGATGTAAGTTTTTATGCATCAGGCATAAATTGAACAACTTGAATAATTTTACTGAATTCATTTTTCCCGAAAAAAGGATTACAAAAATGAATCAATGAGCTGTAATACATTCTCTCTTCCGTTCTTTTCCTTGCTGTTTCTCATAGCTTCTTGAAATTTCGCCTTATTTTCCTTCAGTTCCTTTAATAAAGCATAAAGCTTGGAAAAAAATCCGCCTCCGCCTCTTCCTGAGAAAGTACCAGAGAATAGCCCTGTTTTTGGAAGGACTCTGCATTTAAAATCTGGTCTCCTCTGGAAGCTCCCTTGGGTAAGGGAATCAAAAGGTTGGGCTTTTTCCAAAGCCAAAAGCTCACAGATTACATTGGCTCCGGCTCTGGAAATGACGCAGTCTGCTGCCTGATAATAATCCGCCAACTCCTCATGGACATATTCATATTGCTGATAGCCTGCTCTATTCTTAAGGCTCTCCTCCCCATTTCCTTTACCGCAGACATGGAGGATATCCCAGTCTTCCAAGAGCCGGTCCAGATTCTTTCGAATCACTTGATTCACCGCCTGAGAGCCCATGCTTCCGCCGATAATCAGCAAAACCTCTTTCTCACCGGAAAATCCGGCTCTTTCCAAGCCCTTCTCTCGACTTCCCTGTAGAAGCTCCTCTCGAATGGGGGCACCGGTAAAGACCGCCTTCTTCTTCGGTAAATAGTTTAGGGTTTCCGGAAAATTGCAACAGATTTTTTTAGCAAAGGGAATGGTCAGCTTATTGGCCAGCCCCGGTGTCATATCCGACTCATGGCAAATCACAGGAATCCCAAGGCTTGCCGCCGCATAGACCACCGGTACCGCCACAAATCCTCCTTTGGAAAAAACCAAATTGATTTTTTTCCTTTTTTCAGGAATTTTTCTGGCCTGAAAAAAATCCTGCGATGACCTTAAAGGGGTCGGTAAAGTTCTGTAAAGAAAAGTATCTCCGAAACTTTCCTGTGGCAATCCCGTAGTAGGGAAGTCCTGCCTTTTTCCGCCAATTCTTTTTCTATTCCCTTTTCCGAACCGATATAAAAAAAGCCGGTGCTTCCTTTCCTTTAAACCGGGAATCAGGGCAAGATTTGCGGTAACGTGTCCCATGGTGCCTCCCCTGTTAATACAATCTTAGCCATGAATCTCCTTTACAATGCTTTCCTTCACCTTCTCCAGCTCTCCATCCTCATAAGAAAGAGGAGTCCATAAAACCATACTGTCCTTTGCATCAAAGCGGGGAATGATGTGCACATGAAAATGCTCCACCGTCTGGCCAGCCGCTTCTCCGTTGTTTTTGTACCACATTAAAGCCCTTGGCACCGGTAGCCTTTACCATAGCCTGTCCGATTTTTTTTGCTAATGGGAAAACCTTGGCCAGAACTGCATCATCCATCTCCAAAAGATTCTTTCCGTGTTGCTTTGGCAGAATCAGACAGTGTCCCTTTGCCGCCGGAGAAATGTCCAAAATCACACGAAAATCCCCATCTTCATACACCGTTCCGGAAGGAATCTCCCCATTGGCAATCTTACAAAAAATACAATCTGCGCTCATTTCCTGTCCTCTCTTTCTCTGCTCATCTCCTGCTGAAATAATCGTTATCTCTATTATATCGGTTCGGAAAAGGATTTTCCACCGTAGTTTCAGCCGGTTCAAAAGTGTTCGAGAAACTATTCCTCTTAAATAGTACTACCCGCTTCACCGTCTCAAATACTGCTTTAGCCAAACATCGCATTAGTCAAATATTGCTTTAGCCTAATACCGCATCGGCCAAATTTCGCTAATTCAAGTATCTCTTTAGATATTTTCCGGTATAGGATAGCGGATTTTCCGCCACCTCTTCCGGGGTGCCGGTACAAAGCACCGTTCCTCCGCCGCTTCCTCCTTCCGGCCCCATATCAATCAGGTAGTCGGCACACTTGATCACATCCAGATTATGCTCTATCACAAGAACCGTATTGCCGCCATCTGCCAGTCTTTGCAGCATTTCTACCAGCTTCCGCACATCCTCAAAATGTAGGCCTGTAGTAGGCTCATCCAAAATATAAAGGGTTCTTCCGGTTCCTCTTCGGCTTAGCTCTGTAGCCAGCTTGATTCGCTGGGCCTCTCCTCCGGAAAGCTCCGTACTGGGCTGTCCCAGGCGAATGTAGGATAGCCCCACATCCATAAGAGTCTGCATTTTCCGTTGAATACTGGGGATATGGGCAAAGAAGTCATAGGCTTCCTCCACCGTCATATTCAAGACATCATAGATATTCTTTCCCTTGTAGCGAACCTCCAAGGTTTCCCGGTTATAGCGTTTTCCATTACAAACCTCACAGGGCACATAGACATCCGGCAGGAAATGCATCTCGATCTTTACAATACCGTCTCCGGAGCAGGCTTCACATCGTCCCCCCTTCACATTGAAGGAGAAACGTCCCTTGGTATAGCCTCTTTCCTTGGCATCCTTGGAGCTGGCAAAGAGGTCACGAATCAGGTCAAAGACGCCGGTATAGGTCGCGGGGTTGGAACGAGGGGTTCTTCCGATAGGGCTTTGGTCAATGTCAATGACCTTATCCAAGGCTTCCAAGCCCTCCATCTTTCTGAATTTTCCGGGAATCATTTTGGCCTTGTTCAACACCTTGGCACAATGCTTATGGACGATTTCATTGACGAGAGAGGACTTTCCGGAACCTGACACTCCGGTGACACAGGTGAATACTGATAAAGGAATCTTCACATCCACATTTTTAAATTATTTTCCTGGGCACCGTAAACATCCAAGGTTTTCGTAAAACTCCTTCTTTGCTTTGGCAGAGGAATCTTTTTCTTTCCGCTTAAATACTGGCCGGTTATAGAGTCCTTATTTTTCATAATCTCCTTGGCAGTACCTACAGCCACTACCTGTCCACCGTGTTCTCCCGCTCCCGGACCGATATCTACAATCAAATCCGCCTCTCGCATGGTGTCTTCGTCATGCTCCACCACAATCACGGAATTTCCCAAATCTCGAAGGCGCTTTAAGGTGGCAATCAGCTTGTCGTTATCCCTTTGATGAAGGCCTATACTGGGCTCGTCCAAAATATAAGCAACCCCCACCAAACCGGAACCAATCTGGGTAGCCAGACGGATTCTTTGGGCTTCTCCTCCGGAAAGGGTACCGGCAGAACGGGCAAGGCTTAGGTAATTCAGTCCCACATCCAACATAAACTTGCTTCTTGCCTTAATCTCCCTAATGATTTGGTCCGCAATTTTTTCTTCCATGGCAGTGAGGGTCACAGAAGAAATCCAATCGTGGAACTGATCTAAAGGCATGGTTGTAGATTCGTAAATATTTTTTTCACCCACCGTTACGGAAAGAGAGCCGGGTTTCAGTCTTGCTCCGTGACAACTGGGACAGGGGGTAATTCGCATAAACTGCTCGTATTCCTGCTTCATTTTCTCGGAAAAGCACTCCTTATATCGTCTTTCCACATTGTTGAGCAAGCCTTCAAATACCACACGGTGCACATTTCCCTTTCCAAACTGGGAGGCATAGCGTACCGTAATACTTTCCGTACCGGTACCATGGAGAATAATCTTCCGAATCTTCTCCGGAAGCTCACAAAATGGGGTATCTAAAGAAAAGCCGTACTTTTCACTTAAAGCCACCAGCATGGCATGAGTAAAGCTTCCTTCATCCTTAGAATTCATCCAACCCATTACGGAAATGGCTCCCTGATTTAAAGACAAAGTTTCATCCGGAATCATCAACTCCGCATCAAATTCCATCTTATAGCCTATTCCAAAGCAGGCAGGACAGGCCCCAAAGGGGTTATTAAAGGAAAAGCTTCTGGGCTCGATTTCCTCTATACTGCTGCCGTCCACAGGACAGGAAAAGCTGGTGGAAAGCCGTAGCTCCTCCCCGTTTAAAAAGTCCACAAGCAAAAGGCCGTTGCTTAAAGAAAGCACCTGCTCTATGGAGTCGGTCAGACGCTTTTCAATTCCCTTCCGTACCACAAGACGGTCTACCAAAACTTCAATGGTATGCCGGTTATTTTTCTCTAAATCAATCTCTTCTTCCAGCTCATACATATTGCCGTCAATTCTTGCCCGAACAAAGCCGGAACGGCGAACGCTTTCCAGAAGCTTTTCGTGTTTACCCTTCTTTCCTCTCACCACGGGGGCAAAGAGTTGCATCTTCGTCCCCTCTTCCCGCTTCATCAGAAGGTCCACCATCTCATCAACGGTCTGCTTCTTGATTTCTCTTCCACATTCCGGGCAATGGGGAATTCCTACCCTGGCATAGAGAAGTCTAAGATAATCATAGATTTCCGTTACCGTTCCCACTGTAGAACGGGGGTTTCTGTTGGTGGATTTTTGGTCAATGGAAATAGCCGGAGAAAGCCCTTCAATCAGCTCCACATCCGGTTTTTCCATCTGTCCCAAGAATTGTCTGGCATAGGAGGACAGGGACTCCATATATCTTCTTTGCCCTTCGGCATAAATGGTATCAAAGGCCAGGGAGGACTTTCCCGATCCGGATAATCCTGTAAGAACCACCAAAGAATCTCTGGGGATATCCAGATCCACATGCTTTAAATTGTGCTCATTCGCACCACGAATTTTTATCCACTTCTTTTCCAATGTATTTCCCAAACCTCTCTACAGTCTTGCATTTACTATTTGTCTTCTACCGTTTTCTTTATAATCTTTCTTGCATAAAAAAAGCCAGCAAACATTTGTTTGCCGACTAAGCTTAACACCTCTATAAGGGCTTTTCAAGGGCTTCTTCTTAGGGACTGATGACGGGATTTTTTAGGCCCTTATCGCCGTAAGAAAAAATGCCTTCCCAATATTAAAGCACCTTGGATAAAAAGCTCTGCACACGCTCATTTTCACAATGATAGAAAAAGTCTTCAGGAGCAGCTTCCGTAATAAAAATATCCATCCTCCAAGAAAAGCACTCGGTTGGAAACCTCTCTGGCAAAGCCCATTTCATGGGTCACCACCACCATGGTCATCTTCTCCTCTGCCAAATCCCGCATAACCTGAAGCACCTCTCCCACCATTTCCGGATCCAAGGCCGATGTGGGTTCGTCAAAAAGCATCACATCCGGCTCCATGGCAAGGGCTCGTACAATGGCAACTCTTTGCTGCTGTCCGCCGGATAACTGTAAGGGAAATTGCCCTGCCTTGTCCTCAAGACCAACTCTTTTTAAAAGAGCCATAGCCTTCTCCTCCGCCTCCTCCTTGGACTTTTTTAGGAGTTTTCTTGGCCCCAGAGTCAGGTTATCCAAAATGCTCATGTGGGGGAAAAGGTTAAATTGCTGAAATACCATCCCCATCTTTTGCCGTAAAACATCTACATTCTTACTACGTAATACGCTTTGTCCTTCAAAGAAAATATCTCCCTTTGTAGGGCTTTCCAAAGCATTCAAGCAACGGAGAAAAGTGGACTTTCCGGAACCGGAGGGGCCGATAATACTAATCACATCTCCCTTATGGATATCCACGGAGATATCATGTAAAACCTCTTGATTTTTGAATTTCTTATGGAGATGTTCTACCTTAATCAAGACCTCTGCCATCTTATCCCCTTTCCTTTCTTTGGAATGCCTCTTCCATCTTTTTCTCCAGGAAGGAGAAGAACATGGTTAAAATCAGATAAATCAAAGCTACCGTAAGTAGCGGTGTCCAAGAATCATAGGTTCTGGAGCGGACAATGTCTCCCGCCTTGGTTAGATCCTGTACCGCAACATAGCCTGCCACCGCAGTCTCCTTAATGAGAACGATAAACTCATTAAAGATAGCAGGAAGCACATTTCGAACCGCCTGTGGCATAATGATATAGCGCATGGTTTCCCCATAGCTAAAGCCAAGAGATCGGCCGGCCTCCATTTGCCCCTAGGAATGGACATAATCCCGGAACGGATGATTTCCGCCACATAAGCCGCAGAGTTTAGTCCGAATGCAATAATTCCCACAAACACTCCGGAGAAAATACGGGAAGTAAAGATACAGTAGTAAAAAATCATCAGCTGAATTACCGCCGGAGTACCTCGCATAATGGTCAGATAAAACTGACAAATCCCGTTGGCTATCTTGCCTTTTCCGGTTCTGTCATAGGTACTTCTCACCATACCGATGATAAAGCCCAATGCCACACCAATTACCAACGCGAAAAAGGTGATAATCAAAGTATTTTTCAGTCCCTCCAGGAAATAGAGATAGCGTTTATCCTGCACCAGATTCATATACAGATGTTCCTGTAATGACATATTTTACTCCCCTCTACAGCGAGATGTCCCGCCACTTAGGCAGGACACCCGAAATGATTACAAAGCAACTGCTTATTTTGCCTGAATATACTTCGCTGTGATTTCCTCCAGCTTACCGTTATCCTTCAGCTTCTTTAAAGCCGCATTAATCTTTTCTACCAGCTCCGTGTTTCCCTTCTTGACACAGATAGCGTACTCCTCTTCCGCATAAGCACTATCTAAAAGCTTTAAACCCTTATTCTGAGAAACGAATACCTCTGCCGGATTCTTATCAATAATAACCGCATCTACCTTTCCTGCCTGTAAGGCCTGTACGGCATCTGCTCCCTTGGGAAAACGTTCTACGCTTTTTTCTCCTAAATCATCTGTGGAATACAGGTCGCCGGTGGTTCCCTGTTGTACCCCCACCTTCTTTCCCTTTAAATCATCGATGTTGCTGATGCTGGAATCCTCTGTCACAATGACACTCTGTACGGAGGTGGCATAGGAATCGGAAAAATCCACATTCTTTAAACGATCCTCATTAACCGTCATGCCGGCTGCACCAAAATCTGCCTTTCCGGACTGCACTGCAGGGATAATGGCATCAAAAGCCAAGTCGGATATTTCCAGCTTCATTCCCATCTCCTCCGCAATGGCTTCCGCAATATCCACATCAATCCCTACAATATCTTTTCCCTCGTGGTATTCATAGGGAGGAAATTCCGCATTGGTAGCCATAATCAATGTACCGCCCTTTGCTTCCGCCTTAGCCGAATCCGTTTCCTTCGACCCTCTCGCCTGATTACCCTGTTCTGTTCCCGCTTCACTACCCTTTGCTGTTCCTTCCGTACTTCCTTTGGAACCGCCGCAAGCTACCAAAGACAATCCTGCCAATGCCGCAATCAATAAGTACTTTTTCATATTCTCTCCTCCTTCAATACACCTAATCATCCTGATTTCAAACAAGCTTTCCGTTCATAAACTTTTCAGCCTGTTAAAGCACGGGCCTTACTATCCGGTCAAATAGCGGACAATGTATAAAGCAATGCTGTCATGTGCATAATTATACTTTTGCATTCGGGAATGTCAAGGACTTTTTTGAATATTTTTGCATATTTTCTTTTTTATTTGCATAAGTAGAGTTTTCATTGAACTTTTGCAAATATTTCCCTGCTAAAAATATTGTCGAAAAAAAGGCTTCAGGCGCTTCATTAAAATCCCCCCTAAAATCCCTATCAGAACCCCTGCCACAGAGCCTGCAATCAGTAAATAAGGAAGATAATACCAAAGTGCCGTGTTTCTTAGCAAAAAAGCCGCCATAAAAACCTGACCGATATTATGAAAGATTCCGCCAATTAAGCTGACACTGACTGTGGAAAAATGAACTAAGTTTTTAAACAGAAGCATCATCAAAAAACTGCATAAAAATCCACTTAAGGAATAACTAAGGGTCAAAGCATTTCCAAATAAAAGCGATAAAAGAATGATTCTTAAAAAGCCGATTACCGCTGTAGGAAATGGTCCTACGGAAAACAGCATTAAAATATTCACTAAATTCGCCAGGCCCAGTTTTACTCCCGGAATGGGGATAGGCGTAGGAAGCTGAGCCTCCACATATCCCAAAATCATGGAAATGGCTAAAAACATGGCATAAATGCTAAGATGAATGCTGCTTCTACGCTTTGCCCCTAGGGGAACCTTCTTGGAAATGTCATTTTCCCGGATGCTTGTCTTTTTTTCCCTATCCTCCATGATCCTCCTTACTTCTACTCTATCCCAATGAAAAGTATGCTTTCTCTTTTCGGATAGACTGTCTTTATCGCATGAAAAAGGACGGCGCATGCGCCGTCCTGCTTTTGCTTTTCTTTCATCTTGATACTTCTGCAATGCTGTCCTTCTTCCCGTGCCGTCTTACTGTACTGTCTGTCCCGAGAAGTCGTCTATATTACAAAATGATTCAAACCCGAAGAGAAAAATTAAAGCTTTACTACGTTAGTAGCCTGAGGTCCCTTAGCTCCGTCAACTACTTCGAACTCAACGGCCTGACCTTCTTCCAAAGACTTGAATCCGTCTCCGGACAATCCGGAATAATGTACGAATACATCCTTTCCTGTCTCATCAGAGATAAATCCATAACCCTTCTGGTTGTTAAACCACTTTACTGTACCTTTCATTACTATATCCTCCAAAAACAATTGCAACCGAAATTGATTACAACAATGGAAGAATACCATATCCCCTGCACTTCGTCAACCGCATTTTTATGTAAATCCCAGCATTTTGATTTTTTAGGATTGTTTTTTGCTATATTTTTTAGAAAACACGAAAAAAAGAACTGTTATTATAAAATTATTTATTGAGCAGTTTTTCTAAATCATTTTCAGAGAATACATATTTCTTATTGCAGAAATCACAACGGACTTCCTGGGACTTATGGTCAGAAAGTAAAGATTCAATCTCTTTCTTTCCCAAAGAAATCAAAGCTTTCTCCACCCTTTCTCTACTACAGTTGCAGTGATAGCGAAGTTCCCGCTTCTCATGAATTTCCAGACCGAAATCTCCCAAAAGATATTCCAATAATTCCTCAGGACTATATTTTGCCAGTAAATCCGTAACGGAATGCACCTTGGATAACTTTTCCTCCAGCTTGTCCAAAAGACTTTCCTCTGCAAAGGGAAGAAGCTGAATAATAAAGCCTCCGGACTCAGCCACGGTATTTTCCTTATTCATCAGAACACCAAGCCCAACGGAGGAAGGAATCTGCTCACTGATACTGTAGTAAGCATTGATGTCTTCTGCAATTTCTCCGCTGATTAAGGCAGTCTGCCCTACATAGGGCTCTCCCAGACCATTGTCCCGGATTACGGAAAGAAAACCCTTTCCTACTGCTCCCCCCACATTTAAGTGACCATCCTCTCTTGCAGGAAGAATCACATTGGGATTGCCGCAAACGCCCTTTACATTGCCATGGGAGTCTGCCGTAGCCACAAGACTCTTCATAGGACCGTCTCCCTTGATAGACAGCGTAATCAGATCCTTCTCTCCCTTTAACTCTACCCCCATCATCAGAGCTGCACTCATCAGTCTGCCCATAGCCGCAGTGGCAATGGGGGAAGTATTATGAATCCGTCTTTGCTCCTCTGCCGTATTTCTGGTGCTGCAGGCAAAGGCACGAATCTGCCCTTCCGCCGCAGTTCCTCTTACTAAATAGTCTGTATTAGCCATTTTGTAATAATTCTCTCTCTTTTTCTTCGTCTTTTCTCATGCAACACTTTTTGTATTTCTTTCCGGAGCCGCAGGGACAAGCATCATTGGGATAAATCTTCTTGCTCTCTCTCTTTACTGTTCCGGACTTCTTCTGCTCCTTATAGAGCTCTTTTCTCTTTTCTTCTGTCAAAATGGAATCCCAAGCCGGAAGCTCATAGAGCCAGGAAGCCTTGGCCTCCACCATGTTGTAGTACAGCTTTTCCGGATCAATCTGAATCTTAACAACAGTATCCTCTTCCATAGTATCGATAGGATTATGATAGCCTGCCAAAGACTCATCGATTCCGTCCAGAATTCCTACGAAAATGAAAGGGTCGATGGAGAACTTCTCTGCCAATTCCTTTACGCTTCCCTCATAAACCTTCTTCGGATCCTTCAGGATTTCCTCGTAAAATCCCTTCTCCAAAGCAAAAATACTTCTGCCAAAGAGCTTCCTGCTCCTGCTTATTCATGCCGTTTCCGTAGGCGGTATTTCTCCAATTTTTCTAACAAAGTTGCCATAACGATCTCCATTCTTCATTTTTTTCTTTAGACTTAAAGCGAGCAAATCTCACAAAGTGCTTTTCCTCTTAGGGATATTTCCCCAATAACTTTATGATTATATCAAAAAAATCCCAACTTTTACAACCAAAGGATATGGTGCAAATCCTCACAGAATATACAGATAAATTTTTGACAGCCAAGAAGGAGTGAGATACAAGGATTACGCAGTTTTTTTCTGCGTAGAGTACTGAATAAGGGGCAATCTGAGCCCGTCTGTACTTGCCGAAAGCAAGCGAAGCGTAGCTTGAAGCTTAGTACAGCTACGCAGGCGAAGTTAGCGGGAGCGTGCCCCTATTCAGTACTCTATGCAGAAAAACGATGGAAAAACATTATATCCCCCTTCTTAGCTGTCTAAATTTTCCCTAAATCCTCAAAGTGCTCCGCTTGATTCGGAATTTGTTTCTTTTCCAAGCGTTTATTGGCATAACGACGGATACCGTTTAGGATAACAGCCCATAACGGAACAGCGATAATCATCCCTACAAAGCCGAAAAGACCGCCAAAAAGGATAATGGAGAACAGCACCCAGAAACTGGATAATCCGGTGGAATCTCCTAAAATCTTCGGTCCGATTACATTTCCATCCAGCTGCTGGATAGCTAAAATAGCAATAGCAAAGTACAGGGCCTGCAACGGACTGCTTAACATAATCAAGATAATACAGGGAATGGCCCCCACAAAGGGACCGAAGAAAGGTACCACATTGGTCACGCCAATGATTACGGAAACCAACAGGGTGTAAGGCATCTTCATAATACTTAAAACAAAGAAGGTTAGAATTCCAATAATCACACTGTCAATAATTTTCCCCAAAATAAAACCGCCGAACATCTTGTGAACATACTGCAGTTCTTCAATAATTCCTTTCGCTTTTTCCTTGGAAAAGATAGCAAAAAGGAGCTTTCTGAATTGTAGCTTCAAGGTCTTTTTCAGGTTTAAAAGGTAAACCATCACAATCAAACCGATTAAGATATTCTTAACCACCGTAAAGGTATTCCAAATACCGTCCCGGAAAAAGGCGGCAATATTTTGTAAATGTCCTAAAATCGTTTGCGCACTTTCCGGTTTATTGCTAAAGAAAGCACTGATTTCATTATACCAGTCCTCTACATATTCTCTTGCCTCCGGATAGTTGGTTAATAAAGTCTGAATTCTTTCATAAGAGCGGTTAAGGGCATCCGGTAAAGTAAGATAGAGATTAAAGACAGATCTGGTCAACTCCGGAATCAGAAGAGATACCAAACTTCCTCCAATCAATACTAAGAATAATAAGCTACAAATTGTTGCCAAAAAACTGCTTAGCGTACTTTGTTTTTTACTCTTCTTACGAAAAATCTTGTTCAAAAAAAGTTCAGTATATTTCACTACAAAATCATAAACAGGACTCATCAAATAAGCCAGAACAGCCCCATAAATGATTGGCATTAAAATCTGAATAAAGAGACTGAAATTTTTGTTAATAGTCTCTAAATGACTCACTATAATAAAAAGTAGGGAAGTTGCCGCCAATACCAAAAAGGCAGTAATTCCCCACTTGATTTGTTCTGTCCAATTTTCCCTTTTCATGGCTCCATTCTCCTAAGAAGAACGATTCTGTATTCACCGTTCTATACATCTATCTCTTTTCCCTGCACTCCCGCTTATTACTACATATAAAAGCCGGGTACTCCGGCTTAATATACTATAAAAGCTAAGCCCCAGGCTTAGTATAAGCAATAAAAGCTAAGTACTCTCTACCTTAGCCTAAATACAAAAAATCAGACTCACCAAAGCGCCGTACCACACGTTTGACTCCTAGCATAAAGCCAGGTGGGTTACCTCACGGATTTCTCAAGGATCCTTAACCGCAGGACGGAAGGCTTGCTATCCTAATCGCAAATATCGGAATCCCGTATGTCATATTTGTAGGTTCAAATTGTGTGGACTCGAACGCCCCAGCCAAGTCTGTAAAAAAATTATAGCAAAGGGTACCTGGGCTTGCAAGTAAGAATTTCTATTCCATAACTTACAGATTTTCTATTCCATAGCTTACAAAAAGCATTCCCTTTTCCACGGAAATCTCCGCCTCTTCTCCTGTAAAGGCATTACTCACCCCTATAGGAAAGCTATTCTTTAAACAGCCTTTATCGATTTGATATAGAAGTCCTTTTTCTTTTACTCCCCTAGCCTCCTCGGAATAGGAAAAAACGGAACAAGTCCCCTGCATTCCTTTCGGAAAATGCAGACTTCCATCCTGAAGTGCCGTAATGAGCTCTTCTTTTCCATATAAATATCCTTTAGCCCTTTGTTCGGTAAGAAAGGCCAGACTTTGTAATGCGGCAAGGCTATGATCAAAGCGCCTTCCCTCTAAAGCTCCAAAGATATGGATTTCCCGGATTCCCTCTTCCAGGCAAAGCTTAATGGCCGCTAAAAGATCCGTATCATTTTTCACCACAGGAAGTTGCTTTAAGGGAATTCCTTGGAAAGAGGACTCTGAAAGAAATTCCGCCCTCTCCTTCGGATTTTCCGAAAATATATTATAGGATAGAGGAGCGGGATTTTCCGAAAAACTTGCAGTCAAAGAATCCAAATCTCCCAAAATCAAAGAGGGGGTAATGCCTTCCTCTTGACAGTATCGGAAGCCTCCATCCACTGCAATAATCAGATCCTCCTTGTTTAAAGAAAAAGGAATTCCATAAAGTATCCGGCACAGATTAATATTCCTCTTCTTTCCATACTTTCTCCCGTCTCATTGCACAAATTCCCTTTTGTGCATTTTTCTTTCCTAAGCATTTGTATAAAGCACTATCTTTCCCCGGAAATGCATTCCCGATTCTTTCTTAATCAGCTTTCTTTTTTCTTCACTCTCATAGAGCTAAAAAAATGGGAAAGCAGTTCTCTCGCCTCCCCCTCCAGCACATTTTCCCGAATCGCCACTCTATGGTTTAGTTCCTTCATTTGTAAAACATTTAATAGAGAACCGCAGAAGCCGGCTTTAGGATTCCGAAGAGAAAAGACCAGACGGGGAATTCTAGCCTGTAAAATAGCTCCCGCACACATGGGACAAGGCTCCAAATTCACATAGAGGGTGCAATCCTCCAAGCGCCAGTCTCCTATTTTCTTACAGGCCTTCTCAATGGCTAAAATTTCTCCATGATAGAGGGCATTGTTTTTTTGATTTCTCCGGTTATAGCCTCTGCCCAATATCGTTCCCGGAAGAATCCCCTTTTCTTGGCAAAGTCTTCCCATGGGAGAATCCGGCTTTGTCCCGTCATAAACAATCAGCGCCCCGATGGGTACATCCCCCCGGGACGCTGCTTTTTTCGCCAGGGAAAGAGCCATCTTCATATAGTCTTTCTCTGTTTTCATTTCTTTCTAAAACTCCTTATAAAGGGACTTTCCGATTAACTCTGAAGGTAATGCCACGGAGAAGTTTTCCGCAACACTGGCACCGATAACGCCGAAGCTATCCTGTTCTTCTCCTTGTCCCCCTGCAATTCCCTTATGATAAACCAAAAGAGGAACCTGTTCTCTGGTATGATCCGTTCCGGAAAATGTGGGATCATTTCCGTGGTCTGCAGTCAGCATCAGGAGGTCATCTTCTCCCAAAACAGAAAGCAATTCTCCCAGCTTCTCATCAAAGCGCTGAATTTCTTCCCCATAGCCCACAGGATCTCTTCTATGGCCGTAAAGAGCATCAAAGTCCACCAAGTTCACAAAGCAAAGTCCTTGAAAATCCTCATCCTTTGCCAGGGCAATACACTGTTCCATTCCTTCCACAGAGGAACGGGAGTGAATCGCCTTATTGATTCCCTCTCCCACGAAAATGTCGTTGATTTTTCCAATGGAAATTACGGAAAGTCCTGCTTCTTCCAGATAATTTAAAACGGTTTTTGTAGGTGGTTTTAGGGCCAGGTCATGACGGTTGGAGGTTCTTTTAAACTCTCCCCTTTTCTCCCCTACATAGGGTCTGGCAATCACCCTTCCAACCCTCCATTCGTCCTTCATGGTGATTTCTCTGGCGATTTCACAATCCTTATACAGTTCCTCCAGCCCAAAATACTTGGGATCTTCAGGGGCGGCAATCTGCAATACGGAGTCCGCAGAAGTATAGACAATCATACTTCCGGTCCTTAATTGCTCCTCTCCCAGCTCCTCAATGATTTCCGTACCGGAGGCTGCCTTGTTTCCGATCACCTTTCTTCCGGTCTTCTCTTCCAATTCCTGAATTAATGCAGGAGGAAAGCCGGTGTCGGTAAAGGTAATAAAGGGCTTTTCCGTCTTTATCCCCATCATTTCCCAGTGTCCGGTCATGGTGTCCTTACCGTTACTGGCTTCATTTAAGGCATAGTACTTGGCCATAGGCTTTTCTACCGGAGAAACCCCTTTTTAAGCGCTTTTAAATTTCCCATGCCCAGCTTTTCCAAATTAGGGATGGAAAATGAGGGCATCTTTTCTGTAATATGAAGGAAGGTATCCGTACCTTCGTCTCCAAACTTTGCTGCATCCTTGCCATTTCCAATGCCTAAAGAATCTAAAACAATCAAAAATATTCTTTTAAATTTCATCTTTCCTACTTTCTCTCTTTCTCCCTTTGAATCAGGAGCTTTACGGCCTCAATGGCGGTCTGAATCGCCAAATCCGTGTCGTGTAAAATTTCGTTGGAAAGCCCGGCTTTCACTCTCTCCTGGTTGGAGACTACAAATAAAATGGTGCCTACCTGCTTTTTCAGATAGGCTCCCACGGTAAAAAGCGCCGCACTTTCCATTTCGGAAGCCTTACAACCTAATTTGCACCAGGCATCCCACTTCTCCAGCAATTCCTTGGAGACCGGTAAGTCCTCCGGCTTATGCTGTCCATAAAAAGCATCCTTACACTGCACTACCCCCACATGGGTTTTTGCGGAAAGCTTTTTTCCTGCCTCTTCCAGCACCTTAGTCAGCTCGAAGTCTGCTGTGGCCGGCCACTCGATAGGGGCATATTCCTTGGAGGTTCCCTCCATACGGATTGCAGATTGGGCAATCACCAAATCTCCCGCTTCTACAGAAAGGTCCATCCCTCCCGCTGTGCCTACACGGATAAAAACCTCTCCTCCGCAGGTACTAAGCTCTTCCAGGGCAATAGAAGCGGAGGGTCCGCCTATACCGGTGGAACAGACACTGACCTTTTCCCCCAAAAGAGTACCGGTATAAGTCACATACTCTCTTCTGTCTGCCACCAATTCCGGATTGTCAAAATATTTCGCAATCTTTTCACAGCGCTTCGGATCTCCGGGAAGGAGAACATATTTCCCCAAATCTCCCTTTTTTACTCCGATATGATAACAGCGTTCATCTTCTGAATAATTAATCATGGAAACTCCTTATGCTAAAGCCAATGCAAATGCCTTGTGCTAAATGTTATGCAAATACTTATGCCAAGCTTAACGCAAAATCTTTATGCCAAATAGAGCACAAAATCCTTATGCCAAACGTAATGCAATCTCCATCATATCCTTAAAGCCCACCTTTCTCTCTTCCGGAGAAAGCTCTGTTCCCTTTAAGATATGGTCGGAAATGGAAAGAATCGCCAAAGCTTTCTTGCCGGCCTTTGCCGCATTCATATAGAGGGCTGCAGCCTCCATTTCCACGCAAAGGGCACCCATGCTTGCCCACTTTTCGTTGGCCTTGGTATAGCCATTATAGAAAACATCGGAGGAAACCACATTTCCTACCTTAACAGGAATCTTTAATTCTCTGGCTGTTCCCACCGCTTTCTCCAGTAAGGAGTAGTCTGCAATAGGAGCAAAGTCACCCGGTAGTTCATACTGATAGCTGTAGCGAGAATCCGTGCAGGCACCCATAGCCATAACCACATCCTTCAGCGCAATATCCTCCTGTAAAGCCCCTGCGGAACCAATACGAATAATGGCATCCACATCGTAGTGGTTAAAAAGCTCATAGGAATAAATGCCGATGGAGGGCATCCCCATTCCCGCCCCCATCACGGAAACTTCCTTTCCGTTGTATTTTCCGGTAAAGCCCAACATATTTCTCACTGTATTAAAACACTTTACATCTGTCAAAAAGGTCTCTGCAATAAACTTTGCCCGAAGGGGATCCCCCGGCATTAAAACGGTCTTGGCAATCTGCCCCAACTCTGCTTCATTATGTGCTGTTCCCATACTATCCTCCTTGATTGTCGACTAAATCATATTATCTTTGATAGAAGTATCTTTGATAGAAGCAATATTTACCGCTTCCCATACTACTTTTTTCAATCTTTATAAACTTTTCGATCTTGTAACTGCAAAAAACTATCTCCAAAATAAAGGACTGTCCCCAAAACAACCGCTTAGTCCTCCAGAGCCTCCGGCAAAAAGGCATGGGGAAGAAGCTCTGCAAGAGTATAAATCTGATACTCCTCTTCATTTTTTGCCAAAATGACCTGAAAACTTTGTAAATCCACAAACTCCGCCATCACCTGACGACATATACCGCAGGGCATACAGTAGGAAAGCTCTTCACTATCCTTCATGCCTCCTACTATGGCGATTCTCCGAAAATGCTTATAGCCCTCACTGACCGCCTTAAACACGGCGGTTCTTTCTCCGCAGTTGCTGGCTCCATAGGAGGCATTCTCCACATTACAACCTAAAAATACCTCTCCTGAATCCGTTTCCAACGCTACACCCACCTGAAAATGAGAGTAGGGACTATAGGCTTTTCTTCTGGCCTGAAGCGCCTTCCGAATCAAAGCCTTAGCATTATTATCACTTACACTGTCCTTTGTGCTTGTATCCTCTGTTCTCAAACGATTCTCTTCCTTTCCTTCGTCTATAGATTTTCTATAGCATAAGGCTTTTCTTCAAAAAAGACCAGTCTTTCCGGATACAAAAAAAGTGATAAAGGATACTTCCTCTATCACAATCCTCACGAAAACCTTGTTTTCAGCCTGCGGATGACAGGACTTGAACCTGCACGGTCGCCCACCAGAACCTAAATCTGGCGCGTCTGCCAATTCCGCCACATCCGCATATCTCCCTTTCAGGAATGAGACACGCGGGAATCGAACCCGCGACAACTTGATTAAAAGTCAAGTGCTCTACCGACTGAGCTAGTGTCTCATAAGCAGGGCCAGTTGGATTCGAACCAACGACTGCAGGCGTCAAAGGCCTGTGCCTTACCGCTTGGCGATGGCCCTATGAGATAAGAACCTCGTGCGAGAAAAATAGGGTGGCCACCGGGAGTCGAACCCGGGACCTCCAGAACCACAATCTGGCGCGATAACCAACTACGCTATGGCCACCATGTTACGGATAGAACCGTCTCGCAAGTGATCCAGAAGGGATTCGAACCCCCGACCCACGGCTTAGAAGGCCGTTGCTCTATCCAGCTGAGCTACTGAATCATTTCGCATTTTGTGCGACTCTCATATATTAGCGAATCCCCAATACTTTGTCAAGAAAAAATTTTCGCTGTTTACAAAGGCTTATTCTCTGCTTGAATTTCAAAAAAGGGGCCATAAAAATAGCCCCTTTCCTTTCTTTACAAAACAGCAAAGCTTTAGTGACTTAATTCATAGGCCTCCAGGCAATTCTTGGTAATCAAGGCAAAATCCTTGGTTTCCAAAAATTCTTTTTTACATAGCCAGGTTCCTCCCACACAGAGCACCTTGGAGAAGGAAAGATATTCTCCGATATTCTGAAGATTCACTCCACCGGTGGGCATAAAATACAGGTTCTGGAACACTGCCGCATAGCTCTTGATGGTCTGTACGCCGCCAAACTGTCCTGCCGGGAAGAATTTCACCACAGGAATATCATAAGACATGGCCATGCTGATTTCCGTAGGAGTCAAAACGCCGGGACAATAGGGAATTTCTCTCTCTCTGCAAAAAGCTGCCACTTCATGGGAAAAGGAAGGACTTACAATAAACTTGGCACCGGCTTCCACAGCATCTTTACACTGCTGCAGGGTAATCACCGTTCCCGCACCCACATATAAATCCGGATATTCCTTTACCATTAGCGCGATGGATTCCTTTGCTGCCGCCGTACGGAAGGTGACCTCCGCCACCGGTAGTTTTCCCTCCAATAAAGCCTTTCCCAGAGGAATGGCGTCATTTTTATCCTCAATTACCAAAACCGGACAAATCCGAATCCCCTTCATTCTCTCTACAAATTCTGCCATGTACATTATTTTATCCTCCTAAATTTTATGCATTTCCACTCTAAGATTTCCTTTTTGGTCCAAAAACAGCAGGCTATAGCATGGTCTTCTATCCTCTTGTCTGGGAAAGCTGATGGATCCCGGATTGATACAGTGCACCCCGTTCACCACTTTGTTACAAGGTTTATGGGTATGTCCGAAGAATGCCATACTGCAATTTCTGTCTCTTGCCTCTTCCGAAAGACGCTCCAAACCGAAGTTTACCCCATAGAGATGGCCGTGGGTCAAAAAGCATCGCTCTTTTCCGATACGAACTTCCACGTCTTTGGGCAAATAGGAGAAAAAGTCATTGTTTCCCTGTAAAAAATAGGACTCACAGCCCTTAGGCAAAAGCGCCTGTACCTCTCCTTCTCCCTCCGAATCCCCCAGATGAATACACATGGATATATCCGGATGCAGACGAAGAACCTTTTCCATATAGTCCAGTCTTCTATGGTTATCGGAAAGTACCAAAATCTTTTCCTCCGAAGAAGGATCGATTCTGCCGGCTATCTTAGTCTTCGCTTCCCGAGCAGCTTCCTGGCCTTTTTCGACAACTTCCTGTCCCTTTTCGGCATCCTCCTCTTTTTCCGGATTTTCCTCGGAATCTTTCTCCGCCTTGTGCTCCGCCTTTGCTTCCTTGCCTTTTCCCGACTGCTCCTGCCCTGCTTTCGAAAAGCGGGCAGAATCTCTTTTTTCCTGCTCTTCCTGAATCATTCTTTCCATCTTTCGAAGAGCCTTTCCCCTATGGGAAACCTTGTTCTTCTCTTCTCTGGAAAGCTCCGCGGCGGTTTTTCTGTATTCCGGAAGGTAGAAAATGGGGTCATAGCCGAAGCCCTCTTCTCCACCGGGCTCTTTTGCAATTTCTCCCGTGCATCTGGCTTCCGTTTGCAAAAGCTTTCCATCCGCAAAAATCGCAACAATGGCGCAGCTAAAGTAGGCCATTCTGCTTTTACTACTGCTTTCTTCCATCATAGCCAGGATACGACGATTCTTTCGGGATAGGGTGTATCCACCCCCAAAAATCGGGCTGAATATATTCCGGGACCAAAGGACAGGGCTTCAATGGACAGGCCGGAATCATCCGCCATAACCAGGTCATCTTCCTCTAAAAGTCCCTGTGCTTTGGCAAAGTTATATAGGGCTCTGGCCTTGATTTCCGCATTTTCCAGAAAACTTGTCCCGTTTTCCTCTACCTCCTGATCCATGCCTAAATCTTTGGCACAGAGAATGGTTCCGGGGAAATTAGACAGAATCTCCTGAATTTCTCTTAACTTGTGTTGATTATGGGTGGCAAATAAAATCCGCATTATTTTCTCCCTTTACCATTGTACTGGTAAAAATAGGTTTTCATCATACCGTTGTAAAGCTTTCTGTTTTTATCCGCCTTCCCAAGGTATTTCTCCGCCTGCTCGTAAGCGGTGATTAAGCAAAGTCGCCAATCATCCAGATCTTCATAAGCCTCTCTAAGCTCCGTATATAACAGAGGCAGATTTCTCTTATCCTCGATTCGCTCTCCGTAGGGAGGATTGGTTAAAATCAAGCCTCCTCGCTTACTGTGGGACATCTTCCCCACTTCTCTTTCCTGAAAATGGATGAGCTTTCCAACCCCTGCCCGCTCCGCATTTTCACGGCAAACCGGAATCATGGCAGGATCTATATCATAGCCCTGAATATCCACCATTTTTCCATAGGAATTCTTCTTAGTTTCTAATAGGCTACGGTCAATTTCATCCCCTGCCTCCTCCAAAGCATAGTCCCATTCCTTTTTAGGAATCAGGTTTTCCCAGGCTTCCGCCGTAAAATGTCTATGCATTCCGGGAGCAATCTTTGCCGCAATCATAGCCGCCTCTATGGGAAAGGTTCCTGCACCGCACATGGGATCCACAAAGGGGGCATCCTCTCTCCATTTGCTAAGGAGAATCAGGGAGGCAGCCAAGGTTTCCTTAATGGGCGCCTTTCCCATTTTTAAACGATACCCTCTTTTATGCAGAGAGTCTCCACTGGTGTCCAAACAGAGTAAAACCTCATCCTTATACAGAGAAACACGGAAGGGGTACTTGGCTCCGTGCTCCTCAAAAAAACTCTGATGATAGTAGGATGCCATCCGGTCAACCATGGCTTTCTTCATTACGGACTGAATATCTCTGGGCGAAAACAGCTTGGATTTCACGGAGCTGGCCTTGGTCACCCAGAAGGAGGCATCCTTTGGCAGATACTCTTCCAACGGAAGGGCCTTGGTACCCTGAAACAAATCCTCGTAGGATTCCGCATGGAAGGAGCCCAGCTTTAATAAAACTCTTTCCCCTGTTCTCAGGAAAATGTTGGCACGGACGATAGCCTCCGCATCTCCGATAAAATGCACCTTTCCGTCGCTAACGGTATGCACATCATAACCCAAATCCTGAATTTCTTTTTTACAGACTGCTTCCAGTCCAAAGTGGCAGGGTACCACCAGTTCCATTCTTTGCATCTTCCCTCCTATCGAAAAAGGTATGCCAAAATCCAAAGGATTACCGCTACCGCAAGTACAGGGAGTAAAATCGGTGCCAAAGCGGAAATGATTCCCGCAAAAACCGCGATAATTCCCCCGATAATCAGGAAGAAAATCACAAGAGAAATCACACAGCCTAAGGGACTGACAGGAATGATACGGGGTCCTCCTGCATTTCCAAAGGCCGACTGACTATCCTGCCGAATGTCCTCTTCTTTATATTGGGTATAGCCTGTCTTTTCCCTAAAGGATTGAGACTGTCTGCTGTCTTCTTCCGCTCCCTTATATTGTAAATCCTCTTCGTCGGAGGCATAGTTAATCTCACTTTCCGCATAACGGAAAGGAGTGCTTCTGGCCACATGATCTCCTCCCGCCTCTGCAGCATCAATAATGCTTTTTGCCAAAAGCCTTGGCTCAGAAAGGGAAGCAATAACTTCTTCCTCGGTTTTTCCACCCCGAACTTCCGTCAGGATGTACTCTTCATAAAAACGTTTTTGCTCCAGAATAACTTGTTCCGAAACATTTTGCTTTAATTCTAAAACCAGTTCCCGAATAAATTCCTCTTTCCTCACCTATTCCTCCTAAAACTCAAGCAAAGCCTGGGCTGAGCATATCTTTCTCTTTAGCTTAGCTCTATTTTCACTTTAAAAGTCCAAAAGACACGGAAATATTTGTAAAGCTATAAGCTACACTTACTCTTCTGTAATGGCAATGTGCAAATCCTTTAGCTGCTGGGGATCAAAGACCTCTGCCGGTGCATCCATCATCGCATCGGAACCGTCCTTCCCCTTCGGAAAAGCAATGACATCGCGGATGCTCTCCGCGCCCACCATCCACATCGCCAAACGGTCTAAGCCGTAGGCAAGACCGGCATGGGGAGGCACACCGTACTGAAAGGCTTCCAATAAGAAACCAAACTGCTCAGTGGCTCTTTCCTTCGTAAAGCCCAGCTTTCCAACATTTTCTCCTGAACATGAGACTGGTGAATTCTGACAGAACCGCCACCCAGCTCCGTTCCGTTCAAAACAATATCGTAGGCCTTGGCTCTAACCCTGGACAAATCCTCTTCATCCACCAAGGGAAGGTCTTCTTCCATAGGCATGGTGAAGGGGTGATGCATGGCCTGATATCTTCCCAATTCCTCGGAATATTCAAACATGGGGAACTCGGTAACCCAGAGGAACTTCCACTGTCCCTTCTGAATTAAGTCCAAATCCTTTCCTAAAGCAAGGCGCAAAGCCCCCAAGCTGTTCCATACCACCTGCTTCTTCTCATCGGATACCAAGAAGAGAAGGTCTCCCTGCTCTAAGCCTGTAGCCTCTGTTAATCTCTTTACATCCTCTTCGGACATAAACTTGGCAAAGGAAGACTTTACGGAACCATCCTCTGCATAGCCAAACCAGGCCAGACCCTTAGCCTGATAGCCCTTTACCAGCTCCACATAACTGTCAATCTTCTTTCTGGGCATGGAGGCCTGTCCCTTTAAAAGAATACCCTTGACCTTACCGCCATTTTCCACGCACTGGCTGAATACGGAGAAGCCGCAACCCCGCACCGCCTCGGTACACTCCAGTAAGGGCAGGTCAAAACGAAGATCCGGCTTATCGGAACCATAATTTTCCATAGCATCAATCCAGGTCATTCTCTGCAAAGGAAGAGAAATGTCCACCTGACAGATTTCCTTGAAAATATACTGTAAAAGTCTCTCGTTCACCTCCAGCACATCTTCCATATCCACGAAGGACAGCTCCATATCCACCTGGGTAAACTCAGGCTGACGGTCCGCTCTAAGATCCTCATCACGATAGCATCTCGCCAATTGGAAATAACGGTCCATACCGGAAACCATTAAGAGCTGCTTTAAAAGCTGAGGAGACTGGGGCAGGGCATAGAAGGAGCCCTGATGCAGTCGGGACGGTACCAGGAAGTCTCTGGCTCCCTCGGGAGTGGACTTAATCAGTGTAGGCGTTTCAATCTCCAAGAATCCTTCCTGGGACAAAAAGGCACGAATCAACTGGGAAAGTCTGGCCCTTGTCATAATTCTCTTCGCCAAATCCGGTCTTCTCAAATCCAGATAACGGTACTTTAATCGTAAGTCTTCCTTGGTTTTACTGTCTTCTTCAATGGGGAAAGGAGGAGTCTCCGCCTCTGCCAGGATTCTCAAGCTTTTTGCTACCAGCTCCACAGCTCCTGTAGCAAGGCTGGCATTGGCATCCTTGCCTCTGCTTCGAAGCTCTCCTTCTACCGCAATAACAAACTCCGCTCTTAGCTTGGAAGCCTTTCAAAAACCTCTGCACCGCATTCATTTTCCTCGAAAAGAATCTGTAGAATACCGGAACGGTCTCTAAGGTCTGTAAAAATAAGACCTCCCTTATTTCTGGACTTCTGTACCCAGCCCATCATGCAGACCGTTTTTCCGATATACTCCTCTCCCAATTCTCCGCATCTTGCGGTTCTATGTAAACCTCTCATTGACTCAGCCATAATTCACCCTCTAATCTTTCTTTTAACTCTCGCTTTTCAAACTCTTTTATGGAAATATTCCACAGGATAGGGAGATACTATCTAAAAAATACTATTTTTGTAGATAGAAAGTACCTTGTTTATAGAAAAATCCTATCCCCAGCTTTCTCTTTTTTAACTTTTGGAAAAATATTCTATAAACTCGCTGTAGCCTTCCTTGCTCAGCTGCTCCTTCTGGAATTTCTTATTTTTATTCATTTGGGAAAGCAATACCAGTTCTCCCTTGGCTCTTCTGTCCATAGCATCCAGCAGAGCCTTTTTCAGCTCCTCTTCCTGCAAATCCTTCTCCAAAAGAATCGCCTTCTTCTCCGCCCTGACTTCCGAAGCCTCCCCTTCCATAAGAATGGTGATGATTCGCTCAAAGCCGATGGAAAATCCCACCGCAGGGGTATCGATACCGGTAAACTTTCCTACCATCTTGTCATAACGACCGCCTCCGCCGATAGAGCCGGAAAATAATGTGGAACGCACTTCGAAAATCGGCCCGGTATAATAGCCCATGCCTCGCACAAGACTGGGATCAAAACGAAGAGGAATCTTTCCCTTTCCGGAGATTTCCACCAAATCCATAATCTTATAAAGGTTTTGGCAAACACCTTCCTCTAAAACATCCTTTAGCTTTTCCCCAAGAGAAAGGAGGTCTTCCTTCTTTCCGGAAACCTGATCCAAAAGCTCGGTATAACGGGAAATCTGCTCCTCGGAATAGCCAAGACCTGCCAGTTCCCCCTTTACCCCGTCTCTTCCAATCTTATCTTCCTTATCCAGGATAATGGAAATCTGTTCAAAATCCCCCTCCGGAAATCCTGCATAGCGTTGCATTGCTTTCAGAATTTCTCTGTCATTTACCACGATATAGAAGGGATACTGTTCTCCAAAACCGATTTCCTGTAACAGGGTTCCCATAGCCAAAAGCAAATCTATCTCCGAAAGAAAGGAGGAATCTCCGAAAATATCAATATCGCATTGCCAAAACTCCCGAAATCTTCCCTTTTGAGGACGATCAGCCCTGAATACAGGTCCAATCTGTAAGGCCTTAAAGGGACTGGGAAGCTTCGCCTGATTCTCCGCATAAAAACGGGAAAGAGGCAGGGTCAAGTCATACCGAAGCCCTGCATCGGAAAGGGCCTCAAAATCCCCCTTCTCAATGGCTTCCTTCAGCTTCTCCCCTCGCTTCTCCACCTTAAAAATCAGCTTTTCATTGTCTCCTCCCTGCTTACTGAGAAGATTTTCCAAATGCTCTACGATGGGGGTTTCAATCTCCGTAAAGCCGAAGCGTCCGTAAACCCGTCTGATTGCGGAAAGAATTCTCTGCCGGATGGCCATCTCCTCCGGTAAAATATCCTTCATTCCTGTTACAGCTTTTTTCTTCAATGCCATAATTCCTACTTTCTGTTCTGTAAATACTTCTGAAAATCCTCATCAATATCCAGGGTGGCAAAATAATCCGTATCCCTCTGGGCTCTTCTGATACACTTTACTGTACCGTCTTCTTTCAAGAGAAGCTCTGCACACCAAAGCTTTCCGTTGTAATTGTATCCCATGGCAAAACCGTGGGCTCCCGCATCGTGGAAGAAAAGGTAGTCTCCCTTTTCCAGTACCGGCAACTCTCTGTTTTTCGCAAACTTATCATTATTTTCACAAAGAGAACCGACTACATCATAGGTCTTCGTCTCTTTTTCCTCTTCTTTTCCCAGCACCGTAATATGATGATAAGCATCATAAATAGCCGGACGCATCAGATTTGCCGCACAGGCATCCACCCCTGCATAGTGTCTGTAGGTCTCCTTAAAATGAATCACCTTGGTAATCAAAGCCCCGTAGGGTGCCAGCATAAAACGTCCCAGCTCCGTGCAAAGGCGGATATGTCCAAGACCGTTCGGTACTAAAATTTCTTCAAAAACCTCCTTAACGCCCTGTCCGATCAGGAGAATGTCATTGGGTTCCTGCTCCGGACGATAGGGAATGCCGATTCCTCCGGAAAGATTGACAAAGTCCAGAGAAATCCCAAGCTCCTTCTTAATCCGTACCACCAACTGAAAAAGCTGTCTTGCCAAAACCGGGTAATACTCATTGCTTACAGTATTGGAGGCAAGAAAAGCATGGATTCCGAAATGTTCTACACCCTTTTCCTTTAAAATTTTATAGCCCTCCAGAATCTGAGCCTCCGTCATACCGAACTTGGATTCTTCCGGATTATCCATAATAGTATTGGCAATTTTAAAATAGCCTCCGGGATTAAAACGCAAACTCATGGTTTTGGGCAGGGTTCCCAGGGTTTCTTCCACTTCCGCAATATTGGAAATCATCCAAGTTAATGATTCCTCCCAGCTCCCTGGCAAAGATATATTCCTCTTCCGGAGTATCATTAGAGGAAAACATAATTTCTTGTCCTTTGAAACCGCAAGCATCGGCCATGGTCAATTCCACTTTAGAGGAGCAGTCTACCCCGCAACCTTCTTCCTTTAAAATCCGTAAAATAGCAGTATTGGGGGTTGCCTTAATGGCAAAGTACTCTTTAAAGCCCGGATTCCAGGAGAAGGCCTTATACAGCTTTCGGGCAGTATCCCGAATTCCCTTTTCGTCATACAGATAAAAAGGTGTGGGATATTCCTTGGCGATTGCTTCCACTTGTTCTTTACTTACATACGCATTTTTCATCTTTTCTCCTACTCCATACATCCTACTTTATCAATTTCGAAAAATGAGATACTCATTAAAAATAAAAAAAGTCCCTTCCTATCTTAAACATAAGGAAGGGACTTTTCAAGTGAGAATCCTGTGAAATCTTATTTAGGAACAACCATAACTCGCATAATATTTGTGCTGTTGGCAACCTGCTGCTTTAAGAGACGATTGAGTACTCCTGCAGTAATGATGCAAAGGTCTCCGGAATCCACATAGCCCATGCTCTTCAGCTCTTCTAAAGAACTTTCAAACAACTCGTCGGTGGTTTCCGCACGTCTTGCCCAGACCGGAGTTACTCCCCAGTACAGCATCATCTGTCTGGTGGTTACCTGACTGGGAGAAAGAGCGAAGATATTCGTTCTGGGACGATATTTGGCAATCATGGAGGCGGTAATTCCGGTAAGTGTCGGTGCAACGATTGCCTTGGCATGAAGCTCGTGGGCGGTGGTTACGGAAGCCGCACAAACCGCATTGCCGATACTCTCATATACGGTTCTCTCCACAAGTCTTGTCTTAAACTGCTTATAATCCAAAAACTGCTCGGAATATTCTACGATGGAAGCCATGGTCTCCGCAGCCTCTACGGGATACTTACCGTTAGCAGTTTCTCCGGAGAGCATCACTGCATCCGTACCGTTTCTACTGCATTGGCCACATCGGTAACCTCCGCTCTGGTAGGTCTTGGATTTCTAATCATGGAATCCAGCATCTGGGTCGCGGTAATAACCAGTTTTCCGTGGAAGTTACATTTTTCGATAATCTCCCTCTGCAAATGAGGAAGACGACGAGCTTCCACTTCTACGCCCAAGTCTCCTCTTGCCACCATGATTCCGTCTGCTTCATCAATGATGGAATCCAGATTATCCAATCCCTCCTGGGACTCAATCTTAGCGATAATCTTCATCTGAGAGCCGGCCTCATCCAAGAGGGCACGAATCTGACGAATGGCATCTGCGGAGCGAACGAATGAAGCGGCAATAAAGTCAAATTCTTCTGAAATACCAAAGCGAATATCCTCGATATCCTTTTCGGTAATAGAGGGAAGCTGGATGGGAACATTGGGTACATTCACACCCTTTCTCTCCCCAAGCTCACCGCCGTTAGTTACCTTACAGTGAATTTCCTGTCCATTAACGGAAAGCACCTCTAAACCGATTAAACCGTCATCAATCAAAATTACATTTCCGGGCTTTACATCCTCATGAAGGTGCTCGTAGTTGATATAAATTTTCTGCTTTGTCCCTACCACTTCCTCGGTAGTGAGGGTAATCTCATCTCCCTCTTGAAGAGTAATCTTATTGCCTCCCTCCAAAACACCGGTACGGATTTCCGGTCCCTTGGTGTCCAAAAGAGCTGCAATGGGTCTTCCCACTTCTTTTCTGGCCTTCCGAAGCATTTCCAATCTAGCTAGATGCTCCTCATGGTTTCCATGGGAAAAGTTAAAACGAGCCACATCCATGGTCTTTGCCAGCTTAAGCAACAGCTCATAATCATTTTCATTGGGTCCCATGGTACATACAATCTTCGTTCTTCTCATTTTTTTCTCCTTTACTCACTCACTATTTTCCACTCATTTTCAGACTCTACTCTATCACATCGACAAGTTTTGCAAAAAACCTAAGCCTATCGATAACGATTAATGTGAAAGATATTTTTATTGTTTCCCTGATTCTGTAATAGGAAGAACAACAAAACATTGGCAAAAGACAGGAGAATAGAAACCCTCTCTCCCATATTTGGACTGGTCAAAAAGAAAAAGAAATACAACGCCGTTTCTATTCCCGCCAGGTACTTGGCCTTAATCGGAAAAAGGAAGTAAATGTAAAACATAGTATCCGGCAAACTTAAAGCATAGGCCAAAAAAATACTAAAACTCATGTAGGTAGGATTTAACTGTAAAGACACGCCGGTAAACAGATAAATCAGAATACCTACCACATTATAAAGAATGATACCGGAGGCAATAAAAAACGTGTAGCGGAAGCTTCCCCAGAGAAATTCCAAGGTCTTTCCGATATTATAATACACCATAATACCGATAATGGCCCAAAACACGCCGGAAAATCCTCCCCCTGCCGGAAAGTAAAACAAAAATGTAAAAATCCGCCAGATATGTCCATGGAGAATTGCTTCCGGATCCAAATCCATATAATAATAGTAAATTTCCGGTGCCACCACCTGAATCATAAAACCTATTCCGTAAATCACACAAATATACTGCATTAAATTCGGAATGGCGAAGCGTCCGAACTTTCTATTTAAACGGTCTAAGATATTCATTCTCACTACCTTTCTTTGATTCACTTTCAAACTGAGCAAATTTCTTTTATCCCGCTCTCCCACTGTTGTCTTTTGCTATCTTCTTGCACCGCATGAGTATACTTGTCTCCCCTGGCTTTTTCAAGATGAAATTAGGATTGTCTTATGGTTTTTTTATTAAAATTCTATTAAGCACAGCTCTTTTTATTATTTTTTTAGAAAGGCTTTATTGTTGCCCCCCTTCCTTTGTGTTAGAGTAAGTCCTTGAACTTTTTCCTATGGGAGAAAGGCAGCTTTTTACACACTTGCTTAGAAAGTATAGAAATGGGTGAATTTATGACAGGAACTTATAGACTGGGAATAGATATCGGTTCTACAACGGTGAAAGTCGCCATTATGGATCAAGAGAAGAACCTTCTCTTTTCAGACTATCGAAGACACTTTGCCAATATACAGGAAACATTGGCAGATTTACTGGAGGAAGCAAAGGAAACTGGGGGATTGTACCCTATCTTGTATGGTCACCGGTTCCGGAGGACTGAGTCTGGCCAAGCATATGGGACAGCCCTTCTGTCAGGAGGTTGTAGCTGTAGCAAATTCTTTAAAGGAATTCTATCCCCAAACAGATGTTGCCATCGAGCTTGGAGGAGAGGATGCCAAAATCATCTACTTCAAGGGTGGTATTGACCAAAGAATGAACGGAATCTGTGCCGGAGGTACCGGTTCCTTTATCGATCAGATGGCTTCTCTTTTGGATACGGATGCTTCCGGTCTGAATGAATTGGCCAAGAATTTCCAGATGATCTATCCCATCGCAGCCCGCTGCGGTGTTTTTGCGAAGACTGATATTCAGCCTTTAATCAATGAAGGCGCTGCCAGAGAAGATTTGGCTGCCTCCATTTTCCAGGCCGTATGTAATCAGACTATTTCCGGTTTGGCTCAGGGGAAGCCTATCCGTGGAAATGTTGCCTTCTTAGGAGGCCCGCTCCACTTTATGTCGGAATTAAGAAACAGTTTTATTCGTACTCTAAAGCTGGAGGGAGATGCCATTATCAATCCGGATAATTCTCACCTCTTTGCCGCCATGGGTTCTGCTTTAAGTATAGAGGAAAACGCAAAAGAAGTTCCCTTGGCAAGCCTGGTCAAGAGTCTTCGTGCCGGCATTGAAATGGACAGTGAAATCAAGCGTATGGACTGTCTCTTCGAAAAAGAAGAGGATTACCAAAGCTTCATTGCCCGTCACAATAAAGCCAAGGTGCCTACCGGAGACTTATCTTCCTATAAGGGAAAAATCTTCTTGGGAATTGATGCAGGTTCCACTACAACCAAGGTGGCTTTAATTTCCGAAGAGGGTGAACTGCTTTATACTTTTTATTCCGGAAATGAAGGCTCTCCCATTGCTACTGCCATCAGAGCCATGAAGGAAATTAAAGAAACTTCCGGAGGGTGCGGAAATCAGCTACTCTTGCTCTACCGGTTACGGAGAAGCTCTCTTAAAGTCCGCCTTCCAGCTGGACGAGGGAGAGGTGGAAACCATTGCCCACTACTATGCCGCATCCTTCTTTGAGCCTGACGTAGATTGTATCTTGGATATCGGCGGACAGGATATGAAGTGTATTCATATTAAGGACGGCACCGTGGATAATGTGCAGTTAAATGAAGCCTGCTCCTCCGGTTGCGGTTCATTCCTGGAGACCTTTGCAAAATCCTTAGGCTATAACGTCATTGACTTCTCTCAGGAGGCTTTGTTCGCGAAGACGCCTACGGATTTAGGATCCCGTTGTACCGTATTTATGAATTCCAACGTAAAGCAGGCCCAGAAGGAAGGCGCTACCGTAGCGGATATTTCCGCAGGTCTTGCCTACTCCGTAGTAAAGAATGCTTTATACAAGGTTATTAAGGTTACCAATCCCAAGGAGCTTGGTAAGCATATCGTAGTACAGGGTGGAACCTTCTATAATAATGCCGTTCTCAGAGCCTTGGAGCAGATTCTGGGACAAAATGTAACCCGTCCGGACATTGCCGGTATCATGGGTGCCTTCGGTGCGGCCCTGATTGCCAGAGAGCGTTACAGCATTGAAACCGACAAGCTGGAAAATGAAATTCTGGCCGGAGAAGCGGACAAGGAATTTTTGGATGCCAGCGGCTACAAAAAGACTACTATGCTTCCATTAGATAAGATTGTAAATCTGGAATACGAAACCACCATGGGCCGTTGCCAGCTTTGCAGCAATAAGTGCGTACTGACCATCAGTAACTTCGGCGGAGGAAGAAGCTTTATCTCCGGAAACCGTTGTGAAAGAGGTGCAGGAAAGCCTAAGGCGAAATCCGAAGTGCCAAACCTCTTTAAGTACAAGATTAAGAGAATCTTCGGCTATGAGCCATTAAGCATCGAAGAAGCTAAGCGTGGAGAGGTGGGCATCCCCCGTGTCCTGAATATGTATGAAAATTACCCCTTCTGGGCTATTTTCTTTAAGGAGCTTGGTTTTAGGACCGTGCTCTCCCCCTCTTCCAACAAAAAGCTTTATGAAATGGGTATCGAATCCATTCCTTCCGAGTCCGAATGTTACCCTGCCAAGCTGGTACACGGACATATTGAATGGCTAATCGCCAAGGAGCAGAAGTTCATTTTCTATCCCTGCATTCCTTATGAGCGAAATGAAACACCGGATGCGGGAAACCATTACAACTGCCCCATGGTTACCTCCTATGCGGAAAATATCAAAAACAATGTGGAGAATCTGGAGGAAAAGAGCATTCTCTTTATGAAGCCCTTCCTGGCCTTCACCAATGAAAAGATTTTAACGGACCAGCTTTGCAAGGTCTTTGTTCACCCCAAGGATATTCAGGACTCCATCAAGCCTGCCGGAGACTGGACTCTGGAAAAAATCGGAGAAAAGTTTAAAGAGTGGAACTTTACGGAAAAGGAAATTCGTGAAGCCGCTCACCTGGCTTGGGAAGAGCTCTTACAGTCCCGAAAGGACATTGAGGAGAAGGGTGAAGAGACCCTGATGTGGATGGAAAAAAACGGTAATCGAGGCATTGTCTTGGCCGGTCGTCCCTACCATGCCGATCCTGAAATTCATCACGGTATTCCTGAGCTGATTACCTCCTTTAACTTTGCGGTTTTAACAGAGGATTCCATCTCCCATTTAGCAGAGGTAAAACGTCCCATCATTGTTACGGATCAGTGGATGTATCATTCCCGTCTCTATAAGGCCGCAGCCTTTGTAAAGACGCAGGAAAATCTGGACTTTATCCAGTTAAACTCCTTCGGTTGCGGATTGGATGCGGTGACGGTAGATCAGGCCAAGGATATTTTGAACGGCTCCGATAAGATTTTCACTGTATTAAAGATTGACGAGGTAAATAATCTGGGAGCAGCCAGAATTCGTATCCGTTCTCTCCTTGCGGCTATCCGTGTGAGAGCTGAAAAGAATTATAAGAGAACTCTTCGTTCCGAAAGCTATAAGAGAACTCTCTTTACCAAGGATATGAAGAAGGAGGGCTATACCATCCTCTGTCCTCAGATGTCCCCTCTTCACTTTGAGCTGATTGAGCCGGCCATTCGTTCCGAGGGCTACAATCTGGTGGTTTTGGACAATGACAACCGTTCCGCCATCGATACAGGATTACAGTATGTAAACAATGACTCCTGCTATCCCTCCATTATCGTAGTAGGACAGGTTATGGAGGCTTTACTTTCCGGAAATATGATTTGGAGAAGACAGCGGTTATTATGTCCCAGACCGGAGGAGGCTGTCGTGCCTCCAACTATATCGGCTTTATCCGTAGAGCTTTGGACAAGGCGGGCATGGGACAGATTCCGGTTATTTCCTTAAATGCCAACGGTATGGAATCTACCCCGGGCTTTACCATGACCATTCCTCTTCTCACCAAGGCTATGCAGGGAATTGTTTACGGAGACCTCTTTATGCGTCTTCTTTACAGCACCCGTCCCTACGAGTTGCAGGAGGGTTCCGCAGAGGCTTTACACCAAAAGTGGAAGAAGATCTGCCAGGAAAGTCTTTCCAAGAAAAATATTCCTTTCCTGGAGTTTGGAAAAAACGTAAAGGGTATTATTAGAGATTTTGATTCCCTGCCTATGAACACCAATGTAAAGAAACCAAAGGTTGGTATTGTGGGAGAAATTCTGGTAAAGTTCTCCCCTCTTGCCAATAACCATATTGTAGAGCTTTTGGAAAAGGAAGGCGCTGAGGCGGTAATGCCGGATCTTATGGACTTCCTCCTCTACTGCTTCTATAACCAGAACTTTAAGTATGAAAATCTTGGTGCATCCTGGAAGGGAAAGACCTTCTGTAATATTGCGATTAGCCTTTTGGAATCCTTCCGAAAGACAGCAAGAAAGGAACTGGAAAAGTCCAAGCACTTCACTGCTCCCGGAGATATACGAGAACTGGCGGTCAAGGCAAGACAGTACGTTTCCTTAGGAAATCAGACCGGTGAAGGATGGTTTTTAACCGGAGAAATGCTGGAGCTGATTGACGAGGGTGTGGACAATATTGTTTGTACCCAGCCCTTTGGCTGCCTCCCCAACCACATCGTAGGTAAGGGTGTAATCAAGGAATTAAAGCGTCATAACCCCGGTGCCAATATCATTGCAGTGGACTATGATGCGGGAGCTTCCGAGGTAAATCAGCTGAACAGAATTAAGCTGATGCTGACGGTGGCGCAGAACAAAATCAGAGAGCAGGCGTAGGGCGTTCTGATAAATATCTTAGCATTTCCTCCCATGCCACCTTGAAACAGGGGCACGCTTTCGCTAACTTCGCCTCGTAACGGATACTAAGCGAAAAACTGCGTTTCTCTTGTTTTTCGCAAGTACCGACGGGCTCAGATTACCCCTTATTTCAAGATGGCATGGAAGGAAATAACAAGCTTTATGCAGAACTATAAAATCAGGTAGTGTGTTATTGTTCACACTATCTGATTTTTTGTTATAATGAACTGCATATTTACATTGTTGAGCTTATGAGAATGATAAATTAGGAGGGTTTGATGGATATTGCGAAAAAGATTGATCATACTATGTTAAAGCCGGAGGCGGGGAAGGATGTGGTAGTCCGCTATTGTCAAGAGGCTAGAGAGCATGGCTTCGCCTCTGTTTGCGTAAACAGCGTTTATGTTCCATTAGTGAAGAAAACTTTAGCAGGCAGTGATGTCAAAGTTTGTTCCGTGGTCGGATTTCCTTTGGGCGCAATGTCCACAAGAGCTAAAGCCTTTGAAGCCAAATGTGCTGTAGAAGACGGAGCTGATGAAATTGATATGGTGCTTCCTATCGGTGCTTTTAAAGGATGGGGATTTTCAAGCCGTGGAGAATGATATCCGTGCCGTTGTAGAGGCTTCTGCCCCTGCACTTGTAAAGGTCATTCTTGAAACCTGCTTATTGACAAAAGAGGAAATAAAAAAAGCCTGCCGGCTTTCGGAGCAGGCAGGAGCAGCTTTTGTGAAAACCTCCACCGGATTTTCCACCGGAGGAGCCACCCTGGAGGATATTCAGTTGATGAAGGCCTCCGTTTCTCCCAAAATGCAGATTAAAGCCAGCGGCGGAATACGAACCAAGGACTTTGCGGAAGAATTATTGGAAGCTGGTGCAGACCGTATCGGTGCCGGAAACGGAATGATTCTCCTTTAAACGGATAATGGAACATTGTAATTTAAACTTAGCTTTATTAGTGTAGGCTGAGCCCGTTTGTACTTAGTGAAAGCAAGTGAAACGCAGCTTGAACTTATTACAATTAAGAAAGAACCTTAAAAAATATTTTTCTAAAATCAAAAACGATACTCTGATTCTTCTCTTAAAAGAATCAGAGAGAGGATCAGAGTATCGTTTTTACCATTATATTTTCTTATGTATCCGGACATCACTGTATAGTTCACTCTGATTTTATTACTCCGAAATATTATTAAACTTATATGTAACAAGGGCATCCTTGGCTTTTTATACCTATGCCGATTTTTTTCCATCACGGGGATATATCATAGAAGTAAAATTATATTTCCCTTCAAAAAGATAAACTTCCAAAACATTTCCATCTTTAATAATATCAAAATTTATATCAAGATTTTCCTGTATATCAGCCTTATATATTCTTATACCGCTCTTTATATGCTCATCAGCCTCACTGAAATCAGTGATGATATTCCCAAATAAAAAATCAAGCTTTATAATGATTTTATTTTCTTCACTGTCAAAAATTATAAAATTAAGCTCCGTGCTGTTTTTATCTCTTTTTATATTTCCCTGTATATAAATATAATCACACATTTCATCCAAAAGATTACATATAACTCTGTCGGATACTTTGCTTTTATGGCTGTATTCAATGCTTTTCTCTTCTAAATCCTGCCTGTATGGCTGCATTTTCAGATTATTACCGTCCATATCGATAAGCCTTGGGTACGACATAATACCACGATATCCGTTTTCCGCAGAAGGACCGTGATCCTTTATCCAGGGCATCCATTCCCATCCCCCTATCCAAGCCATTGAAACTGCTCGGTCAAACTTATCTTTATAGACCTGTGATGCATAATAATGCGACCCAAAATCCAGTGTTTTGGTGCAATCATGATAAAAGATACAGTTTTTAAAATTTATATCTCCTACCATATATATTGTCGGTAAAAAATCCGTGCGATTCATAGGAGAAGCTGTGATAACCCATTTACCGTCTATTTCAAAAATATCCGGACATTCAAACATTGTCCCCTCTCCGTCTTTTGCCTCATACAGTATTCCGCTATATGTCCAGTTAAATAAGTCTTTTGAATGAAACAAATATATTCTTCCATGACTTTTTAAATCACAAGCCGCACCGTCCGAACCTCCCACAACCATTTGCCAATATCCGTCATAAAATATTACCTTAGGATCACGAAAATCAATACCTATTGATTCAATAACAGGATTTTTTTCATACTTTGTAAAATTATAGCCGTCATTTGAATATGCCATGCACTGCCTTGTAAAACCACACCATCCACCAATGCCACAGCCGTATAAAAAGCATATATTTTATTGTCGGAAACCACTACAGAACCGGAAAAACATCCTCCTTTATCATAATCTTCATATACCTCATCAGGAATCAAAACAGGTGGACATTCATCCCAATGTATCAAATCATTGCTTGTAGCATGCCCCCAATGCATTTTATCCCAATTATTACTGTATGGATTGCATTGAAAATATAAATGATATTTTCCCTGAAACCATACCAGACCGTTGGGATCGTTTATCCAGCCTTTTTTTAGGGCAAAATGATTTTTAGGTCTGAAAATACATTCTTTTATACTCATGATTTCACCGCTCCCAAAGTCATACCTGCCGTCATTTTTTTATTCAATCCAAAATAAATAAGTAGTGTAGGGAATACTGACATTGATATGGCTGCATATGTGGCGCCCCAGTCTTTTAAACCTCTCGGTCCTATAAAATCTGTAAGACCTATTGATATTGTTTTTAGTTCCGTACTGTTTATAAATACAAGGCTGAAAGTATAATCATTCCATACTGTAATAAAATTCATTGCAAGCACTGTCATTATAGTATTTAAAGACAGTGGAATAATTATTTTTGTATATATACCGTAAATATTTGCTCCGTCTATAACAGCCGCTTCTATAATCTCATCCGGAATAAAGGAATAAAAATTCACAAACAGCATTATTGATACCGGAAGCTGAAATGCCAAAAGTGGCAATATAACGCTGATTCTTGTGTTTATAAGCCCCACTCTTGCAAACATTGTAAACAGTGGAATCAATGTAACCGCATAAGGAATGGTAAGACCTATGAGAAAATATCTGTATATATTTTTTCTTCCCATAAAGTTCATTTTAGCAATGGCAAATGATGCCATTGAACTTATTAAAACTATAAATGCCAGTGATATTACAGAAATTATCGCACTGTTTTTCATATAGGTAATAATATTGCTCTCGGTAAATATTTTAATAAAGTTTTCCATTGTAAAGCTTTTTGGAAAACCGAAAGGCTGTGTCAAAAGCTCAATATTAGGTCTAAATCCCGCTATAATCAGCCAAATAATAGGATATCCCTGAATTATTAAATAAAATCATAACGGACCAATATATGACTTTTCTAATACTTCTTTTCATATATCCTCCTATTCTTTTTCACTGTCCATGTATTTGCTGATTAATAAAACTCCCAATATGCTCAGTATTACAATTACCACAGCAATTGCACTGCCATATCCGTAATCCCTGCTTGAAAATGCCTTCTTATACATATATGTTGCAAGTATTTCAGATCTGTGATTCGGTCCGCCCTTTGTCATATTCATAGGTGCAGCAAATCCTCTTAAAGCTCCTACAAGGCTTAATATACATGAGAGCATAATTACATTTGCTATTGCAGGTATTCTTATTTTTACAAGAATCTGCAATTCACTCGCCCCGTCTATTCTTGCAGCCTCCAATATATCAGGAGATACTGAAACCAATGCGGAATAAAAAATAATCATATAAATACCTATATACTGCCATCCCTCTACGGATGCAACCGCAGGCAAAACGGTTTTATATTCGCTTAGAAAGGCAATAGGTTCCATCCCCAATAATTTTCTGAATATATTAAAAAGTCCAAGAGGCTCATACGAATAAAATCCTGTAAATAATTGTGATATGGCAATAACCGTTATAACGGAGGGTATATAATATACTGTCTGTATAAACCCTCTTCCCTTTTTTAAATATGTAAGCAAAACAGCTATAATGAAACCAAAGCCAAGCTGCAATACCATTACAATAATAATGTAAATGATATTATTCCAAAATGCCTGCCTGAATACTTCGTCACCAAGCAGCTTTACATAATTACTTAATCCTACAAAAGTTTTTTTGCCTATACCATTCCATTCAAGAGCGCTATAGTAAATCGAAACCAGTATAGGTATCATAACTATAATAGAATAAACAATAAATGCAGGTAGCAAAAATATGGCAATTGCTTTTTTATCTCTTAAAATCTTCATAAAATCACCGATATTCCAATGTATGCGATTTGGGGCAAAATATATTTGCCCCTTAAAATATACTTTTATTTATTTGCTTTTAGAGATTCATCTACAGCTTCTACAAATTCATCAGGAGTTTCCTCTCCCATGCAAAGCCCCGGAAGATTATCATTGATTGTTGCTATTACATCCTCACTTAATACCACATCCCAAGGTCTTGCGGCAGTGGAACCTATATTATTTGTATCCTTCATTACCTTTAAGAATAAAGGATCAAAGCTGTTATTATCTCCCATTTCAACCTTTTGCGGTGCAAGATGCTCATGAGCAAAGTAAGCAGGACTGTAGTTTTTAACTATAAATGTCAGATAATCCTTATACTCATCATCAAAAACCTTAGGATTTACCGAAAGACCTATACCGCCAAATGCCCAGTAATCATTTGGCTCCGTCTTTGCATCCTTTATTGTAGGCATATAAAAATAGTCTACATTCAAGCCCTTAGGTCTGTTTTTATCTGTGAAATAATTTAATTCCCATGTACCTGTAGGATACATTGCACACTTTCCGCTTAAGAAAAGATTTAATCCTGTAGCTACATCAGTTGTGGAAAATCCGGGTTGAAAATATTTTCCTATCTCTGACATAAATGTTGCAGCCTTCATACCCGCATCATCCGACATCTTTGCCTCTCCTGATGAGAGCTGATTTAAATATTCATTTCCCGACAGTCTGAAGGGATATGTTGCGAGCAGACGAAGCAGCGGCCAGCCGTCTCCTCCACCTATTCCAAATGCTGTATAACCTTTTTCCTTTAATACCTTGCATGCCTCTAAAAGTTCATCCAATGTCTTTGGTGCCTCAATACCTGCATCCTTAAACATATCAACATTGTACCAAATCATCTCGGTAGAAAATTCAAGAGGCAAAGTATATAATTTTCCTTCGGCAGTTCTTCCATAATTTAATGCCAGTGGAATATAGCTGTCTTTTTCACCTATCTCCTCAAGAAAAGCATCCATATCTGTAAGCATATTCTGCTCCCCAAGCTCACTCGCATAAGGAGTTGCATCCAAATCAAACATATCCGGCATCTGACCGCCTGCAATCATTGTACGAAGCTTTTGATCATAAGATGATCTGTCGGCATTGCTGTCGATAACAAGCTTTATATTTCCACCCTGTTCATTATACTTATCTGTTATCTCCTGCAATGTAACCATGGTATCATCCGATGCCGATCTTGAAGAAAAATAATGTATCTCTCTTACATTACCATCCTTACTTTTCGCCTCTGATGAATTTGTTGTACTCCCTGATTTACCTGCACATCCTGTCAATACCATTCCTGCTATGAGGCATACTGTTACTATTTTCTTATACATAATCTCTCTCCTTTATTTTGTTTCATACATATGAATATTACAAACCCTGATACTTCCGTCTTTTACAAAAAATCCCCAATATTTTCTTTCTGTGGAATAAGCTCTCATTGTCAATGCCACGGTATCATTTACATACAGACAAATTATACTGCCCTCCACAAAAACTTTTATATTTACTTTATTTTCCTCCAAAGCTTTATAGTCAAAAGGTCTTTCAAGTTCCACCATAAAAGGTTTATCCCCATCCACATACCATTGATTGACTCCGCTTATACGCCTTGGCCACATATCAGCTACTATTCTGTTATAAAATGGTTCAAATCTAAGATAATATCCGTTTGCAAAGTCCTTATCCTGCCTTAAGCCTATGCCAAATGCCCTGCTACCTTCGTAAAACTCTATAGTCGCCTCTATAAGACAAGTTTCTTTCATTCCTTCAATTACATATACCTTTTCTCCCTCATTATTTTTTATTTCAACATCTTCAATATTATTTGCAGTAATTTCTTTTTCAAAAATATTTATTAAACCGTTTGAAGGTTTTACCTTCAGTTTGCCGTCTTTGTCCTGCTTTATTTCATGTGCTATAAGATTTCCGCCCCATTCATATTGACCGAAATCACTGTCACCACGCTTTGTAGGTACCCAGGCAAATGCCATCCTTACATCTTTTGCCTGTGCTGTTTTAGCCGCATAAAATGCTCTGGCATCAAAGGTATCTTCTATAGGAGCTGTCCAAGGTCCGCTTATTTTATCCGCCATCCTGTAATGTGTCACAAATTTTTCAGAGAAGGTGGAATAGATAAGATACCATTTATCCCCCATTTTAAATAAATCCGGACATTCATGTGTCATATATGATTGAGGATTGTAAAACGGCTGCATTGCCTTCCAATGAATCAAATCATATGATCTGCAAAGTCCTACACAGCCTCCGTTTTTCTCGCTTGCCCCTTGTAATCTTGCGGCAAGAAGCATATCAAAGCATTCTTCTTCTTCATTGTAAAAAACAAATGGATCACGCCAGTCAAATGGTTCATATATTAACTCATCCGCTCCGAATGTCAGTTCCGACAGTTTTTCCCAATGTATAAGGTCCTCACTTATTGCATGCGCAACATATTGTAGAGGTCTTCCGTTTCTGTGATATTTAGGATTATAATTATTCTGTGCTGTATAAAACATATGGAATTTAGAGTCATTTCCCTCTATCACCGAACCTGTATAGCAAGCATAATCAGCATCATCGTACCCTCCTACCGGAAGCACTACTTTACAGTCCTTTATATTTACTCCGTCCTCTGTGATTAAAAGATTCCAGCTTGTACGATATCCATACTCATCCTCTGTATTTCCCTTTCTCTCATCATGAAGGTAGAAAATATAAAACTTACCGTCATGCGCAAAAGGAATGGTATCCCCTACCCAGCCATCCCCGGGTTTATAGAAAATATTTTTCATATAAGCTCATCTCCTATCCGCTATCGAATTATGTTTTTATACTATACTATTTAATAAAAAAATCCTATTCGCAAATGCTCCAAAGTTTTTATAAATGATTATGCAAGTATGTATTTTCTTGCATTTTTCATGCAAATATGATATTGTTTTCATAGATTTTCAAAGCATTATTTTTTATTTTCATTATTATTTTCATAAAAGGCGCTTATATGGTTACTATAAATGAAGTGGCAAAAGCGGCAGGCGTATCCATATCCACCATCTCCAGAGTTATAAACCAAAGCAATTCCGTATCACTTGCTACAAAAAACAAGGTTATGGAGGCAATAAGGGAACTGGGATATACTCCTAATATCTCCGCAAAAAAGTATAATAAAAAATCAAACAAACTTATCGGTGTGCTCTTTCCTGATATATCAAATAATGTTTTTGGCAGGATTTTGCAGGGTGTAAACAGTGTTGTAACTCCTCTTGGATATAATACGGTTATATGTGAAACAAATGGAGAACTTGAAAAAGAAATTCATTTTCTGGATGTTTTAAAAAACAAACAAGTAGAAGGTATTATCATGGCAAATGTCCACATACCTGAGGAACATATGCTTTGGATACATAGAAATAATAAGCCTGTAATCTATGTCTGTCAGGATATCCCGGATTTTGGCTTAAAGATTCCAATAAGCTCTGTAAATATGGATAATCAGCAGGCTATCTGTGATATGGTGCATTTTCTTTACAATATGGGGCATAAAAATATCGCTTTTATCGGAGGACCGCTGCATGATTTATCCGCCGGAAAGAAAAGATATGACGGCTATATGAAGGGACTTAGGGAATGTTCATTAAATACATCACAAGATCTTATCAGCTTTCAAGAATCTTTTACCATTGCTGACGGATATGCCGGTATGAATCAGATATATGAAAAATCCTCTATCCTTCCGACAGCTGTACTATGTGCCTGTGATAATCTTGCAGTCGGTGCTATTGATTTTATGTATGATAATAATATACAAGTACCTGAGCATATCTCTGTAACAGGAGTTGATGACAGTATTTTGGCTACAGCTATAAGACCTTCTCTCACTACTATCCGACACGCCACTTTTGACACCGGAGTAAAAGCCGCACAGCTCTTACTTGAATATTTTTCCTCGGAATCTTTTAAGGGAAGTTCCTTTAAAATGCCCTATCAACTTTTACGCAGACAGAGTGTAAAGCATCTGTAAATATAAGCTATAGATGAGCGAAACCTCATATCCTGCCTTTATAAACTCTTTTTCTGTCAAGGTTCATTATTAGTTGTTATTCAAGCTGTATACATAGCTTACTAATATTGAATAGGGTCTTATAGAACTCATCCTTATTTGGGCAACTGCTACGAAGCTTGAATGTCATATATCTTGCTGAACGAATTATTTTTGCAGCAATCTTTAGCAGTTTTAGCAGGACAGTATCAATGCGTTGTTTTTCTCATATTTGCAGATAATACCAGTCGTCTAAACCAATTAAATATGTTATAAGCAAGTGCATGTATTTGAAGTCTGTTGGCATTTACAATTCTCATCAAAAAGTACACTCTGTACGTAGACCAACTTCTCATAGAAGTTGCTTTGCAAAAGCAAAGTGAGCAGTGGTTAACATAAACCACTGCTTAGTCAAGGCGAGGTTAGCGGGAGCGTGCCCTATTTTTAAGCCTACACTACATAAAGCAAATAAAAAAAACTATATCCATTCCCCGTTAAAGACTTCTCTGGCAGGTCCCGTCATAAAGGCGTGACCTGTTTTTTTATCATAAGATATTTCCAAATCTCCTCCTAAGAGGTGTACGGTGGCCTTATCCTCTAATCTTCCCATAAGAATGCCGGCAACCACTGCCGCAGTTGCTCCTGTACCACAGGCCAAGGTCTCTCCGGAGCCTCTTTCGTAGACTCTGAAACGAATTTCCGTAGGGGAAAGCACCTGGATAAATTCTGCATTTACCTTATCCGGAAAACGGGGATGCTCTTCGAAATCTTTTCCGATTCGTTCCAAGTCCAATTCTGAAACGGAAGAAACGGACAGCTCAGGATTGTCCTCCAGGAAATAAACCGCATGGGGATTCCCCACATCAATGCCTACAAAGCGTAGAGCCATCCCCCGTACTTCGATGGCCTCCGGCAGTTCTCCGTCCAGCTTGACCTCACCCATATCCACGGTAGCCCTCTCCATCTTTCCATCTTTTACAAAGATTTCAATGTCTTTAATACCGGATTTCGTCTCTATGCGAAGCTGTCTTTTTTCCTTCTCTACAATACCGTGATCATATATATACTTTGCCACACAGCGAATTCCGTTTCCGCACATGGAGCCTTCCGAACCGTCTGCATTGAACATGTGCATATAGGCATCCGCCTTATCACTTGGCTCAATCAGAATCAGCCCGTCACCTCCAACACCGAAATGTCTGTCTGCAATACGTCTTGCCAGCTCTTCCGGATTCTCCACCTTTTCCTTAAAGGCATTGACATAAACATAGTCATTGCCTAAGCCTTCCATTTTGGTAAATTTCATGATTGCTCCCTTCTTCGAAAAAAAGCAGATTTTTTAGAATTTATCTCATTTTATGGATTCAGATCTCTTTTTTCCTGCCCCTGAAATTCATAAAATTGTCCCTGCCCTTTTAAACAGTATTGTCCGGGAAGGAAGTGGTACTCTCCACATTCTCCCTGATAGCTCATGCTTTCCAGTGTTTGCAGAAGACTTTTCTTCTTTACTTCTGCTCTTAACTTTCTAAGAATCCCCAGCAAATCCCTGTCATATCTGCTTCCCGACTGTGCCTCTTCTCCTGACGAATCGGAACTTTTCTGTGCCTCTTCTCCTGACGAATCAGAACTTTCCTCTTCCTTTTCCACCAGTGGCAACGCCTTGTTCTCTCTTCCGTAGAGATATACCGGATAGGGAAGTTCCAAATCCCCGGGGAAATTCTCCTGATCCCAATCTTTTCCCAAAAGCACATTATAGGATTTCTCCTCGGACAGAAGCGCCTTCTCCTGCTCTCCGGGACTTGGAAGGAACAAAAGATCTATTCCGGCTTCCTCCAGCTCCGACAATTTCGCCTGAAAATCCTCTTCTCCCTTATAGCTGCGAATTTCTACCGTTCCTCCGTACTCGGGAAAGCTTTCCGAAAGCTGTTCCGCTAAGGTCTTCCCCTTCTCATCTCCTTCCTGTAGGAGAATTCCCATTTTCCGGAAGGCCTCATTATAAGCGAAAAATCCCAGGTCTACCGCCTGATCCTCCAGACTTTTTTCCAGAACAAAATGATTATTTCCCGGTTCCAGCTTCTTGCTGCTCTGACTCAGATAGGGTATTTTTTCCTCCACAGAGAATTTTTCCAAAAATGCCTCCAGCTTTTCACTGCCTTCTCCCAGCAACAGCTCTGCCTTAGCCTCTTTTAATGCTTGCTTTAATTCTTCTTCTTTTCCTTCTTCATAAATCAAGCTGTGCAGATTTACAGAAGCGTTGTACTCTCCGGCATTTTCCAGATAAGCCTCCAGCTCCTCAGCTTTAGTACTTCCCTTGTCCTCTACATAATACGCTTCTATAGGAGCTCTTTCCGCCACAGAGTTGCTGGTTTTCTCCTGCCCTCTTTGAGCCGGGCTTCCTTTTCTCAAAAAAAGGAAAAGCACTACAAAGACGACACAAAGGAAAAGAAGAAGCAGAAACAGTCGTCTTCTTTGAGCAGCTTTTTTTGACAGCTTCCTTTTGCTTTCTTCTCGCTTTTCTTTCCTCTCGAAGTCTCTGCCGTTCTCTTTCCAGAGCCTCTTCCTCTTCCCTATCCTCCGCATCCCCGTAATGCTCAAGCTCCCTGTGCTGTGCAGTAGCTTTATAGCTCTCCTGTTTAGCCTGCTCCGTCGATTCTATAGCTTTAGGCTTGCTTTGCTGTTTCCTCTCATCCGTTTCTTTCACTTCCGTCTTGCCCTGCAGATTCTTCTTATCTATTTCCTTTGCTTCAGTGCTGCCCTGCTGATTCTTCTCATCCATACGTCAAAGTCTCCTTTGCTCTTTTTGCACTACTTCTTCTTTTTCTCTGACTTTCTTTTTTCTACCAGAATCTTAAATTCTTCCTCTGAAATCTGCAACTCTTCCAGATTTTTCTTTCGTCTTTCCTTCCACTTCTTCTTTCTTTTTCCGTTCATCATGAAGGTTTTTTGCTCCATACAAGGCGCCTCCTCCAAAGAGGAAAAATCCGAAGCCGGCTAAAATCGTAAAGCCGCTGACAGTAACCGCTGCAACCGCTACCTTCTTCTTGGTTTCCTTATTATTTAAAATGACCTGAATATTTTGATCTTTCCCAATATATCCGCTCCCTACAACTTTTCCATCCAGTAAGATCTGCACTTTTCCCAGGGCGGAAGCCGGAGCATCTTCTGTAATATCCGTGAAAACGTATTGTAATCCGTCCTGACTTGCTCCCTTAGGAAGAGAAATCTTCACGGTATCCAGAAAATGAATCTTATTCTCCTCCGTGATTTTTCCGGCGGATACCAATTCCTTTCGTAAGGCCTCTAAAGCACCGGGATGTTCCCCTAAAGTTTGATTTTCCGTTTCCGAAAAAGCTAAATCCAGTAAGGCCTTTGTATCCGTGTAGTGAGAAGGATTTTTGTCCTTCAAAACTACCGTAACCACCTTTCTTCCCTGATCCTCCGCCAGGCTAATTAAGGTATTTCCCGCAATCTGGGTATAACCGGTTTTTCCCGCTACTACCCTTTTATCATAGAACTTTGTGTTGGAGAGCATCATTTTATGCTCCATGTAAATCGTGTTTCCCTCCGGAAGACGCTTTAAATTCCCTAAAGTATGACTCAGATTTTTTTCAATTTCCAAAAAATCCTTATTCTGAAAGGCAGCCATACCGATTAACGCCATATCCCTTGCAGTGGTATAGTGGTTCTCATCCTGCAAGCCGGAAGGATTCTGAAAATGAGTTCCTGTGCAACCAAGCTCCTTCGCCTTCTCATTCATCATCTCCGCAAAGGCTTCCCGAGAGCCTGCCACATGCTCTGCTAAAGCATTTGCCGCCTCATTTGCGGACTTGAGTAACAGGGCATGCAAACAGTCATTTACCGTCAGGACATCCCCCTCTTCAATCTGGGCATTGGAAGAGCCCCGATCCACATTGTATACCGCATCATGGGAAAATGTCACCTTATCCTCTAGGGATGCGTGCTCCAAAACTACGAGCGCCGTCATCACCTTGGTAATACTGGCAGGATATTCTCTCACATCTCCGTTTTTTTCATATAAAACCGCCCCGGTTTCCGCATCCACCACAATGGCGGACTCCGCAGTTAAGTCTGCTGTCGGCCAGCTGGCAGCCATTGCTACCACACTATGAAAAAGAATAAAAAAACAAAAAGAAAGGAGTAAAAAAATCCTCCCCCTGCTCTTTCCTTTTTTTTCCTTCATACTAAGCAAAATACTTTAAGTCCTTTCCCTCATTATCTCAAAGTCTATCCTTGCATCCTTGGTTTTCTCTAAAAAGCTCTTCCAAAGTTTTTCCTGATGGGCGTGGAAGGAAAGTCCTTGAGTATTCTCTATACAATAGTTTTCCGGCTGAAAATCCATTCTTTTTTTAAACTGTTCTTCTAAAATTTGGACTCTGCTTTTCCCCCTCCGCTTATGCCAGAGCTTCTCCTCTTGTTCATAAGCCTGATAAAGGTGGGACAGGAAGCGATCTCCTAAAAATATGGCAGCATCCCTTTGATGGCTTTCAACGTAGTCCTTTGAAAAGAAAGGACTGCTTCCATAATAGGGCATCCATCCGAAGAAAAGGATATTGTTGCGATATAAAAAGGGATCCTTCTCCTCCTCTTCATAACGCTCTTCCAGGAAATCCCTGCAGTAATCATAAAAATGAGAATAGAAAATATCTTGGAACCTGCTTCTCTCCAATGCTTCATCGGATTGGCTGTAAAGATAAAGTTGTAAATAAAGCTCCAAAATTCTGGATTGTGCCTCTTCCTCCTTCTCCAAAACAATCCCGAAGGAAAGGAAAATCAAAATGGAAAAGAAATCGCCGAAAGGACTCCTTTCCTTAGCAATTCCAGGGAAAAGAAAATTCTGCAGTTCCCTCTGATAGCGTTTTAGTAAAGAACTAATCGGAATGGATGCATCCGTATTTCCTTCCACAAAAGCTACTTCTAAAGACTGTGCTTCTTGATTCTCCCGCTCTTTAAAATAATCCAAAAAAAAGAAAGTCAAGGGACGAAATACTTCTTTATACGGGGAATCTTCCCTCATTTCCAAGGGAATCTCCCGAATCCGTTCTAAAGCGCTATTTCTTCTTTCTCCCATGACTCCTCCATTATAACAAAAAAATCAGTCTGCTTCCTCTTACAAAAAAGAAAGGAATTTCCTAATTTTTTTCTTTGTCTATATTTAAAACATACGATATATCGGGCCGGACAGCAAAGTCACTATACTGCAGGCCGGACAGCAAAGTCACTATACTGCAGGCCGGTCAGCAAAGCCACTATACTTTAGGCCGGACAGCAAAGTCACATTCTTAAGCCTAAGAGTAAAAGGGCCAGCCAAAAGAACAAAAGAACGATATCCACTCCCAAAGCCACATAGACCGGACGTCTTTCAATGAATTTTCCCTTTTCCACAGGTAAGGCAAAACGAAGGGAAAGCAAAAGAAAATTCACGGAAAATAATGCCAGTGCTCCTATCACTAAAGGCCCGTTTCCTTTTTTTCATAAAAAAAGAAATCCCGATACAGAAAAAGAAAAGGCAGAGAGAAACAAAGGAACTGATTATGGCTCCCAGGCTTCCCTTTGCCCATTTTTTTCGGATGTAGCTAAAACGCTTCTCTCCTTCCATTTTCTTCTCCTCCTTTCCCTTTGTATAAGTCGAAACAGAACATACCCAAGGGCAGTTCCCAAGGTATTCAGGATAATATCGTCCACATCACAGCTTCCGGCACGGAAGATAAGCTGAATCGCTTCCACCCCGAAGGATAAAAGATAGCCCGACATCACCGTATTATACCAATACATTCTACAACGCTTGGAAAAGCTGGGAAGCAGGAAGCCCAAAGGGCAAAAGCCGATGATATTTCCCAGTAAGTTTTCCAAAGCATGGGCAAAACCGATTTGTTTCCAATAAAAAAGAAAGCGGAAAATCTCCTTAAAAGGCTCCATATTATAGGAAAATTCCGCCCGATTCATAAAGCCTCTGCCCTTTAACTCGGAAAAAAACAAAACATAAAAGAGAAAAATCAGGTAAAGGCAGAAAAAGAATACCCCCAACCAACGATTTTTCGTCATTTCTTTTCTATGCATAAACCATACTTAACGTAGTAATCTTCGAAAACAGGAGCTTAGCCCGAATGCTTAGCCCCCTATGTCTTCGAGATTTAGAACGTCAAATCCTCTTTTCTTTTTAGCAAGATGGCTCCATGTACAATGGATAGCACCCCGGTAACAATTCCCAAAGTAATCAATACAACACCTAAGGCAATGGAGGATCCTCCTACATTTCTCATGATTTTATAGATTCTTTCCAAGTCCTAGTCCTCTTTCTTTCTTTTTTTCAGCTGATAATAGGAGCTGGCTTCTTTCACCAAAAATCCCATTTTCTGATAAAGCTTCATGGCCGGGCTGTTTCGGGAATCTACCTGAAGAATCACCCTGGTATAGGGTCCCTTCTCTCCTTCTTCAAAGCAATCCCGAAGAATCGCCTCTCCCTTTCCCTGACCTCTATACCTATTTTCCACCATAAGTCCGTAAAGGTAAAGTGTTTTTTCATTATAGGGAGAAAAATAAACCTCTCCGTAAGGATAAATTCTCTTTTCTCCCGGAAAAGCAATCCCTTCTTCCAGCTTCTTTTCTAAAAAATATTCTGTATACAAATAAGGAAAGGAAAGGGAAAATTCCTCTTCCCTTTCTCCCTTCTTCATAAATCGAAACACACAGTTTCGAAAATCATCCATCAGACTTTCTTTACACTGGGTAAATAAGCCCTGCCCCCTCATCTTGGGATGGACAAATGCAAGACAAAGGAGCACATCCTTTCCTCCCTGCTGTTCTCCAAGCTTATAGCCCATAAGCAGTGCCAATATTCCCTCGGCAATTCCCGTTTCCTTCTCTCCCTCATTGCGAATGAGATAAAAGAAATCATAATCCAAATCTGTATCGTAGGGATGTTCTTCCTCTAAATTACAAAGAGAGAGGAGTGTCTTACAGTCCCTCTCCTCTTCTAAAGACAGAGTTCGTTGTAATTCGACTTCCATTCCTCTCTCCTGTTCTAACTCGTCAAAGTCATTATTTTCCTTCTTTAAAGCACAAGGCTTCTAAGCCTATTTCATGACTTTCTCCGAGCTAATCCTTTTAGTCTTTAAAAACAATCTTATCCAATCCCCAGATATCCTTAGCGTACTCCTCAATGGTTCTGTCAGAGGAGAACTTTCCGGCATGGGCTGTATTTAAAATAGCCGCTCTTGCCCACCACTCTTCATCCTGGAACTTCTTCACTGCTTCTTCCTGTGCCTTCATATAAGCACGAAGGTCCTTTAAGATAAAGTAACGATCCGCTCTGTCGGACTCATTGGTATTTAACAGGGAATCATACAAAGGTCTGAACAATTCAGGATCCTCAGGACTGTAGAAGCCGTTTACCAGCTGCATTAGGACTCTGCGAATTTCCTGGTCGTTGTTGAAATGTCCATAGGACGGTACTCGTTGTTATGCTCTAAAGCAATAACCTCGTCACTGCTCATACCGAAGATAAAGGCATTTTCCGCCCCAACTTCCTGTACGATTTCCACGTTCGCTCCATCCATAGTTCCCATGGTTAAAGCACCGTTTACCATAAGCTTCATGTTGGAGGTACCGGAAGCTTCCTTGGAAGCAGTGGAAATCTGCTCGGAGAAGTCCGCTGCAGGGATAATCACCTCTGCACTGGATACTTTATAATCCTCAATGAAGACTACCTTAATCTTATCCTGGATAGTAGGATCATTGTTGATGACCTCTGCCACGTTATTGATGAGCTTAATGGTCAGCTTTGCAGTCTTATAGCCTGCTGCCGCCTTGGCTCCGAAGATAAAGGTGTGGGGATAGAATTCCATCTCCGGATGATCTTTAATCTGGTTGTAAAGATACATCACGTGAAGGATATTCATCAGCTGTCTCTTATACTCGTGCAAACGCTTTACCATTACGTCAAAGATGGAATCCACATTTAACTTAATGCCGTTATGCTTCAGTACATACTTGGCAAGACGCTCCTTGTTATGTCTCTTAATGGCCATAAACTCAGCCTGTGCCTGCTTATCATCCGCATAAACTGCCAGCTTCTCCAGCTTGGACAGGTCGGTAAGCCACTGATCTCCGATATGGGCGGTAATCCACTTTGCCAGCTCCGGATTGGCATGGTAAACCCATCTTCTCTGGGTGATACCGTTGGTCTTGTTGGAGAACTTCTCCGGATACATCTCGTAGAAGTCTTTTAATTCCTGCTTCTTTAAAATTTCAGTATGAAGAGCCGCTACACCGTTTACCGCATGGCCGCCGATAATGGCAAGGTGTGCCATCTTCACCTGTCCGTCATAGATAATTGCCATCTTGGCAATCTTCTCCTCCGCCTGCTCAGGATACTTTGCCCGAACGGTTTCACAGAATCTGCGGTTAATCTCTTCCACAATCTGATAAATTCTGGGAAGAAGCTTGGAGAAGAGCTCAATGGGCCACTTTTCCAAAGCCTCAGCCATAATGGTATGGTTGGTGTAAGCGCAGGTTTTTAAGGTAATCTCCCAGGACTCATCCCAAGTCAGATGATAATCATCCATTAATACCCTCATAAGCTCTGCCACGGCAACTGTGGGGTGGGTATCATTTAACTGGAAAGCCACCTTCTCATAAAGCTTCCGAACATCGCCGTTATGTCTCTTGGCATAGTCTGCTACCGCAGTCTGTACAGATGCGGAAATGAAGAAATACTGCTGACGAAGACGAAGCTCCTTACCGGCATAGTGGTTATCGTTGGGATACAATACCTCTACGATATTTCTAGCCATGTTGGCTGACTCCACCGCCTTCTGGTAATTTCCCTTATCAAACTCATCCAAACGGAAGGTGTCGGTTGCCTTGGCATCCCATACTCTTAAAGTGTCTACCACATGGTTGTTGTAGCCCACCACCGGAGTATCATAGGGAATTGCCTCCACCGCCTGATAGCCCTTATGTACAAAGTGCAGTCTTCCGTCTTCCTCCTGTACAGTCTCTACCCAACCGCCGAAACGAACTTCCTTAGCAAGCTCCGCACGACGAATCTCGAAGGGGTTTCCGTCCTTTAACCAGTCATCCGCCACTTCCTTCTGGTATCCGTCTACAATCTGCTGCTTGAAGAAGCCGTACTTATATCGAATACCGCATCCGCAAGCCCAGTAACCAAGAGTTGCCAAGCTATCCAGGAAGCAGGCTGCCAAACGGCCTAAACCGCCGTTTCCTAAAGCCCAATCCGGCTCCGCCTCTTCCAATGCGGAAAGGTTTAAACCAAGCTCGGTAATCACATCTCGAATTTCCTCCTGAGATGTCAGGTTTAAAATGTTATTGCCCAAAGCTCTTCCCATTAAAAACTCCATGGAAAGATAATAGACTCTCTTACAATCCTCTTCCTCAGCCGCCTTCGTAGTACGAATCCAGTCATCAATAATCTGATTCTGTACCGCTGCCGCTACAGCATGAAAAGCTTCCTTCTCGTTTAGCTCTGTTAATTCTCGTCTGAAAAGCTTTCTGGCATTGTTTTCCACTTCTTTTTTAAACAGTGCTTTGTCAAACTTTTGCATCCTTCCTCCTTATACATCCCTTACTAATTCCTTTTAGTAATATATAGTGATTTTTCCCGCCGAAGCGGGAAAATGGTTTCACCGTTAATTTTTTCTTAGCCTCTAAGCAAAAATTTCAAACCTTAGCTTGCCTTTGTAACTAAGCAAAACATTTCTTCCTTAGTTTTTCTTTACTGCTAAGCAAAGCTTCTCGCCGTTAATATCCCATTCCTTCTCATATCCTTCACAGCAGTTGCAAAGAAGCTCTGTAGCAAGAACAGTCTTGCATAACTCCTCTTTGTACTTATTCATTAAGCCCAGAAGGAAGTCATTATCCTTGGCAGAGAGGGTAATCTGGTCCATAACCTCAAAGCCTGCTTCCTTACGCATGGTCTGCACCTTGGAAATGATTTCCCGGATATAGCCCTCTTCCTTCAGCTCCTCCGTCAGATTGGTATCCAGCACTACGGTGTACTTAGCGTCTTCCTCCGTAATAAAGCCGTCCTTCTTCGTGGATTCGATTAACAAATCCTCCTTGGCCAAGCAACTTCCATGCCATCCTTTGTGGTAAAACGAATAGCTCCCTCTGCCAAAGCCGCCATACCGGCCTTGCTGTCCAAGTCCTGCAAGAACTGACGAATCTCATTCAAATGCTTTCCGTACTTCGGTCCCACAGTCTTTAACTGTGGCTTAAAGATATATGCCGTAAAGTCGGACAAATCCTCCTTAAACTGCAGGGACTTGACATTTAACTCGTCGGTAATGATGTTCTCCCAATCCTTGGGAAAGTGCCTGTCCTCCGGAAACATACATTGCGGAAAGAGGCTGTCTGTTCTTCACTTGAGCCATCTCTCTTGCCGCTCTTCCTAAACGAACCAGAGCCAATACTTCCTCCATGCTTTCTTCCAGCTTGGGCTCAATCCACTCTTCATTCGCTACCGGATAGGCACAAAGATGAACGGAGGGCTTTGCATTCTTATCTACAGAGCAAACCAGGTTCTGATAGATAGACTCGGTAATGAACGGCACAAGGGGCGCTGCCAGCTTTACAAAGGTCACCAAGGCTTCGTATAGGCAAAGGTAAGCATTAATCTTATCCTGCTCCATACCCTTGGCCCAGAAACGCTCTCTGGAACGACGTACATACCAGTTGGAAAGGTCTTCACAGAACTCCTGCAATGCGGCAGCCGCCTCAGGAATCTTAAACTGGGAAAGATTGGTATCCACGGTAAGAATCAAAGAATTCAGCTTACTGAATACCCATCTGTCCATAGGTGTAAGACTCTTCTTATCCAGGGTATATTTTGTAGGATCGAAGTTATCAATGTTGGCATAAAGCACAAAGAACGCATAGGTGTTCCACAAAGTAGACAGGAACTTTCTCTGTCCCTCCACTACCGCCTGATCATGGAAACGATTGGGTAACCACGGTGCAGAGTTGGTATAGAAGAACCAACGAATCGCATCCGCTCCGTGCTTCTCCAAAGCCTCCATGGGGTCTACGGAATTGCCCTTGGACTTGGACATCTTCTGTCCGTTTTCGTCCTGTACATGACCGAGCACCAAGACATTTCAAAAGGAGCCTTATGGAACAAAATGGTGGACTCCGCCAACAAGGAATAGAACCATCCTCTGGTCTGGTCTACCGCCTCACAAATAAACTGTGCCGGGAACTGAGCCTCGAAAAGCTCCTTATTCTCGAAGGGATAATGATGCTGGGCATAGGGCATGGCACCGCTGTCAAACCAACAGTCAATAACCTCCGGAACTCTGCTCATTTCTCCGCCGCACTTCGGACACTTACACTTCAAGTAGTCCACATAGGGCTTATGAAGCTCAATGTGCTCATAGCCCACATAGTCGGAGGAATAACCTTTATCTCCTTCAGCCTTTAATTTTGCCAAGACCTCCTGATAATTATCGGCTCTTTCCGATAATTCTTTAATGGAACCGATGGCTTCCTGTTCTCCACAGTCCTTACATTCCCAAATATTTAAGGGAGTTCCCCAGTAACGATCACGGGAAAGGCTCCAATCCTGTACATTTTCAATCCAGTCTCCGAAGCGTCCCTTACCGATAGACTCGGGAATCCAGTTTACGGTGTTGTTATTCTTTACCAGCTCATCCCGAACCGCAGTCATCTTGATAAACCAGCTTTCTCTTGCATAGTAAATCAAGGGCGTTCCGCAACGCCAGCAATGGGGATAACTATGTTCAAATTTCGGTGCGTCAAAGAAGTCCCCGCTTCTCCAGGTCCTTCAATACCTCCGGATCCGCACTGATTGCGCCTTCCGCCACTTCCTTCTCCGTAGGCTTACAACGCATACCGAAGAAAGGTGTCTCCGCTGTAAGCTTTCCTTCGCTATCCACAAACTTTACAAGGGCTAAATCGTTTTCCCTACCGATTCTTCCGTCATCTTCACCGAAGGCAGGGGCGATATGTACAATACCGGTACCGTCATCCGCGCTGACATAATAGTCGGAAACTACAATATGGGCCTTCTTGTGCTGTCTCTCCGCTTCCTTTTCCGCTCCTTCGTAAAGAGGCTCATAGGAAAGTCCCACCAAGTCCTTACCCTTACAGGTTTCCAGGATAGAATAGGCTTCCTCTCCCTCCTTTGCCAAACCGGACAATACCGCATCCAGTCTTGCTACAGCCAGAATATAAAGATTACCGTCTGCAGCCTTTACCTTGGCATATTCCAAATCAGGGTGTACACAAAGCGCCACATTGGAAGGAAGAGTCCAGGGAGTTGTGGTCCAAGCCAGGAAATAGCCCTCTTCTCCCTTGATTTTAAAGCGAACAACTGCAGAGCGCTCCTTCACTTCCTTGTAGCCCTGAGCTACCTCATGGGAGGAAAGAGGGGTTCCGCAACGGGGACAATAGGGTACAACTTTAAAGCCCTTGTACAAGAGCTTCTTCTTCCAAATCTCCTTTAATGCCCACCACTCGGACTCGATAAAATCATCATGATAGGTAACATAAGGATTATCCATATCCGCCCAGAAGCCAACCTTGTAGGAGAAGTCCTCCCACATTCCCTTGTACTTCCAGACATTCTTCTTACATAAATCAATAAAGGGCGCTACCCCGTAGGATTCAATCTGTTCTTTTCCGTTAATACCGATTTCTTTTTCAATTTCCAGCTCTACAGGAAGGCCGTGGGTATCCCATCCCGCCTTTCTGGGCACCATCTTCCCCTTCATGGCATGAAATCTTGGAATCATATCCTTAAAGGCTCTGGTTTCCACATGACCAATATGCGGCTTTCCGTTGGCCGTAGGAGGACCGTCATAGAAAACATAGGAGGAATTCTCCTTCTGCTCCAGGATGGACTTTTCGAAGATTTGTTCTTTTTTCCAGAACTCTTCGACCTCTCTCTCCCTTTCCACAAATTGCATATTGCTATCTACTTTTTTAAACATGTAGTTCTCCTTCTTATTCCATTAGTCGCCTTATTATAATGATTGGGGAAAAATAAAGCAAGAAATTGTCCCTATTCTCCTCTGCTGTACTGCGTCAGCAATCCCTTCTTCATCTCATACAATTTATCGGATAAATCCACGTGTACGGCATGGGGATTGGTTAAACGTCTGCACTCCTCCCAAAGGCTTTCCTGTTCCTTCTTGCAGTGGGCTTTGATTTCCTCTACAGAAGGGCAATTATACACCAACTTGCCACCTAAGAAAATAGGTACAAGAAGCGGTCTCATCTCATAGCTTCCGCCCTTTAAGGTACTTTTCTTCCATGTATCAATGGGATCAAACAGTACTAAATCCTCTGCCTCGGAAAATCTCTCCTCCTCCAGGGCAATATAATCCGCAAATACCTTTCCGCTGTCTTTTTCAATAATACGATAAATCTGCTTATTTCCGGGATTGGTAATCTTTTCGGAGTTCTCCGACAGTTTTATCTTAGGAACCCATTGTCCCTCATCCGAATATGTAGCCGCAAGCTTATATACTCCGCCAAAGCTGGGCTGACTTTCCGAGGTAATCAGATTGGTTCCCACCCCCCAGCTGGTAATACAAGCTCCCTGCGCCTTTAAGGAAGCAATCAGATTCTCGTCCAAATCATTGGAAGCGGAAATTATTGCATCAGGATAGCCCGCCTCATCCAACATTTTCCTGGCCTTCTTGGAAAGGTAAGCCAAGTCTCCGGAATCTAAACGAATACCGAAGCGCTTCAGGGTAATCCCTTCTTCCTTCATGGCATCATAGCAAAGAATGGCATTCTTTACACCGCTCTTTAAGGTATCATAGGTATCTACCAATAAAATACAATTATTGGGATAGAGTCTGGCGTAAGCCTTAAATGCCTCTAATTCTGTCGGGAAGGACATGATCCAGGAGTGAGCATGGGTTCCCAACACAGGCACACGGAATTTCTGTCCCGCATAAACGTTGGAAGTACCGATGCATCCTGCAATAACCGCGGCTCTGGCACCATATATTCCCGCATCCGGTCCCTGAGCCCTTCGTAAACCGAACTCCATTACCCCGTCTCCCTGAGCCGCATGCACCACCCTGTAAGCCTTTGTGGCAATGAGAGACTGGTGATTGACCAGATTTAAAATGGCAGTTTCCACCAACTGAGCTTCAATCACCGGAGCAATTACCTTGATTAAGGGTTCCTTAGGAAAGACTACTGTTCCTTCCGGAATGGCATATATATCTCCGGTAAAGTGGAAACCTCGAAGATATTCAATAAAATCTTCATCAAAGGTTCCCAAACTCCGAAGATAATCAATATCTTCTTCACTAAAATTCAGATTGCGGATATATTCAACCACCTGCTCCAACCGCAGCAAATGGCAAAGCCGTTTCCACAGGGATTCTTTCGATAAAACATATCGAAAATTACTTTCTCCTTGTGTTTGCCGCTTTTCAAATAGCCCTGCATCATGGTGAGCTCATAAAAGTCTGTCAGTAACGTAAAATTTCTTTCCATCTTCTTTCTCCTAACGATAGTCGACCTTGGGATACTGTTTTCTGATATAGAAATACATAATCCACAGGGAAAAGGCAGTAATCATCCAACTCACGGGATAACTGATGTATAAGGGGCGTAAGCCATGGAAGAATTCCATAGGAAAAAGTACCATGACATAAAACACACGACTCAAACAAATTCCCACCAAGCTGATAAACATCGGTTGAATACTGCAGCCAAAACCCCGTAGCGCTCCCACCAAGGTATCCATCATGCCAAAAATCATATACGGATAGACGATAATCTCCAATCTTTCCTTGGCGTATTGCAAAACCTCTCCATCCTTCGTAAAAATCCCTGCCAGGTTTCTTCCAAAGAAGAAAACAATTATGCCGGTCAGAAGGGCAATGCTGAATAGCAGGGTTAAACTGCTTTTCAAAATACCGTTTAATCTACTGTATTTCTTCGCCCCAAGATTTTGGCTGACAAAGGACATCTGCCCCTGGGATACGGAGTTCATGGAAATATAGACAAAGCCTTCCAAATTGGAGGATATGGTGGCTGCCGCCATGGCCTGAGAGCCGAAGGTATTGATAGCGGATTGAATCAGCACATTGGAAATGGAAAATAAGGTTCCCTGTATCCCTGCCGGAAGTCCTATGGAGACTATCTTTTTTAATTTGTCTCTATGGATACGAAAGCGGAGGGGATGAAGGTGCAAAGCTTCCTTTTCTCTTGCCAGTAAAATCACTAAAACCACAGCTGAAAAGAGCTGAGAAATGCTGGTGGCAATAGCTACTCCGGCAACCCCCATCTTCCACTGAATCACAAAGTTTAAATTGAGAGTCAAATTCAAAAGGCCTGCCAAGATCTGTACATAGAGGGGACGCCTTGTATCTCCCACTGCTCGAAATACCGCTGCCAAAAAATCATACAGTACCATAAAGGGAATACCTAAGGAAAAGTAGCGAAGGTAAGTCTCTGCCTGAGGCGCCACTTCCTCCGGGGTATTCATCCCCCAAATAATCGTGGAAATAAGTAAATTTCCAATAAGCAGGAGCAAAAATCCTGAAAGCAAAGCCGTTGTATAAGCTGTTGCCAACAGCTCCTCCACGTCTTTTCTCCTATCCGCTCCGATGAAGCGGGCAACAGCAACATTTACCCCCACCGACAGACCTAAAAAAAGGTTCACCAAAAGATTGATAATCGGCCCTGAGGTACCCACAGCCGCCATTGCCACAGCACCTACATATTTCCCCACAACAAAGACATCCGCCGCATTGAAAGCAACTGTAAAATTCCCGTGAAAATCAGAGGAAAACAAAATTTAAGCATTTTAGGAAGAATTGCCCCCGTGGTCATATCCAATTCGTAGCTCTTTTTCACTTTTCCTCCCTTCCGATTCTATTCGACATTCCCTTCCGATTCTATTCGACATTCCCTTCCGATTCTATTCAAGATTCCCTTTCGATTCTATTCGCTTTTTACTTTCGACGCTATTCAGCTTTCCTTTTTAAAACTATTCAGCTTTTTCTTCCGAAGTGCCATTTAAGAAAGAGAAAGTTCCTGTCCCAGACGATTCTTAAGCTCATCCGCATCCTCTCCCACGATAATCTGCACTTCATCTTTTCTGGGACGGATTAATCCGGGAAATCCCGCCTCCCGAATGCAGGATTCCTTCACCAAATCATAGTCTTTAATGCCTACCTTCAGCCTTCTATTTTCACTTCGCAAAGACTGAATGTTTTCTTTTCCCCCTAAGCCTTCCAAAAGAGGCGGAAGCAGGGCGGAAAGATTCTTCGCTTCCAAGCGAACATGGTATTTGTCTTTCTCATCAATATGATATTCCAGTGCCTTTTTATGCCTTCTTTTTCTCAAGAAACGCAGAAGGAGAAATAGAAGAAAAAGGAAAAGAATCAGCCCTCCGATACAGGCATACAGCAGTGGGGGCTGAAGGACTTGTTCTATGGAAAAGCCGGAAGGAGCTTCCGCCACTTCCGTAGCGCTCAGAATATAAAAAAAGGGCATTAGCCAATCAAACATTGCCGTTCCTTTCCGGGAGAAGGCTTCTCCCTCTAAATACTGTCTGTTTCTTCTTGTACCTTATATTTCTGCAGCTCTTCCACATATTTTTTGCCAAGCTCGGAAAGATGCATCTTCTTATTTTTTATATAGCCGATTCGCATGGTTTCTTCTGTATCCAAAGGAATCGCAATATACTCCGGTCCATTTAATTCCTGACAAATAATACCGGAACAGAGCGTATATCCATTTAAGCCCACCATAAGATTTAAAATCGTAGCTCGATCATTGACCTTAATGAACTTCTTGTAATCATAGGTACTTAAAACTTCTTCCGCAAAATAGAAGGAATTTCTCTCCCCCTGATCAAAGGTGCAGCAGGGATAATCCATCAAATCCTCCATGGAAATGAGCTTTTTCTTTGCCAAAGGATTGGATTTCGCCATGAAAACATATATTTTGCAAGAAAAGAGGGGTACAAATTCCAAGTCTCCCTCTCGTAAAATCTTTCCGATGACATTTTCATTGAAGTCATTTTCATAGATAATGCCCAGTTCACTGATTTGCTTACGGACATTTTCAATAACATCAATGGTTCTGCCTTCAAAAACGGAAAACTCATACACATTGTTTTCCTCATACTGTCGAAGCAGTCGAATAAAGGCCTCCACTGCAAAGGTATAGTGTTGCATGGAAACACTGAATTTCTTTTTCTGAGGTCCTCCGGAAAGATATTTATCTTCCATTAACTGGTACTGTTCCGAAACCTGTCTGGCATAGCCCAGAAATTCCTCTCCTTCAGGCGTGGCGATAATTCCCCGGTTGGATCTGGTAAAGATTTCTATCCCGATTTCTCTTTCCACCGCCTTGATGGTAGCACTTAAGCTGGGCTGGGTTAGGTACAGCTGCTTCGCCGCCTCATTCATGGAGCCGTAGTCGGCTACCGCAATAACCTGACGAAGCTGTTGTAAGGTCATTCCACGCCTCCTGACACATAGGTAATATAGCCTGCCGGATCAATAAACACTCTTTCTCCCGCAACACCCCGAATCATCATAAGATCCATAACGGAAATCATCTTCTTTCCACTTCCGCTGTTATATTCAATCACGGCATTTTTATGAAAGGCCGCATCCCCGGCATATAGAAGTTCTCCCGACTTTCTATCGTATAAACTCATTTTCTTGAAAATCACAAAGGGATAACCGTTCCCTTCTTCCAGACTTAACTGGTTGGGGCTGTCAAAGAAAACCTTGGCGTCCGGATGCTCCATCAAAACGGAGATGTATTTCGCAGTTTTCTCATTTAACTCCTGCATGGGCTTTCCCTTCCTTAGAAGAGATCCGTTTTCCGAAGTCTTTCTCTGATCCGGTGTTTCTGCGGAAATGAGAGCCGCTCCATCTTCTCCCAGATAAAAATTGCCCACGTACTGCTTTTCCGCCATAGCTCCGTCACTGTTCAGAAAATACCATTTCCCGTTCCAGCTGACCCAGCCGGTCTGCATTTTACTGTTTAAGCAAAAATACCAACGTCCATCCGTGGAAGACTGTACCCAGCCGGTATAGCTTTCTTTATTGTCCGAAGAATAATAGTACCAACTCTGTCCTTCCTGCTCCCATCTTCCCTCTGCATGGGAAATTCCTGTTCCCATGAGAAAGAACAGAAAAAGAAATGCCATTCCCGACAAAAAACGTTGGCAAAAATTCTTTTGATATCCCTTTTGTACTCTCATTCTATCCTCCTTTACATAACTATTTGCCTAGTATAGCATAATTTTTTCCATTGTAATACCCACCGTAGTTTTTCCTAGATTCTGCTTAGGATTTTCTATTGTATACCCCATTTCTTTTTGCTACTATGAAAAAAACGCAGATTGCAAGGAGGGACTCCCATGTTTCGGATTGAAAAGGTAAAGGATTACTCGGTTCTCAGCAAAAAAGCCGCCATGCTGATTGCGGCGGAAATCACCCAAAGAGAGCACCCGGTTTTGGGCTTAGCCACAGGCTCCACCCCCATCGGTGCCTATCAGGTTTTAAGAGAATTATATCAGGAGGGACGTCTGGATTTTTCCGCTGTACGTACCGTGAACTTAGATGAATACAGAGGTCTTGCTCCGGAGGACAGCCACAGCTACCGCTATTTTATGAATCAAGAGCTGTTTCAGCACGTGAATATTCCTATGGAAAACACTGCCGTTCCCAACGGTCTTCTGGAAGACGCGGACAATGCTTGCCTTGAGTACGAAGCTCTGATTCGCAAATTAGGAGGAATCCATTTACAGATTCTGGGACTTGGACATGATGGGCATATCGGATTTAATGAGCCAAGTGATTCTTTCCCAAGGGAAACCCACTGTGTACAGCTTGCCGAAGAAACCATCGAAGCCAATCAGCGCTTCTTCTCGTCTAAAGAAGAAGTTCCCAAAGAGGCCTACACCATGGGAATCGGCACCATTATGAAAGCCAAAAAAATTCTCTTAATGGTTTCCGGAAAGGATAAGGCGGATATTTACAGAGAGTCTTGGAAGGACCGGTTACCCCCTCCGTCCCCGCCTCCATTCTACAATTCCACCCCCATGTTACCGTACTTGCAGATGAAGCCGCTTTAAGTAAATGTAAGCTATAATATATGGTGGGGCTGTAAAAATCAAAAAGAATTTTCTGAGCAATATAGGTCTGAATTTGGGGGGCGGTACATTTTTACAGTTCCATCATTTTCTTTCTAAAGAAAAGAGCCGAAAAAGCGGAAAGAGAAATGAAGCTATTCTTTCTGATTTTTCGACTCTTTTTAGATAGAATTATTCGATTTATTTTGTCAGGTTACAAAAATAGTTTTTCTTTTATTTCTTCTTTTATGTCATAGGTGCTCCTCCCTTCAATGTCTTCTATATCCCTAGGTTTTCACCATAGTTACCATACAGAATGTCTTAAGAGGAGCTCTCGACAGAAGCTTCTGAAGCCACTTTTGACTCCGACTTAGCAGATGTCTCAGCGGAAGTCTCCATTGTAGGGTTGGCGCTATCTGCGGATACTTCTGTTGAGCCCTCCCTAGATGCCTGAAAAGATAGCTGAGGGGAAATCCCGGAAACAGCCTCCGGTGCCTTTAAGCTATTGTCTTCTCCCCTGTAATCCGTAAGGAGTGGGAAGATCTCCTGCTTATAAAACTCGGCATAATCTTTATATCCGTACAAATACAGAGAATCATCCTCTCCCAGGGGAAAGGCTATGGGATGAACAACTCCCTTTCCAATGCCGTCATCCGGCTTTACCAGTGCTTTTCCGTCCTGATCCATAAGCAAATCCTGATATTCTATTCCATTAAAATACTGAATATTTTGTAGGCTTCCATCCTTCAGTTTTAAAGGCGCATGGATTTCGAAAAGCAGGAATAGCCTGTTGTGACCGAGCACCGGTGCATCTTCTTTTCGACTGAGAAAATAATTTCCCAAATACTGTACGGATATGCCGGAAAGATCGATATATTCCTCTGCTGTTCCCCCAATCATCTCCTTCCGTAAAGAATCCATAAACTCTTCCTGTAGAAGTCTTAATGTGTCTCCGGGAATATCCTTTCCACTGGTCCAATAGGCATTTGCCTTGGGGACTTCATATTCCTTCTCTGTTTCTAAAAAATAGATATGCTCTTTCTCCACTTTTCTCATTAATTCCTGATAAAAAGTAATTTTGATTTTATCCCCGGAGGCAAGGCCTTCTCTTTTACTGATATTCACATCGCTAAGCTCCATCCAGGCGGGAGCATCCTTTAAGCTCAGCTCCACTCTAATCTGTGGAGAATTTCCCGTAAATTGAATATTCAAAAAATCAAAGGGATTCACCGCTGTCCGCTCATAAAGCCCCTTAACCACCAGATCCTTATCCTCCCAAAGCAACTTCACGTTATAGCTTTTCTCAATCCAGGATAAATCCTCTTTACAGCTTAAGGAAACATGTTCTCCATTTTCCAATTGACTCTCCTCGGAAAGCTCCGGAAGCTGCATTATCGCATACTCCACTTCGCTTAATATAATCTCTTTCTCCGCCTCTTTCAGAAAAAGATTGGTCATCATCCCGAAGATTCCTCTGCTTCTCTTACTGTATCTTCCTTTTCTCTTGATTTTTCCAAGATAATTTTTTTCAAAATCTTCTTTCTGAAAGATAAGCTTCCCCTCTCCCAGACCATCTTCACCGGTAAATTCCACCTGATAGAACTTATCCAGCGGAATCTTCACCAGCCGGTTATTGTAAGCACCGAGGGCTGTAATGCCAATAAGGAAAAGAGCTCCTATACAGGCAAGAACAATACAGTTTCTTTTCATTTTTTTGGAAACGTTAAATGAAGGTTTTTTCATTGGGGAAGGCATATCCCGCTCCTTTCTCAGCAAATGCTGTAGCACCCTCCCTGGCATGAATCTCCTAGACTTTAATATGATTTTGGATTGTAAAAATGAGATCTTAAACTTATGGAGATAATAGAATAGATAGAAATAGCTTTTATCCTACGCACATTTTTTCGGCCACTGCGTTTTCTTCCATATTTCGTTCATGGTTTCACTATAGCACAAAGCCTTAATTTTGTCTTTTTTTAATAAATCAATAGTAGTATATTGTAAATTTATTAGATATTTTTGTATTAAATTGATTTTTATAGAAGAACAAGAAAAAAAGCACCACGATTCGTGATGCATTTTCGCAGGGCTACAAGGATTCGAACCTTGAAATGACGGAGTCAGAGTCCGTTGCCTTACCGTTTGGCGATAGCCCTAAAATCTGCTGTTTTCTTAAAAAATGAATAAAAATCAGCGACTCGATTATCATACAGAGTTTTTTTATTTTTCTTGTCAAGAGATTTTTTTATTCTTATTAGATTTTTCTTCATAAAACAAAAAAATTTTGTTTTTCAAAACTCAAATGTGTTTCATAGCATTTACGATTTCTCTAAAATCTAATATTTTTGACTATCTATTTTTTTCTTTATGTGCCTATAATCAAACAAGCTGTATTAATGAATTTAAGGAGTAGTACGAAAATGAAATTCTTTCGTTTAAATTATTTTCAGAAAATCATCCTGGGTTTTGCCGCGTTGATTCTATTGGGAGCAATTCTGCTGATGTTGCCGATCTCCAGTAATGATGGCGTTTATACCCCCTTTCTAAATGCACTCTTCACTTCCACCTCCGCTTCCTGTGTTACCGGTTTAATTGTATACGATACCGCCACGCACTGGTCTTTCTTCGGGCAAGCAGTCATTCTTTTCTTGATTCAAATTGGTGGGCTTGGTGTGGTGGTAGTGGTAACCTCCGTCATCCTTTCTTCGGAAAAAAAATCGGATATTCTCAAAGAAACACTCTGGCTAATTCCATTTCTGTAAATTCTCAGGGCGGAATCATGAAAATGTTGGTTTTTCTTCTGAAATGGACCGGAATTATAGAGTTATTCTTTGCTATCCTTCTTGCGACACAATTTATTCCCGAGTTCGGACTTCGGAGAGGACTTTGGTATAGTGTTTTCCACTCCGTATCCGCTTTTTGTAATGCCGGTTTCGATTTGATGGGCGTTAAAGAACCCTTTTCTTCTCTCACGGAATACGTAGGAAACCCTGTGGTGAACATCAGCATTATGAGCCTGATTCTTCTTGGAGGCTTAGGCTTTATGACTTGGCAGGATATTGCAAAAAATAAATGGAATTTTCATCGCTTTCGTCTACAAAGCAAAATCATTCTCTCTACCACGGTATTTATTATTCTTCTTCCTGCAATATTTTACTTTTTTGTTGAGTTCCGAGGGCTGCCCATAAAAAATCGGGTTTTTGCTTCATTATTTACAGCAGTCACTCCACGTACCGCAGGCTTTAATACCGTGGATTTTTCAAAATTTTCCGATAGCGGAATCTTTTTGCAAACCTTGCTAATGCTGGTAGGGGCTGCGCCGGGAAGTACGGGAGGCGGTATGAAAGTCACCACAATGACTGTTTTACTTTTAACCTCCATTGCTATTTTTAGAAACAATTCCCGTACAGAAGCCTTTGGAAGGACTATTTCCAGAGAAGTCATTCGAAATGCTACGACAATCGCTTTCATGTATATTAGTTTATGTATTCTCTCCGGAATGTTTATCAGTCTCCATGATAAATTACCGCTACTGGCCACCAGCTTTGAAGCTGCCAGTGCTATTGCCACTGTGGGGCTTACACTGGGAATCACCCCAAATCTTAGTCCCATTTCTCATATGGTTCTCATTTTTCTAATGTACACCGGAAGAGTTGGCGGACTTTGTTTGATTTATGCCGTCTTTCCTAATGCTAACCAAAACAAGGGAAGACTTGTTGAAGAAAATGTAATTGTCGGATAAAGGAGAAAGTATGAAACAAATTTTAATTATCGGTCTAGGTCGTTTCGGTTTACATGTCGCAAAAAAGCTAAATGAAATGCATACGCAGGTTCTCGGAGTAGACAGCAGTGAGGAAAGAGTAAAAGCAGCTCTCCCCTACGTTACCAATGCGGAAATTGGAGACGCAGGAAATCAGGAATTCTTAAAATCTCTGGGTATCTCCAATTTTGACGTCTGTATTGTAGCCATCGGAACCGACTTTTTAGCTTCTTTGGAAGTCACCTCCCATTTAAAGGAACTGGGTGCAAAAAGAGTAGTTTCCAGGGCTGCCAGAGATTTACAAGAAAAATTCTTACTTAGAAACGGAGCCGATGTGGTAGTTTATCCGGAAAAATTAGTCGGAAGCCTTACCGCTGTGCAGTGCAGTTCTGAGAATGTTTTGGATTACATTCAAGTCAGCAAAGATTTTGCCGTTTTTGAAATCGCCTTACCTGAGGATTGGATTGGTAAATCTATTGGAGAAATTGGAGTTCGAAATAAATTCAAAGTCAATATTATTGCTGTCAAATATAATGATGAAGTCAATGTTACTTTGGGACCGGACTACCAATTCCGAGAAGGAGAAAGCCTTTTTATTATCGGCAAGGATAAGGATATCCAAAAATATTTTCATACTTTAGGGTAGACTTTTTAAGCAAATAATCCTGCGACGATTACTATTCAATGCTGTATCATAGTATTCCATAGTCCACGAGAAATTTGCCTTCAGCACTGAGATATCGTACGCTTTGAGAGGGATACTCCTGAAAAACGAGATATCGTACGCTTTGAGAGGGATACTCCTGAAAAACGAGATATCGCACGCTTTGCGAGCAATACTCGTTATGAATAAAAACATCCTCCATGTCAAATATCCGACTCAGAGGATGTTTTTTTCTTTATTTGCCGGCTTTTAAGTTCCCGGTGTATTATTTTCTTCCGTCTCCAAAGATTTCTCTCCTAAGGCGGCCCCGGGTCCTACTTCCACAGTTTCTTCCGTTTTCTTCTTTTCTTTTGTTTCCTTCGTCTCTTCTTCTGTGGATTTTTTCTCTTCCTTTGTTTCTTTTTTATTCTTTACAGTGGTCTCTTCTTCCGTTTCCGTCTTTGTTTCCTGTTTCTTCGCTTCCTCTGTCTGTTCCACTTTTTTCTTTTTAGTACCCTTTTCCGCGTTTTCAGCGGCCTTGGCTTTTCCGGCTTCCTTCTTTCTCACAGTTCCTCCGCCGGTTCCCGCTTCTTCCGCATCTTCCAAGGGAGAGCTTACACCGGAAACCTTGGCGATATGGGCGCTGATTTCCTGTACCTTGGCACTGGGACTGTAATTTTCCACGCCATAAAGATAGCTGTGCAATTCCGTCACATTACTGGACAGGGTTGCAGGAATTACCACATCCATTTTCTTAATCTTCATGGTGGTTCTGGCAAAGGGGAAGCCTCTGCTTTCTCCGATATGATAACGATCCACCTGGGTAACCAATGTGGTGATATCTCCCATATCCAGACTGGTGGAAAGCTCCGGTAAAACCATGGATGCCACCTGCATTAGCTTTACAGGACCTGCCTTTTTTGCCTTATCAAAGGCAAGGCCAAGAACCTTCCTCTGTCTTGCAGTACGGTTAAAATCCGTGTCCATTAGACGGAGTCTACCGTAGGCCACCGCCTGAATTCCGTCCAAATGATTCATCCCCGCATGCTCCAGATGCACGGAAGGAATTCCGGTGGACTGTACCGTTTCCGTGATAAAGGCATTGATATAGAAAAACTCCGCATCGGAAAGCTCCAGATCCACACCTCCAAGGGCGGAAATCCCCTTTGCTACCGCAGCCCAGTTAAAGCTGACATAATCATCGATCTTAATATCCAGATTTCTCTCTAAAGCTTCAACAGCCTGCTTGTGACCGCCCTTAAAATACGCTTCATTAATCTTATGATAAGTTCCCTCTTCATCGATCTGCATATAGCTGTCTCTGAAAATGGAGCTCAATTTCACTTCTCCGGTTCGCTTATTAACGGAAGCCAGCATAATCACATCGGATAGCGCACCGGCCTCCTTGTTGCCGTCTCGGGAATCCAAACCGAAAACAGCCACCGTCCAATATTTAGGGCCAAAATAGGGAGATATAAAACGCCAAAGGAGAAGGGCGAAAAATACAAGCAGTAAAAGAATGCCCAGCTTCTGAAAAACAGACTTCTTTTTCTTTCTTTTCCCTCTGTCTTGCCCTGCCCTTTCCGAAGCCGGATTTCTATTGCTTCTTCCGCTGTTCCCGCCGCTCAACGACTTCCGATTCTCCGCTCCGGAAGAACTTCTTCTCCTGTCGGAACGGCCGGTAGCTGTAGCAATATTTGCTCCCTGCCTTTGGGACTTTCTTCTTTCAGGCTTTGAGGTTCTTCTTCGAAGTCCTCATCTTCATAGTCCTCATCATAGTCGTCATAGTCCTCATCAGAATCATCTTCATAATCGTCATCGTAATCATCATATTCCTCATCAGAATCATAATCCTCCTGATAACGATTTCGAGAGGGACGTCTATTTCTGCTGCTTTCTTCTCTTTCTCTGATAAATTCTCTACTGGGTGCAGTTCTTCTTTTTCTGTCTGCCATACGCTTCTCCCTGTCTTTCATAAGTATTCTGCCTGAAAAGTATAACAAAGCTTTCTTCACAAAAAAAGTGCTTTCATAATTCCTTAATATAAAGAGTTTTTATTTCTACTATCGGAAATACCTCTAACGTTCCAAGCATACAGAGATCTATAGAATAGGCGTACTCCAATAGGATAAAGGATTATTATGTACACATTACACTATAACAAAAGAGAAGGGAGAATAATCTCCCTCCTCGTTATCAGCAATAGTACTATTCTTATGCCTTAGGGCCTGCTGCAGAAAGCTTCTTTCCTGCCTCAGAGCTCTCATACTTCTTAAAGTTCTTTGCGAAACGTCCTGCCAAGTCCTTTGCCTTCTCTTCCCACTGGCTTGCATCAGCGTATGTATCTCTTGGATCTAAGATTTTCGGATCTACACCGGGTAAAGCTACAGGTACTTCGAAGTCGAAGTATGGAATCTTCTTGGTCTCAGCCTTAGCCACATCTCCGTTTAAGATGGCATCAATGATTCCACGGGTATCCTTGATGGAAATTCTCTTTCCGGAACCGTTCCATCCGGTATTTACCAGATAAGCCTTTGCGCCGCTCTTCTCCATACGCTTAACCAGCTCTTCTGCGTACTTTGTTGGAGGAAGCTCCAAGAAAGCCTGTCCGAAGCAAGCGGAGAAGGTTGGGGTAGGCTCTGTGATTCCTCTCTCTGTTCCGGCTAATTTTGCGGTAAATCCGGAAAGGAAATAATACTGGGTCTGCTCCTCTGTCAGGATAGAGATAGGAGGCAGTACACCGAAAGCATCTGCAGAAAGGAAAATAACATTTTCCGCTGCAGGTGCGGAGGAAACCGGCTTTACAATATTGTCGATGTGCTGGATAGGATAGGACACACGAGTATTCTCGGTAACGCTCTTGTCCTTGAAATCAATCTTTCCGTTAGCATCCATGGTGACATTTTCCAGCAATGCATCTCTGCGGATAGCCTTATAGATATCCGGCTCGGAATCCTTATCCAGGTCAATAACCTTGGCATAGCATCCGCCCTCGAAGTTGAAGATACCGTTGTCATCCCAACCGTGCTCATCATCTCCGATTAACAGTCTCTTAGGATCAGTGGAAAGGGTGGTCTTTCCTGTTCCGGAAAGTCCGAAGAAGATTGCGGTGTGCTTTCCGTTTAAGTCTGTATTTGCAGAACAGTGCATGGAAGCAATACCCTTTAAGGGAAGGAAGTAGTTCATCATGGAGAACATACCCTTCTTCATCTCTCCGCCATACCAGGTATTTAAGATAATCTGCTCTCTGCTGGTGATGTTGAACATAACCGCAGTCTCGGAATGTAGGCCAAGCTCCTTGTAGTTTTCAATCTTTGCCTTGGAAGCATTGTAAACCACGAAGTCCGGCTTAAAGTTCTCCAGCTCTTCCTTGGAAGGCTGAATGAACATATTGGTTACAAAATGAGCCTGCCAAGCTACTTCCACGATGAAACGCACTGCCATTCTGGTGTCCTTGTTGGCTCCGCAGAAAGCATCCACTACGAATAAACGCTTGTTGGAAAGCTCCTTCTTTGCCAATTCCTTAGCAGTGTTCCATGCTTCCTGGGATGCAGGATGGTTATCGTTCTTATACTCATCGGATGTCCACCATACGGTATCCTTGGATTTCTCATCCATGACAATGTACTTATCCTGGGGAGAACGTCCGGTGTAAATACCGGTCATTACGTTAACAGCGCCTAATTCACTGACCTGTCCCTTCTCATAGCCTTCCAAATCTGCTCTGGTTTCCTCCTGGAACAAAAGCTCATAGGATGGGTTATGTACGATTTCCGTGGTTCCTGTAATGCCATATTGTGTTAAATCCAAATTTGCCATAGTGGTCTCCTTCTCACTCTTTAAAAATTTCAAGCCTCTCGTATGGAAAAAATACAAGGCTTAATGTTCTTATTATACATACTTCCCTTGGAAAGTCACTTGAATTTTTACATTTTTTTGTTGGTTTATTTTTTTAATTACTTAATTATATTTGCTTTAATTCTATTTTAAATTTTAGTTTTAAATTCAAAACTGTTCGGCTTTCCCCCTTAGAATTCTACAAAAATAGCGAGGCGAAAGGAAACGCCTCGCTATTGCTAATCGCTGCGGGATTTAGAATCTCTCCTGTCATAGAGAGCCCCGAAAAAAACTCTTCCATCATACTGCTTCCGTGCCCTAGACAAAGAGCCTTCTTTTTAAGAAGAAAGATTGGATGCACTAACCGGCTCCTCCGGAAGCTTCTCTGTGGATTCCTCCTTAAAGGAAATGGGAAGCTCCAGGGTTTGATAACCCTCACGTACCAGAATCAGAGTATGCTCTCCCTCTGCTTTTCCCTTAAAAGCCTTAGGAGAAATCAGCAGCTTTCCTTCCTCTTCCAATATTTCCATGGACGAAGAGTTAATCTCTGTAGTAAAGCTTTGCTTGTCTAAGTAAGCCCTAATCTCACCTTCCTTCAAATACTCTCTATCTTCGGTTTCCAAAACGATTTCCTCACCGGGCCTTGCCACTCCGCCGGTAAATTTCGGCGGCTTCGCCCCGGTAAGATACTCGGTTCTTAATTCTTTGGACAAAGAACCGTCCTCTAAAACTCTATAGAGCGCAGTAGGAGCCTTTCTGATGGCTTCCGCCGTTTTCAAATATTCTGCAGGAGAATAGCTTGCGATACTCTTTGCCGTTTTTTCTTTGTACGCTGCAAAATATCCGGTAAAATCGTAGAACTGCTCTCCTCCCTCCGGAAGAAAATATTTATCCCCTCTGGAACGAAGGAAACGAGCTGCCACTAAATCCGCATCCGGATTGGAAATCCCCAGCTCTCTAAGCAGTAGAGCATTGCTTAAGAGATCATAGGAAAGAGATAAATACTTATCTTCTCCTTCTCCAAGCTTTGGCAAATCGGAAAGATCCGGCTTTTTCTTTGTCAGAACCTCTCTACAGGTCGCATGGGAAATGGCATCAAAACTTCCCCGGTCTTTTTCCCCGTCTCTCTTTCTTGCCTTCTCTTCCTTTTCGTCCTGCTCTTCTTTAGCTTCTCCGGCAAAAACCTCAAAGCGTTGCTTGATTTTTCCGTATCCGTTTAGCTTTACCGTGAGAACATACTGTCCTGCCTGATCGGTGAGGAGACTTCCCTCTTCATCCTTTCTCTTTCCATAGAGAAGTAATGCCCCATCGTAATAGTAAAAGTCCTTCAAATATTCCAGATTTTGACTGCTGCCATCCGGCTTCCTTAAAACTAAGTTTGATGAGGGTTCTCCAAACTCACTGAGGAACATTCTTCCCGGAACATCTGCCATAAACCGAATGGTCTCTCCCTGTTTTGGGGTGCTGCTCTCCGGAGCCTGTTGTAAAATTAGCTTATCCTGAGAAACCAGCTCCAAAGGAATGGTAAGTGTACTGTCATCATAGGAGGAGTGAATCTTCACCTGATACCAGCCCTTGCTCCTTAGATTCTCCTGTCCGGCCGGAATATTTTACAACACCAAGCTCTCCATGCTTGGTCTTATGAACCGCTTCCTTGGTGAATTGTAAAGATGCATTTTTATTTCCCAGGCCATAAATACTTCCTTCGCTTAAAGAGGAAATGGAATCAATACCTTCAAACCATTTTTTCTGTTCCTCTGTTTCCGCAAGAAGTTCATATTTGATGGACTTTCCGTTATTTTCCCCCTTATAATCCACCGGAAAGGCTCTAAAATAATAGGTAATGGGAATTCCCTTTTCCTTCTTCTCGCTTAAATCAAAGGTGGTTCTTCCCTCCTTGATTCTTTCTCTGCCGTCCTGTACAGCCGGATAATTCAGCTCTTCCTTCGTGACTTTTCCCTTCACAACCAGGGATAAGTCCCCGGAGCTTTCAAAGGATACTGCAGGAGCTGCCTTCGCCTCTCCGGCATTTAAAGACAGAATCTCTTTTTCTTCTCCGCCATCTTTCTTGGAAATCGTCAGATTCTTGGGAGAAACCACCGTACTTTCCCATTTCCAAAGCTTTCCGGCAGTGTCAATGGGAGTCAAAGCCTCGGTAATATCGGTTCCGTCCACATCCACCTTGTAATCCTCGGGATGTCCCTCCTTAAAGGAGAGTACAATGTACTTGTCAAAGCCCAGATTGACTAAGCCGCTATGCTCTCTTTCCAATACGGAAAAGCCTTCCTTTTTCTCCTGCTCTTCTTGCTCTTTCTTCTCTTGTTCTTTCTTTTCCTGCTCCTTCTTCTCTTGTTCCTTCTTTTCCTGCTCTTCTTTTTCCTTTTCTTCCTTAGCCTTCTTCTCCGCCTCTTCCTTTTGCTCCTCTGTCGAAGAATGTTGACTGTTTGCAGGATTGCTTACACTGCCTGAACCGCTTCCGGAACTCCTTCCGGAGCTTCCCCCCTGACGACCTTCCGGAACCGCCGGAGCTGCTGCGATTTACCCCTAATACTTCCGGAATACTACGACTTACTCCCGCTACCTGCTGTCCGTCTTCCTTGGAGAGAAGCCCTTTTCCCTGCTCATAAACAGGCTTTCCATTCTCTACCCAACGTCCATCCTCATCTACGGAATAGCCATCCTTTGTTCCTGCGGTAAGCAACTCCCCTAAGTGGGCAGAATCCTGATCCTCGAAATAATAGCAGTAGCCGTCAATCCACTGCCAACCTGTGCAGAGCTTTCCAAAGGAACCGTCATGAGCAGTGTGGAAGAAGAACCATTTTCCGCTTGGACTCTTCCACCAGCCGGATTGTAGTGTACCGCTGTCTTCCTTTAGCAGATACCAAGCTCCCTCGGAAACAATCCATCCCTTCTGCTTTTCTCCTTGGGGATTGATAAATGTCCAAGCCCCTTCCTCCTTCTGCCAATGCCCCTCCGTATTTCCTACCGCCAAAGCGGGGAAGCTTTGCGAAAGCATCATACACGCTGCCATCCCAATTGCCAGATTTTTAAAACCCTTTCGTACCATAGTTCCTCCTTCGTCGCTAAAAATGGGAAAATTCGTTTTCCTTTTCCTGTATGTTTTTATTAGTAAATATCAATTAGATTTTTACTAATTTTTATATTAGTCTATACTAACTCTTTATTTTTTCCTCGTCAATATTTCATAGCTTTTACAAAGCAAAAGAAACAAAAAAAATCGCCCCTTGGCAGGACCGAAATCCTTGCCAAAAGGCGATTCATTGTTTTTGAAACTTCTTCCCAATAGTTAAATGAGAAAGAGCTTTAACTTTTTGGTTTTAGCTTTCTGCTTTATCTTTTCTTCCTTAGCTTTCTTAGGAAGTAGTAAATGCTTAAAAGGCTAAAGCTTAGTGCTGAAGCAAAGGCATACCAAAGCAAATGAGATGCATCTGCCGTATTTACCTTTCGGGATTGTGCTCTTCTCAGGGCTCCCAGTACTTCTCCCAGATGCTTTAACTCCGCCTCTTCCTCCGGTGTTAAAGGACGCTTCCGTCCTGCACCGAGTATCTCACCGATTCGCTTCTGAATCTCCTCGATGGTTCTGGGTACTGTAGGACTGGGCGGAACATTGTTTCCATTGTCCGGTGTAGGAGTCTTGGGGTCTTCCGGAAGCGTTGGCTTCTCAGGCTCTGCCGGCGGTTCTCCCGGACCTCCCGGGGTGTTTGGTGTTGGGAAGGAAGGTCTGTTTGGCGTTCCTCCTCCGCCTCCCGGTCTGTAGGGATTGTACTTATTGTCAAAGAGAATCTCTGAAACTTCCGCACCGTTCTTGTAGATTTCCTGCTTACCATTAAAGTCTCTTTACTATCGTTAGACTGGGTTACCGTAAAGACTACCGTATATACGGTGTTGTCATAAGTATATCCGTTGATACCGTCCTTTAGTTCCTTTACCGTATACACGTATTTTCCGGGAACATGGAAGGTAATAGGAGCAAATTCCGTATGTCCTTCTCCGGCAATCACTACCATCTCCGTTTCAGACTGACTGCCCTCCGGCATTGGCTGGAAAAGTCCCTTAGGCATGGCTCTTAAGGATGGCTTCACTTCGGTAATAAGACCGCTGGAGCCATATAAAACCCCTTCTTCCAAATCGGAGTTGCTCACGATTTTCTTATTCCTAATAGCGTTGTTGTCCGGATCCAGATACTCCTCGAAAGTATCGTTTCCGTTACCGTTATTGAAAAAGATTTCCTTGTCATTGAAGATTGGATCTTCTCGCTTATCTGTCCAGTAAACGGAGTTGGAAGAAATCTCCATGGTTTCCGTCCGAAGTACAAAACGGAAGGGGTCAGCCTTGGGGGGCTTTAATCCGGAAATCTTCTTTCCAAGATCCACCTGTCCCTGTGTCGGTGTAGGCTTAAAGACATTGGTATAGTTGAAGTCATCTCCTCCTACCAAGGCAAAAAGATGACCATTTCCTAAATCATTAACTGTAATGGTGATATCTCTGGTAGGACGAGGATCGTTTACGATACCGGGGAACAAACCGCTTTCCGTTACGGTGTACTTGTATACTCCGGGGCGGGTAATATGAACTCTACCGAAGTTTACTTCTCCACCTATAGCATCCGGATTGGTCTTGCTCAGGCTGTCTGCAGTTCCTGCCTCCGCCGGCATTGGTTCTCCGTTCACTCTTTTTAAGGTGAAGGTAAATGTATTGGAAATATCCGGTTTCTTCACTCCCGCTGTTGCGCTGAGGAATTTTTCCACCTTGATTTCCGGGTCAATAGCCTGTACGCCGTAAACGTTGGTAAAGGTCATCGGGTTGGTCTCGCTAAGCTGTAAATCCGATTCCATCTTTACGTGATTCGGATCCGTTACGGTAATGGTGATAAACTTATCTCCCATATCCTCGCTTTGCACACCATCCAAATGCTGTCCGCTTTCATGAATCTTGTACTGGTACGTTCCGGGCTTTAAAAGACGAATCTTTCCGAAGTTCACCATACCTCCGTTAGCATCCGGATTACGCTTTACGGTGTCGATGGCATTGCCCTCTTCATCCAATAAAGGAGCTCCATCCACGCCGCTTAAGGTAAAGGTGAACTTTCCTTGAATACTGGGGGCATTTAATCCTGCCGGCACATCCAAAACCTTCTTTACCGGTAAAGAAAAGACTACCGGTTCCACAAGACGGTGCTTACTGCTGGACTGTACCGTATCCGGTGCTACATTCTGGGGAACATCATTTCCCGGGAACAAAATGCCGGTACGATAAGCCACATTGGTGTTTTCCACCTTAATCTTCTTCTGATCCGTGTGGGCTACCATATTGACATTGGCTAAAATGAGTCCCTGCTGGTCCAGAATAAAACGCTTTCCTGCTTCAGTGGTTCGAAGGTCAAAGGCAAGGGCCTTGATTTCCTTTCTATCTACTGTATTTGCGCTTTCATTTTCATAGTTCCATTCCTTCCAGATACTGTCACTGAATTTCGGATTGTTATGATTGGTATCCGCCGCATACCCGGCAGCATCATACAGGGGTTTTCCCAGGTCTCTTTGTTCCGGAGTAGGAATAACCGTAGAATAAATACTCTGGGCTTTAAGGTATCCTGGTTGTTGGCATTGGTTTTGTCATAGGAGCGTTTACTGAGCATACTGTTAATGTCTACTCCGGTAAAATCTCCGTTTCTGTCCTTTTCCTCCCCTAAGATATCAAAGATTACCAAATCCGTGGTTCTACTGGTGGCAGACGCCTGATACAGAAGTCTATGATTATAGGGGTCTCCCATATAGCTCACATTATTTCCAAGGTAACGAGAATCGATTTCTGTGGAAACCGTATTGTTAAAGGTTGCCTCCAGTACTGTTACCGGCCCGTAAGGCATGGTTAAGCTCGTTACAGAGGTGGTAAAAGCCCCATTTTCATGGGCTGCCTCATCCCTTTTGGCAGTATATTTTCCAAGCAATGCAGGGCTGGGATTGGGGGTTTTTCCATTGGAATAGTTACCGTCCCAAATGGTATTGGCATCCTTATTGATAAAACCAACGGTGTTTACTACGGATCTTCCACGGTCTACGATATTGGTATAGGGATTCCAGAGAGTATAAGCCATTCTCCAACCGCTTCGGTTATAGAATTTGTCCCAGTAACGATGCTGCTTGTCATCCGGAATAGTCAGATGAATAATCATCATGGTTTGTCCGGAGTTTTCCCAATTCTTCTTAAACTCTACCGTATAATCCTTTCCCTTTACAAATCTTTTTTCTTCCGGCGGTATCTCTGCCTGATCCATGTTTCCTATTATGATAGATGATTCATCCACATAGGTTCCTGCCGGAAGCAAGTCATAGATGTCCCCCTTCTTCAGAACATATTTGTCTGTGTACTCATCCTGCTGAAGGCTGGTGGGGAAGGTTCCCCAGTTTAACCCTCGAACAAATACCTGCATACTCTGCTCGCTTCGTTCAGGGTGATCTACATACGGGGCATTAGTCTTTGCAAGCTCAGAGTTAATGTTTAAAGGCTCTAAACCGTATCCTACTTCCGTGAAGTAATCTCCGGCTCTCTTATTCAGCCTCTGTACTCCCAGCTGACGAACCTCTCCGGTGGCATCTCCCGCTAAAAAGCTGATGTTGTAGCCATCAGTTCGAGCCATAGTAGTGGCAATGGCACTTTGCATTGCCGGCTGGGGGGTAATTTGTAGGGTAAATGCCGCGTCAAAGCTGGTTCTGTAATACGGAGAATCCTGCTTAAGGCGAAGGCCTACAATATTATTTCCAAAGGCTTTCTCTAAATCCAATTGATTTAAGTGAGTAACGTGAGAAGCTTTATTCTGGGTAAGATCCCACTTATCCTCATACCCCGGTTCCGGCGTAAACTGCACTCTTCTTCCGGCGTCAAATCTAAAGGTTCCGTACTTGAAATAATCATCTAAGCCGGTACCCTTCCTTCTTAACCAGATTTCTACAGGAGGATACTCTGCATATTCCTTCTTATAATCTCCCTTTTTGGCAAACCGGATAATCGGATTATCCACCTTCTCCACATCATAGACCTTCATGTCCTTCATGTAAATCTTACTATAGTGGTAATCGTCATCCGTTAAATCATATACAGGGCCTCTGTAGGCATCCGCATTTGTTCCGGTATCATGGGGCAGGTTGGAAAAGGCTCCGCTTCTCAAGGTCTGCTCCACATTTTGATTGTTTACGCTGATTCTGCTAGTAGAAAAAAGCTTATACTTTCCGTCGGTAATGGTGGTTCCCGAACCGGGTTGTCCGGAAGTTCCGGAGGTTGTGTATTTTCCGTCTGTCCCAAAGGCAACACTGTTATCATCCGCCTTGTAATTGGAGGACAGGGTAAAACTGTCATTCCAGTTACTGTAGACAACCGGAGCTTTTCCGCCATCCTTATAAATACTTTGTAAACCGAAAATTCCTATATAGACTTTTCGATCTACCGTATTATATTTTTTCAGTACAAAATCACCGGGAGTGGAAGGATGCACATAGACCATCATGGGGTCCTTAGGCGTTACATCCTTTTCTCTTACGTACCCATCCGCCCAAATTTCCTTATAATGAATTTTGTTCGTAATGGGTAAGCCCTGTGTAGCCAGATTAATGCCATCGTTCTTTGCATCCTCCAGCTTTTGCATGGGATACTTATATAGCAAGGCATATAGCTGGGAATTATAATGGGCGTTGGCATATTGTAAGTTTTCCGCATAGGGCAAGCCGACAGGAAGATTGGGGACGCTTGGATCCTTGGGAATTCCCACATAAGTTCTATCAATCGGATTTTCCAAATATGGGGCATTTGCCGGAGGATTCTCTCCCACTCCCATATACTTTGCAATATTGGCATAGCCATTCTTGGCATAAACCTCAATATTATTCTCATTATTGGCAATATTGTTATAGAAGTAATTGTTCCAGGCCACATTGCTGGGGAGTTTCTTTGCACCAATCAAGGTTCCGCCATCGGAATCCAGAGGACTCCCGGCATGGAAAACATAGTCAAAGGGCTGTGAGCTTCCTTTGGCTCTGTCCACTCTAACATACCAAACTCCGTAAAAATACTGTTCTGCATCGTCAGGTTTTTTCCCCCAGCTGGGATCCCAAGTAAAATAAACGCCCTGATTCACATCTGCCGTTCCATGCTTTAAAGTAAAATTGGTTTCTTTAACCTCCGTTTCCACATGAACGGAAAGGGTTTTGTCCTCTTCTGCGTCAAGACTACTGTCGCTATGATCAATCTTCATGCTTACCGGAAAAGTGTTATCAAAAACACCTTTTTCCTGGCCGTTAATCTGCTGATGCGTTACAGCAAGCATGGTCGGTGTCAAGTTATAAGCAATATCCGCCTTAAAGGTTAAACCGCCGGTAAGCTCTCTAAAATTTGCCAGGCGGAAGTACTCTTCGGTTCTTCCTCCACCAATATCCTTCTGAATAATCGTATAGTTAAAACTACTTTGTGGATTGGTATTTGGCGCCTTAGGTACTCCGGTGGTAATCGCCGGCTGTAACTTATGCTGGTTATTATTCTTTTTCTCATACACGGATATCTTATCCGGCTCAGCGCTGTCCCAGCCCTTAAAAATACGGGCAGGAATTTCCATGATTACCGTTCCCGGTGCATACTTGGTATTCTTATTTCCCTTTAAGGTAAGTTCTACCCCTAAGGTCGTAGTATTCGTGGCATTGGAAGCTTTCTCGGGAGGAATGATTTTTAAATCCCTCTGGTCTCGCATAACGCCGTTACTGCCGTCTGTATAGCTGTGTCCGGTTTTGGCATTACTTGTTCCTGCATCCGGATCCGGCGATTCCATCCAGAAGGCCTTAAATCATGGGCACTGGCACTTTGTCCTGCAGAAACCGCCGTAGCGACAATAGGACTGAAGTGCTTTGCGGAGAAGAGTAAATCCTCTCCCTCTTCCTTTACGGGAAGAATCTCTGCCGGAAGTCCTTCCGGCAGGTGCACAATGCGAAGATCCTTATCCTCTTCCGCCAAAACCTCTTTGATTTTCTCGGTCTTTTGCAGGCGGATCTCCACCTTCTTTCCGTTCTTCGGCTGAACTTCCTTTTCTACGCCGTCCACTTCTCTGACAAAGGAAATATCCACTGCATCCAGCACCTCTACAAGAGGTACCATTCCGGGATAATCCTTTTCATAATTCTTCTCCAAAAGAGACTTGGCTTCTTCAACGACAGACTCCTTCTCCAAGGGAAGCAGCTTCATCTGTGTGCCCTCTTGGAAGGTTCCCTCCGGATATTCCGCGGTAACGGTCAAATCCTTATAAGACACGGAAAAGGAACCGGCCTCCATGTACTGAGCCGCTTTTTCCCCCGCTTCTTCAGAAGGCTGATTTGCTCCTTCTTCGGAAGTCTCTTCCTTTTTACTTTCCTCTGCCGAAGCATCCTTCTCCTCTGCTACAGCAGCGTCAGAATTTCCTGTTCCTCTCCTGCTTGTTTCCCGGCAGATGCATCTTCAGAGGCTGTCTCCTGCACTTCTCCGGACTGTGTCGCCTGTTCGCTTGCTTCTCCGGAAGCCTTTGCAGCATCTGTTCCTAATGCGGATTCTTCCTCTGCTTGCTCTGCAGGGGTGCTTTCCGTCAAGGAATTTGCTTCAGAGGATAGTCCCATCTGCTCCGCAACGAGCTGTGCGTTTTCCGATGCATAGCTCACACTTTGCAAATTTCCCGCAAGCATCAAAAAACTGAGGAAATAAGCCATACCCTTCTTGGCAAAGCCTCCTCTTTGACGTCTTTTGGAAAAATTTCTACGGGTTAAGGTATCCCTTCCTCTTCCCATAGCTTCCGCAGTCTCCTGCTTTCTCATTTTGTTCTCCATGTCACACTCCTTTATGACTCTATTCTTCCCACTTGGAAGCTTCTTCTAAACGATGCTTTAAAGGAGATATCGAACACAAAGCCGGCGATACTCCATAAGAATGCATTTTAAAGCAATCGTCTTGAACAAAAAACTGTTAGGACTGCCTATTGTAGGGGAAGTCCTAACAGTTTGTCGACAAATAATTATTATCCTATTATCTGTTTATGCAAAATTCATTTATGGCATAATAATTTCTTTGAGAATCTAAAAAAATCAATAGTTAAAAGAGAATGAGCTTTAACTTTTCGGTTTTAGCTTTCTGCTTTATCTTTTCTTCCTTAGCTTTCTTAGGAAGTAGTAAATGCTCAAAAGGCTAAAGCTTAGTGCTGAAGCAAAGGCATACCAAAGCAAATGAGAAGCATCTGCCGTATTTACCTTTCTGGATTGAGCATTTCTAAGGGCTCCCAGTACTTCTCCCAGATGCTTTAACTCCGCCTCTTCCTCAGGTGTTAATGGACGTTTCCGTCCTGCTCCGAGAATCTCACCGATTCGCTTCTGAATCTCCTCGATGGTTCTGGGTACTGTGGGACTGGGCGGAACATTGTTTCCGTTGTCCGGTGTAGGATTCTGCGGTTCTTCCGGAAGCGTGGGCTTCTCAGGCTCTGCCGGCGGTTCTCCCGGGCCTCCCGGTGTATTTGGTGTTGGGAAGGAAGGTCTGTTTGGCGTTCCTCCTCCGCCTCCCGGTCTGTAGGGATTGTACTTATTGTCAAAGAGAATCTCTGAAACTTCCGCACCGTTCTTGTAGATCTTTCTGCTTACCATTAAAGTCTCTTTACTATCGTTAGACTGAGTTACCGTAAAGACTACCGTATATACAGTGTTGTCATAAGTATATCCGTTAATACCGTCCTTTAGTTCCTTTACCGTATACACGTATTTTCCGGGAACATGGAAGGTAATAGGAGCAAATTCCGTATGTCCTTCTCCGGCGATTACTACCATCTCTGTTTCAGACTGGCTACCCTCCGGCATTGGCTGGAAAAGTCCCTTAGGCATAGATCTTAAGGATGGCTTCACTTCAGTAATAAGACCGCTGGAACCATATAAAACACCTTCTTCCAAATCGGAGTTGCTCACAATTTTCTTATTCCTAATAACGTTGTTGTCCGGATCCAGATACTCCTCAAATGTATCGTTTCCGTTACCGTTATTGAAAAAGATTTCCTTATCATTGAAGACTGGATCTTCTCGCTTATCTGTCCAGTAAACGGAGTTGGAGGAAATCTCCATGGTTTCCGTCCGAAGTACAAAGCGGAAAGGGTCTGCCTGAGAAGGCTTTCTTCCGGAAATCTTCTTACCAAGCTCCACCTGTCCCTGTGTGGGTGTAGGCGTAAAGACATTGGTATAGTTAAAGTCGTCTCCTCCTACCAAAGCATAGAGTTTACCATCAAGACGACGAACTTTAATAGTAACATTTCTGGTGGCACGAGGATCGTTGTTTACTCCGGGGAATAAACCGCTTTCTGTTACTGTATACTCATAATCCCCTTGAGCTGCAATCTTAACTCTTCCGAAGTTAACCTCTCCTCCGACAGCATCAGGATTTGTTTTACTTAAACTGTCGGAACCACCTGCCTCTACCGGCATAGGTGCTCCATTTTTACTCTTTAAGGTAAAGGTAAATGCATTACTGATATCCGGCTTCTTAATTCCTGCAGTAGCACTTAAGAACTTTTGCACCTTGATTTCCGGCTCAATGATTTCATCTCCGAAAACATTGGTAAAGGTCAAAGGATTGTCACTGTTAAACCGTAGATCAGAAACCATCTTCTTGTGATCCGGGTCTGTAACGGTAATGGTGATAAATTTATCTCCCATGTCCTCACTGGTAAGACCGTCTACATTCCTTCCATGCTCATTAATTTTATAAGTATAGGTTCCGGGTCTCATCAGGCGGATGTTTCCAAATTCTACCGTTCCGCCGTCCTTATCCGGGTTCTTCAATACTGTAGTGATAGGATTTCCCTTTTCATCCAGTAAAGGTGCCCCCAATTTTCTCCGCTGATTGTGAAGGTGAATTTTTCCGCGAATATCGGGAGCTTGCGTAGCTAATTCCTTTGGGACTTCCAAAATCTTCTTTACCGGAAGCTTAAAGACTACCGGCTCCACCAGTTTATGGCTACTGCTGCCTTCTACGATATCCGGTGCCACATTCTGAGGAATATCATTTCCCGGGAATAAGGTAGCTACACGGTATGCCAGATTGGTGTTTACAACAGGAATCTTATCCATATCCGTATGGGCCAGCATATTGACATTGGCAATCAGCAATCCCTTCTTATCTAAAATGAAGGGCTTCTTGTCTTTGGTAGTACGAAGATCAAAAGCCAAAGCCACAATTTTATCTTTTTCTACGCCGACATTTTGTGTTTCGTCCTCGTAGTTCCATTCATGCCAAATACTGGTACCGGTATTCCTCGGATTGTTTGGATTCGTATCACTGTTGTAATCCGGGTCATGAAAGGCCTTTCCTAAATCTCTTTTTGCCTCAGTAGGAATTTCATAAGAGTAAAAGACTCTGGGCTTTAAGGTATCCGAGTTGTTGGCATTGTCCTTATCAAAGGAGCGCTTACTCAAGAGACTGTTGATGTCTACACCGTTAAAGTCTCCGTTTCTATCCTTTTTCTCTCCCAGGATATCATAGATGACCAAATCCGTAGTTCTACTGTTGTCTGAAGCCTGATACATCAGTCTATGGGTATAAGGATCTCCCATATAGCTTACATTAGTACTTAAATAACGGGGATCAATCTCCGTAGAAACCGTATTGCTGAATCTTGCCTCCAGTACCGTTACCGGGCCGTAGGGCATATTCAGTTCCGTTACGGAGGTGGTATATTTATCATTGCTACTGTTTAAAGCATTCAGCGCAAGCTCCTCGTAATATTTAATTTTATCTGCATTATTCCCCGGATTTACAAGCTTCGGGTTATAGTTTGGATTCCAAATGGTATTCTCGTCAGTATTGACAAATCCCAAGGTGTTTTTTGCCGTTCTTCCCCGGTCCACGATATTGGTGTAAGGGTTCCAAAGGGTATAGTTTAGCTTCCAACCGCTTCGATTATATTGTTTATTCCAAAAACGATGCTCTGCATCATCCGGAATGGTTAACTTAATAATCATCATGGTCTGACCGGAGCCTTTCCAGTTCTTCTTAAACTCTACGGTATAGTCCTTCCCCTTGACAAATTTTTTACTTTCCGGTGGAGTGTCCGCCGCATCCCAGGTTCCCAGAACAATAGAGCGTTCGTCCACATAGGTTCCTGCAGGAAGAAGATCATAGATAATTCCGGATTTTAACACATAAGGCTTGGTATACTCATCCTCCTGTAAACTGGTGGGGAAGATTCCCCAGTTAAAGCCCCAGGCAATAACATCCATGCTTTGCTCGCTGCGCTCAGGATGGTCCACATAAGGTTTGTTTTGCTTTACCAGCTCCGAGGTGATATTTAAGGGCTCTAAACCATAGCCTATTTCAGCCAAGTATTTTCCCGCCCTCTTATCAATAATCGCTGTACCTAATTGACGGACTTCTCCTACAGCGCCACCTGCCAGGAAGTTCATGTTATACCCGTCTCCTTTAGCCATGGTATCGGCAATGAAGTTCCGCATAGCAGGCTGAGGAGTCACCTTTATGGTGAATGACGCATCAAAGTTTGTCTTATAATAGGGGGAATCCTGTTTAAACTGAAGCCCTACAATGTTATCTCCAAAGGCAGCCTCTAAGTCCAGCTGATTCGTTTGTGAAATGTCGGCATTGTCACGGAGTGTATACTTCTTTATTGCGCCGGGCTCTGTTACAGTAAAGATAACGCCTCCATGGTCGTTATAGCTTAAGCGACCATACTCAAAATATCCTCTTCCCGGATATCTCTTATCCTTTACCATAACCTGTACGGGAGGATAGCTGGAATCTTTCTTTCTGGGGCTAGCTTACCGGAGAATTTTACCAACTGATTCCCCAAATAATCCACATCATAGGCCTTCATATCTCTTAAATAGATACGGCTATAATGGTAGTCCTCCTCTGTTAATTCATAAACGCCACCTCTATAAACATCACCGTTTGTTATAGAATCACTGGAGAATTCATCCTGATTTGTTTCCTCTTTCAAAGTTTTTCCATTTACTTGGCTGGGTTTTACAGAGAATAGCTTATACTTTCCGTCTGTAAGGGTAGCACCGGAACCGGGAACATTAGTATCAGAGGTGGTATAGCTTCCGTCCCGTGACACATTTACACTGCTATCCTTTGCCTTATATGTAGCAGAAAGAGTAAAGCTTTCATTCCAGTTGCTATATACTACAGGAGCCGCTGCACCACCTTTATAAATACTTTGTAATCCAAAAACGCCAAGGTAAATCTGTCTATCCACAGTATTATACTTCTTTAATAAAAAGTCTCCCGGCCCTGAAGAGCGAAGAAGTACCTTCATAGGTGCCGCCTCCGCCTCACCCTTTCTCACATAGCCGTCTGCCCAGGTTTCTGTAAACCCAACCTTATTGCTAATATCAAGCCCATCGGTCGTAAGATCGATACCCTTGTCCTTTGCCTCTTGCAACTTGCTCATAGGATACTTATACAGTAAGGCATAAAGCTGGGAATTATACTTGTCGTTGGCATAGTTTAAGGCAGCCACATAGGGCTGATGAGTGGGGAGGTTTTCTACACTGGGATCCTTTGGAATTCCTACATAGCTTCTATTAATGGGGTTCTCCAAAAAAGGCTTTGTTGCCGGAGGATTTTCTCCCGGCTCCATAAACTTTGCAATATCCGCATAACCGTTTCTGGCATGATTTTCAATATCGCTCTTATTGTAGTAGACGTTCCATGCCGCGTTTGTAGGAAGCTTCTTCGCACCAACCAGGATTCCTCCACCCGAATCTGCAGGATCTAAGGTATGGAAGCTATAATCAAAGGCCTGAGAGCTTGCCCTGGCTCTATCCACTCTTAGATACCAAACGCCATAGAAATACTCACCGGGGTTATCCGTGGTAGTGCCCCAGCTGGGATCCCAGGAGAAGAATATCCCCTGCTTCATATCCGCCTCACCGTGCTTGAAATTGAAGCTAGTAGGCTCAACCTTGGTTTCCACATGAACGGAAAGAGGAACATCCTGTTTCACATCCAAACTGTTATCACTGTGGTCAATATTTAAGCTGACAGGGAATTTATTGTCATAGACACCTACCCCCTTAGCATAATCATGCTTTACCTTCAGCATGGAAGGAGTCAGGTTGTAGGCAATATCCGCCTTAAAAGTAAATCCACCGTTTACCGCCCTATAGTTAGTTAAACGAAGATAGTCTTCCGGCTTATCCTTTCCGGGAACATTCTTTTTGATAATGGTATAATTAAAGCTACTTTGGGTATTGGTATTCGGCGCCTCAAGCAAGCCTGTAGCCATAGAAGGCTGCAGCTTATGCTGATTCCCTTCCTTTTTCTCATATACAGAAATTTTGTCCGGTTCATTTTCATCCCAGCCTTCAAAAATTCTGGCAGGAACATCAATATTAACCGTTCCTACATCATAACTGACATTTTTGTTTCCCTTCAGAGTAAGCTCTATGCCTAGGGTAGTTGTATCCGTACCGTTGGAAGCGTTCTCCGGAGGAATGATTTTTAAATCTCTTTGTTCCCGCATTACACCGTTACTGTTATCGGTATAAGTATGGCCGTTGGGAATGGTGCTGCCAAATCTAGGAGCATTAGGAGCTTCCGTCCAGAACGCCTTAAACTCATGGTTGACAGCCTCTTCTCCCAAATCCCTTTTTCTTCTTACCAGGATAATGGGACTGAAATGCTTTGCGGAAAACAGGAGTTCTTCTCCCTCCTCCTTTACACTAAGGATTTCTCCGGGATGATCTTCAGAAAGATGTACAATCTGTAGTTCTTCCTCAAGATCCTCTTCTTGATCTTCTTTAAGATTTTCCTCAGTCTTCTCTAAAGCATCCTTTATTTTTTTACTTTTTTGCAGGCGAAGCTCTACCTTCTTGCCGTTCTTAGGCTGTACTTCCTTTTCCACACCGTTAACTTCTCTGTAGAAGGAAATGTCGATAGCCTCCAGAACTTCAACCTCCGCCTCTTCCCTCGGATTCTTTCTTATAATCCTTCAAAGAAAGGGCCTTGGCCTCTTCCAGAATGCTTTCTGAATCTACCGGGACCACCTTCATTCTGGTTCCCTCATAGAAGGTTCCCTCAGAAAAGCTTGCCAGTATAGTAATATCCTTACTGTAGGAAGCCTCAAAAGAACCGGCGTCCATATACTCCGGCTTTTCCTCCTGCTTAGCTTCTTCCGATGACAAACTAGCCTTCTCTTCCAAAGAAGACTCCTCAGTCTTTGCTTCCGAAGGAGCAGTCTTATTCTCCTCTTCTGATACTAGCTCTTCTTTCTTTTCCTTTTTTCCCTCTGATGCGGATCCTTCCTTCTCTAAGGCAGTTTCTTCCAAAGAAGTCTTTCCCTCCCCCGCCTTCTCTTCCGCCCTTTCTCTTAGACTTTCAGAGGATTTTTCTTCCGTAGCAAGAGCGATACGTTCTACCGTTTCTCCGGCAATTTCTTCCGCATAGCTCACGCTTTGCAAATTTCCCGCAAGCATCAAAAAACTGAGGAAATAAGCCATACCCTTCTTGGCAAAGCCTCCTCTTTGACGTCTTTTGGAAAAATTCCTACGGGTTAAGGTATCCCTTCCTCTTCCCATAGCTTCCGCAGTCTCCTGCTTTCTCATTTTGTACTCCATGTCACACTCCTTTATGACTCTATTCTTCCCACTTGGAAGCTTATTCTAAACGACGCCTTAAACAAGAAATTGCACAACTAGGCAGGCAATACTCCATAAAAATGAATTTTAAGGCAATCGTCTTAAACAAAAAACTGTTAGGACTGCCTATTGTAAGGGAAGTCCTAACAGTTTGTCGACAAATAATTATTATCCTATTATCTGTTTATGCAAAATTCATTTATTGCATAATAATTTCTTTGAAAATCTAAAAAAATCAATAATTTTCGAAGTTTTTTGAAGAGTCTTCTTTCCTATCTTCTCTTCCTTCTTCTTAGCAGAGTAGATCCGCTGTATCCGCCCAAGCATAAAGCACTCAAGATAAATCCCCATGCCAAGAGCTTCAGATTTTTTGTATCTCCTGTGGACACCTGTCTGGAAAGAAGCTTTTCTTCTTCTCGGATACCGCTAAGTACTTCTCCCAGTTCCTTTAATTCCTGCTTTTCTTCCTCCGTTAAAGGCCGGGTCTGTCCAAGAATCTCTCCGATTCGTTTTTCGACTTTTGCTCTTCTTTCTCTCAGTTCCCGTCTTCTTCCGGCAAGTTCTGCAGGAGGAATATTTCCGACGGTTACCGTTTTCGGTGTTTCCGGATTGGGAGGTACAACAGGACTAGCAGGAGGAAGCTCTTCTCTAGGCGGAGTTTCCGGTGTTGAAGGAGGATTTGGATTATCCTTCGGTACCGGATCCGTAGGCTTCTTGGGCTCTTCCTTCTTGGGGCTTTCCTGTGGTCTTGGTCTATCCTTCTTAGGATTCTCCCTATTGGAACTTGGTGTCTTCGGCTCTTCCTTCGGCGTTTGGGGCGGTGTCTTCGGCTCCTCCTTCGGTTTAGGCAGATCCTTCTCACTAAAATGGTTGGTAAAGCTTAGTTCCGTATCCCCATCATAGCTTAGTTCCGCACTTAATTTTGTATAGTTCGGTGCATCTACCTTCACCTCTACCGTTAAGGCTTTTTCCGATACAGGGTCATTGCTAACCCCCGGGAAAGTGCCACTTTCCTTTACCGTATAATGATAGGTTCCCGGCCGGTAGAAGGTGATTTTCGGAAAATGAAATTCTCCTCCCATATCCTCCGGATTTTTCACGGTATCCAAAATCGCATTGCCCTCATCATCTATCATAGGCGCATTTCCCACAGGCTTTAAGTTAAAGCTGAAGGCTCCCTTCGCTTTGATGTCTGCATTTCCGGCATCTTTGGTGATATGTTTTTGTCCTTTGATTTCCACGCTAATCGGCGGAAGAATCCTATGCTTACTGATGTCAGTTTTATCGGTAGGCTGAGATGTATTGTTCGGTTGGTCTCCTGTAAAGGTACGGTGAATGGTGATTGCCGTATTGGTATTCTCCACACTAAGCTTTCGCTTTTCTGTGGATGCATTCATATGAACATAAATGCTGATGGCGCTTTGTCCCGGAAGATAAAAGGGCTTACCGGCCTTGGTCTTTCTTACATCCACCGCAATAGCTACAATACTTTTCTTGTCCACCGGATGATTCTCAGGCTCATATTTTTTCCAGATACTGCTGTCATCCACATTAAGATTCGATACATCCGGCTTTACCGTAGCATAATAAACTACCGGTGCTGCAGTATCTTTGTTATTGGCATTGTGGGCATCGTAGGTTTTCTTTCTTAAAAGGGCAGGGAAATCCACATAGTCAAAGTCTCCATTCCTTTCCTCCTCTGTTCCCAGAATATCATATAATACATAATCTGCCGTCTTGGAATTGGGAGCGGTACTGTACATTAATTTATGCACATAGGGGTCTCCTGCATAGGAAACATTTTGCGGAATATACTCCTTCTTGATTTCCGTACTGATACGGTTTACAAATCCGGCGGATACTGCGGTAGGAATGTTATAGTCCACATTGGCTTCCGTATACAAGATTCCTTGTTTCTCCGAGGTGGAAGTTCCCATCACGGATTTAAAATACTGCTTATTCTCATAATTTGCCCCGACAAAATTGTCTGTAGTCAGATTGGTCTTGCTCTTATGCTTGGGAGTCTCATCCACAAAGCCTACATTATTCTTTGGGTTGGCACCATTATCAATAATACTGCTATAGGTATTTTCCAGCTTATACTGCACGCGTACACCGTTTCTGGTAAGTACACCGCCGGTAAACCAATCCGCTTTTCCCGGTCTTTTAAACTTGATTTTCATCATGGTTTGTCCGGATTCTTCCCAGTTTGGAATAAATTCCACGGTATAGTCTTTTCCTTTTTCATAACGTGCTCCCGAAGTCGGTAGGGAATCCGCGTAGCTATAGTCTCCCATCTCTATACTGTCCGGGTCAACATTCGTTTCTAAGGGCAGTAAATCATAAAAAGTACCCTCTGTAATCTTATAGGCATTTAGATAAGCAGCATAGGAATTATTGATACTCATATCATTATATGCCGTGAAAGTAACGGCTCTTCTTTGTCTTCCTGTTGCAGGATCGTCCTCTATAGAACCTATACTTTTCTTTTCCAGCACACTTTGATAATTCGCCGGACTCAGTTGGTAGCCTACCTTATTCCAAAATTCTCCTACCTGATTTTTTACAATCTCAGTATCTCCGATGGACAATTTTCCTTCCGCCGGTGCGGCAATAAAACTGTTCTTCTTATTTTGAAGGTCCTTCTCCAGTCTTTGTTTCATGGCCTCTGTAGGATGAAGGCGAAGATTTACCCTTGTAGTAAAGCCGGTCTCATAGAAGGAGCTGGAATTTTTAAAGCGAATCTCCTTGATTCCCTCCGGAAAGGACACGGGTTTCTGCACAGTAGCATCCTGTTCCACTCCGGATACACTGCGGAATTTTTTGTATCCCGCTGCATTCAGATAAAGCTCTCCAAGCTTTTCTTCACTTCCCCCCTTCTTCTTACCGTAAACCTCAATGGGGGCAAAGCGGGAATAGGCGTTGCTGGGATTTACGGCTTTTTCATTACTGTAGCCGTTAAACTCCACATCATAGGCGGTATAGTCCGCCAGATAAAAGGACTCATAGGAATAGTCATCTTCTGACAGCACATAAGGATCTCCCCCTGTAGAAGGATAGCTTAGTACTCCGGCGCTTTCCGTGGGCTTTCCGTCACTGCTGCTAATATTGTCCATGCTAAAGAGGGTATATCTTCCCCCATCGGAAATCTCCGCCTTGGAACCGTGGGCAGTAGTATAGGCCGTATGATCTCCATTCCATGTGATTTCACTATCCTTTAAATGGGTACCTGCAAAAAGACTGTAGGAAAGACTCACCGGAGTTCCCTCCGCCAAAGAGTCTGCATTCCCTTAATCAACTGGGTATTGGTATCAGTTGGCTGACCGGTATATTTATCTAAACGGGCTACTCCCCCAATATTTTTTCGTACATATACTTCCAGTTCTGCAGTACTTTCCGCCTTGGGTGTTCCGTTATATCCATCCTGCCAAATATCCTGTACAGAAAATGTACTTTTATACTTTAGAGGATGAGTTTCCAGATCCTGTCCGCTACTCTGTGCTGTTGTAATATCCGTTTTGGGATAACGGTAAAGAAAGGCATAAAAAGCGGTATTTCTATAGCCTCCATCATCAAAGCTGGCATATTCTTTATAATCCAGGTTTTTATTTTTGTATTCCGTCTTATATTCCGGAGCAATAAAAATGCTTGTCTTTCCCATAGGATTCCCTAAACGAGGCTCACTGGGCGTCGCTACACCCATTTCTTTGGCAATATCCTTGGGACTGTTCCCTATTTTGCCAAGCATTTGATCCGGATTAAATAAAGTATCAAATTCTCCGTCCTGAGGATAACGCTTTACACCGATTAATTGTCCGGAGGAAATTGCTCCGGAACCGGCTACCGGAGCTGATGTGGAAGTAATATCCGGCACAAAGGATAGGGCCTGGGTACTCCACTTGGCACGATCCGCTCTTCCATAAAAGAGGCCGTAAAAATAATTATCCGCATCTGCCGGTCTTGGCCCCCATGTGGGATCCCATTGGAAGTAAACGGATTTGGGTGCATCGAACTTCTTCGCCTCCCTTAGCTCCACCGTGCTGGGATTTACTTTGGATTCCACCCTGATTCTTAGTTTTCGTTCTATACTGGCATCATGGGGACCGGTAAAGTTTCCATCCATGTCCTGGTCGACTTCCAAGAATACCGGAAATTCCAGCTCATAAACACCCTTTTCTCCCGAAGTACTGTCGTGGGTATACTCTAATAAGGTCGGCGTAAAATTATAAGAAAAAATAGCCCCCAGGGAGTTGGCAGGACCTCTGGCATCCGTGTTACTGACCTTAATATAAGGCACCGCTACTCCGTTTACCATTTTGGTAATGCCGCCTTTTGTATAATTACTTCTGTTCTTTGAAACCCCCGGCGCTTCCACAATATCGCCCGGATTAAACTGGGAAATTAAGCTTCTGCTATTCTGGTCCTCCGCCACCTGATCCGTTCCGTCTTTTCCTTTAAAAATCGCTGCAGGAAGATAAATGTTGATAGAACCTGTAGGATAGTCCTGTGGTGCTCCCGCCCCTCCAGCAAAATTCACCATATAGCTGATTCCTATGGTCATGTTGTTATTTTTACCGGGCTTAATCAGCATGGACTTTTTTGTGTCTTCATCAGTAGCACTATAATCCGGGTTAATATAACTAATGGAAGCATCTTTGTTCGCTGTGGCATTAACACTCCAGAAGGCATGGAACTTGATTTTGTTATTGTTTCCTTCTGTAGGAACATCTCTCCTTCTTCTGGTACGCACTACTGCATAGGGACTGAAATGTTTTCCCTGAAAACGGATTCCCTCTTCCTCTTCTTTAGAATCCAGATACTCTACACCCTTCTGCTCATCAAAATGCAGAACCTGTAATTTAGACTCCTCGATTTGAGAAGAATCCTCTCCCAAGCTACTCTCCGATTCTTCTCTTGCTTCATTCTCCGCTTCCGGCTCTACTTCTGTAGCTGTTTCGTGTCTTCTTTTTTATTTTCTAAGGAGGATTCTTCCAATGTAATCTCTACGGCTTTTCCTTTTTTCGGCTGAACCTCAACCTTCTCGCCGTCCTCGTTTAAAACATAAAAAGAAATATCCACAGCGGAAAGAGAGTCTACTTCCCAGCTTTCTTCCTTCCGCTCTTCTTTTTTCTTTCCTCCATTTTTTCTGTCTTCTTTCAAATGATTTCCGGCATCTTGCAAGTTTGCTCTTTGCAATGCCTTCTCTTTCATTTCCTCTAAAAGACTTTCCTCCTTGATGTCCTTTACTTCCATCTGTACATCTAAAGGAAAGGTAGACTCCGGATATTTTGCAGTAATCCGAACACCGGCTTCACTTAGCCCCTCTATTTCCCCCTCTTCAGCGTTCAAAATAAACTTTGCAGCTTTTTTTCTTCCTTCTAAAGAATCCGTCGCGGAAGAGGCCCCCTCTATCGGAGAGGATTCCGGTGAAGATGCTTCCGGTGCAATAGGTTCTTCCTTTGCAGTAGATTTCTTTGAAGGTGCTGCATTTGAAGAGACTTCTGCAGGAGAATTTCCCGTTACAGCGCTTTCTATCGGAGAGCTTTCCGTTGAAGGCGCTTCCAATGAACTTGTTTCTGTTGAAGCTGTCTCTTTAGCTGAAGCTTTCTCGAAAGAAATAGCTTCCTTCTGATTTTCCGCCTCTGTTTCCTTGACTTGCAACGGCGACGCAGATACCTCCTCCGCGAAGCTTACCGTTTCTAAGGGACCGGCAGCTAAAAGCATCGCCAAAAAGAAGGCAAAGAGTCGTTTCCCTACTCTTCTCCCCTTCTTAAAAGCCGGGATTTGTCCTCTATATCCCTGCTTTTCCTGCCATTTTTCTTTGTCTTTGCCTAAATCGCCTCTACTCGCACTTTCCTGCATCATTGTAGACTCCTTTTCCTCCAAAAAAAGAAAGTGTATCTCCCTCAACGCTTTCTTCCTTCTTATTCTCAATCAATGATGTATCGACTCAATTTCCACTTTTTTTAAAAAGGATTATCCGGAAATAAAATAAAACAAATATTTTTTTAAAAATTTTTTTATTTTTAAAAATCAATACTGTCTCTGTTTTTCCTGTCTCTATTTTCCGGACTTTATATACAAAAAATAGAGCATAGACTAGAGGCAATAATGCCGTTCTCTCTATGCTCTATTTTTAATTCTTAACGAGTATCGCACGCGTAGTGTGCGATATCTCGTTTTAAACTAAAGCTTATGTCGATAAACAGATTTCTCTATTATCTTACTTTAAACTTATCTACAAGGTCGTTCATCAGGTTAGCCTGAGCGGATAATTCCTCTGCTGTTGCGGCACTTTCCTCTGCTGTTGCGGAGTTCTCCTGCACTACAGCGGAGATTTCCTGAAGACCGTCACTCAAGCGACTAACGCCTGCGGATTCCTCTTCGGAAGCCTTGGAAATTTCCCCGATCAAATCATTAACCTGGTTGGTACTTTCGGATACGGAGTGTAAAGCTTCTGCAGTTTCCTCGGTGAACTTAGCACCCTTCTGTACTGCTCCGATGGTTTCTTCAATCAGAAGAGAAGTATTCTGAGCTGCTTCCTGAGACTTCTTTGCCAGGTTGCCGACTTCATCCGCAACTACCGCAAAGCCCTTTCCGGCCTCTCCTGCTCTTGCCGCCTCGATAGCTGCATTTAAGGAAAGAATATTGGTCTGGAAGGCGATATCATCGATAGTCTTAATAATCTTACTGATTTCCTTGGACTTCTCAGTGATTTCTTCCATAGCGCCCTGCATGTCAGTCATCTTCTGGTTACTGGTTTCCACATGAGAACCGCTGACAACACCAAGCTGCTGTGCCTTTTCCGCCTGCTTTGTAGTATGACGAATCTGTTCTGTAATATCTTCCATGGTCTTGGAAAGCTCTGCAATGGAAGAAGCCTGCTTGGTAGTACCCTCGGAAATTCTCTGGGCCATGCTGCTTACCTGCTCCGCACTGCTGCTTACCTCGGAAGAGGAAGTGTGTACGTTCTTCAAGGTACTGTTCAAGCTTGTGGAAATCTCCTGTAAAGAATTCAGAATTGGGCGGAAATCTCCCTTATAGTTCTCATCTTCTTTAATTTCTGTTGCAAAGTCTCCCTGAGCAAATGCTCCAAGCTTCGCCTGTAAATCGGATACCACATAGGTCAGACGCTTTACGATATTGTTAAAGCTCTTTACCAGACGACCGATTTCATCTTCTTGGGCATAGGAAACCTTAATGTCGAAGTTACCCTCTGCCAGCTTGTCACTTTCCTCTGCCAGCTTTCCAAGAGGACTAAGAGACTTCTTCAGTGCTGTGAAAAGAATTACCTGTAAAAGAATAAACAAAACAACTTCTGCAACAGCCAAAGCAACAAAGAGCTGGTTCTTACCCTGGTTGTAAAGGTCTAAGCTCATTGCGGACTGCACATACCAGTCTGTTCCATAGATGGTGAGCGGTGCAAAGTAACGAATGCGGTGACCGTCCTGAATGTGGAAGATACTCTCTCCGTCAAACTTGCTCTGGATGTCATTCTTAAAGGTCTCTTCTCCAACATATTCTGCAAGATTCTTTCCTACCGCATCAGGATTGGAGCTATATACGAACTTACCATCCTTATTGATAACATCAAAGAAGGTCTTAGCACCTTCTCCGGACTTATCTTTTCCCAGAGAATCAAACATCTTAACATTTAAGTCAACTACTACCGTTCCCATAAACTGGTCATTATGAAGGATAGGTACAACCAATACAAAAATTGTCTCTCCGGTAATAGAGGATACAAAGGGATCTACAACATGACTGACTTTTTCCTGAGAAGCTTTGGTATAATATTCTTCCGCTCCGTTTCCATAGAATTTGTAGTCCAGGAACTTGTAGAAACGCTTGTTCTCATCTCCGTTATCTCTTCCTAAATACATAGCGTATTCCGGCTCACCCTGCTGGAACGCATTTGGCTCGAAGAAAACGCCCGCACCCATAATGTGTTCATCATGACGAATCATTTCCCAAACAGAATCCAGTAAATATTTTTCTTCAAAGGATCTTCTTTCACTTAAGTGAACGGTGTCTTTTAAAAGACTGGGAACTGTTGCCGCACCGTTATCGGTTTCGTTATACATTTCATCCAAGTGCTCGCTGATTGCCCTTGCAGCGTTCTCCGCTAAAGTAATGAACTTTCTGGCTTTTTCCACATTCATCGCTGTAGTGGAAAGTAAGTAATCCTGATTAATCTTATCAAAGGATTTTCCTACCGCCTTCAGCAGAACAATGTTCGCCAGCACAAAGACTACCAACATGGATACGCAAACCAATGCAGAAATTCTTCCTGCCAGGCTGCTTCTCCTTTTACCCTTTACAGCCTTTGCCTTCTGTCCCGGCTTTACTCCCGGAGCTTTCTTAAAAGCCTTGGAGCCCGGCTTTTCCTGGCCCCCGCCTGCCTGTGTCTTAACAGCAGCTTCCTTTGGGCTTAACCCGTTTTCCTGTGTGTTTTCCATTCTTCCTCCTTGAAATTGTCATTCCTCTATCTCAGGAAAATTTTCGTGAAATGGTAGGAGTTACTCTCCTCCATGATTCCGCTTTAATCAATATCGTCAGTTTGGAAGAATGTATTAGTGAATTTACGGAAATAAAAAAAGCTATCGCTAGTCTACCTTCTCTCCGCAGGCTTCGGCGTAGGCTTTCAGGGCTTCTTTTTGTTTCTTGTTTAACTTCTTCGGGGTTTCTACTACTAAGGTTACGTAATGGTCGCCTCTAACGTTGGGGTTCTGTAAGGATGGAACGCCCTTACCCCGTAGTCTGGTTCTGGTATCGGACTGGGTTCCCGGTGCAATCTTTAACTCCACCGGTCCATCTACTGTCTTCACGATGGTACTTCCGCCCAGGGTTGCCTTGGGGAAGCTGATGGCTTCTGTTGAGTAAATATTTACGCCCTGTCTCTTAAAGAAGGGATGATCGCTAACGGATACTTCCACCAGTAAGTCTCCTCTGGGGCCGCCGTTTCTTCCGGGATCTCCACCTCCGGACTTACGAATGGCCTGTCCATCGTCAATTCCGCAGGAATAGCGATTTCCATGCTCTTCTCCGTGTTGATATAACCTTCTCCACGGCAATCCGGACATTTTTCCTTAATCACTGTTCCCTCTCCGTGACACTCAGGACAGGTGGTTACCTGCTGAATGGTTCCGAAGATGCTTTGCTGTGTCATTCTTACCTGGCCAGCGCCGTTACAACGGGGACAGGTCTGTCTTTCCGTTCCCGGCTTTGCTCCGGAGCCGTTACAGGTCTTACAGGTATCTTTATAGCGAATCTTAATGGTCTTCTTTACGCCCTTAATAGCCTCATCAAAGGAAATACGAAGTCCTACACGAATATTGGCTCCCTTTTCCGGCATATTGGATCTTCTGCGGGAAGAACCGTAGGAGGAACCGAAGCCTCCGCCGAAAAACTCGGAGAAAATATCTCCCATATCCATGCCGCTGAAATCAAAACCGCCGAAGCCAGAGCTTGCTCCCGCTGCGGAATTCGGATCAAAGGCCGCATGGCCATAGGTATCATAGGCCTTTCTCTTCTCCGGATCGGACAACACCGCATAGGCTTCCGAAGCTTCCCGGAATTTCTCTGCGGCACTTTCATCTCCGGGATTAGAGTCCGGATGGTACTGCTTTGCCAACTTTCGATAGGCTCTTTTAATGGCACTATCATCGGCATTTTTATCTACCCCCAGCACCTCATAATAATCACGCTTTTCTGCCATATATTTTCCTCTCCTTTAAATCCCAGGAAAAGACAGGCTTAAGCCTGTCTTCTCCGGAAAATTTTTCGAATTACACTTCCTTAAAGTCTCCGTCGACTACATTGTCGTCAGCGTTACCGCTCTGGCCTTCAGAAGCTGCTGCACCTGCATCTGCTGCTCCGGCACCGGCTGCCCCTGCTGCCTGAGCCTGCTCATACACCTTGGTGAAAAGTGCCTGAGAAGACTGCATCAGCTTCTCCTGTGCCGCCTTAATCTGCTCTGCACCGTCCTTGGTAATTCCCTCCAAAGGATTGGCTGCAAGAACATCCTCTAAAGCCTTTAAGTCAGCTTCTACAGTTGCCTTATCGCTGTCGCTAATCTGGCTTCCCACATCGGTAAGAGCCTTCTTGGTCTGGAATACGATGGAATCCGCTCCGTTTCTTACTTCGATAGCTTCCTTCTTCTCCTTATCCGCTGCTTCGAACTGTGCAGCTTCATTTACCGCCTTATCAATATCCTCCTTAGACATGTTGGATCCGGAGGTAATGGTGATGTGCTGCTCCTTACCGGTTCCCTTATCCTTAGCGGAAACATTTACGATACCGTTGGCATCGATGTCAAAGGTAACTTCGATCTGAGGAACACCGCGCTGTGCCGGTAAGATACCGTCCAGTCTGAACTGTCCTAAGGTCTTGTTATCTCTTGCAAACTCTCTTTCACCCTGTACAACATGGATGTCTACTGCGGTCTGATTATCCGCCGCTGTGGAGAATACCTGAGAAGCTCTGGTAGGAATGGTGGTATTTCTCTTGATAAGAGGAGTAGCCACTCCACTAAGGTCTCGATAGAAAGAGTTAACGGTGTTACGTCCAGAAGAAGAACATCGCTTGCTCCAGCTTCTCCGCTCATCTTACCACCCTGTACCGCTGCGCCAAGGGCAACACACTCATCAGGGTTCAAGTTCTTGGAAGGCTCTTTTCCGGTGAGCTGCTTTACCTTTTCCTGTACTACAGGCATTCTGGTGGAACCACCGACTAAGAGTACCTTTCCTAAATCTGCGTTGCTAAGTCCTGCATCCTTCATGGAGTTCTGTACAGGAACAGCTGTTCTCTCTGTTAAATCAGAGGTGATTTCCTCAAACTTTGCTCTGCTAAGCTTCATATCCAAGTGCTTTGGACCCTCTGCAGTAGCAGTAATGAAAGGCAGGTTAATATCTGTGGTGGTTGCGGAGGAAAGCTCCTTCTTTGCCTTCTCAGCCGCTTCCTTCAAACGCTGTAAAGCCATCTTATCCTGAGAAAGGTCTACACCCTCTGCAGCCTTAAACTCGTCTACCAGCCACTTGGTAATACGATCATCATAGTCATCACCACCTAAGTGAGTATCACCGTTGGTGGACAATACTTCGATTACGCCGTCTCCGATGTCGATGATAGATACATCGAAGGTACCACCACCTAAGTCGTATACCATAACCTTCTGCTCAGACTCATCTTCCAGACCGTAAGCAAGAGCTGCCGCTGTAGGCTCGTTGATGATACGCTCTACCTTAAGGCCTGCAATCTTACCTGCATCCTTGGTAGCCTGACGCTGAGCATCGTTAAAGTAAGCAGGAACGGTAATAACCGCCTCGGTTACCTTTCTCCCAAATAGCTCTCCGCATCCGCCTTTAACTTCTGTAAAATCATAGCGGAAATTTCCTGTGGAGTATAATCCTTTCCGTCGATAGATACCTTGTAATCTGTACCCATGTGTCTCTTGATGGAGGAAATGGTTCTCTCCGCATTGGTTACCGCCTGTCTCTTAGCAGGCTCTCCTACAAGACGCTCTCCGGTCTTGGTAAATGCCACTACAGAAGGAGTGGTTCTCATACCCTCTGCGTTGGGGATAACAACGGGCTTTCCGCCCTCCATAACTGCTACACAGCTGTTGGTTGTTCCTAAATCAATTCCAATAATCTTTCCCATAGTCTTTACTCTCCTTTTTCTCTATATACAAAAATGTTTTTCTTCAAAACTTTTTCAAACTACCGTTATTTTAGAACTCGTACATGAAACTCGTACGTGATATGCTCATGTCTCAGGCTTGATAGCCTTACTATCTGTTATATTACTTTTATTACTTACTTCTTTACCTTTACCATGGAGTGGCGAACCACATTTCCCCGATAGGTATAACCCTTCTGAAGATCCTGGGTAATGGTATCTTCCTCCGCATCTCCCTCTTCCTCTGTCATCACCGCATTGTGTAAAGCCGGATCAAACTTCTTACCGAGGGCTTCGATTTCCTGAATATTGCAATCGGCAAACATCTTCTGAATCTGCTTGTAAATTCCTTCTATGCCTTTCACGAAGGGGGAATCCTTTTCCTCTTCCTGCACATGGCTTAAAGCTCTTTCAAAGTTGTCCACCACCGGAAGCAGGGCTTCGATAATGCTTTTGGCTCCCAGTTCAAACATCTGTGCCTTTTCCTTCTCGGAGCGCTTTCTAAAGTTCTCATACTCCGCCAAAGTTCTAAGGTACTTATCCTTTAATTGGAGAAGTTCCGGATTCTCTTCGGAGCTTCCTTCCTCTGCTAACTGAGAACTCTCCACGGATTCCTCTCCGGAAGTCTCTTCGGAAGCAGCCTCTGCATTCTCTTCCGCATCTACTTCTGCAGATGCGTCCTGAGCCTTATTAAGCTCCTCTTCCATCCCTTGCTGCTCTGTATTTTCTGCCACAAGTCTCTCCTTTCTCTATTTAAAAACTTCGTTCCATATCCTGAATCAGTTTTGTCAAAGTTTTTAAAACCTTCTCATAATCCATTCGCTTCGGTCCAATGACACCAAGGGTACCTTGCATTCCGTTACCCAAGTGATACTTTGCGGTAACTACCGCACAATCCGCCATGTCCTCCAAAGGACTTTCTTTTCCGATATAGACCTGAATGCTTCCATCCTTTTCTTCCGACTCGTTATCTTTTAGAAGACCTGCCAGCTCCTCCTTCCGCTCTAAAGCGGAAATCAGCTTGGAGGCATTTTCCGAATCGGTAAGCTCCGGATATTTGAAAATGTTGGTAGCACCGGAGGTATAAATCTCTACCTCTTCCTCCTCAGGATGCAAAAGCTCCTGCATTCCCCGAAGTACGGTTTCCATGGTTGCTTTATAAGGCGTTCTATCCATTAAAGAACGGATATCCTTTTCCCCCAGCTCCTCCACGGAGAAGCCCGCTAAAACATCATTTAGCAAAAGGTTTAAGGAGAGGATGGCAGCCTGCTCCAAATCCTCCGGAATATCTAAGGTAATGGTCTTTACGATATTGCCCTGAAACATCAGAAGGAATAAGACCTTCTGTTTCTCCACCAAAGACAGCTGCAAGAACTTGATTTGTTCTTCTGCATACTGGGGCCGGATACTAAGGCCGCGTAGTGGGTATCACTGGCAATGTTTCTTACCAAAGCTTGTAAGGTACTTTCCAGTCGTTCCATTCTGGCAAACATAGAGCTCTTCACATCGGATAAGGCCCGCTCCTGCTTTTCCATAAGCTGGTCCACATAAAAGCGGTAACCCTTATCTGAGGGAATTCTTCCTGCAGATGTATGAGGCTGTATTATATACCCTAACTCTTCCAAGTCGCTCATTTCATTACGAATGGTTGCCGAGCTTAGATTCAAACCGGAAAACTTACTGATGGTACGAGAACCTACCGGCTCTCCGGTTTCCAAATAGTTTTTGATAATCGTGGTGAGAATAATCACCTTTCTCTGATCCACAGAACTCTTTCCCTCCTTTCTCGGCTTTGTTGGCACTCGTGTGTATTGAGTGCTAACACATGGTCATAATATACCGCTAATGGAAGGATGTGTCAAGAATTTTTCAGAAGAACTTTGTGAATTTCTGATGAACAGGGCGGGGCGGATTTTTTGCTTCCGATTTCCGCATTTTTCTTCCTGTTTTTTCCATATATTTCTATAGAATGGATGTATATATCGCTTTTCCGGTATAGGGCTTACTCCGGGGCACGCTCCCGCTAACCTCGCCACGTATCAGTACTAACTTCAAGCTTCGCCTTGCTCGCTTTCAGTAAGTACTGACGGGCTCAGATTGCCCTCGTCATAAGCCCTATACCGAGAAAGCGAGCCGAATGTATTGAATAAAAAAGTAATAGAATCAATATGCCAAAATGCAAAATTAAAAAAATCGAAAAAATTTTTGAATCTAAGACAAATGTCAAAAGTCGGAAGCATGAGAAATCCGCCCCTCCTTGTTCGGGGAGGAGTGGTTGAATGGAAGCCCTTAAGGGAATTGAATATTGGATTAATAGAATTTTAGACTTATAGGTTTGTTGGCTCTAAATATTAGACTAAGCTCCCCCAATCCATTCTTCAAAAAGCATGCTGTAAAAAACATGATTATGCAAGCTTTTCGCAGTATAGGTCTGGAAGCGGGGTAATGTGAGCCCGCGGGTTCTTGGCTTTTGTCTTTTAAAAGCTTAGAACCCCTGCAGGGCGAGCTTAGCGGGAGCGTGCCCCGCTACAGACCTATACTGACGGAAAGCATTATCATTTTTTTACATCGTACTCTTCTCACTCTGATAAAATCATCTCTCCCTTCAGTTCTAAGCCTTTTACCGTTCTGATGCTTCCAATTGCTTCTTTTCCTAATTGGGCCAGTCTTTCGTCTTTCTTTTCCTTATCGTCCTCGTACTCTGCCAAGAGCGCATCCTGTACCGGCAGAATATAGCGGATATATTCTTTATTAAATCCGGTGTAATAGTATTTTCCTTCAATTTCCCGGATTTCTTCTATTAAGATGGAGCTTTCTTTTCCTAAGAATTTCTCTCTAAATTTCTTAGAGTCTTCCAAAGCCAGTGCCAAAAGCTCTTTGGAGCGGGCTGTTTTGATATTATCCGGAATCTGCTCCTTCATCTCGTCTGCCTTGGTGCCCTTTCTTCTGGAGAACTTGAAAACATGGAGATCATAGAAAGAGATTTCCTTTAAGAAGTCAAGGGACTCTTTAAAATCCTCCTCCCGTTCTCCGGGGAAGCCCACAATCACATCCGTGGTAATCGCCGCCATGGGATAACCCCTTCTGATATCCTCTACCGCCTTTTTGAAGTCTTCCTTAGTATAATGTCTATTCATTTCCTTTAAGGTTTTTTCCGCACCGCTTTGCAAGGAAAGATGGAAATGAGGACAGATGGCCTCTACTTCCTTTAAACCTGCCAAGAAGCGTTCCGTAATAATTCGCGGTTCCAGGCTTCCCAAACGAATCCTTTCTATTCCGGGAATCTTTCCCACCTCGGAAATCAAATGCAGTAAGGCTTCTCCCGTTTCCGCCTTTCTACTGGCATATTCATAGGAAAGATTTTCAAAATCCAATCCGTAGGAGGACAGGTGAATACCGGTAAGGACCACCTCTTGAAAGCCTTCCTTTGCCAAATGGCGAATTTCCTCCAGACAGTCCTCTTCCTTACGACTTCTGATTCTTCCTCGAACATAGGGGATGATACAATAGGCGCAAAACTGATTACAGCCGTCCTGCACCTTTACAAAGGCTCTGCTTTTGTCCTTAGGCTTGGAAAGGAAGAGATTTTCGTACTCTCCTTCTTCTCGTACTGGAGAAAATGGCTCCATGGGGCTTGCATCATTTTCCAGCATAGCCTCCCGATAGGCCTTAATCAGTTCGACCACCCTCCCCTTTCCGGTATTTCCGATAAGAATATTAATACCCTTATCCTCTTTCAGCTCCTCCTGCTTTCCTTCCACATAGCAGCCGGTGGCAATGACGATGGCCTCGGGATTTCTTTGCTTGGCCTGATGAATCATTTGCCGGGATTTTCGGTCCGCAATATTGGTAACGGAGCAGGTGTTAATCAGGTAAATGTCCGCCTCCTCCGTGAAGTCCACCAGCCTTGCCCCTTCCTGCAAAATAGCTTCGGTCATGGCCTCTGTTTCATATGAATTGACTTTGCAGCCTAAGTTGTGCATGGCAAAGCGCAGTCCTGCTAAATTCATTTTCATCCTCTTTCTAAAATTACAGTTCTTTCACGGCTTTCGCTTGACTTTAAAATCGTTCATTACTACAATAAACTTATCATTTTTAAAGGAGGGTAAGCTGTGAAGACGGTTCGTATTTCATTAAATTCTATTGATAAAGTTAAGTCCTTTGTAAACGAGTTGGTTCGTTACTCTGATGTGGACTTCGATTTGGTTTCCGGTCGTTACGTGATTGACGCAAAGTCTATTATGGGAATTTTCTCCTTGGATCTTTCCAAGCCCATCGACTTAAACATTCATGCTGATGATGGAGAGATGGAGGATATTTTATCCCACCTGGCTCCTTACATCATTTAACTGTTGTATCTTAACGGAAAGAAAGAAGATATACAAGGCTTTTCAAAAGTGCATGATTCCATGCACTTTTCTTATGTAAAGAAGGAGAATTATGCAATACCAAGCATTTTTGATTAAATATGCAGAAATCGGCACCAAGGGAAAAAACCGTTATGTCTTTGAGGACGCCCTGGTTCATGATATTCGGATGAAATTAAAGCGGGCCACCGGAAGCTATTCCGTAAGCCGGGAACGGGGAAGAATCTATGTAAATGTAAAGTCCGAGGACTACGATTATGAGGAGTGCATTGATGCCCTTCGCCATGTTTCGGTATTGCCGGCATTGCGCCCATGGTGCAGGTGCCTTTAAGTCCGGACTTCTCCGTTTTGGAAAATGCAGTTCTTTCCTACTTTAAAGAAGCCTATGGCGACAGCAATGTTTCCTTCAAGGTAGAAAGCCGAAGAGCAGAAAAGTCCTATCCCATGACCTCTCCGGAGCTGGATCAGGAACTTGGCCACAGTATTCTGGAGGCCTTCCCCAATGCACGCGTGGATGTGCATAAGCCGGATGTGAAGCTTCGGGTGGAAATCCGCCAGTATATGAACATTTACGGAAAGATTATTCCCGGGCTGGGCGGAATGCCCCTGGGTACAAACGGAAAGGCCATGCTACTGCTTTCCGGAGGAATTGACTCCCCTGTTGCGGGCTACAAGGTGGCAAAGCGTGGTGCATTACTGGAGGCAACCTACTTCCATGCGCCCCCCTATACCAGTGAAAGAGCAAAAATCAAGGTTATGGACCTGGCGAAGCAGGTTTCCACCTATACCGGACCGATACTGCTTCACGTGGTAAATTTCACGGATATCCAGCTAGCTATCTATGAGCACTGCCCCCATGAGGAGCTGACCATTATTATGCGCCGCTATATGATGCGGATTGCTGAGGCATTGGCCTATAAAAATAACTGTATCGGCTTAATCACCGGTGAATCTATCGGACAGGTAGCTTCCCAGACTCTGCAAAGTCTGGTCTGCACCAATGAGGTCTGCACTCTTCCGGTTTACCGCCCTTTAATTGCCTTCGATAAGCAGGAAATCGTAGATGTGGCTCAGGAAATCGGCACCTACGAAACCTCCATTGAACCCTACGAAGATTGCTGTACCATCTTCGTGGCAAAGCACCCGGTTACCAAGCCTATTCCGGAGAAAATTCGGAAATCAGAGGAAA